>Ga0335070_10006892_pt1 | contig 13350 bp, 18 predicted proteins | sample Lox_Sample_13_FD_206722 | JGI IMG/M metagenome (GOLD analysis project Ga0335070, IMG submission 206722) | Soil microbial communities from Loxahatchee National Wildlife Refuge, Florida, United States - Lox_Sample_1.3 | ecosystem: Environmental > Terrestrial > Soil > Wetlands | place: USA...
GCCCTCGGGCGCGCTTTTCGGGACTGCCCCAATGGCACTTACAGCTGGCAAACCGACAGCTCCGGCATATACTCTGAAGGCAGGCCGCAGCAGTAGCGGGGGGCGCGTATGGCTGAAGCTAGGGAAGCCAAGTCTCTGGATAAAGGGCTGTCGTACGTCGAGGCGGCACGACAGTTAAACCCTGAAATTTTGGCCGCACGCCGCGACATCGGACATTAGCGTACGCTTCCAACCCCGCTGGTCGAGCTGATGACCGAGGCCGGGTTCTTTCGGCTCTGGCGCTGCCACTCGCTTGGCGGACCTGAACTTAGCTTTGCTCAGTTCGCGCATGTCATCGAGGAATTGTCTCGCGCAGACGGCTCGGAAATCTCGACGCTACAACTATCCTGATTTGCGCAACCTGGCTCGCTTGCCGCTACGTTCAACCGATTTTCGGCGACGGATTCCATCAACTTGCCATGGAAGCGATCAGATGCCGTAGACGTCAGTGATTAGCGGCTTCGCCCTCCGTGATTGCTTCGGCAAAGTCCCATTTTGACCAACTGAGTAATGAGGAGAAGATATTACCTCTTGGTTAGACGGCCGCGCGGTTACGCTGCCTCCTGTGATCATTAAAGCGTTCATCATAGGGAGAAGGGCATGGAACCCATCGACCGTCGAACCGTCTTCGCTGCCGGGCTCGCAGCAGCGTCGCTCATGCCGACCGCGAGTGCGTCTGCACAGCAGCCTGTCGGCAGCTCCGCAGAAGCGAAGCTACGTGAGTTGGGGATTGAGCTACCGAAACTCCAAGCCCCCGTTGCCAATTTTGTCAACGCGGCAAGATTAGGAAATGTGGTCTACCTCGCGGGACAGGCGGTCCCGATGGAAAGTTTATCACGGGGCGAGTGGGAAGCGATGTCACTCTCGAAGAAGCCTATCAGCATGCCAGGAACGTCGGATTGATCCAACTCGCGGCGTTGCAGCAAGAACTCGGAAGCCTCGACAAGGTCGTTCGGGTTGGGCGCGTGTTCGGGATGGTCAACAGCATGCACCGGATTGCTGTCTCGGCCGACGCCCATGAATCATGCAGTTCAAGCCAACCTCACGCGATCCTTCATGGGGTCGACAACCTCCCCAGCTATCCTCTCGGCCGGGTGAGCCGGTAGGAGGTTTCGCCTTGGCGTCAAACGTCGCAAAGCTTGGGGGCGAATGAGGCCTCGCACAAGATAATGCGTGAGTTCCAGGCGGAATGTTTGCACGGGGAAGCTCTACCTTGATTGGGCGGGGCGGTTGTAGAAAGGGAACGACGTGGAGGCACGGTTCGGCCGCGTTGCTTTCTCAAGAATTCGTGCAGAGGTCCTCGCTCAGGCTATACTCGAGATTCGAGAACCTTCCTGAAGACAGGACAAAATAGTTGGCGCCTCGTGAATCGCCGTTTTACGCCCGTACCACTTCTCTAATTGCAAACTTAACAATAGAAAAAGCCGCGGAGTTGCCTCCGCCGCCTCAAGGATTGGAGACGTGCGCTTAGTTAGCGCAGCAGCTGCAGCACGCTCTGCTGGCTCTGGTTGGCGAGCGACAGCGCGGAGATCGCGATCGACTGACGGGTCGACAGCGCCTGGCTGTTCGCCGCTTCCTCGTTGGAGTCGGCGAGCGTCAGGTTGGACGAGCCGGTCTGCAGCACGTTGAACTCAAGGCTTATGCTTCGGTGCCTGCAAAGTCGCACGCCCGTCCTCCACCGTGGTCGTCGATGAACTCCACGCCGGCGCCTTTCAAAATTAGGGCCGCCGAAAATGGCTTGATCATTGGTTGTCCGCACGGTGTCTAAGCAGACATCGCCTGTAGCGCTGTTCGCGACCCGCCACGGCGCACATTCGCCTGCGCCACTCCATCCAATCAAGTGAGTTCCATGATACGAATTACGTGAATAGGGGGATGTTGAATCGCAAGGCGGTACGAGTCGATCGGAAAGCTTTTGCAGAAGTTTGTCGAGATCCAATCGCTTCCAAAAAGCGTCGGTTAGCGTTGATCTATGTTTGTTGCTGCGCAGGCAGCCAAATCTAGTTGTCAATTTCAGCATGGATACATCATCACGACCCATTACTCGAAGAGGCGGGTGCGCTGTTTGCCTGCATCTCCAGCTGAATCAGTGAATAGTACTCGCAGATCTGTCCGCGGCCACCCGCTTGTCGGTGAGCGCGCAGGCGTGTACGTGAGGAAGTTAAAGCGCGAACCGTCAGGGCAGTGACGTAACGCGATACCACCATCAGTGCTAGCGGATACCGGCCTCATGGTCGCTCCGACCGACGATCCCTCAACGACCCCAGCATCACAATTGCTGGCCACAACCCATGGCTGACCTATCGCAAAGCAGCGATCGTTAAATGCGTTGCGGCCGTGGAACTGCACTTGCTCGCAAGACCGGCATTTTTGGTCCGGTTGACGGAGGAGCGAGCCCGCTGGGAGCCGCAGCTCTTGTTATTTATGGAACTGAGCTTGGCGGACCTTAGCTTCGTGTCAGCGGAGCGAGACCATTGCAGTCCCGCCGATCCCAAGTGCATGCGCAGCGCCGGTTGACAGGTCTATACAGCGTCCCTTCACGAACGGACCTCGGTCATTGATCCGGACAGTGACGCTCCGACCGGTTAACTGTGAGGTGACTGTGACGTGGGAGCCGAACGGTTTGGTCCGGTGCGCTGCGGTCATCGCGCTTGGGTCCATCCGCTCTCCCGATGCTGTTCGGCCGCCGCTGTAGCCATAATGAGACGCAACACAAGTTTCGGCGAATGCCGCTGCAGAGTAACAAGTCACCGCCACGGCCACGCATAACGGGCTCATCATCGTCTGGCTCCTAACACCAGCCCGGCCATTAACTCTCTCCGATGGCTCCACGTTCCAGTCGAGGCTTGGAATGATTAAGCAGCCGAGCTGGCGCGGCAACGACGTCGCCCATCGTCACTTCAGTCAGGTCAATACACGGACTATGGCAAGACAGCTCTTTGCCCAAAACGAACATCCTGCGCACACCCCGTCTGGTGTAGGTAGTGAGCCGCAAGTAACGCTCTGGCGGATCGCAAGACTTCCGCCGGGCTCCTATACCGCCATCTGCGCATTTGCCCGAACGTGCAAGGCCGAGGCCTTCTTCCTAACTTTCCAAGGGCAATAGCGAACTCGGTTTGTTGCTCCGACTGCCGCCCAAGCCGCTGCAGCCGATCGCTACCGATCGCCGCGCCCCCCTTTATCTACACTGCTCGCGGCCAGCACGGCGCCGATGTCCGGCCCCGCCGGCCGACAGCGGATTCGCAATTGCCGAAAACCTATATGCAGCGCATGTCCCGCAAACCGCCAGAACTCCCGGCGCCGGCAGCCGGCCTGCCGAAGATATCCGTGCCTTTTACACCGAGCTCAATCAAGCGCGACGAGATCATGGCCAGATCGCACACCCGCAGCGCCAGCGCTTCGCTGGCGAGTTGCGGCTGTCGGATGTCCAAGGAGCTGTTCAGCGAATGAAAAAGCGAGGGTGTTGCAGGGAGTCTTCTGAATCGTGAGCAATACTTACGTCATCGCAGACCTGCACGGTCGGTTCGATCTGCTCGAAACCGCGTTCGCTGCGATCACCGCGCAGTCAAAGGAAATCGACCGGAAAATCGTCACTCTTGGCGATTACGTCGATCGCGGCCCACAGAGTGCGCAGATCATCCAACACCTGATGGCGGCTCAATCCGCCGGAGTGAACCTCGTCTGCCTGATGGGCAACCATGAAGCCATGATGTTGAGCGCGATGAGTCCGCCCCGGAGTGGTGGCTCGAGAACGGCGGCGACATGACGCTCGTCTCCTACAACCATAACGTCCCTCAGGGCCATCTGAACTGGATTTCAAGTCTGCCGAAGCTCCATGTGGACCGGCATCGCGTCTACGTTCACGCCGGCGTGGATCCAACGATCCCGCTGGACGTTCAGCGCGACGAATACCTGCTGTGGTTCGGATACAAAGGTGGCATCGATGTCGGACATGGCGATCACCACGTCATCCACGGTCATACGCCCAGCAAGGGCAACCCCGACAAGCTTTTGAACCGCACCAACCTGGATACTGGCGCTTTCGCAACCGGGCGCCTCGTGGTCGCGGTGTTTCGAAGACGACACTCCGGGACCGCCGATCGACTACATCGAAATCAGGTGACTTCGGCCGTCGCGCGGTTGAGCAATCTGGCGCCATGGGGTTCCCGTCACCTTGCCGATCAATCGGATCGTATCCGAAGTTGCGCGCAATTTGTTGCCACTGCGACGCAGGCCTCATGTGTTTCGGCCAGCGGTCGTTTCCACAGCTTCTCCGAACCCGAAAGCAATTTTGAGTGCGCTCTTAACGAAAGCGTCATCGTCCCGACATGGCGCAAAAATAGGAATATGTCCGCTGAACAGGGGGTTCAAAAAGATGTTCATTGCAAAGTTTTTCAAGCGCACGACTGGCTTGCTCGGCACCCTGGCGCTCCTCGCCAACACCACGCCATCCTTCGCTCAGGATGGCTGGCGCCCGGAACACTCCGGTTTCGAGAATGGCTTTAAACCTGACGAAGGGCGATGGGACGACGACGACCATGAAGGGCTGTCGGTTCGTGAAAAGGTCGAGCTGCTGCGCCGTAAAGTGAAGTATGTGTTCGTGATTTTCCACGAAAATGAATCCTTTGACCATTATTTCGGCACCTACCCGGGCGCCAATGGGCTTTTCAGCGCGCCACGCGGCGCCACGCCTGCAAAGGCAACTCCGAGCTTCGCGCAGAAATATCTCGATATGTCGCTCAAGACCGCGACCATTTCCCCGTTCCTGATGCCGCAAGCCGTCAAGACCGCGGCGGGGCAGATTGTGCCGATCTATCCCGCCGACGAGATTTCAGTCGACCACAGCCACCAGGGGATGTCGAACAGCCTTCACATCGACCCGACGACCGGGGTTGCGGCGAATGACCGCTATGCGATGGACCAGGAGGGGCTGACAACGGACGCGCATGGCAACATCGTAACAAAAGCAGGCGCCGCGCCGACCGCGGTCTCGCTCGCACAAAAGCAGAAGGCGGAGGTGGACGTCAGCCACATCGATTGCGACACGATCCCCTTCATGTGGCATTGGGCGAAGAATTTCGTGTTGTTTGACAACTTCCGTCAGACGATCGTCGGACCTTCTACTCCGAATGCAATCGCGCTCATCGCGGGCCAGTCCGGCCAGACCCAGTGGGCCCTTCACAACAACGAAGGCGCAACGGTGAGCTATGCCAACCCGGCCTTCCCCAACGCGCTTGGCGCGAGTTACGGTTCGCAGATCATGCCGGCTACCAGCAATGCGTTCGTACCGGTCGTGAACGATCCCGGGCCGTTCCCGGGTTCAAACCTTGATACCAACGCAGTCAAGCCGCCGTTTAACTTTGACGAGAATCCGGCCAATCCGACCCTGAATCTCACCTTCGCTAGCCAGCCGCTTTCGTTCATGGGCAAGAACATCAAGAAGATCACTGCGACCGATCAGAATCCCAGCGCGGACCTGGCAGACATCCAGGAGGACATGAAGGTCATCGCGGACCTTGACCCCGCAGTGAATTGGGGATGGTACCAGCAGGGCTTCAACGGCCACGATGAGCCTGATCCCTACGAGCCGCAAAACTCCACCACGCCCAACCCGACCCACGACCCGGGCCTGAACACCGGCTACATCCTGCATCACAATGGCCCGCAATATTTCGGCTATCTTGCCGATAATCCGCAGGTGCTGAACAACAACCTGCATGGTGCCAAGGATTTCTTCGATGCCGTTGAAGGCAGAAAGCTGCCGAGCGGCGGCGGTGTTTTCTATCTGCGCGGCGGCTACGACAACAATGATGGACTGGTGCCGGTCGATCCAACGCCGGCCATTCAGCACGCCTTCCTCGGCAATGATGATCATCCGGCCTACTCGGATCAACAAATCTCCGAGGCGTTCGCAGCCAAGGCGATCAACGACATTGCCAACAGCCCGTACTGGGCGGAAAGCGCGATCATCATCACCTATGATGAGACCGACGGTTTTTACGATCACGTTTCACCGCAGCGACGCAGCACGTTCGCCGATGGCAGCCCGCTCGCGGCCGGCCCGCGTATTCCGACGATCCTGATTTCCCCTTATGCGAAGTCGGGCAAGATCTCTCATCGTTACAGCGAACACGGCTCGGTCATCAAATTCGTCAACCAGCTGTTCGGCCTGGTGCCGCTCGCTGAACTGCCAGACGAGAAGCGCGGCCGCCAGATGGGGGCCATGACGTTGGGACAGAAAGACCTCGCTCCTTCAGACGATCCGGACAACAATGTGGGTGACCTCACGGAAGCATTCGACTACGAGATCTTGCGGGGGGAAAAGCCGCCAGTTCCTGCGGCGCTAGCGACCTTCCCGCAGAACGTGGTCGCCACGCTGCCTCACCTGGCAACGCCGAACTATTCTCCGAATGGCTACACCAATGGAGCATGCGCGGCTGTCGGTATTTTGCCGACCGACTTTCCATCTCCGGAGGCCTATAAGGCGGGTGAGCCGATCGACCCCTACCCGGTCGATGTAAATCCGCGTCCGACCCAATCGCCCGGCACGCCGACTTCCGGGACCTGGACACCCTGATTGGCTTGAGAAAATCCGGGAGGGATGCAGGTACTGACCTCCATCCCTCCCTTCTGAATTGGGTCGAAGATGTTTCCCTCGCTCGCCCGTCGCCTGCTTCGAAGCGCCTTAGCCTGCATGTCAATCGCGCTCGCGAGCGGCACCCACGCTCAGAGTTTGGATTCGATACGGGCCGCGCACCGCCTCGACTGCGGCACCGTTCTCGGCGCCGACGACTGGAACGGAGAGGACATCCACGGCAACCTATCGGCCCTGGAGGCCGAGGTTTGCCGGGCTATCGCGATCGCGATCTTCGGCGACGCGAGCAGCCTGACGATCCAGCCGTTTCCGGCCGAACCTGAGGCTTTGGCGGCGCTGAAGGCGGGCACGATCCAAGTGGCATTCGGGATATCGCCTTCGGCATCGACAGCAACCCAGTTCGGTATCGGGTTTGGGTTGCCCATCTTTTATGATCCGCAGCGCGTGATGGTCTCGAAGCAGAGCGGCATCACGGACCTCGCAGGACTGCGTGACAAGCTCGTTTGTGCGCTTGACACGAGCCCGACCGAACGAGTTCTGCGCGACGAGATGACGGCGCGCGGCATTCCCTACGGTCTCGTGGCGCATTCCGAACAGGGCGAAATGGACGCCGCTCTGGCCGTTCGCAAATGTGCGGGAACGGGCACGGAGTCGCGACTGGCGCAGTCGAGGGCTAACTTTCACGCACCGATCGATGATTTCGTATTCCTGCCGGAGCGATTTGGGCTCAATCCGGTCGTCCCAGCATATCCCTATGGCGATCAGAAGTTGGGACTGGTGATTGACTGGACCCTCAGCGGGCTGATCGAGGCGGAGGCGCTCGGGATCACGCAAGCCAATGTAGCGGCGGCGGCCGAACGGCAGGACATGCGGGCCGAGCAGCTGCTCGGCCACGACTTCGCAACAGCTCAGGCTCTGGGGCTGGCTCATGATTGGGCAATCAAGGTTATTGCCGGGACCGGCAACTACGGTGAGATCTTCCAGCGCACGACAGGCGGGCCCTACCATCTGGATCGTGATCTGAATGCGGTTTGGACCGCGGGCGGGCTCATGCACCCGCTGCCAATGAAATAAGCCCTTGCTGGCTTCAATTGTGTTCACCAGACAATTTGCCCGAGATAGCGTTGCGTCGACCTTGGATACCGATCCGGGGGTAAATGGCGAGCCTATTCACGCACAGACTGAAGCCGCGTAATCAGCCTACTTCGCTTCGTCAATTTGGCTCCGCAGCTCGAGCTCCACCTCTCAGGAGCTGAATTCTTAGAGGCCGAATTGTGCGCTGCGATACGCGAGTTTCCGACGGAGGCTGGGACTCAACACGCGCACGATCTATTCAGCCACATCCGGCATAAAGCCCGAGACCAAATTGGCAAGCGTCGACGCACTGGAGGCAGCAAGAGGCAAAAGCGGACGCATTTGCCCATTGATTGCGGCACCGGTTACAGACTCTACGGGATCTTTGTGCAAAGATCGACTGCAGAGCAGCTTAGGCAGTCAGCGGATCCGGAACTTGCGAGTAAGTCCGAGCAAAAAGGCCCATGACCAAACAGGACCCAGTCGGCCGTAATCGGTCAGAACAGGCGAAAGTTAAAGCGCACCGATGAAGCCACGATTCCTGACCGGGCCGCCTGGTATTCAGGCACAAACCTTTCCGATCAACCGGCCGGCGGCTTGCGAAAAGCGGATAAACCTTGAAGGGAATTGGACCGGGTTGGGGAGCATGGTATGGGGCGGTATTCGACTCGGCCAGGCCGCCAGCCTTCGGATGCCGGGTGGGTCGTAAAGTACGGAGGCATTCAAGTTGAATGCCGGGACGAGGCGGACGCGAAGGTGCTCGTTGCGCGCTTGCGCCGGAAAGGCCATCGCGTCACGGCCCACACCGGCTTTCGCGCGGAGCGGCCGAGATACGTCGACACCGATCAGATAGGCAATTGGCTCGCGGAATGATTGAGCGGCGGGCTCAAAATGCGCCAGCGTCGAAGGTCCGCCTCGACAGCTACCCAGGCTGTGCCGACAAAACGTTCCCCGCTCGCACCCTAATAGGGGTGGTGGGATTAGGAAGCGCCTCGATCTAGCCGGCTTCAGTATTGAGCTGCGCCCCCGTAAGTCATGGTTCTCCGCACTTTGCTACGTCCCACAGGCGTACCGGCCGAGAAGGCGGAGGCACCCCAGTACGGATTAATCCAGTGACTACGAAAGTCGTGAACCCGGGACATCAGACCTGTCGCCGCGTCTCTAACGCGGAATTTGTACCTGGGTGCCGCCGCGTTAGTCGGCGCCGCGCTGCTTCTCGTAGGATGGCTGGCGGATTATCAAAAACAGCCAGCCGTCGACCGGCTCGAGCAATGGGAGCCGCCGCACACATCGGGCGGCGCCCGACCTCCATAGCCCCGCTGGGGGCATTTCCCTGATGTGACCACCCCAGATCACTTCGCGCGACATCGTGCTGGTTATCCGTTATGGTAAGCGAAGTCCGATCGATGCAATTCGCTAGGCTTCGCGGCTTGGGAGCTGAGCGCTTGATGCGGTGGCGAGCGGGATGGAGTATCGCGGAGTCGAGTTTAGCGTCGTGCAGGGGCTCGGCCGCAACCTCTGGCGATGGTATCTGATGTTCAATGGCGTCTGGCTCTCCGGTGAGGCAGAAACGCAATCAGCTGCCGTTCGTGAGGCTCAGCAGGCGATCGACCACGCCATATCAGGGGACACCAGCCGGAGTTAGACCGGCGCAGCAACAGGAACGGGGTTGATCGGCTGAACCTTTTTAGGCCTGCGTTGGACGTACAAATTGAGTCCGGCCTTGGGGAGAAGCGGCCGATGAAGCCCGTTAAAGCTGCTGAGGAAATATGCCCTTCCTGCACGAGCCGTGGTCGGTCACTGACTGACGACCCCCCTAAGGTTGACCGGAGACGCCAATCTGCGCCCTGCGACCAATGCGATGGGAAGAGGCTAGTGCCGGCGTGTAGCGCGCCATGGAAAACTGCCCCCTCATATTGCCTCAGATGAGAATGTTACCGAAGCGGACCCCCGTTGTTCCTGGGTTCGGCTTGCCGCGAGTCCGAGCAAGCCGCTCGCGAAGCGCGCCTTCCATAGCGCTGTAGCGAGCGAGCGGCTTGCGGTGATTAGGCGAAGGCACCTGTCGGGACCCGGACCTCAGGTACGGAGCGTGGGTCGATGCTTAACGTGATCTCCGCGCTGCTGATGAGCTGTCGAGCGGCCTTTGATCGCCAATTCTTCACCAGCCGCTGCACCGTACGCCGCTGACGCCGCCCGAACCGATCGGGCGCATGCGCTTCCAGCCGGGAGAGAAGATCGACCGCGGACAAGTGCGCAACCGCCGCGAGCCATTCCTCGATGATGGGAATGTAGGGGTCGAGCATCGATGGCCGACGTGGCACAGGCTTGCGCCGCACATAGCGGCGCCGATGAATGATCCGCTGCTCGCCCGCGTTCCAACCATCGCCGAGCTCTCGGGCAAAAGCCACCACGTCACTCCGCACCGGCGCGGCCTTCGTCCCTGACATTCCAGCCCGCCGATCGACGCGCCTGCCCAGTTCATTTTAGGCATCCCGCATCTGCGCCAGCAATGCGAGCGGATCAAGCGAGCGATAGATCTCTCGCAGCCTATGTTTGAATGCCTCATCGAGACTCGGATGGACCAACGCTCGTTCGTACGGCGTTGCCGGAGGAAGATAGCGCTTGACCACTTTGGCGCCTTCGCGGTCCTTCTCCTTCAGCTTAAACGAAGGCTGGAAGAAATTGATGTGCAGCCGTGCCGCCGCAAACAGGCGAGCTAATGAGCGAGCGGCATTAATGCCTTCAAACCGCCCATAGCCCACCAAGCGACGAACGACAGCTCCGTTCTTTTGCTCCACGAATGCCTGATCGTTCTTCTTGTAGGCCTTGGAACGAGTTACTTCGATATCGTGAGAGCGGCACCATGACACGACCGTGTCGTTCATGAAGGCGCTGTCGTTGTCAAAATCGAGGCCACGAACGGGCCAGGGAAATAGGTTCTGCGCGCGTTCGAGAGCCTCGACCACAAGAGCTGCTTCACGCACGACGAGCGGAAGGCATTCGGTCCACCCCGTTGCGACATCCACCATTGTTAGCGTCTGAATGAACGCGCCGGATACGGACATGCCGCCATGCGCAACCAGATCCGCTTCGCAGTAACCAGGTGGAGGTGTTCCCCAGTCATTGAAAGTGCGCACCGGGACCTGCCGCCGTACGGCACTGGAAAAGCCCGCCTGTCGTCGGCGTCCTCCGGCTGCTGCGATCTTTACCTCGCTCAGTAGGCGATCAATCGTCGCCGCGCTCACCTTCAAAACCAGCGACCGCTCCTCGGCAGAAAGATTCAATCTGCCGTGCCGTTCAAGTGCCGGAAGCAAGAACGGGATCATCGCGACGAGCCGCTTACTCCCGTGACGGCGCAAAGCTCGTCAAGGATCCGTCCCTTCTCGCGCCGACCGCCCGCTCGATAACGCTCGGCCAGCGCTGATGTGATCTCGCGCTTTGCGCGCATGCTGATCTTCCCTGCCATAGCAGCCACCGAACTGATTCGGCAGCTCCGCCCCAGACACGACAGGGAAGTTGTCCGGTAACATTTTTAGTGAGGCAATGCGCGGCCCCTCAGCGTCACGAGGAATTGCCTCCTCCTCCGTCGAAAATGCTGAAGCAGGGCCGGCCTTTGCGTCACTGCCGCAGCGCTGAGCGCCCAGGAATTCAAAGAAGCCGCGGCGGTGCTCTAACCCACCGTCGGGGCTCGTGGATCGCGCGTAGATCCGCCGCGCCGATCCAAGGAGAACATCGGAAACAGGTAAAGCTCTAACAAACCGGGCGAGTGTCTCGGGGTTCCGGTAGAACCCCAATTCAGGATATCCGTTACGAGAGAAGGCCCAAGAGCGGGGTACCCCTGAGCCCGGGCGATCTTCGCCGCGGTCTCTAAAGCAGTATCAGCCGATACGCACTCAATGAGGCCGTCGGTGACAGGGGCCACTGGTCGTTTTTGCGTTAATCCGGGGCTTAAGGGCTCTGCGTTGAACCTTCCTCAGTATTCGGCCCTTGCCCCGACAAGCGATGCACGTCCCAGCATAAATTTTGCGCCCCGGCCGAGGTACTCGCGTGACCTGTGAAAGCCCTGTGCCGCTACAGGAAGGACACGGGATCTCGGTCGTTCGCTCGGCAAAGCTGAGAGTCGACTTACAACCTGAGCAGTTGTAGGTCCGGATTTCGTATGAGGGAGTTGCGCGCTCGGTTTTCACAAGCCTTCTCTTGTTTCCGCAGAATGTACAGGGCCCCGCATCACGCGATGGTGTGGTGTTGTGAATGAACAGCAGATGCCACGCCGTTTGAGTATGTGAACGAGCAAGCCGCTGTACGATGCAGGAGCACGTCTTGCACTCGAATGTGTAGACGTTTTCTTCGCGACAGGACATTGCCATTTTCGTCCGGCATCGCGGGCAAGAAGGTGTCGGCCGTCCATAGGAAGAAACCCGGTCTGTTGTGCGCATGTGGAGCTGCTCCTAGGCCCAAAAGGAGTCCCAATCCTCGCTCGGCTCGTTCAACCAGATCAAAGCCTCACTCAGGTCGAGAAAAACAATTCGTTCTTCCGCCTTTAACGGCTGACCGCTTGAGAGGTAGAGGATGAAACCTCTGCCCTCATCGCAAAATAGAGCTTCTTTCGCGCGACCCAATTCGAGAGATTGGCTATCGAGAAAGGGAACACGTCGAGAGGAAATTAGCTGCATCTCGCGCTACTCATTGTGTGGAAGCAGTTGCTTTGCCGGAAGGGCCTGCTTCTTCTTTGATCGTAAAATGAATTGCACTCCAACCTGCGATCCGTTCACCCAGATCAACTCGCATCGCCGAAATGCCAAGCCGAACGACGACAGGACGAGAAAAAATTCTTGCGCCCTGAGCACGTCCGTAGAGCCGTCTACCTCAAGCCTTGCCCCGGTGGATGAAACGTCGAGGAGGGTGCACTGACGCCGCCATGTACCGTCAACGCCCATTATATTGACAGGATGATTGTGTTCAAATCGAACGCGCCCCGTCTTCCTGTTGTTGGCCATTTCCTACCCGCCTGGGTAAAGCTCATTCAGACGCGAAGTCTGCATTCGCGCGCTGGCGATGAGCTGATCGATTTTGTTACGCCGATTGAGTAGTTCGCGTCCTTGAGGTGTCGCAGCTGGAATGTGCCGAGTGACGATCGATCTGATGCACGTGCTAGCGAAGTCGAGCACGGAAAATGCTCGCCGCAACTCTTCCATCGACGAGATTTGGCGTGTCTCAATAACCGAGACCAACTGATTTAAGTCGAGCAAAACCTCAGATAACGCGAGGGAAGGCCGGCTTCGCGTGGACCTGCCATGATCAAGGTGAGTGAGCTCTAAAACCGTGCTCATTTAACATGCTCTTTGACGTGCCGCTAAATGATGCGGCGGCTTCACCCTCGGCGATGAGAGCGATCAGGTCTCAAACTTTACGCAATCACGGACTGGGATGAGGGAGCGCCTTAAAAATGTGGCGTCCACCAAACTAACCGCCGATAAATTGCACCCAAGCTATTAACGAGCATTAAATATTGGTCGGTGTCTTCATACCACTCAAATTGCTAATCTTACTGCGTCATAAATCTCGATAGCTACTCTGACTTGAGACTGCCCTGATGCAGCAAGGGCATCGGGATAGTGTGGACGCGAGAGCGGCGCTCAATG
>Ga0335070_10006893_pt1 | contig 13349 bp, 10 predicted proteins | sample Lox_Sample_13_FD_206722 | JGI IMG/M metagenome (GOLD analysis project Ga0335070, IMG submission 206722) | Soil microbial communities from Loxahatchee National Wildlife Refuge, Florida, United States - Lox_Sample_1.3 | ecosystem: Environmental > Terrestrial > Soil > Wetlands | place: USA...
CAGCTGATCCACATGTCGGGCACTGATTTCTATTACGAGAACATGGTCGACCTGGCGGCGCGGCTGTCGAAGATCGCGCCCATGAAAGGGCCGCACAAGATCTATTACGGCAACTCGGGCGCTGAGGCGATCGAGTGCGCGCTGAAGCTGGCGCGCTATCACACGAAACGTCAGAACGTTATTGCATTCTTTGGAGCATTCCATGGACGCACCATGGGCGCGCTGTCGCTGACGGCGTCGAAGCCGCAGCAGCGGCGACGCTTTGCGCCGCTGGTACCGGGCGTGACGCACGTGCGCTATCCAGACGTGTATCGCGGCTGCGTCGGCGGCCAGCAGGAAGCCGAGCAGTTCGCGTTGGGCTGCGCGCGCTTCATCGAAGACAAGCTGTTCAAGACCACGCTTCCGCCTGAAGAAGTCGCAGCCATCTTCGTCGAGCCAGTGCAGGGAGAAGGCGGATACGTTGTCGCTCCGACAGTCTTCATGCAGGAACTGCGACGCATTTGCGACCGTCATGGCATCCTACTTGTCGTTGACGAAGTGCAGAGCGGCGTCGCGCGCACGGGTAAGTGGTGGGCTGTCGAACATACCGGTGTTGAGCCTGATATCGTTTGCAGCGCGAAGGGCATCGCGTCGGGCATGCCGCTGGGTGTGACGATCACGCGCGCGGAAGTGATGGACTGGGTGCCGGGGTCGCATGCGTCGACTTTTGGCGGCAATCCTGTCGCGGTGGCGGCGGCGCTGGCCACGCTGGATGTGATCGAAAAGGAACATCTGCTGGAGAACTCGGCGCAAGTTGGCTCGCACATCTTGTCGCGCATGGCGGACTGGCCTAAGCGTCACAAGCTGGTTGGTGATGTACGCGGGCGTGGATTGATGATTGGCGTGGAGATCGTGAAGGATAAGCTGACGAAAGAGTACGGCGCAGCAGAACGCGACCGCATCGTCGAGAAGGCTTTTGAGAAAGGCATTCTCTTCTTAGGTTGCGGGCCGAGCACGATACGGCTGTGTCCGCCGCTTGTGGTGACAAAGGAAGAGGCTGACGTAGCTGTAGATGTGCTTGAGGAGTGCATCTCGGCGGTCGGCAAAGAGGCATAAGTACAAAAACGTACTTATGCACAAGGGAGTCAAAGCCGACCGCAGTTAAAGCCCCACCCTGTCGCATAGAGCGCGACAAGGGTGGGGCAACCTTTTTTTCTCGTGTTTATGCCCTTCGCACTACTTCACGACTACCGCTACTTCGCCTTGCTTTTCTACCACCTGGATTCTCACCGGGCCGGTGTCGCGTTCCATGAACAGGCTTACGCGCGTATCTGCGATGCGCAGGTCGCGGATTGACAGTTGCGGGATGCCTTGCGGCAGATAAGGACGATCGAAGATGATGCGGCGATTCTTGGCGTCAATCGAGATGCCGAGACATGCCTGCAAGAGCATGAAGACGGCGCCTGCGGCCCACGCTTGCGGCGAGCAGGCTACCGGATAGAGGGTTGGACCTTGTCCCTCGCGACGGTCGACTCCGCAGATGAGTTCGGGAAGGCGCTGCAGTTCGACAGCGCTACTGAGGTCGAGAAGGTTCATCAGGATGCGGCCGGCGAACTCGCGGAAACCATAGCGCGCCATACCTGCAGCGATGATGCCGTTGTCGTGAGGCCATACCGATCCGTTGTGATAGGAGAGTGGATTGTAGCGCGCCTCGTGGCAACCGACGGTGCGAACGCCCCATCCGCTCAGGAAATCGGGACTGACCAAGGTGTGCGCAATGAGGTTTGCGCGCTCAGAGGATGCGATCTCAGAGTACAGGCAGTGGCCCGGGTTCGAGGTGCGTACACGACACGGTCTCTTCTGACCGTCGAGAGCGAGCGCGTAAGTTGAGATCTCATCGCACCAGAACGCTTGCTCAAAGCGGTCTTTGAGGTCGGCAGCTTCGTTCTCGAGAGAGCGTTGACATTGCTCATCACCCCACGCGGCGTACATGCGAGCGCCCGCGAGCTTAGCTGCATAGACGTAGCCCTGCACTTCACAGAGTGCGATCGGCGGTTCCGCGATTGAGCCATCCGTATGAAAGACCGAGTCGTTGGAGTCCTTCCATCCCTGCTGCACTAGTCCCTTGTCGCCGTGTGGCGCGTATTCGATAAAGCCGTCGCCGTCTACGTCGCCGTAACGATCGATCCACTGCAGAGCGAGATCGATGTGTGGGCGCAGGTGGTCAACAAAAGCCGCATCGCCGGTGTAGTCGAGGTAGCAACCGGCAAGCATGAGGAACAACGGCGTGCTGTCGATGCTGCCGTAATAGCGGCCGAATGGGACCTCGCCGAGATTAGCCATCTCACCGCGGCGGGTTTCGTGGATGATCTTTCCGGGCTGCGCCTCATTTTTCTCATCAACTTCCGTGGCCTGCGTGGCCGCAAGATATTGCAGGACTCCTTTCGCGATCTGGGGAGCGATCCAGAGCATTTGCAGCGCGGTAATGATGCCGTCGCGACCGAATACCGTGCTGAACCAGGGAACGCCGGCGTAGGGATAGTTGGTTTCCGGATTGCCCATCGTCATCATTTCGACGTCGGCGAGCGAGCGGCGGATCCAGCGGCTGAGGCGATCGTTGGAACTGGAGATTTCGCATAGCTTGGCGGAGGCCGCTTTGAGCTCCGTCTCCGCTCCCGTCATGGCGCGGGCGTAGCTGGTGGAGCGGGGGACCTTTGCATCGCAATCGACGGCCAAGTGGAACAGGGTGGATCTGCCGGGATCCAGGGACGCTTCGAACTGAATGTCAGCGGAGGTGATCTTTTCGGGCGCGGGATCGCAGGAGATCCGCGTGCGGCGCTCCTCGTGATCCAGTCCCTCATAGGTCATGAGGATGGAGTTGGAGGATATCTGGTCTTCAAGGCGGCGGCCGCGGTGTTCGCGACGCATCCCACGGACTTCGAAGATATCTGCGTAATCCGCGGAAAAGGCAATGCGGACGGGAACACGCAGGGACTTCAATCCGTAATTAACGACGCGGATTTCTTCGTAGGCAACATCGCGCCACAGGAAACGGGAGCGGACGATGTGCAGCGTGCCTCGCGGGACACTGATGCCGTGATCGTCGCCGACATCGACGTTAGCGAGATCAGCAATAAACCCGAAATTGTCAGACTTTACGGTGGAGCTGAGCAGAAGGGGGCGCGCACCCCAAAGCGAGAGCACGAACTCGGACAGATGCCGGCATCCACGGTAGAAGATGCCGTGCTCGCCGAGCCCGAGGGGTTCGATGTCGCCGTACCGGTTAAAGACGGCGAAGCATTTCCCGTATTTCAATACACGCGCGCGGTCGTCGCTGGGCGACGATCCGGCGGCTATGTAGTACTGCTGGGCGGTGCCAATTTCATCCAACGCAAATCTCCATCGGTGAGTGCAAGCGATTCGGGTTCTCGTTTGATGATGCTCTCGTAGATTGTCAAATAATCGTGCGCCATGCGTCGGTCAGAGAAACGGCGCTCAAAAGCCTTGCGGCACTTCCGGCGGTCGATGGCTGAAATGTTCCTGACGGCAGCGACTCCCTCTTCGATGTCGCGGATCAGGAATCCGGAAACGCCATCCTCAATGATCTCTGGAACCGAGCCGAGCGGGTAAGCGATGACCGGGACTCCGCAAGCCATGGCCTCGATCATCACGAGCCCGAAGGGTTCTGACCAGTTAATGGGGAACAGAAGGGCCGATGCATGCCCGAGGAAGTCGTTCTTCTCCAGATCGCTGATCTCGCCGACAAACTCCACCAGTTCATGATTGAGCAGCGGTTTAATGCGAGATTCGTAGTATTCCTTGTCGGCTCGGTCGATCTTCGCGGCAATCTTCAGCGGCATCCCGGCGTGGATCGCGATCTGAATCGCACGATCCAAACCTTTCTCCGGAGAGACGCGGCCGAGGAATGCCAGATACTTGCCCGGTTGGAAGCAGGGCACAAAGCGATCTTCAGGCATGCCGTGGTAGACGGTGCCCAGCCAGTTGACCCATGACAGGGGGCCACGCTGCGCGTCGGAGATGGAGACCAAAGGCATCTCGGAAAATTCGCGATAAAGCGGCACCAGATCGGGAATGTCAAGACGGCCGTGCAAAGTTGTGAGTTGCGAGAGTTCCTGGCATCGGCTCATCGAAAAGTGCAGGTAATCGATATGAAAATGGATGATGTCGAAATCGTTCCTGCGCTTCAGCACTTGTTCGATGAGGAGGACGTGATGAGCCATGGGATCCCAGCAGTGGGGATCAAGACGGAGAGCCTGTGTGCAGGCCGGAACAAGCTGGGCGGTCGTAAGGGAGTCGCCACTGGCGAACAACGTGACCTCGTGACCTTGCCGCACGAGTTCTTCGGTAAGCCAGGAAACGACCCGCTCCGTGCCTCCGTATAGCCTGGGCGGCACGCTTTCGTAGAGCGGCGACACCTGCGCGATTCTCATTCAAACCTCGACGGATTGATTTGTCGTACGCGAACTGTAGTCGTACTCTCGCCCTTTGCGGTCGGACGGAGACCGATCCTCCTTTCGCACGCTGGACTTTTCTTGTGCGGTTCATCTCTGCCCCGCAACACCCCAGTTCTTCCTCACTTGCAAAACCCTGGGGTTCCTACGTTTAGGTTAAGTGGCGCACTTTGGCGTAACAATAAGGTGTTCCCTGCAAGGAAAAAGAGCATGGTGGAAATACGCGTTGGATTCTCAAGACAGTTGTGCTGATTGGATGTCTTGATCTGAAACGGCAAGATACTCGCGCAGAGAAGAGAGTCTGAAGTTCCTACTGCACGATGCCGGATCCATTGACGGCAGAGAGAAGCTCGTCGCCGGAATCCCGCAACACGACCCGGATCAGATAGGCGCCGGGCTCAACATCGAATTTCGTTTTGACGTTTACCCCATCGGTGAGCTGCTTTAGAGTGTCTTCCTCGAGGTGAAAGGATATCTGCTGCTTCTTGCCTTGCAAGTAATTGCCATTGATATCAAACAAGGCACAGATGACCGTCAGCTCGTCGACATTAGTATTGTTGTCTTTTCGAAAATGAATGCCACCTGCATCGAAGTGGGTGGTGACGTAGAGCTCGCGGCTGGAACCGTCTTTCTTTGTGAACTCGGCCTTGAGGGAGATCGGCATGGTGCGCATTTCGTCGCGGGAGAACAGAGCCTTTTCCATCTCTTCGGAGACCATTTTTTCGGGATCGCCCGCAACTGCGGATTCGTAATAACCTCGACGCGCCTGCACGGTCAGGTCGTGGTTCTTGGCGACAGTGACTTTCAGCCGGTGATAGCGGCCGCCCTGCTTCAGGATTTCGGGTCTGAAGCCAAGCACGTACACGTACTCAGGTGGAGCGCCCAGCTGTTGAAGGCCGGCAGCGAGATCATTGCTGTCGTGAAAGAATTTTCCGCCTGTGCCTTCCGCGAGTTCAGCGAGGACATCCGTTTGCGACCAAAGGCCGGCGACATTAAGGGGCTCTTCGACTTGGGCCGCGAGCAGAGTGCTTGGGCCGGGACCCTTGTCGGCCCCGGGCATGCCCGTGTAAAGTCCGCGGGCATCGAGCGCGTTTATCACGATGTTGCGCTCTGTCGCTAGACTGATGGCGATGTTCTGCTCGATGTGGTCATCGGTGATCTGGAAGCCAGGGGAAACCAGGACCAAGGTGCGAGCACCGGGCATCGCCGCGAGGCGGCGCACCATGGTTTGAACCTTGAGCAAGGATCGCTGCGTATCGGCATGTCCGCCTTCCAGAGCCTGGCGAGCCGCAGCGAGCGTCATGTCTCGAGCGCGGTCGTAAAGATGCTGGGAGCGATTGAAGAGGCAGTTCCATGCGTCATCGGCGGCGGCATCCCAAGTCGGCGTGATGGATCCGCCATCGAATTCCTCGACGATCTTCTTGCCCACGAAGTAGTTCATGAACGGACATTTAGTCCCGCTGCTGTCGAAGCCGGGCTTGATGCGGTCCATGGATTCAGCGAGCAGAACCTTGTCGCCGGTAAACTCCTGCGAGACGTCGCCGGAAGTGGTAAAGATGGCAGCGCGATCATCGGGCCCCATGCCCGATGCGAGGTGCTTTTTGGCGGCGGCACGGACCTGCATGAGGTCGCCAGCTTGCAGATGCACGTCGTCAAACAGGTAAGCGAAGAAATGAGAAGGGCGAGTGCCAAGAAAGTTTTCGATGGGCACATTGCCGAGCAGTGAGTCGCGGTGATTTCGTTCGGCGCCGGGGCTATTTACTTCCAGGTTGAAGCTGCTGATCGTCTGCGGCTTCCCGTTATCGGAAATTTGAAAATCTTCTTTATTCAGCGAGCCCACTGCTTTGCCGGCTTTGTCGCGCACGACGACTGGAACCATCACGAGGTTCACGCGTTTGGAAAAAGTGAGGACCTCTTCCGAAGAAGTATGCGGGAGGCTCTTGTCGGCAGAAGTGGAGCTTGCCTGGGCCGAAGTGTTGTCCTGCTGCGCGAGGGCGATTGCGGGCAACAGCGCGAGAAGAAGCGGAGCGACCCGACGAGCGCTCTTGCGGCGGGTGCGAATGGCGAGGCCGCGATGATCGATCCTATCCTCGGGAGAAGCGTGAGGCCGGGAGCGTTTCATGGCATCCAGTGTAGTACCGAATTGTCGGCGAGAACACTAGAAGCTACGTGAATTGGGGCGTAAAGGTTCCCCGGGGCGAAGCGAGGAGCTTTGCGAGTCAATGACGAGTCCCCCCATCACTGTCGTACGTGGGCGGACTCGGATTCCTGTGGAAGAGATTGCGATCACTTGCGGCGCCAGCGGATTCCTTCTTTTGTGATTTCCACCAAGATGCCGGCTTCGGCTAGTTCGGCGCGGATGGCGTCGGATTTCTTGAAGTCGCGGGCCGCGCGGGCGGATTTCATCTCATTGATGTTGGCCTCGATGTCCGCGTCGGAGAGTTGCGCCGACTGGAGAGCATCGAGCAGTTCCTGGCTGATGTCTTTTTCGCGGCCTTCGGCCTCTGCCCACTGCAGCACTCGCTTCATCTTGGGGACATCGTCGTCGTGCAGCACGGCGAAAACTTCATCGAATTTTTCGAGAGCCGTGAGCAGCGCGGGCACGTCTTGCTGCTTGACGGCGCCGGTATCGAAGGCGCTGTTCGCCTGACGCACCATCTCGAAGATCGCGGCCTGGGCCTGGGCGGTGTTGAGATCGTCGTCGAGCGCGGCGCGCATACGATCGATTGTCTCAGTCGCGAGTTTCTGAATTTCGAGATTGGATCCGGGCGCGAAATTTCCAGTGCTGAGGCGAAGTCGGAAGTTGCGGAGGCGATCGACTGAGACTGCAGCCTGCTTGAGCCCATCGAAGGTGAAGTTCAGTTGGTTGCGGTAAGGGACCGACGTGAGCAGGTAGCGGATGGATGAGGGCTTGTGTCCTTTGAGGACGAGATCGCGAAGGGTAAAGAAATTCCCGAGGCTCTTGGACATCTTCTCGCCTTCGACGAGCAGGAAGCGCGCGTGAAACCAGAAATGTGCGAAGGGCTTACCGGTGAGGGATTCGGACTGCGCGATTTCATTTTCGTGATGAGGGAAGACGAGATCTTCTCCGCCGGCATGCAGGTCGAAGCTCTCGCCTAGTTCCTCCATCGACATGACGGAGCATTCGAGATGCCACCCTGGGCGGCCCGAGCCGATGACGGTGTCCCACGAGGCTTCGCCGGGTTTGGGAGCTTTCCAGAGGGCGAAGTCCCGGGCGCTGTCCTTGTCGTATTCGTCGACGTCGACGCGGGCGCCATCGAGCATGCTGCTGAAGTCCTTCTTTGAGAGCTTGCCGTAGTTGGGGAACTTGGCGATGCGGAAATAGTAAGAGCCGTCGTCGGTGCGGTAGGCGATGCCTTTGTCGACGAGCTTTTTCACGAACTCTGCCATTTCGGGGATGTGCTCGGTGGCGTGGACGAGGATCGGCTGTTCGATTCCGATCATGGAGGCGTCTTCGAGGAAAGCCTTCTCGTACTTCGCCGTGTACTGCTGGACGGTCACGCCGTCGCGCGCGGAGTTGCGGATGATCTTGTCGTCAACGTCGGTGATGTTCATGACGTGGCGGATCTGGTAGCCACTCTGGCGGAGGAAGCGTCGGAGGAGGTCGACGGCGACGAAGGTGCGGAAGTTGCCGATGTGTCCGTAGTCGTAGACGGTGGGGCCGCAGGCGTACATGCGCACTTCGTTATCACGAAGCGGGCGAAAATCCTCGATTTGCGAGGACATTGTATTGAACAGGCGAAGGGGCATGAGATTTGGCAGCTAATGCGAACCTACGATTCTAGGGGGCTCGGGAAAAGACGGTCAAATTGAGTCACGAGGGCCTGGGCGTGGCGGGTGGCAGAGCGTGCGTGTGCTGACGCAAACGTTTTTGCACCAAGATCACGTAATGCAGGGCGGAGATGATGGTGAAGAAGAAGGTGGCGCGGAGGAAGACGGTGCGGGCGATCCAGATCCCGCGTATGGGTTCGACCTGCAAAAGGAGCACGAAGAAGACGGCGCTGATCTGGGAGAACGTATTGGCCTTGCCGAAGATGCTGGGGCGGAAGTCGCGGAGTCCGGCGATCGCGAAGAGGACGGCACTGGCCGCGAGGATAGAAATGTCGCGGCTGAAGACCAGGACCGTGTATTTCCAGGGAATCTTGTGGAGAATCGAGAGTACGAGAAAGAGTGTGCTGAGCAGTAGCTTGTCGGCGATGGGGTCGAGATACTGGCCGAGCAGGGTTTGCTGATGGAGGCGGCGGGCGAGCAGGCCGTCGAGACCGTCGCTGAATCCGGCGACGATGAACAGGATCAGGGCCCACGCGTAGTGACCGTCAACGAGATGGATGACGATGAAGGGGACGAAGATCATCCGGAGAAGAGTGAGCTGGTTGGGAGCGGTGAAGACGTTCGAGAACTTCACGCGGGCTCCTTGGAGGGATGTGGGCGGATATCGTAGCGGGGCGTGAGGGCGGCGGCGGGTTCAAGGCCGGTTTTGGCGAGGAACCGTTGCGAGAGCGAGGGGAGAGTGCCATCGGGCAGGTCGAGTTCGACGCGCTCGATGCGATGCATCGGGAAGAAGACCACGGCAGAGGTAAAGGGCTCTCCGTCGCGCACCATGACAGTGAGATCTTCGAAGGAGGCCAGTTCGGCACCGCACATGCTCAAGCCCTCGGGAGCGAGGGAGAGAATCATTCCCCAGAATTTCTCCCGGGGATTGCTCAAGGTGGCGATGACCAGAGCGCCACGGACGAAGGGCTCACTCGGAGCGGAGGCGGGAGCCGTCTTTTCCATGCCAAGATTGTCGCTGTCGAGAGGCGTGCATTGCAAATCCCTGCTTTTTGCTGAGGCAGCGATCTCGGGTATGCTGGGCGAACATGCAAGCCGAAGGCACGAACTCCGCGATCGAGTTTCAAAACGTTTGCTATCGCGTGGATAGTACGCAAGTTTTGGCAGGTCTCAGCCTGAGCGTGGCCCGTGGGGAAACGCTTGTGCTGCTGGGGCGGAGTGGGTCGGGGAAAACGACCACGTTGAAGCTGGTGAACCGTCTGGTGTCGCCCACGTCCGGCGAGGTTTTCGTCAATGGAGAGCGTAACGATCAGGTGGATGTGATCCGGTTGCGGCGGGGCATCGGGTATGTGATTCAGGAAGTTGGCCTCTTTCCGCATTTCACGATTGAGCGAAATATTGGCCTGGTGCCCCGGATCGAGGGCTGGTCTGAAGAGCGGATTCGGGAGCGGGTTCGGGAGTTGCTGCAGCTGGTCGGGCTCGGAGCGGAGATTGCGGCGCGGTATCCGCATCAGTTGTCGGGCGGGCAGCGGCAGCGGGTGGGAGTGGCGCGGGCGCTGGCGGCCGATCCGGAGATTCTGCTGATGGATGAACCGTTCGGCGCGCTGGATCCTTTGACGCGCGATGAATTGCAACGCGAGTTTCTCGGCTTGCAGCAGCGGTTGCATAAGACGGTCGTGTTTGTGACGCACGATCTGCGGGAGGCGCTGCGGCTGGGATCGCGGATCGCACTGATGGAAGCGGGGAAGCTGGTTACCGTGCTCGCGCCACAGGAATTCCTGAAATCTTCTGATCCGTGGGCGTCGGCGTACGTGCAGGCTTTCGGCGATGGCTTGGAGTCGGCGGCAAATCGAGGCACGTCATGAATGTGTTGCGGTTCCTCACGCAGAACCGGGGGCAGGTGCTGGAACTCGCGGGCGAACATCTCTGGCTGGTGGGATGGTCAACCTTGTTCGCGATGCTGATTGGAATTCCGCTGGGAATTCTGATTGCTCATCGGAAGCGGTGGAATGGGCCCGTGCTGACGGGAGCGAACATCATCCAGACGATTCCGAGCCTCGCGCTGTTTGGATTTCTTTTGCCCGTGCCGTGGCTCGGAGAAAGGTCGGACCGTTTGGCGATTCTGGCGCTCACGCTCTACGCTTTGCTGCCGATTATCCGCAACACCTATGCGGGGATTCGGGGCGTGGACGCGGCGGTGGTGGAAGCCGGACGAGGGATGGGGCTCACCGAGTCGCAACTACTGCTTCAGGTGGAGTTGCCGCTGGCGATCAGCGTCATTCTTTCCGGCGTTCGGATCGCGGTGGTCGTTTCGGTGGGACTGGCTACGATCGCTGCTGCAATCGGAGCGGGAGGATTGGGAGAGTTCATCTTTCGCGGGCTGGCGATGGTGGATAACCGCGTGATTCTCGCGGGCGCGATTCCGGCCGCGATGCTCGCACTGCTCGCCGACTTCGGCGTGGGCTGGATTGAAAGGCGGCTCAAGCCGCGATGAAAGTTCGTCGGTTCGTGCTGGCCTTGTTAGCTCTATCCAGTGTTTGCGCGATTTCCTGCGCTCCTTCCCATTCTGACCGCGTTGTTGTGGGATCCAAAAACTTCACTGAGTCCTTCATCCTGGGCGAACTGATTGCACAGCAGATTGAGACGCATACAAACTTGAAGGTCGAGCGGCGTTTCTACCTCGCGGGAACTCACATCTGCCAACAGGCAATGCTGGCGGGAAGGATCGATATCTATCCGGAATACACAGGGACAGCGCTGACGGCGATTCTCAAACAGGGCATCTCACGGGATAAGCAGCAGGTGTATCAATTGGTAAAGAGTGAGTACGAGCGGCGATTCGGCCTGACGCTCGAGCCGGCTTTCGGCTTCAACGACACGTTTGCGATGGAAATTCGTGCGGAAGACGCGCGCCGCTTCAACGTGAAGACGTTATCGGAAGCGGCACAATTTGCTCCGCACTGGCGCGCAGGATTCGGTTACGAATTCATGGAGCGGCCTGATGGGTATAAGGGATTGGTCGCTACGTACGGGCTGCGTTTTGCGGCGGAGCCTCGCATCATGGACCTGGGACTGCTGGCGCGCGCTTTGAAAGATCGTCAAATTGATTTTGCGGGCGGCAATGCTACCGACGGACTGATTCCGGCGCTGGATTTATTCGTGCTCCAAGATGATCGGCATTATTTCCCTCCGTATGAAGCAGTGCCGGTGGTTCGTGAACAGACACTGCAGCACCATCCGGAAATTGTGGGCGCACTGCAGGAGCTCGCGGGAACAATCTCGGATCAGGAGATGCAGCGGATGAACTACGCCGTAGACGGGCAGCATCGGGATACGCGGGACGTGGTCAGGGAGTTTCTGAAGTCGAAGAACCTCGTGCAGTGAGTTTGTTGCTTATTAACTGACGCGCCCTCGGCTTTCAGATCATCAGCGATCCCTTCAGTGTGAGTACGGCTTTTCCTTTCAGCAAGACTCGTGTTCCTGTTGCTTCGCACCAGAGTTCACCACCTCGCTCTGAGACTTGGAGGGCGTGCAATTGTGATTTGCCCAGGTGTTTTGTCCAGTATGGCGCCAAGGCGCAGTGCGAGGAACCGGTCACCGCATCTTCCGGGACGCCATAGCTGGGCGCGAAGTAGCGCGAGATGAAATCGGCGTCGACTCCTTTGGCCGTCGCCGCGACTGTGAAGGGATGCAGGGTTGCAAGCTGTGAGAAATCCGGACAGAGGCTCCGGACAGCGTCGGGCGATTGGACAACAACATAGTAGGTCTCGTCGGCCTCCAGCACATCTGACACTTTGGCGTTCTGTGGGAGGCCAAGCGCTTGCTCAAGTGCAGGCGGCGCCGTACACGGACGAGGTATCAAAGCGGGGAAATCCATGAGCAGGTACTCTCCGTCCTTCCGAACCGTAAGCATCCCGCTGTACTTCGTGGTGAAACAGACAGAGTCCTTCTGCTTCTGTGTCACATTCAGCAAGATGTAGGCAGCCGCCAGGGTGGCATGGCCGCAGAGCCGGACTTCGCACGTAGGGGTGAACCATCGCAGTTCGTAACCGCTAGTGCTGGTTACCAGGAAAGCTGTTTCCGGGAGGTTATTCTCTGCTGCGACTTTGCGGAGCATCGCCTCATCTAACCACGAGTCCAAAAAGCAGACTGCGGCTGGATTGCCGCGAAACGGGCGGCCGGCAAAAGCGTCGACGTGGAAGAGCGGAATACGCATCAGCTTGATTTTACTGGGACCGGGTTTGCAGGTTTTTGCAACATCCCGATTTCGTTTGCGGGCATCAGATGGAGGGATGTATAGTTTTAAAACTCCCTCTTGGGGGCGAACACGGGTTCTTCCGCCGCGGCTGATGGGAATGTCGCGGCCCTTTCGTTAACCACTTCGCTCATCGCACCACGTTTGGAGACACCACCTGGGTTCTAATCACTCGACCTGTCTGGAGGCTGCATGCTGACCGCTCAGAGCAAATCCGTCATTGGCGAGTCGCTGCTCGAAAGGGTGGCCGATGCGCGGAGAAAGAGCGATGCTCTGTTCGAGATCGTGCGACCCGAGGCTTTGTACGACCGCCCGATTCCAGAGCGCCACCGGATCGTGTTCTACATCGGGCACCTGGAGGCGTTCGACTGGAATCTGCTACACGACGTCCTGGGGCTGAAGAGTTTTCATCCGGAATTCGACCGCTTGTTTGCCTTCGGGATCGATCCTGTGGGAGGCGGCCTACCTACGGATCAGGCTGCGGATTGGCCCTCGCTTGAGCGGGTGCGTGAGTTTGTACGCAACATCCGCGAGACCCTTGATGCGAAATTGAATTCCGATACTGACGGCCTGCAGCGCGATGGTTTTCCGCTCGAGACTCTCCTCAACGTGGCGACTGAGCATCGGCTGATGCACGTGGAAACACTTGCGTACATGTTTCACCAGTTGCCATTTGAACGAAAGATTCCTCCCGTTCCGTCCTCTCCTGTTCTAACTTCTCCCGTCAAAGCTTCCATGATCGAGATTCCTGCGGGCTCGATACGGCTAGGACTTCCTCGAGGCAGCAAAGTTTTCGGTTGGGACAACGAGTACGAATCCTATACGGCCAATGTGCCTGCGTTCGTGATCGA
>Ga0335070_10006894_pt1 | contig 13349 bp, 11 predicted proteins | sample Lox_Sample_13_FD_206722 | JGI IMG/M metagenome (GOLD analysis project Ga0335070, IMG submission 206722) | Soil microbial communities from Loxahatchee National Wildlife Refuge, Florida, United States - Lox_Sample_1.3 | ecosystem: Environmental > Terrestrial > Soil > Wetlands | place: USA...
CTGTCGGTCTGGTGGCGCAACGCCTCGATGTACCGGCGCACCTGGAAGGCCAACATCCTCCCGAACTTCTTCGAGCCGGTCTTCTACCTCTCCGCAATCGGCGTCGGCGTCGGCGCTTACATCCAGCAGATGGGCGGCACGTCCTACGCCGGCTTCCTCGCGCCGGGGCTCGTCTGCGTGGCTGCGATGAACGGCGCGAGCTTCGAGGTCACGTACAACGTCTTCGTGCGCCTCAACTTCGAGAAGACCTACGACGCCATGCTGACCGCGCCCATCGAGCCGGACGACGTGCTGGCGGGCGAGGTCTTGTGGGCGCTGACGCGGGCCGCGATCTACGGCGGCGCCTTCTTCCTCGTGACGGCGGCCTTCGGCTACGCCCCGCTGCCGCGGGCGCTGCTCGCCCTGCCCGCGATCCCGCTGGCCGGGCTGCTCTTCGCGGCGCTCGGCATTGCCTTCTCGCTGCGCATCTCGAAGATCGACCACATGAGCTTCTACTTCACGCTGTTCCTGACTCCGCTCTTCCTGTTCTCGGACGTGTTCTTCCCGATCGACGAGCGCCTGTCGCGCGGCTGGCTCTGGGTGGCGGAGCTGCTGCCACTGCTCCATCCCGTGCGCGCCGCGCGCGCCGCCTTCTCCGGCTCGCTCTCCTGGCGGACCGCCTGGGACGTCGCCTACTGCCTCGTCGCGTCGGCGCTGCTGCTCGCTCTCGCGCGCCGCACGATCCGGCGCCGCCTCACCGCGTAGTCCCCGAAGCGGGACGTCCCGCTCCCGGGATCGCGGCGCAAGCGGCGGCGCGCGAGCGCTGCGCCCTTGCTGCGCATGCGCGCTTTGCGCCGGGCGCACGCGGGGTCGCGTCGCCCGCCTGCGCGCAGCTCGTGCGCGCCGCGCGCGCAGCTTCCGCGTCCCTGCGCAGAGCCTTCCGCCGCCCGCGGCGTCGCGTCCCGCGGCCGGGACGCGCGGCGCCGGGAGCAGCGACGCGCAGCGCGGCGGCCCAAGTGTGCGCCGCAGGAAGCGACGCGTCGCACGGCGGCGTCGCTGGCACGGGACTTGATATGCGAGAGACGGGGCGCCGGCCGCGAGCCGGTCGCCGAGGGTGGGGCAGATGCGGCACGAGCACACGGTCCTCTTCGTCGACGACGAGGTGAACATCCTGAAGGCGCTCCAGCGCCTGCTGCGCATGGAGGACATGCACGTCCTCACGGCGCCGCGCGCGTCGGACGCCCTCGAGCTGCTCGAACGCCATCCGACGCAGGTGGTGGTGACCGACCAGCGCATGCCGGAGATGTCCGGCGTCGACTTCCTCGCCCAGGTGCGCGAGCGCCATCCGGACATCGTGCGCATGATGCTGACCGGCTACACCGAGATCAACGTCGCGGTGGACGCCATCAACCGCGGCGAGATCTACCGGCTGATCACCAAGCCGTGGAACGACGACGAGCTGCGCGCCACGATCCGCCAGGCCTTCGACCACGCGGATCTCAAGGCCGAGATCAAGCGGCTCAACCAGATCACCCGCGAGCAGAACTTCCGCCTCCAGGACATGAACCGGAACCTGGAGGGCATGGTGCGGGACCGCACCAAGCAGCTCGCGGAGAAGCATCAGCAGCTGCGCACCGCGTACGTGCAGACGATCCGCGCCCTCGCGGAGGCCGTCGACGCCAAGGACGCCTACACGCGCGGCCACTCGGAGCGCGTCGGCGTCTACGCCTCGAAGATCGCGCGGGAGATGAACTTCGCGCGGGACTTCATCGAGCGCGTCTACATCGCGGGCCTGCTGCACGACGTCGGCAAGATCGGCGTGCGCGACGCGGTGATCACGAAGCCCGCCCGCCTGACCCTCGAGGAGTACGAGGAGATCAAGAAGCACCCGGAGATCGGCGCCAAGATCCTCGAGCCCGTCGACTTCCTGAAGGACGTCGCGCCCTGCGTGCGCCACCACCACGAGTGGTTCGACGGCTCGTCGCGCGGCTACCCGGATCGCCTGTCGGGCAACCAGATCCCGCTGCCCAGCCGGATCATCCTCGTCGCGGACACCGTGGAGGCGATGACCAGCGATCGCCCCTACCGCAACGCGCTGTCGCTCGAGGCCGTGGTCTCGGAGATCCACCGCTTCACGGGCACGCAGTTCGACCCCAAGGTGAGCGAGGCCTTCCTGCGCCTGATCGAACGCGAGGGCGCGGGCTTCCTCAAGAAGGATCAGAAGTTCGACATCTTCGCGTTCATCCAGGACTGAACGAAGCCCGATGCAGCTCCCCCCCGACGGCCACGGCAGCAGATCCCGAGACCTCGATCCGGCCGCGGTGCTCGACCGCGATCCGCGCGTGCTGCTCGACCCGCGTTTCCTCGGGCCGCTCCACGACGAGCTGTGGGCGACGCTCGGACCCGAAGAGGCCCCCGTCGCCCTGCGCCAGATCGGACTCCTGCACGGGCTCCAGGACGCCGCCTCCGCCGTGGAGCGCCTGGGCCACGCGCACGCCGACGCCTTCGCGCTGCCGCTCGTGATCCGGGTGCGCAGGCCGCCCGGGCCGGCCGCCGGGCTCGAGCTGGTGGGCAGCTGGCCCGAAGCCCGCGAGGCCTCGGCGCGGCTCGAGTTCGGACTCGGCGCGCACGGACCCGCCTGTCACCTCAGCGCGGGCTACACCTCGGGGTGGCTGTCGGGCCTGCTCGACACGGACCTGGTCGCCGTCGAGACCGAGTGCGCAGCGGAGGGCCGCGGACCGTGCCGCTTCGTGGCGCGCGAGGCCAGCGCGTGGCGCCGCGAGGTGCCCGCGCTGCGCTGGGCCCACGAGCTACCGCTCTCCGTGTACCGCAGCCTGGTCCGCGAGCGCGCGCGCCGGCTGCGCGGCGCGACGCTCGAGGAGCCCGCCGGCGCGATCGAGCGCGGCAGCGCGTGCGTGCACCTGTGGGGTCCCGTGATGGTGATGCCCTTCGGCGGGCCCGACGAGGCGCTGCGCGCCCTCGAGCTGCTCGCGCGCGATCCGGGCGCACGCGACGTCTCCGTGCTGGTCGTGGACCTCCGCGACGCCGTGATCGACGAGGCCTTCGGGGCCCTCGCCCTCGAGCAGATCGTGGGCTCGGCCGCGGCCTGGGGCGCGGAGGTCGTGCTCGCGGACCCCTCTCCACTCTCGCGCCGCGCCATCGAGGCGCTCGAGCATCCTCCGCTGCTCGTGGCCAAGAGCCTCGAGGAGGCGGTGGCCTCGGCCTTCCAGATCGCCCGCGCCCAGCGCTGCCGGATCTGAGCGCCGCCCGCGATCCCCGCGCACGGCCCGCGGTTGCGGCGCACGGTTGCCGCCCCGCGCGCCCCCTTCAAGTCGCGACTCGGATCGCCCGAAAGCCAGGCGATGGTCGCGATTCCGGAGCAGGGGCGCCTCGAGGAGCTCCCGCTTCCGCGCCTGCTCCTCGACCTCCACGGGGCCCGCTTCGCAGGCTCGCTCGAGCTGCGCCGCGACCGGATGGAGAAGACGTTCCTCTTCCAGGAGGGCGTCCCGGTCTTCGCCGAATCGAACCTCGCCAGCGAGACGCTGGGCGTGCAGCTGATGGACGCGGGCCGGCTCTCGCGAGAGGATCACGGCCGGGTCTCGCGTCACGTCGCGGAGAAGCGCTGCAAGGAGGGCAAGGCGCTCCTCGATCTCGGGCTGATCGAGCCCAAGGCGCTGTTCCTCGCGCTGAAGGAGCAGGTCCGGCAGCGCATCGTCGACTGCTTCGGCTGGCCGCAGGGCACGTTCCGCGTGGCGCCGTCCGACGCACCGCCGCGCGAGGCGCAGCCCTTCCGCGCCGACGTCTTCGCACTGATCCAGGAAGGCATCGAGACGCACTGGCCTCCCGACCGCGTGCTGGCGGACCTCGCGCCGCGCATGCAGTCCCGCGTGGCGCGCACGCGCCGCCTCTCCCGCCTCCAGGAACGCTTGCGCATGGACGACTCGGTGCAGGCGCTGCTCGACGCGCTCGACGGGACGCGCACGCTGTGGCGCGCCCTGCAAGGCGCGCGCACGCCGCGCGCCCTCGCCGCCGCGTGGCTGCTCGACGCCGCCGGTGCGCTCGCCTACGGGGGGGAGGCCGCCCCCGCGCAGGCGGCAGCCGCCATCGAGATCGTGCGGGTCGAGGAGCCCGCCGTCGCCGAGTCCGGCCCGGCCGCGGCCGGGACCGGGCCGGCGCTCGCCGAGGACGCCGCGCTGAAGGCGGAGATCGAGGAGCGCTTCGCGCGCCTCGACGAGCTCGACCACTATGCACTGCTCGGCGTCGCGTCCAACGCCTCGAGCGCGGAGGTGCGCCGCGCCTATCTCGATGCCGCGCGCCGCTACCACCCGGACACGCTGGCGCGGGCCGGGCTCGACGGCGAGACGCGCGCCCACGCCGGCAAGGTCTTCGCGGCCATCAGCCGGGCGCAGACCACGCTCGTGGATCCCAAGCGCCGCCGCGCCTACGACGAGGCGCTCGCGGACGACGAGAGCGACATCGACGCCGAGCGTCTCGCCGCCGCGGAGACCAACTACCGCAAGGGCGAGATCCTGCTGCGCCAGGGCAACTTCCGCGGCGCGCTCGAGTACCTGCGCGCCGCCGCCGAGCTGTGGCCGGAAGAGGCGACCTATCAAGGCGCGCTCGGCTGGGCGCTCTTCAAGAAGACGCCCTCCGAGGCTCAGCAGGCGCGGGTGCACCTCGAGCGCGCCTGCGCCCTCGCGCCCCAGCACGCCCAGACCGCCCTCTGGCTCTCCACCGTGCTGAAGGCGCTCGGGGAAACCGTGGCGTCCGCCACGCTGGCCGCCAAGGCCCGCTCGCTCGACCCGGACGTGCGTTAGTCCAGATCCGACCATCGCGGCACGCGATCTCGGGTGGCCGACGGGCTCCTCGGGCGCCCCCCCACCGTCGTCCGTCGGACGGGGCGTCGCGGGGAATGTCGCATCAGGGCGGGTCCGATCTCGCCGCGTGCAGCAGCTCCGGGTCCGCGGCGAGCTCGAGCCGCGCCGGATCGCGCAGTGCCAGCGACACGTGACGCAGGAAGACGCGGAGCATCGGCCCCTCCGGATCCCGGAAGGCGATGCGCCCGGTCGCGTCGCCGACCCGCACGAGCAGCGAGCCGTCGCCGCGCGCCGCCGCGAGCTCCGCGAGGCGATCGGCGAGCGCGCTGCGCCCGGCCGGCAGGCGCCCCCTCGCGACCACCGCACCCGACTCCACCCGGTAGAGCGCCTGCAACGTCGCATCGCGGAAGGGCCGCCCTTCGAGCACGGCGCGGCCGACGTCGCGCGCGTGCTCCACGTTCCGCTGCATCACCGTGTCGCCGGAGGCCGCGTGCCCCTGGAAGCCGAGCGCGTGGCCGAGCTCGTGGAGCGCCGCGCCCTGCAGCTGCGCTTCGTCGAGGACGCTGCGGCGGCCGCGCCAGTCGAGCTGCGCGCGGCGCAGCTCGACGCGGGCGTGGACGAGGCGCGCGGAGAGCCGGGCGCCGGCTGCGGCCGCGTCGGCGGCGCGCTCGACGCGGCAGTCGGATTCCGTGGTCGCGGCGTAGTCGGCGTCGTCCGGAACGAACTCGACCGCGATCTGCGCAGCGCCCGGCGCGGCGTCGACGAAGCGCACGCCGAGCCCCGCCTGCTCCCACGCGCCCAGCGCACGGCGCAGCAGCGCGACCTCCGCGCTCGATGCCTCGGACGGCAGCGCCACTCCGATCGGCGCAGCGGTCTCGAAGCGACACAGGAACCAGATCAGATCCCCGCGCGCGGGCAGCGCGTAGGGCAGCGCGTCGCCCAGCCGGTTCCCGGGGAGGCCGGCGAGGTCGGGCGTCCGCGCGGCCAGCGACTCGACGTCCCACGCCGCGGCGCAGCCCCACAGCGCCAGCGCGAGCGCGGCGAATCCCGGAAGCCGCCGAACCGCTATCTCCGCGCCGGCAGCGCGGCGACGGCGCTGCCGCTCACCACCGGCTCGCCCTTCTGGTTGCGCGTCTCGATCTCGATCTCGACGATCCCCTCGCGGCCTTCGATGCGGATCTGCTTCACGGTGCCGCGCGCGGTCAGCGTGTCGCCGGGCCAGACCTGGCGCACGAAGCGCACGCCGTACTCGCGCAGCACGCCGTCGCCGAGCCAGTCGGTGAGCAGCCGCCCCGTCAGCCCCATGGTCAGCATGCCGTGCGCGAACACGGACGGATAGCCCGCGGCCTTGCTCGCGAAGACCTCGTCGTGGTGGATCGGGTTGAAGTCCCCCGACGCCCCCGCGTACTGCACGATCTGCGTGCGCGTGAGGTTCTCGACCAGCACGGCTTCGCGCACGTCGCCCACCGCGAGCGACGCGCAGTCGAGCTTCGGATTTCCCGCCATGCTCAGCCCTCCACCGCCTTGCCGGTCACGATGCCCACGCTGATCGCGGTCGTGACGAGCTCGCCGTCCGGGTCGCGGAACTCGGTGATCGTCTCGCTGAAGCGCATGGTTCCGCCGCGCTTGCCTTCCTTCTCCCAGCTCTTTCCGCGCTTCTGCGTCACCGTGAGGCGCATGCCCGGCCGCATCGGCTGGTGATAGATGAAGCGCTGCTCGCCGTGGAGCACGCGCGTCAGCGAGGCGCCGGCCCCGCCTCCGCCGCCGGAGGCGCCGCCCGCCGCGGGCGCCGCCGGCTCGGGCCTGGGCTTCTGCGCCGGGATGCGGCGCACCCCGCGCAGGAAGTAGTCCGGATCCCAGTGCGCGGACGCGGTCGCGAAGGTCGGCGGCGCGATCACGCCGCCGAGCGGCGTCTTCGCCGCATACTCCTCGTCGTAGTAGATCCGGTTCGTCTCGCCGATCGCGCTGGCGAACAGCATGATCGCGGTGAGATCGACCGGGAAGCGGAATCCCTCGTCGGCCATCCGACTCCTCCTGCGCTACAGCGGCAGACTGCCGGTCGCCGCCCGCGTGTTGCCGTCCCGCTGGTACGCCTCGATCGCGCGCTGCGCGATCCGCCATTGGTGGACCTCGTCGGCGCCGTCGGCGAAGCGCGCCCAGCGCGCGTGCTGCGCCATCGAGGCGAGCGGCGTGTCCGTCGAGTAGCCGAGCGCGCCGTGCACCTGGATCGCGCGGTCGACGATGCGATTGAGGGCGTTGGCGACGAAGTGCTTGGTCATCGACACCTCGCTGCGGAAGTCGGCGCCCGTGTCGATCAGATAGGCGGCGTGCAGGACCATCAGCTTCGACTGGTACAGCTCCATCGCGGAGTCCGCGATCATCCACTGGATGCCCTGCTTCTCCGCCAGCAGCGAGCCGTGCGCGAAGCGCTCGAGCGAGCGCTTGACCATCATGTCGAGCGCCGTCTCCGCCTGACCGAGCCAGCGCATGCAGTGGGCGAGCCGCGCCGGGCCCAGGCGCGCCTGGCCGAGCAGGTGCCCCTGGCCGCGTCCGCCGAGCAGGTTCTCCGCGGGCACGCGCAGGTCGCGAATGCGGATCTCGCAGTGGTTGTGGCTGCCCGACATCGTCTCGACGTCGCGCACGATCTCCCAGCCCTCGGACGGCAGGTCGACCAGGAAGGCGCTGTTGCCGGCCTGCGGAATCTCCGGCGCGTCCTCCGTGCGCGCGATCAGGATGGCGAAGCGCGCGCCGCGCGCGCCGGAGATGAACCACTTGTGGCCGTTGATCACCCAGTGGTCGCCGCGCAGCTCGGCGCGCGTCTGGATCAGCGTCGGGTCCGACCCCGCCACCTCCGGCTCCGTCATCGCGAAGCACGAGCGCACGCGGCCCTCGCACAGCGGGCGCAGGTAGCGCTCCTTCTGCTCGTCGCTCGCCCAGTGCAGGAGGGTGTGCATGTTGCCCTCGTCCGGCGCCTGGGCGTTCAGCGCGAACGGTCCGAAGCGGGCGCGCGCGGCCTCGGCCGACACTGCGGCCATGGCCACGTGGCCGAGCCCCATGCCGCCGTACTCCTTCGGCATGTGGGGCAGCCACAGGCCCCGCTCGTGGGCCTCCTTGCGCATCTTGATCACGGTGGAGACCAGGGCGTCGCGGTTGCTCTCGTCGAGCTGATCCTCGAGCGGACGCACCACCGTGTCGATGAATTCGCGCACCTTCGCGCGCAGCGCTTCCAGCTCGGGGGGGAAGCTGAAGTCGATCGCCATGGCGCTCCTCGCGCGGCTCCGCGCGCGGGACGCGGCGCGGGCCGGCCATGTTACCTTCGGCCCATGCACGCGGCATCGGGCCACGTCCATGCGGCGCACGAGCCCGCGAGCCGGCCGGCGACTCGCGCGACGGCGCCCGCCCGGCTCGGCGTAGCCCTGGCTCTCGCCTTCACCACGATGCTCGCGGAGATTGCGGGATCCTGGTGGAGCGGATCGCTCGCGCTGGCGGCCGACGCGGGCCACATGCTCTCGGACATCGGCTCGCTGGGCCTGGCGCTGTTCGCGACGTGGGTCGCGAGCCGGCCCGCCGGCGTGCGCTGGACCTACGGGCGCGTGCGCGCCGAGATCCTCGCGGCGCTCGGCCAGGGCGTGGCCCTGGTCGGGGTCGCCGGGCTGATCGGCGTGGAGGCCCTCTCGCGCCTCGCGACGCCGCATCCCGTGGCGGGTCCGCTGCTGTTCGGCATCGCCGCGTTCGGACTCGTCATCAACCTCGTGTGTCTGTGGATGCTGTCCGCGGACTCGCAGCGCAGCCTCAACGTGCGCGGCGCCTGGCTGCACGTGCTGTCGGACGCCCTGGGCAGCGTGGGCGCGATGACGGCGGGCGCTCTGGTGTGGGCCTTCGGCTGGAGCTGGGCCGACCCCGCCGCGTCCCTCGCGATCTGCGGCCTCGTGATCTACTCCTCCTGGCACCTGCTGCGCGAAGTCGTGGACGTGCTGATGGAGGCGGCGCCGCGCGACCTCGACGTCGACGCGGTCCATGCGGCCTTGTCTCGGCTGCGCGACGTCCGCAGCGTGCACGACCTGCACGTCTGGACGCTGGGCTCGGCGCGCCTCGCGCTCTCCTGCCACCTCGTCGTGCGCGACGCGAGCGCCTCGACCGCGCTGCTCTCCGAGGCCTACGCCGTGCTCGGCGCGCGCTTCGGCATCGACCACGCCACCATCCAGGTGGAGCCGGAATCCTTCGCCGAGGAGACTCCGCGCTCGATCTGCGGCGGCCGCTGCGCGGAAGCCTGACAGGCGGACGCTCGACCGCGTCCCCACCGCGTGTACAATGCGCGGCTGCGGAGGTCGCTTGCCTCTCTTCGCCTTCATCGGGCACGACGCGGCGCGCGGCGGCGAGCTGCGCGCGGAGGTCCGCCCCGCGCACCTCGCGGCGCTCGAGCAGCTCGCCTCGCGCGGGCGCATCGTTCACGCGGGTCCGATGCTCGACGAAGAGGGACGCGCGGTGGGCAGCGTGATCCTGTTCGAAGCGGACGACCTCGAGACCGCCCGCGGGATCGCCGCGCGCGATCCCTACGTGAGCAAGGGCGTCTTCGCGCGCTACGAGGTCTACGAGACGCGGGTCGTATTCCCGCGTTGAAGGCTCAGTCCGCCGAGCGCCGAATCGAGATCTCCAGCGACTTGTAGGTCGGCGTGCGGCTGCCCTCTGCGCAGCTCCCGACGGGCACGAGCGCGTTCGCCTCCGGGAAGTAGGCCGCGGCGCAGCGCCGCGGCACGTCGTACGCGACCACGCGGAAGCCGCGCAAGTGGCGCGTCTCGTCCCCGAAGTGGCTGGTGAGGTCGACGCGCTCGCCCTCGCGGAGTCCCTCGGCCGCGAGATCCTCCGCGTGCAGCAGCACCACGCGGCGATCGCCCGAGAGGCCCCGGTAGCGATCGTCCTGGCTGTAGATCGTGGTGTTGAACTGATCGTGACTGCGGAGCGTGGTGAGTCGGAAGCGGCCTTCGGGGAGCGCGGAATCCGGCAGCGCGTGGACGCGGAAGTGCGCGCGCCCGTCCGGGGTCTCGAAGTGCCGCGTGCGCGCGCCGGACGGCAGCACGAAGCCGGACGGCTCGCGCACGCGCCGGTTGTAGTCGTGGAAGCCCGGCACCACGCGCTCGATGCGCTCGCGGATGCGGTCGTAGTCGCCGGCGAGCTCCCGCCAGGGAACCGACGAGCGGGCGCCGAGCGCGGCTTCCGCGAGTCCGGCGACGATGGCCACCTCGCTGCGCAGCGCCTCCGAGGCGGGCCCCAGGACACCCTCGGAGCGGTGTACGACGCTCATCGAGTCCTCGACGCTGACGAATTGCGGACCCGCCGCCTGCACGTCCCGCTCGCTGCGCCCGAGGCACGGCAGGAGGATCGACTCGCGTCCCGCCAGCAGGTGCGTGCGGTTGAGCTTCGTTGCGACGTGGGCGGCGAAGTCGCAGCCGCCGAGCGCGGTGGCCGTGAGCTCCGCGTCCGGGCTCGCCACTGCAAAATTGCCGCCGAGGCCGAAGAAGACGCGCGCGCGTCCATCGCGGAACGCCTCGATGGTGGCGACCGTGTCGAGGCCGTGCTCGCGCGGCGGCTCGAAGCCGAACTCGGCGCCGAGCCGGGCCAGGAACGCCGGCGACGGTCGCTCCGTGATGCCCACCGTGCGGTCGCCTTGCACGTTGCTGTGCCCGCGCACGGGACACGGTCCGGCGCCGGGCACCCCGACGTTCCCGCGCAGCAGGAGCAGGTTCACGATCTCCTGCACGTTGGCGACGCCGTGGCGGTGCTGCGTCACGCCCATGGCCCAGCACGCGATCACGCGGTCGGCGCCGACGTAGAGCTCGGCGGCGGCGCGCAGCGCCTCGCGGGACACGCCGCTGCCGGTCTCGAGGGCCTCCCACGAGGCGGCATCGACCGCGGCGCGGTAGGCCTCGAAGCCTCGCGTGAACGCGTGCAGGAAGCTCCAGTCGAGCGCGCGCCCGTGCCGCTGCTCCTCGATCTCGAGCACCGCCTTGGCAATCCCGCGCAGCAGCGCGACGTCGCCGCCCACGCGGACCTGCAGGTGGAGATCCGCGATCGGCGTGCCGGCTCCGAGCAGACCTCCGAGCTCCTGCGGGTGCGCGAAGCGCACGAGGCCACGCTCGCGCAGCGGGTTCACGCTGACGATCCGGGCGCCGCGCCGCTTCGCGGCCTGCAGCGCCGTCAGCATGCGGGGGTGGTTGCTGCCCGGGTTCTGGCCGATCACGAAGATCGCGTCGGCGAGCTCGAAGTCGCGCAGCCCCACGGTGCCCTTGCCCACCCCGATCGCTTCGCCGAGCCCGACCCCGCTCGACTCGTGGCACATGTTGGAGCAGTCCGGGAGGTTGTTCGTGCCGAGCTGGCGCGCGAAGAGCTGGTACAGGAACGCCGCCTCGTTGCTGGTCCTCCCCGAGGTGTAGAAGACCGCCTGATCCGGCGAGGCGAGCGCGGTCAGCGCTCCCGCGCAGCGCGCGAAGGCAGCGTCCCACGAGATCGGCTCGTAGTGATCCGCGCCGACCGGGCGCCAGAGCGGCACGACGAGTCGCCCCTGCTGCTCGAGCCACTGATCGCTCTGCGCGAGGAGCCGGGGCACGGACCAGGCGCGGAAGAACTCCGCGTCGGCGCGGCGCGTGGTCGCTTCGTGCGCGAGCGCCTTGGCGCCGTTCTCGCAGAACTCGACGGCGCCGCGCCGCTCGGGGTCGGGCCAGGCGCAGCCGGGACAGTCGAAGCCGTGTCGCTGGTTCATGCGCGACAGCGCGAGTGCTCCGCGCCGCAGCCCCATCTCGCGAGCCGAGCGCGACAGCGCCGAGATCACCGCCTCGAGCCCGCCGGCCGGCTTGCGCTCGGCGGGGTCGTCGGGCCGCGCTGCGCCGCCCTGCCCACCTCCCGTCCCGCGCTCGTCCACTCTCGACTCCGTCTGCGTCCCGACGCCCCGACCCCCGCGCGCCGCGCGCGTCAGCCGGCCACGCGCGCGCGCTCGCCGTACACGTTGAAGTTCCGGCCTCGCAAGAACGCGACCAGGGTGACGCCCGCCCGCGTCGCGAGATCGACGGCCAGGGACGAAGGCGCGGACACGGCGGCCACCACGGGGATGCGCGCGGCCAGCGCCTTCTGCGCGATCTCGTAGGAGATGCGGCCGGACACCAGCAGGACGTGGCCCCGCAGCGGCAGCCGCCCCGCGCGCAGCGCGAACCCCACCACCTTGTCCACCGCGTTGTGTCGGCCCACGTCCTCGCGCGCCACGACGAGCGCGCCGTCGCCGGAGAACAGCGCGGCGCCGTGCAGCCCTCCCGTCTCCGCGAAGCCCGCCTGCGCGGCCGCGAGCTGCGCGGGCAAGGCATAGAAGAAATCCGGCGCGAAGCGGGCGGAATCGGAGAGCGGCGGCGCCGCGGCCAGCGCCTGATCGATGCTGGCCTTGCCGCAGATGCCGCAGCTGCTGCTGGCGTAGAGATTGCGGCGCAGGGCCTCGAGGTCGACGCGCACGCCGTCGGCGAGCACCGCGCGCACGACGTTGCCCGCGGCCTCGGGGTCGCGAGCCCGACTGCAATGCCGCACCGACGCGATCTGCTCGAGCGACGCGACGACCCGCTCCGTCACCAGGAAGCCCGTCGCGAGCTCCTCGTCGTGGCCCGGGGTGCGCATGATCACCGCGAGGGAGGCGCCGCCGAGCTGGATCTCGAGCGGCTCCTCGCGCGCCACCGCGTCGCGGCACACGCGCGCCGCGTCGTCGGCGAAGCGCGCCACCTCCACCACGGCGGACGCGTCGACGGGCGCTTCTCGCGCGGCGCGGCGCAGCATGCTCACAGCATAGCCGCAGGGGCGCGGGGATATACTGCGCGCCGGTGACCCCGGCGGCCCCGAACCCCTCGGCGCGCTGGCTCTACGGGCCGTGGCGCGACCTGCTCTTCGGCGGCGGCCTCTGGTACGTGGCGGCCCTCGGCGCGCTCGGCGTCGTCGGCGCGCCCCTGCGCGAGCACGGCGGGCCGCTCGCGCTGTCCTTCGCATCGCTGCTCGTGCTGACGCCCCACTACGGCGCGACGCTGCTGCGCGTCTACGGGAAGCGCGACGACCGGCGCGCCTACGCGCTGTTCGCCGTGTACGCGACCGGGCTCCTGGCCGCGCTCTTCTCCCTCGCGGTGTACGTCCCCGCCGTCGCCGCCTGCGTCTTCACGCTCTACGTGTCGTGGAGCCCCTGGCACTACTCCGGACAGAACTACGGCGTCGCCTCGCTGTTCCTGCGGCGCCGCGGCGTCGCGCTCGAGGGCGCGGGCCGGCGCTGGCTCCATGCGTCGTTCGTGCTTTCTTACGCGCTCACGCTGCTGGCGCTGCACACGGGCGCGCGCGTCGCCGACGTGGTTCCCGTGCCGAGCGAGGCCAGCGCGATCCGCTTCGTCTCGCTCGATCTCGACCCGGCCTACGCCGAGCCGCTCTTCGCGCTGACCGCCGCGGGCTACGCCGCAGCCGTGCTCGGCAGCATCGCCTGGCTGTGGCGCCGCGCACGCCTCGCCGACATCGCACCGGCTCTCGCGCTGGTGGCGACAC
>Ga0335070_10006895_pt1 | contig 13348 bp, 14 predicted proteins | sample Lox_Sample_13_FD_206722 | JGI IMG/M metagenome (GOLD analysis project Ga0335070, IMG submission 206722) | Soil microbial communities from Loxahatchee National Wildlife Refuge, Florida, United States - Lox_Sample_1.3 | ecosystem: Environmental > Terrestrial > Soil > Wetlands | place: USA...
CCGCTGGTTGAATCCCTTGAGGTCGACCTTGATGGCGTCGACGACTCCGATGAGCTCCTTGAGCGGCTCGGGCTGGATGTGCCCGGCCGTGACGACGGCGCTCCGCACGCCCCGGCGCCGGGCCGCGTTGGCGGTGTCGACCATGTACTCATAGAAGACGATCGGCTCGGTGTAGGTGTAGGCGATCGAAGGGCAGCCATAGCCCTCGGCCTGGGCGGCGAGCGCCTCGGGAGGGAAATCGCGGTGGTCGACCTGCTCGGGCCGGACCTGCGAGATCTCCCAGTTCTGGCAGAACTTGCAGTTGACGTTGCAGCCGGCCGTGGCCATGGACAGGGCCGTCGTCCCGGGCAGGAAATGGAAGAACGGCTTCTTCTCGATCGGGTCGATGTTGACGCTGCAGGCCTTTCCATAGACGAGGGTGTAATAGGTCCCGCCCTGGTTCTCGCGGACGCCGCAGTAACCGCGTTCCCTGTCGCCGAGCCGGCAGGCCCTCGGGCAGAGCTCGCACTCGACCTCTCGGTCGGGGAGCTTCCTATAGTAGCGGGCCTCGACATGGGAGAGGTTGCCCTTGTCGGCGAAGGCATGGAGGTCCGAGCAGAGCGAGGGGAGGCCCGCGCCGACGACCAGACCGGCCCCGGCCGCGCTCCGCAGGAACTCGCGGCGCCTCACGGCACGGCCTCCTCGACCGTCTCGATGCCGGCCGGGCCGGCCCGGCCGAGGCCCATCCGCTCGGCCGTGGCGAGGTATGCGGGCGCGCGTCCCTCCTCCTTGAGGGAGGGGAGGCCCTTCGCGGCGCGCAGCCGCTCGACGAGGGACCAGCCGACACTGTCGGCGGCGACCGGGTCGAGGCTGAAGACCAGGCCGCCGAACCTCTCCGCCCACTGGGCGTGAAAGGCCGGCCCGCGATGGTACTGGACGACGAGGGCGTCGAGGATGGACAGCCGGTGCTTGGGCCTGACGGGCGGGGCGTCGAAGACTTCCGCCACGAACGGGTCGCAATGTGAGTCGTGGTACTTGTTCGGGTTGTGGATGGCGCCGAAGTAGTTCTTCATCCCGGCGGTGACGCCGGCCATGCCGTGGTCCTTAAGGACAGCCAGGCTGATCGAGGCCGTGGCGAAGTCCGTCTGGATCTTCGAGAAGAGACTGCCGATGTTGCGGTGGGCGACGAGGCTCTCGCCGTAGCCCGCCCCGTCGGCGTCGGTGCCTAAGACGCGGGGGCCGGAGGGGCCGGCGTTGAGGCGGTAGCCTGCGTCGCGGAGCTCGCGGCTCGTCCGGTCCCAGACGACGATGTTTCGCTCCACGAGCCCGTTCGCGGCCAGCCAGCCGGCCAGGCCCAGAGCGACCTCGGGCCGGGTGCTGAGGGCCCGGCCGCCGATGGTGTTGACCTTGATCGCGAGCCGGTCGTCGGCCCGCAGGACCGAGAGGACGGCAGCCCGGTCCTCGCGCTCCCCCGTGACGAGGGCAAAGCCCTTCTGGAACATGCGGAGCAGCCTAACGCGGTCCGTTGGGCTGCCGGGCTCGAGCGGGGCCGCCGCCCTGACGATGACGACGCGCGACTGGGACATCCGAATTCCATCATGACCATTTCTTCCGGGGTTGTCAATAAACGGGCCGGCGGCTCGATACGAACTTGCCAAGCCCGGGACGGTCGTCTATAGTAGCAGTATCATCGTGCGGCGAGGAATCCCATGGACATGACCAACGCTCGGCAACGGGTTGTCGCGTGGGCGGCGTTGTTCGTCGCGGCCGGCCTGGTGTTCGCGCCGGCCGCAGCCCAGGACCGGAAGGCCGACCCGGCCCTGGCCGCGCTCGTCCCCCGGCTCGAGGGCTGGAAAGAGGACGGGGCGCCCCGTAGCTTTTTCCCAGAAACCCTCTACGAGTACATCGACGGCGCGGCGGAAAACTACCTGAGTTACGACTTCAGGCAGCTTTTCGTCGTCGACCTCAAGAAGGAGGGGACGGAGGCGGCGCTGACCGTCGAGGTCTACGACATGGGGCTGCCGGGGAACGCCTTCGGCATCTTCGGCGCCGAGCGCTATCCCGAGAACGCACCCGTGGCCGTCGGCGACCTCGGTTATCTCGAGGGAGAATCGTTGAATTTCGTGGCCGGCCGCTACTACGTCAAGCTCCTCAGTTACGGCCTGAAGGAGGCGACGGCGCCGACCCTGACGGACTTCGGGCAGAAGCTGGCCGCGGCGGCGCCCGGGAAGGGCGGCCTGCCGCCGCTCCTCGCCGCCTTCCCCAAGGAGGGCCTCGTCGCCCGGAGCGAGCGGTACGTGCGGAAGAATTTCCTCGGGTACGAGTTCCTCCACGATGGATATACGGCCGCCTATACGATCAACGGGCAGGAGGTCGAGGCTTTCCTGGTCGCCGCGGGCGCCGAGAAAGAAGCTGAGGACATGCTCCATCGGCTCCTTGAGTCCCTGGCCAAGGACAAGGAGCTCCCGGAGAAGATCGCGGCGGGGTATCACATCAAGGACCGCTACGCTCAGAACATGTACATCGGCGTCGCGGGGGCCAAGCGGAACATGCTGTGCGGCGTCCGGCGCGTCCCCGACGCCGCGGCGGCCGACGGCGAGAGGCTGTTCAAGGCCCTCATCGAGGCGGCCGCAGGGCCCGGGCGGTGAACGACCGGAGGTTCTTCCAGGCAGCCGCCGGACTCGTCATCCTCTTCGCCCTGGGGATCGTCGTCAAGGAGGCCCGCTCCGTCCTCTTCCCCTTCATCCTGGCCGTCTTCATATCCTATGTCATCGACCCTGTCGTCGCCTTCCTCCTCAAGGCCGGGCTGCCCAAGGCCGTCGCCCTGGGTCTCATCCTGGTCGGTGCGTTCGTCATCCTCTATCTCTTCGGCGCTGTCATCTATTCCGGCGGCAAGACCCTGGCCGCCGAGCTGCCCCGCTACGAACAACGCTTGACGGACCTGGCCGGCTGGCTCGAGAAGGCGTCGGGGGGCGTGCCACTCAAGCTCCGCCTGGCCTCCGCGCTCGAGAAAGTCAATCTCCAGAATCTGGCCTCGCTCGTCCTTTCCTCCCTCGGCACGTTCGTCGGGCTCGTCTCGAAGCTCTTCGTCCTGTTCATCTTCCTGGCCTTCATCGTCGCCGGGCGCGGCCGGTTCACGGCCAAGCTCGCCAAGGCCCTCGGCCCTGAGCGCTCGGAGGGGATCTTGCGGATTTCGACCCGGGCCAATGCCCAGGTCCGCAAGTACCTCGTGATCAAGACCCTGACCAGCCTGCTCAACGGCTTGGAGGTCTGGCTCGTGATGGAGCTCTTCGGCGTGGACTTCGCCCTCCTCTTCGGCTTCCTCGCCTTCCTCCTGAACTATATCCCGAACATCGGCTCGACTGTCGCCACCATTCTCCGCGTCGGCTTCGCCTACTTCCAGTTCGGCACCCCCTGGGTGCCGCTCGCGGTCCTCGTCATTACCGTGGCCCTGGACACGGTCATCGGCAACTTGATCGAGCCGAAGGCCATGGGCAAGGGGCTGGGCCTCAGCCCTCTCGTCGTTCTCTTCTCGCTCGTCTTCTGGGGCTGGCTGTGGGGCATCCCGGGCATGATCATAGCCGTGCCGCTCACCGCCGTCGTCAAGATCGTCTGCCAGAACATTCCGGCCCTGCGCCCGGCGGCCGCTTTCATGGGTCCGTGACACCGGCCCGGCCCGCTCAGGTCAGGACGACGAGCTTTTTGTCCCCCTCCGGCGGGCCGGACTGTGAAAAACGGCCCGCGAGGTCCCGGAGGTAGGCCCGGCCGCCGGTCCGCCGGTCGAGAAAGCCCCGGATGCCCCAGGCCACGCGCTCGAGGCAGGCGAGCCTCTCTTCCTTCGTATAGGAGCCCGTGCCGGAGGCGAGGAAGGCGGAGCCCTCATAGCGGCAGGTCTCGATGGCTTGGAGGACGGCTTCGCCGGCGGCGTCGACCGGCTTGAGGGCCTCCCCGGGGATGATCAGGCGGGACGGGCCTTTTTCCGTCCTCTTTCGGGCGTAATCGACGGCCATCAAGGCGTCCATGTCGGAGAAGGCCCGGTCCGCCGACGCGGGCCCAATCAACGCCGCCTCGATGTGGACGGCCAGCCAGGCCAGTCGCTCATCGCTCAGGACGTCCTTGCCGCCCCCCCATCGTCCGGGGCCGGACGGCGGCGCCACCCGCTCGACGACGCGCTTTTCCTGGTATGGCTTGTGGGCCGAGAGGTGGGGACAGGCCGGCGGGCAAGCGATCTCCCTCTCGCGAAGCGTGCCGCAGCAAAGCTGGCAGACGGCCGCGCCCAGGGCGGGGCAGGACCGCTTGGCCAGGCGTTTTCGGCACTTCGGGCAGACAGCCATCGGCGTCGCCGGGCCGCCCGGCCTCAGTCCTCCCCCTCGATGATGAAGGCGTCGGGCGTGAGCTCCTTCATCTTCCGGCCGAGGGAGGCCTTGACAGCCTTGCGGGCGGCAGACAACTCCGCGCTCTTCTTGGACGGACCCTTGGCCTTGGCCAGCGGCCTGTCCCCGGCCAGGACCTCCACGGTGAACGTCCTCCTGTGCTCGGGACCCTTGGCCGCGAGCGTCCTATAGGCGGGCGCGGGCAGGCCGGCCTTCTGGAACAGCTCCTGCAGCGCGGACTTGGGGTTGTTGATCTCAAAGGACTCACCCTTGATCGGCGCGAGCGTCGGCGAAAGCAGGCGTTGAACGAGGTCCCGCGCGGCGTCGAACCCGCCGTCGAAATAGACCGCCCCCACGAGGGCCTCGAACGCGCCGGCGAGGATGGATCTCTTGGCCCGGCCGCCGCTCCGTTCCTCCCCCCGGCCGAGGAGGACGGCCTTGTCGAGCCGGACCTTGCGGGCTAGCCGGGCCAGGGCCTGAGTGCTCGTGGCCAGGGCCTTGAGCTTTGAAAGCTCGCCCTCGCTCCGGCCGGGGAAGGCCCGGTAATAGAACTCCGCCGTGGCCAGGCCGACGACCGAATCGCCGACGAACTCCAGGAGCTCGTTGTCGCGGGGGTCGCCCGGTTCGCGTTCATAGGCGTAGGAGCTGTGCGTCAGCGCCCGGCGGAGGAGCTCCGGATCGCGGAACGCATAGCCGGCGGCCTTTTCGACGCGGTCGGGTTTCATCCCCGCTTCCCGGGCTTCCCCGCCGCCCCGCCCGGCCCGGCGGCCACGGCGTCCTCGAAGGGATAGACGACCTTGCCGCCGACGATGGTCATGACAGCCGAGCCGCGCAGCTTCCAGCCTTCGAACGGCGTGTTGCGTCCCTTGGAGACGAAGGCTCTCTTGTCGACCGTGACCTCCCGGGCGAGGTTGAGGAGAGTCAGGTCGGCGTCGGCGCCGACGGCGATGCGGCCCTTCGTCCGCAGGCCGAGGACGCGGGCGGGCCCGGCGGAGAAGAGCTCGACGAACCGGGTCAGGCTGATGATGCCCTGCTGGACGAGGCGGTCGAGGACGAGGGGGACCGCGGTCTCCAGGCCGACGACGCCGAAGGGCGCCCTCTCGAACCCCCGGCCCTTTTCTTCGGGGGTGTGAGGGGCGTGATCGGTGGCGACGGCGTCGATGACGCCCGCGGCCACGGCCAGGACCAGGGCGGCTGCGTCCTCGCTCCGCCGCAGGGGCGGGTTCATCTTGAAGTCGGGGTCGCGGCCCCCGACGGCTGCCTCTGTCAGCAGGAGATGGTGGGGGGTGACCTCGGCCGAGGCCGCGACGCCGTGCTCCTTCGCCGCGCGCAGGGCCAGCGCGCCGCCCCGGGTGCTGAGATGGGCGATGTGGACGCGCGCCCCCGTTTCCGCGGCCAGGATGAGGTCGCGGGCGACCATGACCTCCTCGGCCGACGCCGGGATTCCCGGAAGGCCGAGGCGGCGGGAGACCTCTCCCTCGTTCATCACTCCGTCCCCGGCGAGGTCCCGGTCCTCGCAATGGTCGATGACGAGCGCCCCGAGGGCCTTGGCGGATTCGAGGGCCCGGCGCATGAACCGCCCCCCCGCGACCGGTCGGCCGTCGTCGGAGAAGGCCACCGCGCCGGCCTCGAGAAGGGCGGCCATGTCCACGAGCTCGTCCCCTTTCGACCCTTTGCTGACGGCGGCGATGGGGAAGACGTGGACTGGGGAGGAGCGGGTCGCTTCGGCCAGGATGGCCTGAGTGACGCCGGGCGAGTCGTTGACGGGATTAGTGTTGGGCATGGCGCAGACCGAGGTGAAGCCGCCGCGGGCCGCCGCCCGGCCGCCGGTGGCGATCGTCTCCTTGGCCTCTAAGCCGGGCTCGCGCAGGTGGACGTGCATGTCGATGAGCCCCGGCACGACGACCAGGCGGGAAGCGTCGATCGTCCGGGCGGCGGGGGCTTCGATACGGGGTCCGAGCGAGGCAATCCGGCCGTCGGCGACGAGGATGTCGAGGGTCTCGTCGGTCCGCGACTCCGGGTCGACGACCCGGCCGTTCCTGATGAGGAGGTCCATGGCCCGCGCCCCCGCCCGCTAGCTGATCCCCGTCGGCTCGGCGATGAGGACCTCGTCGGTCCCGTCCTCCTCCTTGAGCCGGACCTGGATGACCTCTCGGCGCGACGTCGGCAGGACCTTTCCGGCGTAGTCGGGCCGGATGGGGAGCTCCCGGTGGCCGCGGTCGACGAGGACGAGGAGCTGGACGGTCCTCGGCCGGCCCAGCCGCATCAGCCCGTCCATGGCCGCCCGGATCGTCCGGCCCGTCATCAGGACATCGTCGACGAGGATGACGTCCTTCTTGCGGGTGTCGAGGCCGGACTTCGCCCGCGGCGCCCTGGCCGCCGCGGCCCCGGCCGGCCGGTCGTCGCGGTACGGGGTGATGTCGAGAACGGCGACCGGCACTTCCACGCCCTCGAGGTCCTTGATCAACCGGGCGATGCGCTTGCCGATGACGACGCCCCGCGTCTTGAGCCCGACGATGACGAGGTTTTTGAGGTTGCGGTTCCTCTCGATGATCTCGGTCGCGATGCGGACGAGGACGCGCCGGATCTTGCTCGCGTCCATGACGCGGGCCTTGATCTTCTTCTCCATGCGCTCACTCCTGGCTTGAAAATGCCCCATCGCCGGGAAAATGTCAACCCGCCCGCCGAAAGTGCTCCCGGGCGGCGGCGACGTCCTGGCGGATCGCGGCGGCCAGGGCTTCGCGGTCCGGGAACTTGCGCGTCGGCCGGATGCGGCGGAGCAGGCGGACCGAGAGCCGCGCGCCGCAAAAACGGATGCGCCTGTCGAGGATGTGGGTCTCGACACTGACCGGATTCGGGCCGAAGGTCGGGTTCGTGCCGATGCTCGTCACGGACGGCAGCCTCCGGCGCTTCCAGACGGCCTCGGTGACGAACACACCGTCGGGCAGGATCTCGTTCGCCGTCCGCAGGTTGGCCGTGGGCGCGCCGAGCCGGCGGCCGCGGGCGGCGCCGGGGACGACCTCGCCCGCGATCTCATAGGGCCGGCCGAGCCGGCGGGCCGCCTCCTCGACCCGGCCATGGAGGAGGAGGCGCCGGATGAGGCTCGAGCTGACGGGGACGCCGCCGACGAGCGCCGGCGCCACGGCGCGGACGCCGAAGCCTAGGCGCCGGCCGAAGGCCTTGAGCTCGGCGACCCCCGCCCGCCGGCCGCAGCCGAAGCGGAAGTCGCGCCCGACGACGACCTCTCGGGCGTCCAGCCGGTCCCGCAGGATGTCCTGAGCGAAATCCCGCCCCGCGAGGCGGGAGAAGGCCCGGTCGAAGGGCACGACGAGGACGGCCTCGACCCCCTCCCGGGAGAGACGGTCCAGTCGCTGGTCGAGGGTGTCGATCATGCGGATGCTCTTTCGGCCCAGGGCGCGCTCGGGGTGGGGGTCGAAGGTTAGGACGAGCGACGCCAGGCGGCGGGCGGCCGCCGCGTCGCGGAGCGCCGACAGGATCTTCCGGTGGCCGAGGTGCAGGCCGTCGAAATTGCCGATGGCGACGGCAACGGGGCGGGGGAGGGGGCGGAGGTCCTCGAAGCCGCGGACGACGACCATCGGGTCACATCTTCAGGCGGTCGGTCTTCTTGAGGTAGGCCATCTTGAGCTGGCTCAGGGCGTCCTCCAAGAACTTCGCCTCGTCGGCCTCCAGGTTCCCCTTGGTCCTGTCCTTGAGGAGGTCGAGGAGGTCGATGTTGCGCTTGGCCAGGTTCAGGTCCTCCCGCCGTTCGCCCGAGACGGGGTCCTCCATGAGGCCGAGCTCGATGAGGGCAGGGAAATAGAGGAGGATGACGAGAGAGCTGAACTCGAGGGGCGGCAGGAAAGGCTGACCGCCCGCGGCGGCCTCCCGTCCGGGTCCGTTCTTCGCGTCGTCGTTCTCAGGCATGGGAGGCTCCTTCCGCGGCCGGGACGGCGGCCTTCTTGCGCATGACCAGGGTCGCCTTGATGAACTCGTCGAGGTCTCCGTCGAGGACCCGGTCCGTGTCGCCCGTCTCGACGCGCGTCCGCAGGTCCTTGACCATCCGGTAGGGATGGAGGACGTAGGAGCGGATCTGGTTGCCCCAGGCGATGTCGGTCTTGGCGTCCTCGAGCTTGTCGAGCTTCTCCCGCCGCCGCCGTTGCTCGAGCTCGTAGAGGCGGGCCTTGAGGACCTTCATCGCGGCGGCCTTGTTCTTGTGCTGGGAGCGCTCGTTCTGACACTGGACGACGATGCCCGTCGGGATGTGCGTGATGCGCACGGCCGAGTCGGTGGTGTTGACGTGCTGCCCGCCCTTGCCGCCCGAGCGATAGGTGTCAATCTTCAGCTCGTCGGGGTTGATGGCGACCTCGACGTCCTCGTCGATCTCGGGATAGACGAAGACGGCGGCGAAGGAGGTGTGGCGGCGCTTGGCGGCGTCGAAGGGGGAGATGCGGACGAGACGGTGGACGCCGGATTCCTGGCTGAGGTTGCCGAAGGCGAAGTCGCCGTCGATGCGCACGGTGGCGCTCTTGAGGCCGGCCTCTTCCCCCGGCTGGACGTCGAGGACCTCGGTCCGGTAGCCCTTGCGCTCGGCGTAGCGGAGGTACATCCGGAGGAGGATCTGAGCCCAGTCCTGGGACTCGGTGCCGCCGGCGCCGGGGTGGATGGTGAGGATGGCGCTGCGAGGGTCGTTCTCGTCCGTGAACAGGGCCCGCAGCTCGCCGTCGGCGAGGGCCTTCTCGAAGCGGGCCAGAGCGGCCTCGAGGTCGGCGCCGACGCTCTCCCCCTCCGTCATAAGCTCCGTCAGGACCTCGATCTCGTCCCGCTGCTCCCGGATCCGGCCGAAGAAGTCCAGGTCGCGCTCCAGGCGCTTCTTCCGCTGCTGGAGGGATTGGGAGGTCTTCTGGTCCTGCCAGACCTCAGGCGAGGCTAGGCGTCCGTTGATCGATTCGCACTCGGCTTTCTTATGATCGAAGTCAAAGAAAGCCCCGCAGCTCTTCGAACTTGCCGAAGTCGCTGTCGAGGCGCATCCTGAGTTCAGACGATAGGGCGATGGCGTTCATGGCGATGGCGGTCCTTCCTGTGGCGGAGAAGCCAGGATAGCGGACGGAGGGGCCAAAGTCAAGACGGCCGGGCTCAGTCCTTGACGATCCGGTAGTCGGTCTTCTTCTTGGCCGCCTCGTTCAGCTTGGTCAGGGCCTCAGCCGCCCTTTCCCGGGTCGGGAAGCCGCCCACCCGGACCCGGAACCAGGTCTTCGTGTCGGTCGCCCGGGGCTCGGCGACGACCGTCGGGAAGCCCCGCTTGCGGAACTTTTCTGCCTCGGCCGCGGCCTGGGCCCGGTCGGTGAAGGCGGCGACCTGGACGTAGAAGGTCCCGCTCCCGCCCGCCGGGGCGGCCGGCTTGGTGGCGGGCTTGGCGGCCGCGGATGTCGTCGTCTTGGGCGCGGGCCTCTGGGACGGCGCCGCCGGAGGGTTGGCGGACCAGTCCGTCCCCTGGGGAGCCCGGTCTCCGCCCGCCGGGCTCTTGGCCGGCCCCTGGTCGAGGGGTTTGACCGCCGTCTGGTCCTTGGCCGGCTCCTGGATCTGCTGGGCCACGACCTGGTTGGCGGCCGTGATCTGGACTTGCTTCTTTCCGACGGAGACGCCCAGCAGGAAGATGAAGACGCCCAGGACGAGGACGCAGAGGAAGATGACGACGAGCAGAGTGCTCGAGACCTGGATCTCGCGGAATTCCTTCGTTTTCATCGGTCCTATTTCTTCTCCTTGTCGGGCTGGGGCTTTTCGTAGGAGAAGGCGCGGAGGAGCTCGAGGGGCAGGGGAAAGACGATGGTCGAATTCTTCTCCGTGGCGATCTCGGTCAGGGTGCTGAGGAACCGGAGCTGGAGGGCCTGGGGATTCCTGGAGATGATGTCGGCGGCTTGGGTCAGTTTTTCGGCGGCCTGGAATTCGCCGTCGGCGTGGATGACCTTGGCCCGCCGCTCGCGCTCGGCCTCGGCCTGCTTGGCGATGGCCCGGATCATGTTCTCCGGCAGGTCGACCTGCTTCATCTCCACCAGCTGGACCTTGATCCCCCAGGGGTCGGTGTGCTGCTCGATGATTTCCTGGAGGCGGGCATTCAACTTTTCACGCTCCGAGAGAAGGTCGTCGAGCGGAACCTGGCCCAGAAGGCTCCGCAGGGTCGTCTGCGCCAGTTGGGATGTGGCATAGATGTAATCCTGGACTTCGATGACGGACTTGAGCGGGTCGATGACCCGGAAATAGAGAACGGCGTTGACCTTGACCGTGACGTTGTCCTTGGTGATGACGTCCTGGGGCGGGATGTCCATGGTGATGAGCCGCAGGCTGATGCGGACCATCCGGTCGATCGGCGAGAAAACGAGGATGATGCCGGGACCCTTGGGCTTGGGGAGGACGCGGCCGAGCCGGAAGATGACGCCCCGCTCGTACTCCCTGAGGATCTTGATCGAATTCAGAATGTAGAGGACAACGATGCCGATGACGATGATGGGGAACGTGATCATTTCTTCTCTCCTTGGGGAAGCGCCGGGGCCTCCCGAACGAATCTCCGGTCAGGCCTTCGCGACCCGGACCTTCAGGTCCTCCAGGACCGCGATGACCTTGACCTTCTCGCCCCGGGCGATGGGCTCGGCCGACTCGGCCTGCCACAACTCGCCGTGGACGAAGACGCGCCCAGCCGGCGCGATGTCCGTGCGGGCCGTGCCGATTTCGCCGACCATGCCCTCCCGGCCGGCGACGGAGCGCCGGCCCTGGGCCCGGACGACGAGAACGACCAGAAAAACGAGGATGAGGGAGACGGCCAGGGCCACCGACAGGATGAACCGGAGGCTCGGCCTCATCTCCGGGACGGGGCTGTTGATGAGCATGAGAGAGCCGATGACCATGGCCGCGATCCCTCCTATCGATAGAGCGCCGTAGCTGTGGACCTTGACCTCGAGGATGAAAAGGACGATGGCGAGCAGGATGAGCATCAGGCCGACGTAGTTGATGGGCAGGATCTGGAAGGAGAAGACGGCCAGGAGCAGGCAGATGCCGCCCAGGGCGCCCGGCAAAATGGCCCCGGGATGGGCGAACTCGAAGTACAGGCCGAGCAGCCCGATCATGAGGAGGAGGTAGGCCAGGTTCGGGTTGGAGATCGTCAGCAGGAACCGCTGCCGGAAGGACATGGGGATGTCCCGGACGGGCTGGCCCTTCAGGGCCAGCGTCGTCTCCGTGCCGTCGAGCCGCTTGAGCCGCCGGCCGTCGAAGGCCTCGATGATGTCCCGGTCCGTCTTGGCCACGACGTCGATGAGGCCGCCCTTGAGGGCCTCACGCTCCGTGTAGGACAGGCTCTTGCGGACGGCGTCCTCGGCCAGGGCCACATTCCGGCCGCGCTTCTCGGCCAGCGTCCTGATGTAGGAGGCCGCGTCCTGGACGACCTTATCCTCCGTCGTCTTGTCCATGGACTGGCCGATGAGGGAGATGCCCACGGGATGGGCCGCGCCCGTGCTCGTTCCCGGCGCCATGGCGAAGATGTCGCATGCGATGCCGATGAAGAAGCCGGCCGAAGCCGCCCGGGCCCCCGCCGGGGCGACGTACGCCGCGACCGGCGTCCGGGCGTTGGCGACCTTGCCGATGATCTCGCGCATGGAGCTGTCGAGCCCGCCCGGAGTGTTGAGGACGATGAGGACGAGGGCCGCGCCCTCGCGGTCGGCCTGGCCGATGGTCCGGACGATGTACTCGGCGGTGATGGGGTGGATCGGTCCGTCGACGGTGATCTTCAGGATATCCGCCGACGCCAGCGCGGGCAGGAGGGCCAGCCCGAGGACAAGGGTTTTGAGACGCACGGCGCCTTCATTATAGGAACTCGCACCGGGCAAGTCAACCGGCACAATTGTGCTTGACTTTTTATTATCAATAAATTAATTATATCTATTGTTTTCTGGCGCAAGGAGCTCCTCCGATGATCAAGAATGATATCGCCCTCGCGATCGAGAAAAAATCCGAATTCAACAGGGCCAAGTCATTGTTGATCGTGGAGGCCGTCCTCGACTCGCTCAAGGGGGCGCTGGCGAACAAGGAGAAGGTCGAGATCCGTGGCTTCGGCAGCTTCAAGGTCGTGGCCAAGAAGACGGGTTTCGGCCGGGACATCCGCCGTCAGAAGCAGATCCGCATCGAAAAGGGCCACCGCATCAAGTTCCGCCCCGGGCAGGAACTCAAGACTCTGCTGGCCAAGGCCAAGATCGGCTGACCCGCGCCGTCGCTTCATAAGCTCTCCTTCAATAGAGCGCATGGCTCCTGTCCATGCGCGTTCTCCCTCACGGTGGCGTCGGAGCCGCCTTTATCCCCCAGCCCCGGGAACCTGTCCCAGTCCCCGCCGCACGGTTCCGCAACGGAACGGCGCGGGCCCCCCTCCGAACGGGGGCTTTCGGGCGACCCCGGCACCGCCTTTGTGATGGGGAGAAATTGAAGTCTTAGGAGCGACCGGGGCGAGCGCGGCGCGACAGCCGCGTTTTCCCTGCCAGGCGCTTGAGGTCGGCGTCCTGGAGAAGGGAGGCGTAGACCCGCTCGGCCTGCTCGACCGTCTCGGCGAGCGAGCCGGACGTGTCGATGGCGTAGTCGGCGTGCTTCAGCTTCTCGGCGAGGGGCATCTGGGCGGAGACCCGGCGCCGGGCCTCGGCCCGGCCGATGCCGGCGCGGGACATGAGCCTGCGGAGCTGGACGGCCGTCCGGCAGTGGACGACGACGACCTTGTCGAAGAGCCGGGCGTAGCCGGCCTCGATGGTCAGGGCCGCCTCGGAGACGAAGATCGGCGCCCGGGCGGCCCGCTCGACCCGGCGCGCGCGCCGCTCCTGCTCGGCCAGGACGAGGGGATGGACGATGGCATCGAGGGACCGGCGGGCGGCCGCGTCGGCGAAGATGATCCGCCCGAGCGCGTCGCGGTCGATCGTCCGGTCGGGGGCGAGGATGCCGCGGCCGAAGCGGGCGACGACCTTCCTCCA
>Ga0335070_10006896_pt1 | contig 13348 bp, 12 predicted proteins | sample Lox_Sample_13_FD_206722 | JGI IMG/M metagenome (GOLD analysis project Ga0335070, IMG submission 206722) | Soil microbial communities from Loxahatchee National Wildlife Refuge, Florida, United States - Lox_Sample_1.3 | ecosystem: Environmental > Terrestrial > Soil > Wetlands | place: USA...
CGCGCCACGCCGGACCGGGCAAGGAGCGGCCCCAGCACCACGACGGAGGCGCGCATCGTCGACACGAGCTCGTAGGGCGCCTCGTTGCTGGCGAGCTCCGCCACCTCGAAGCGAGCGAGGCCGCCCGGATCCATGGACGTGCGGGCGCCGAGCGTCTCGAGGAGGCGCCGCATCGTGACGACGTCGGCCAGCGCCGGAACGTTCTCGAGCGTCACCGGGCCCGCCGTCAGCAGGCTCGCCGCCATGGCGGGCAGCGCGGCGTTCTTGGCCGCAGAGACTTGGACCTCGCCGTGCAATGGAACCCCGCCGTCGATGACCAGCCGCGTCGCCATCAGCAGCCCGCCCGCTGGACCTGGAGCCCGATCAAGGGCGACTCCACCGTGCCATCCGCCCACCGCCCTTCGATGTAGCGCTCGACGCCGCGCAGGTCGCGGTGGGCCCCGATCCTTGAGAAGCCCTCGGCAGCCATGAGCGAGGCCAGCGGGCCGGCCTGCTCCTCGCCGATCTCCATGACGAGCCAGGCGCCGGGCCGCAGGAAGCCGGCGGCCTCGGCGACGATGCGGCGGAGCACGCGCATGCCGTCCGGTCCGCCGTCGAGAGCCAGGTGCGGCTCGAAACGCTCGACCTCGGCGGGCAGCGTGGGGATGATGCCGGTCGGAATGTAGGGCGGATTGGCCACGATCATGTCGAGGCTCCCTCCGAGCGGGGCCAGAGGACCGAAGAGGTCCCCGGCCAGCAGGCGCACGCGCGCGGACAGGCCGAGCGAGCGCACGTTGTCCGAAGCCACGGCGAGTGCTCCCAGCGACTGGTCCACCGCGAGCACCTCGAGGTCGGGGCGCGCCGCGGCCAGCGCGCAGGCAATGGCCCCGCTTCCGGTCCCGATGTCGGCCACGAGCGCACCGCGGCGGCCGGCGAGGAGCTCGAGCGCCCGCTCCACCAGCCCCTCGGTTTCCGGCCGGGGAATCAGCACGTCGGGCGTCACGGCGATCTGGAGGCCGCGAAACTCCTCGAAGCCCAGGAGGTGCTGGACGGGCTCGTGTCCGACGCGCCGGGCCACGAGGGCCCGGAAGCTCGCGGCCTGCTCCGCGTTCACGGGACGTCGAGGCTCCACGTAGAGGGACAGTGGATCGGTGCCGATCGCGGCCGCGAGCAGGCGCAACGCGTCCTGGCGCGCGCACTCGAGCCCGGCGGCGGAGAGGCAGGCCGTGCCTTCCGCGAGGAGCGCGGCGACGGTATCCGTCACAGGGGCTCTCCCAGCTTCCGCCGCTGCTCCTCGGCGCTCAGCGCGTCCACCAGCTCGTCGATGTCGCCTTCGAGGATGGCGGGCAGGCGATGCAGCGTGAGGTTGATGCGGTGATCGGAGACGCGCCCCTGGGGAAAGTTGTAGGTGCGGATCCGCTCGCTGCGCTCCCCCGTGCCGACCTGGCTCTTGCGGTCGGCGGCGATGGCCGCGGCCTGCTCCTCCTGGGCGCGCTCGAGGAGGCGGGCCTTCAACACACGCATGGCCTTCGCCCGGTTCTTGATCTGCGAGCGCTCGTCCTGGCAAGTGACGACCAGGCCCGTGGGGATGTGCGTGATGCGCACCGCCGAGTCCGTCGTGTTGACGCCCTGCCCGCCGGGGCCCGAGGCGCGGTAGACGTCGACGCGGATGTCCTTCTCCTCGACCTTGATGTCCACGTCCTCGGCTTCAGGGAGGACGGCGACCGTGACGGTCGAGGTATGGATGCGCCCGCTCGATTCGGTCGCGGGCACCCGCTGCACGCGGTGGACCCCGCGCTCGAACTTGAGCCGGCTCCACGCGCCGCGGCCCTGGACGAACAGCACGATCTCCTTGAACCCGCCCACGCCGGTCGGGTGGCTGTCCATCACCTCGACCTTCCACCGCTGACGCTCGGAGTACTTCGTGTACATGCGGGCGAGGTCCGCGGCAAAGAGTCCCGCCTCGTCTCCCCCCGCGCCGGCACGGATCTCGACGAAGACGTTCCGATCGTCGTTCGGGTCCTTGGGAAGGAGCAGCGTGCGAAGCTCCTCCTCGAGCTTGCTCTGGCGCGCCGCGAGCTCGGCCACCTCGGCCTGCGCCATCTCGCGCATCTCGCGGTCGGCGTCCTCGGCCGCCATGTGCCGCGCCTCCTCGAGCCTGGCCAGGAGCTGCTTGTACTCCTCGAACTTGCCCACCACCTCGTGGAGCTCGGAGGCGGCCTTGGCCGTCTTCGCGTAGAGAGCCTGCTGGCCGATGACGGCGGGATCGGAGAGCGACCGGGTGAGGTCCCGGTAGCGCTCCTCCACCTGGCGGAGCTTGTCAAACATGGCGTGCCCTCACGGGGGCAGGACGCACGGGGGACTCGCCGCGCAGGGGGGACGGAGACGAGATGCTGGTCGGGACGCGAAGGTGGCGCGGCGTGTGGCCGGCCCTGGCCCTACCCCTCGGCGAGCGCCTTCCTCTTGTACTTCCGCTGGAAGCGCTCAACGCGACCGGCAGTGTCCAGGAACTTCTGCTTGCCCGTGAAGTAGGGATGGCACTTGGAGCACACCTCCACCCGGATCTGAGGCTGGGTCGATCGGGTGTGAATGACCTCTCCGCAGTTGCAGGTGATCGTCGTATCGACGTATTCGGGATGAATGCCAGCCTTCACGGCCCACCTCCATGATGGAAAGGCGAATAAGGAAGATCAAACTTTACCAGCGAAGGTGGCAAAACGCAAGAAATCCAGCATTTCCGAGGCTACACAGCGGAGAAGCACGAGGGGGCGACGGCCGGGGCGCTACCCCATCTGGCTCATGGCGCTCAGGAAGTCCTTGTTGGACTTCGTCAGCTTGACCTTGTCGAGCAGGAGCTCCATGGCCTCGACCGGGTTCAGCTGGGTCAGGGCCTTGCGGAGGAGCCAGACCTTCTGGAGCTCATCCTTCTCCAGCAGGAGCTCCTCCTTGCGCGTGCCCGTCTGCTCGATGTTGATGGTCGGGAAGACGCGCTTGTCCATCAGCCGGCGGTCCAGGTGCACCTCCATGTTGCCGGTGCCCTTGAACTCCTCGAAGATCACGTCATCCATGCGGGAGCCCGTGTCGATGAGGGCCGTGGCCATGATGGTCAGGGACCCGCCTTCCTCGACGTTGCGGGCTGCCGCGAAGAAGCGGCGCGGCCGCTGGAGCGCGTTCGCGTCGAGACCGCCGGACAGGACCTTGCCGGACGAGGGGATGACCGCGTTGTGCGCACGGGCGAAGCGCGTGATGGAGTCGAGCAGGATGACGACGTCCCGCTTGTGCTCGACCAGCCGCTTGGCCTTCTCGATCACCATGTCGGCGACCTGGACGTGGCGCTGCGGCGGCTCGTCGAAGGTCGAGGAGATGACCTCGCCCTTCACCGAGCGCTGCATGTCCGTGACCTCCTCGGGCCGCTCGTCGATGAGCAGCACGATGAGGTAGACCTCCGGATGGTTCTTGGCGATGGCGTTGGCGAGGTTCTGGAGCAGCACGGTCTTGCCCGTGCGGGGCGCCGCCACGATGAGGCCGCGCTGGCCCTTGCCGATGGGGCAGAGGAGATCCATGACCCGGGTGGTGAGGTTCTCCGAATCGTGCTCGAGCCTGATCCGCTCCATGGGATAGAGCGGGGTCAGGTTGTCGAAGATGGTCTTGTCCCGCGACTGTTCGGGCGTCTCGAAGTTGATCGCCTCGACCTTGAGCAGCGCGAAGTAGCGCTCGGTGTCCTTGGGCGGCCGCACCTGGCCGGAGATGGTGTCGCCCGTGCGCAGGTCGAAGCGGCGGATCTGGGAGGGCGAGACGTAGATGTCGTCCGGTCCCGGGAGGTAGTTGTAGTCGGGAGCGCGGAGGAACCCGAACCCGTCGGGCAGCACCTCGAGGACCCCTTCCGCGAAGATGAGCCCGTCCCGCTCCGCCTGGCCCTGCAGGATCTTGAAGATCAATTCCTGCTTCCGGAGGCCGCTGAAGCCCTGGACACCCAGGTCCTTGGCGACCGTATTCAGCTCGGTGATGGTCTTATCCTTGAGCTCGGACAGATTCATCCTGTTGCCTCCTGCCCCACCGGACTCGGACGAGCCTGCGTCGGTGGCGTCGGACTTCTGCGGCGAGGGCCGCCGAGGACTACGCTGCGAGATGATGATCTCCGGAGGGTTGATGGTGTACGGGGTAACCGACGAACCTGCTCACCAAATTTCCCACAGGCCCGCGGGAGATGTCAATACAAAAGCTCCGCTCAGAGACGCGTCTCGATGATCGCCTTGCTGCGTATCTCCGTCAGCCACTCCTTCAGGCGGGCATCGTACTTCTGGCGGTAGAGGATGTCGCGGATCTGGTTGCGGGCCTGGGCCAGCTGCTCGCCGGCGAGCGTCTCCTTCGAGTCGAGCTCGAAGAGGTGGTACCCCACCTCCGAGCGGAAGGGCGGCGCGTGCTCGCCCGGCGAGAGACGCAGCACGGCCTTCTCGATGTCCGGGGCCAGCTCGCCCCGCTTGAGAATGCCGAGCCGCCCGCCGTTCTTCGCCGTGGCCGTGTCCTCGGAGAACTCGGCCGCCAGCTCGCCGAAATCCTCACCCGCCATGACCCTCCCATAGACGTCGTCGGCACGGCGCCGCGCAGCCTGCCAGCCGTCCTCCCCCGTTCCCGCCTGGGGGATGAAGAGGATGTGCCGGGCCTCGAAGGTGAGCCCGGTCTCGAGCTTGTCCCGGTTGGAATTCAGGTACTGGTCGATCTCCTCCTCGGTGACCGTGACCCGGAGCGCGACCTTCCGGCGGATGATCCGCTGGATCATGAGCTGATCGGTCAGGCGCTTCTTCAGCGCCTCGAACGTCAGGCCCTGCGCCTTGACCTGCGCTTCGAACTCGGCCTGCGTCGTGGCGCCCAGCCGCTTCTGGAGGTCGTCGAGCTGCTCCTTCAGCTCCGAGTCCTCGATGACGATCTTCTCGCGCTCGGCCTGCTGGAGCTGCAGGCGGCGCTCGATGATCCCGGAGAGCACCTTCTCGCGGAGCGCGGTCCGCTCCGCGTCCGGCGGCGGCTGCATCTTGTTCTCGTAGAGGTAGTACGCCTCGGCCTCGTCCAGCTCGTACAACGTGACGGCGTCGCTGTTGATCACGCAGATCACGCGATCCACCACGGCCTCGGAGTCGGGCGGCAAGGCGGGCCGCGACAGGATGGGCGCGCGCGATTCCAGGACGGGCGGCGGCGGCGGGGGCGGCGGAGGCGCCTTGGCCTTCTTGGTGCCGCCGAACGGCCAGGAGCATCCCCCTGCGGTCACCAGGAGGAGCACGGCAAGGGCCAGACGCGCCGTCACTCTCACGTCAGGGATTCCAGAAGCTTGACGAGCGCGTCACGCACGGCCGGCCAGGGTCCAGCAGGAATGGTTGCTTCCAGAATGAACTCCTTGCGCATGCTCACTCCGCCACGAGCCTTCCCGATGACCGCGAGGATGCGCTCGGGCGTAACCGGAGTCGACGGCGCGAACGTCACTCGCGCCCGACCGCCGCCGGCCTCGACGCGCTCGATGTGCAGCCCCCGCGCGAGCGCGCGCAGGGCCACGATGTCCAGCAACGCGTCCACGGCGGGCGGCGGCGGCCCGAACCGGTCCGACAGCTCGGCCCGCATGTCCGCGACCTCCGCCGGCCCGCTCAGGTCCGTCAGGCGCTGGTAGATGCCCAGCCGCTGATTCACCTCGGGAACGTACGCGTCCGGCAGGAGCGCTTCCACACCGACAGTGATGACGGGCTCGACCGCCACGCCCCCCGTGTCGCCCTTCAATTCTCTCACGGCCTCGGCCAGGAGCTTGGTGTAAAGATCGAACCCGACGGCGGCGATGTGCCCGTGCTGCTCCGCGCCCAGGAGATTGCCGGCGCCGCGGATCTCGAGATCCCGCATGGCGAGCCGGAAGCCGCCGCCCAGCTCCGTCATCTCCTCGATCACCTGCAGGCGCTTCTGCGCCGTCTCGTCCACCCGGCCGGCGGCCGGCACGAGCAGGTACGCGTAGGCCTGCTGCCGCTCGCGACCCACGCGGCCGCGCAGCTGGTAGAGCTGCGCCAGCCCGAAGCGGTCGGCGCGATTGATGATGATGGTATTCGAGGCCGGGATGTCGAGGCCGGACTCGACGATGGCCGTCGACACGAGCACATCGGCCTGCCCGTCGACGAACTTGACCATCACCGCCTCGAGCTCGCGCTCGCCCATCTGGCCGTGCCCCATGAGCACGCGGGCCTCCGGGCAGAGGTCCTGGATGAAGGCGGTCATGGACGGCAGCGACTGCACCCGGTTGTGGACGAAGAACACCTGGCCGCCGCGCTGGAGCTCGCGCTGGATCGCGTCCTTGATGACGGTGCGGTTGAAGCCGACCACCACGGTCTCGATGGGCAGGCGGTCGATGGGCGGCGTCTCGATGACCGAGAGGTCGCGCACGCCGGCCAGCGACATGTGCAGGGTGCGCGGGATGGGCGTGGCCGTGAGCGTCAGCGCGTCCACGCTGGCTCGAATCTGCTTGATCCGCTCCTTGTGCGCCACGCCGAAGCGATGCTCCTCGTCCACGACGAGCAAGCCCAGGTTCCGGAAGACCACGTCCTTGGACAGGAGGCGGTGCGTGCCGATCACGACGTCCACGGCCCCCGTGCGGAGGCCTTCGACCACGGCCTTCTGTTCCTTCGGGCTGCGGAAGCGCGACAGCAGCTCCACGCGCGCGGGAAAGGCGGCGAACCGGTCGCTGAAGGTGTGGAAGTGCTGCTGGGCGAGCACCGTGGTCGGCACGAGCACGGCGACCTGGCGTCCGTCGGCCGCGGCCTTGAACGCGGCGCGCAGCGCGACCTCGGTCTTGCCGTACCCGACGTCGCCCGCCACCAGGCGGTCCATGGGCCGGTCGCGCTCCATGTCCGCCTTGACCTCCTCGATGGCGCGGAGCTGATCGGGCGTCTCCTCGAAGCGGAACGCGGCCTCGAACTCGCGCTGCCAGGGCGTGTCCGGCGAGCCCGGGGGGCGCTCCGCGACGGAACGGCGCGCGTAGAGCTGCAGGAGCTGCTCCGCCATCTGCCGGACGGCGGCGCGCACCGACTCCTTGACGCGCTGCCAGGCCCCGCCACCCATCCGGTCGAGCCGCGCCGCGCCCGAGGGCGCGCCCATGTACTTGGAGATGAGGTCGAGGCGCTCGACGGGCAGGTACAGGCGGCCGCCTTCTGCGTATTCCAGCAGGAGGAAGTCGCCCGCGCGCCCGTCCACCGTCATGGTCTCGAGCCCGTGATAGCGGCCCACGCCGTGGGCCTCGTGCACCACGAGGTCGTTGGGCTTGAGGTCGGTGAAGGCGGCAATGGCCTGGCCACGCTGGAAGACCGGACGGCGCAGCCGCCGGCGTCGCGCGCCGAAGAGGTCCTCCTCGGCGAGGACGACCAGGCCGAGGGCCGGGAGCTGGAATCCCGCCGCGCAGTCGCCCGTGATCACGCCCAGCCCCTCGCCGCTCCACAGCGACGCGCCCGGCCACGGCTCGAGCTCGTGCTCGCTCAGGATTCCGCGGAGCCGCTCGCCCTGCTGATCGTCGTCCACGACGAGGCGCACGGCGAAGCCCTCGGCGCGCCACTCGCGGATCGCGGCCGCCAGCTCCTTGAAGCGGCCCTGGTAGCCGCCCACGGATCGCGTGCCCATCGAGACGCGAAGCCCCGGGCCCGCGCCGCGCTGGAGCAGCGGCAGCTCGAGGCGCGCGAAGCCCGCCAGCGCCTCGTGGAGCGGCCGGGCGGACGGCGCGTCCTCCGGCGGCGCGTCGAGGAGCGCCGGATCGTCGAGGACCACGAGCGCGTCAGGCGGCAGCCAGGCGGGCAGGAACACGGACGGGTCGCCGTCCACGCTGATCGGCAGGATCGTGATCTCGTCGAGCGCGTCGATCGACCGCTGCGTCGTGGGATCGAAGAGGCGCAGCGACTCGATCTCGTCGCCGAAGAACTCCGCGCGCACCGGCCGCTCCCGCGTCGGCGAGAACACGTCCACGATGCCCCCGCGGAGGCTCCACTGCCCCACCTCGACCACCGTGTCGACGCGCTCGTAGCCGGCCTCGTCGAGCCGGCGGAGGAGCGTGTCGCGGTCCATGCTGTCCCCGACCTCGAGGGCGAACGTGCGGGCGCGGAACTCGGCGGGCGTCAGGAGCGGCGCCGCGAGCGCGGAAGGCGTGCCCACGATCACGGCATGACCGCTCGCCAGATGGTGGCAGGCGAGCGCGCGCTCCGCCGCGTGGTCCTTGTGGCGCCCGCGCCAGGACGCGGGCTCGGCCGGGGGAAACTCGAGCACCGGCGTCTCGGCCGCGGCCTCGAGAGTCTTCAGGAAGAACCGGAGATCCTCCGCGAGGCGATGGCGCTCCGCCGTGCCCGGCGCCATGACGAGCGCGGAGCGCCCCGTGTGCCGGACGAGGGCGGCGACGGCCAGAGACCGTGAGGAACCCCAGAGACCATCGGCTTCGAGACAGGGTGCTCCCCGGGCGAGGGCCGTCGACAGCTCTTCGAGGGCGGCCCACCGGGACAGGATCGACGCCGGGGCGGCAACACTCATGAGCGGCTGCTGCGTGACACCTACGGTAGCACCACTTTCCTGCGAGCGCGCACTAGGCGCGCGGGCCCTGCACCAGGTAGAAGCTCAGGGTCTCGAGCTCGATGGACAGATCCACGCTCTTGAATCGGACGTCCTTGGGCGCGCGGAGCCGGCCGGGCGCGAAGTTCAAGATGGCCTTGATGCCGGCGGCCACCAGCGTCTCCGTGACGGGCTGCGCGGCCTCCACCGGTACCGCCACGATGGCCAGCTGGAGGCTGCGGGCCCTGGCCTCGCGGGGCAGGTCCTGGAGCGGCAGGATCGGCACGCCGTCCGCCGTCTGGCCGAGCTTGGCGGGGTCGTCGTCGAAGATCGCGGCGATCCGGAAGCCCTGCCGGGCAAAGCCCTTGTAGTGGAAGAGCGCCGAGCCCAGATTGCCGAAGCCCACGAGCGCGACCTGCCACTCGCGGTCGAGACCCAGGATCCGCTGCAGCTCCGCCTTGAGCCCCGAGACGTAGTAGCCGATGCCACGCACGCCGAACTCGCCGAAGTACGCGAGATCCTTCCGCACCTGCGCCGAGTTGAGGCTGAAGCGCTCCGCCAGGTCCTGCGAGGAGATGGTCTTGACGCCGTCCTCCTCGAGCTGCTGCAGGCAGCGCGTGTAGACGGACAGCCGGCGCACGGTCATCTCGGGGATCCGGGGAATCTTGAACGGGGAGCGTCGAGGCATCGGGCGCGGCTCCGGGCGGCCCGGGCCGGCCGCCCGGGACGCCCTAGACTCGGACAGTCGTTACGACTTCACAAAGAGCAGGATGACCGCGATGACGAAGACGAAGAGCGTGAGCGACTCGATGAAGGCCAGGCCGAGGAGCATGGCCGTCTGGATGCGCGCGATGGCGCCGGGCTGGCGCGCCATGGCGTCCACCGCGGAGCCCGCCGCGCGACCCTGCCCGAGCCCGCAGAGTCCCGCGGCCAGGCCGAAGCCCAGGCCCGCCGCCAGGACCGCGAAGGCCTTGGCCATGTCGCCACCGCCGGTGGCCTCCGCCGCCCAGGCCAGGCCGGGGACCGCCATCACCATCATCAGGGTCACAGTCAGAATGCGTCGCACGGCTTTCCTCCTTGTTATGGTGGTTGCTGCCTAGTGGTGCTCGGTCTCTGCGACCGCTTCGGCGATGTAGAGCATGGCGAGCTTGCAGAAGATGAACGTCTGGATCAGCGCCACGAGGATCTTGAGCGGAAGGAGGAAGCCGATCACGAAGGCGGCGCTGATCACCGCCGCCGGCCCTCCCACCAGGACTCCGCCGAGCGACCCGGACAGCGCCCAGCCGAGCATCCCGTTCAGCCCCATCATGAAGAAGAAGATGGCGAGCAGGATGTGGCCGGCCATCATGTTGCCGAAAAGTCGGAGGGACAGCGAGAGCGGGCGGGCGCAGTGGCTGATGATCTCGATGATGAACATCAGCGGCTTGAGGGCCGTGGGCACGGGCCCCGCGAAGTGCTTGAGGTACGGCACCAGCCCTTGCTTCCTGATCCCCACCCAGTGGTACGTGAAGAACACGATGAGCGCGCACGCCGCCGTGGTGTTGAGGTTGGCCGTGGGCGCGATCAGGCCGGGGACGAGACCCATGAGGTTGGAGGTCAGGATGAAGAGCCCCAGCGTGGCGATGAGCGGCAGGTAGCGCCGCCCCTCGTGCCCGATCGTCTCGTCGAGCTCGCGCACGAACTGCTCGAGCAGCACCTCCATGAAGTTCTGCGACCCGCGCGGCACCAGCTGGAGGCGGCGGGTGGCCACGACGCCCACGATGACCAGGATGCCCATCACGATCCAGGTGTAGAGGACCTGGTCCGGAAGGCCCGGAATCCTCAGGATCGGAGGATGCTCGATGATATCCAACTAGCCCTCCTCGCGAATGGCGCGAGCGTCCAGAAGTCCATGAATCAGGAGTGCGGGGGGCAGCGCGGCCAGTCCCAGTCCCACTCCGACCGGGTGCACCCAGCCCTGCGCCACCAGGAGGCCCAGGGCCCCGAGCATCGCAAACTGGCGAAGGCCCACGCGACCGATGCGCGTCAATCCCGCGCCGCCCTCCGCCACGGCGGCAAACGCGCGCCCGAGGTCGAGCGCGAGCCAGCGGAAGTTGATGAGCGCAATCGCGCCGCCGCCGCCCACGCCGGCCGCAGCGGGAGCGCCGAAGAGCCACCATGCCCCGGCGCTCATGGCGGCCACCAGGCAGGTGCCCGTTCGCATCACGCGCGCGGTGAGGTCAGCGGTCGCCTTCACGTTGGTCCATCCGGTTCAGTGTCTTAAGGGTGCGGTAGAAGTTCACGCCAGCGGCCGCAATGCCAAAGCCGAGCCCCACCAGGAGCAGCCACGGCTGCGTTCCCAGCAACCGATCCGCGAAATAGCCCAGGGCCAGTCCCACGGCGACGCACGCGAAGAGCAGCGTGCCCAGGCTGATGAGCTGAGCGGTTTGTCCGGACCTCGGATCCCCGCCGCCTCCCGCCATGTGAATAGGAACACTATCACACCGAATTGGTCAAGACAAGGCGACGCAACTATTACATTCCAAAGGCTAAAACCAATGATCATACTTGTTGGAGCCGCACAAAGTGGAGGCTTGCCGGAAGCGCCCGACCCGCTCAGTGAGCGCAAAGTGTGCACTGTCGAGCGCAAGGCACCGTGCGCGGTGCCCGCTCCTCAGCCAAACACGCCGCCCATGCGGCCCGCGGCCAGCCGGTTGATCACAACGACGCTGATCGCCGCCACCGCGATGAGAATCACGCCGAGCGCCGCCGCCTCGCTCGACGAGCCCGCGATGTAGAACGCGAAGATGCCGTTGGTGATCATCTCCCAGCCGCCCAGGGCCAGGAAGAGGACGGCCGACGCCTCCTGCAGCGACGTCATGAAGGAGAAGAGCCCGCCCACCACGATACCCTTCCAGATGAGCGGCAGGGTCACGTCGCGGAAGGTGCGGGCGCCCGAGGCGCCCACGCTCGCGGCCGCCTCCTCCATGGAGCGATGCACGAGCAGGAGCGAGGAAAATGCGCCGCGCACCGTGTAGGGCAGGCGCCGCACCGCGAGCACCAGCGGCATGATGATCCAGAACGACGTCAGGCCGCGGTCGAAGCCGGGCAGGTCGAAGTGAAAGGCGCGGATGTACGCGATGCCAATCGCGGTGCCGGGCACGGCCAGGATGAGCGTGTTGGTGGCGTCGAGGGCACCGCGCCCGCGCATGGCGGACCGGCCGAGGATCCAGGCGATGGGCACGCCCACCACGATGCAGAGCGCCACCGCGAGCCCGGAGTAGAGGAAGCTATTCAAGATGTATTTCGGCGTCTCCACGATCACGCGCTCGAAGTGCTGGAGGGTGTAGGCCACGGGCAGCGGCGTGAGCGACCAGCCGCGGCTCACGGAGGCGAGCGCCACGCCCAGGTAGGGAATGAAGGACAGGAGCATCAGCAGCGAGAGGAAGCCGACGGCCCCGGCCTGCCGAAGCCCGGAGAGGCGCCGGCGCTCGATCACCGAGTACGACAGCGTGGAGTAGTCCTTGAGCCCGACCCAGCGGCGGGCGACCAGGAGGAACACGACGGCCAGGAGCACCATCAGCGCGGAGATGACAATGCCCATCCGGAAGATGCGCCGGTCGACGAACTGCACGATGTTGAGGTACGCCTGCGCGGCGAGCAGGTCCTGCACGCCCAGGATGAGCGGGGTGGCGAAGTCGGAGAAGGTCCAGATGAAGACGAGCAGAGCGCCCGCCACGTAGCCCGGCGTGGTGAGCGGCAGGGTGATCGTCCAGAGCTTCTTGAAGCCGCGGGCGCCCACGCTCTCCGCCGCCTCCTCGAGGGCCGGGTCGATCTTGCCGAGCGCGTCCACCACGTTGAGCGTGATCATCGGGAACAGGTGAAGCGTCTCGACGAGGACGACCCCGTGGAGCCCGTAGAGGAAGTTGACGGGCCGGAGCATGTCGAAGGTGTCCATGAGGAGCACGTTGATGGAGCCGGCGCGGCCCAGGATGAAGGTGAAGCCGAGCGTGCCCACGAGCGGCGGCGAGATGATGGGAATCAGCGTCAGGTAGCCGAAGAGCCCGCGGCCGCGGAAGTCGTAGCGCACGAGGAGAAAGGCGACCGCGACGCCGATGACGGACGACGCGGCCACGGTGGCCAGGCCCAGCGCGAGCGACTTCCACAGCGCGCGCAGGTAGAAGCCGTCGGTGAAGAACGCCCAGAAGTTGGCCAGGGTGAGCCGGCCGGCCTCGTCCGTGACGGCGTCGTAGAAGATGCGGGTCAGCGGGTAGACGAGGAAGACCGCGAGGAAGAGCCAGATCAGCCCCACGCCCAGCGCCCGCCCGAGCGCTGGACGGCGGCCGGTGCTAGTCATCGTCGGCCACGGCCAGCGTGACGGACGCGGGAAAGGTGACGGCGACCTCGCGGCCGATGGCCAGCGGCTCGTGATGCCAGGGATCCCGGATGTCCGCCTTGAGCACCGCGCCGCGCGCCGTCTCCACGTCGTAGCGCAGCGCGCTCCCGAGATAGGAGACGAAGCTCACCCGCCCGCGCACGACGTTGCCGCCCGGACCCCCTGCCCCGGCGGCGACCGCCACGTTCTCGGGCCGGATGGCCAGCACGCACCGCTCGCCCATGGGCCCGCTCGCCACGGCGCGGAGGGCGCCGATCTCGGTCTCCACCACGAGCTCGGCGCCCGCGCGGCTCTGCACCCGTCCCGGCACGAGGTTATTGGTGCCCACGAAGTCCGCGACGAACCGCGTGCGCGGCCGCTCGTAAAGCTCCCGGGGCCCGCCCACCTGGAGCACCCGGCCGTCCTTCATGACGGCCACGCGGTCGGAGAGCGACAGCGCCTCTT
>Ga0335070_10006897_pt1 | contig 13348 bp, 13 predicted proteins | sample Lox_Sample_13_FD_206722 | JGI IMG/M metagenome (GOLD analysis project Ga0335070, IMG submission 206722) | Soil microbial communities from Loxahatchee National Wildlife Refuge, Florida, United States - Lox_Sample_1.3 | ecosystem: Environmental > Terrestrial > Soil > Wetlands | place: USA...
AGCCCGCGCCCCAGGGCTACGCGCCAGCACCGGCTCCCGGCGCCGCACCCGCAGCGGCCGGCGCGGCGGCGGCAATGGGTGCCGGCGCCCAGGCCCCCGCCCCGACCGTTCAGGACGTCCCGGCGGCGTCTCCGCGCCTTCCGCCCGGTGCAGTGCCGGTCCCCCAGACGGCGGCGCCCGGGCGCACCGGTGAGACGGACCTCGGCTCGGCGCCACCGCCTCCACCTCCGCCCGGCTATGCGCCCCAGGCCCCCAGCGCGCAGAAGTCCGCGCCGGTGGACGACCGGCTGATTCGCCTCGAGTGGCGGCCGGCCCACGTGGAAGGGAGCCTGGGTTGGGGCCCGATGGTGCAGGTCCCGGTGATGGGGCCCCAGAAGCAACCTCTGCAGGGCCGCTCGCTCTACACCGCGCTGGGGCGGAACGATCTGGCCGAGGAGTACGAGCGTCGCCTCGCCGCCAAGCGCATCATGGGCGTGGGCAGCGCGCTCCTCCTCGTCTCCGGCATCGCGGTCGGCGTCAGCGCCTTCGCCATCCATGGCTGCAACCCGGGCGACGTGAAGTGCTGGAACGACCGCGACGAGCAGCTCAAGGAGCGCTTCTACTGGTCGGGCGGTCTGGTGCTCGGTGGCGCGGTACTCGGGGTCGCCTCCAGCGCCTACAGCGCCCACCCCGTGTCGCGCGACGAGCTGGTGAGTCTCATCCGCCAGCACAACGACCAGATCCGGAGCCAGTCGGGTGTGCGCCTGGGGGCCATGGCGCTCCCGGGCGGCGGTGGCCTGAGCCTCGCCGGAAACTTCTAGCCCTCGCGCGGAGCCACGCGGTCCAGCACCGCGAACAGCGCGTCGAGGTCGAAGGGCTTGCTGAGCACGGCCGCGACCTCGTCGCCCACCCCGGCGCAGGTGGCCGACCGGTCCGCGGTGGAGAGGATGACCGGGAACTCCTTGCCCCGCGGCAGCTCCCGCAGGCGGACGAGGAACGCCGGGCCGTCCAGAACCGGCATCCTCCAGTCGAGGAGGATGGGGCACGGCTCCGGCTGCTCGGCCGCCAGACCCAGGCCCTTGAGCCCGTCGGATGCCGACACCACCTCGTAGCCGAGGTCGGCCAGCACCTCGATGAGCGCCGCCCGAATGGCGCCGTCGTCCTCCACCAGCAGGATCCGGCGGGCGTGGGGCTCGGGGCTCATACGCCGACCAGGTGAAGCGCGAACCGGAGCACTCCGCCCGCGGCGATGATCCACGCCGGGTTGAGGTCGTAACGGACCAGGGTCAGCGCGGAGGCCGCGGCGATGGCCAGGCTCACCGGCCCGTGGAAGCTCTCTCCGAGCACCACCGCCGCCGAGCCCATGAGCCCCGCCACCGCCGGGAGCAGACCGCTCGCCGCAGCCTGCACCACCGGATGCTCGCGGACACGCGCCAGCCAGCCGCCCGCGAGCTGGACCAGGGCCCACGGCGAGGCGAGCAGCGCGAACGTGGAGGCCGCAGACCCGGCCCATCCGTGGTGCAGGTACCCGGCGAAGGTGGCGAGCAGCAGCACCGGTCCGGGCGTGAGCAGGGCGACGGACACCCCGTCGGCGAGCTGGCGCCGGGTCAGCCACTCGAGCGCGTCCAGCCGCTCGCTGAGGTGGGGGATGATGGCGACGCCGCCGCCGTAGGCTCCGAGCCCCGTGCGGAAGTAGAGGACCAGGGCCTGCACCACCTGCCCGTCCAGTCCGCTGAAGTGCACCACCGCCAGCGCGGGGAGCGCGGCCAGGAGCACCGAGCGGACGGTGCTCGTACCCTCGCTCGGTGGGGGCGGGACACGTGGCCCCGGGGCCCGACGTCGCCGGAGCCCCAGCTCGACGAAGAGGCCGGTGGCGGCCCCGAGCAGCACCACCTCGGTGGGCGAGGCCTTCCCGGCGATGGTGAGGAGCAGCGCCGCACCCGCCACTGCCATCTGCCACCGCGCCTGGACCGCCCCCCGCACCCGGCGGAGCGTCAGAGCGAGGATGGCACCCACCGACGCGCCCCCGAACCCGCGAAAGAGGGGCTCGAGCCGGGTGCCGAGGTCGAAGCGGACGTACAGCCAGGCGACCACCGCGGTCACCAGGATGCCAGGGAGGACGAACCCAACGTACCCGAGCACTGACCACGTCCAGCCGCCGAGCCGCTGTCCGACCAGCGCCAGGGTGTTGGCCGAGGGCGCGCCCGGGAAGAGGTCCAGCATCCGGAGGAGCGCGGCGTGCTCCTCCTCCGTCACCCAGCGGCGCTCCCGGACCAGCGCGGTCTCGAGCGGGCCCTGCATCCGCTGGCTGCTCCCGAACGCGCCCCATCCGAGCCTGAGCGCGTCGCGGAAGAATGCGAGCCGGCCCGGCGGCGGCCGCGGGGATTGTCCGGTCTGCTCCACGGCCCCGTCTCTAAGCCAAAGAGCGCCCGGAGCCCACCCCCTCACTCCAGAGCGTGTACCTCGGCGTCCACCGCTGCGTGCAGTCGCTCGGGGGGACAGGGCTTGTTGAGTGCCGCCGTCACGTGGTCGTGCACCTCGCGCCGTCGCACGTCGAGGTTCGCCGAGAGCACGATGATCCGCAGCGGCCGGGTCGGCGGATGGCGCGACACCTCGTCGAGCAGCTCGTCGCCGTCCATCACCGGCATCTGGAGGTCGAGCAGCATGAGCACCGGATCCTCCCCGGCCCGGAGCCGCTCGAGCGCCTCGCGGCCGTCGCACGCGGTGATGACCCGGTAGCCCCAGAGGGAGAGAAGCTCGACCAGCGCGGTCCGGAGCTCGGCCTCGTCCTCCACCACCAGCACGCACGCACGCAAGGTCCGTCCTCCTCCCGACATTTCTCGCCGTCTTGGCGCCAGGATTTGCACGGGGGCGAACATGCGGAACCCGTGTGCCGCGGTGTGCGCACTCCGAGCTCTCTTGCCTGGCCGGTCTGCGGCGCGACCGAGCGCGTTGGCTGCATCTCCTGCACCTCCGGGAAGGCGGGTGAGGCAGACTGCCGGTCGAGGGGGACCTGGCGCCGGGGCGGGGCATCCCGGGCGAAGGCGCTCTCGCGTGCTGCAGCTCGGTCGTGCGCTGGAGGTCGCGCGGACCGCGCACCCGGCGCTCCACGTGGACCCGGTGGCCTTTCATCGCTTCCTCTCCCGCCGCCGTCCTCCCCTCGACCAGGAGGGCGTGCCGGTCCACGTGGCGGACCTCTACCTGGTCGCGGCGGCACTCGAGGGAGCGGGCGCGGCGCTCGAGCTGCTCGATGCCCGCCTGCGCGGCCTCCTGCCCCGGGCGCTGCGACGACTGCGGGTGGACGACGAGCTGCGGGGCGAGGTGCTCCAGCGCACGCGCGAACGTCTGCTGGTCGGGCCCCGCGTACCCAAGCTCGCCGAGTACCTGGGCCGCGGAGGGCTGGATCCATGGCTCCGCACGGTCCTGGTGCGGGTCGCGCTGAACCTGCTCGAGGCCAGGCCCCAGGGGGAGGAGGAGCTGCGCGCGTTCGCCGAGCTCGCGGCGCCAGGGCCGGACCCGGAAGTGTCGCTGCTCGGCCGCTCCGAGCAGGCGACGGTCCAGGCCGCGCTGGTGGAGGCACTGGCCGGGCTCGAGCCGCGCACCCGTCACTTCCTCGCGCTCTACGTCCTCGAGGGGCTGACGCTGGAGGAGATTGGCCGGCGCTCCGGGACCCACAAGTCGACGGTCTCGCGGGCGCTGAGCGCTGCCCGGGCCCGGGTGATGGCCACGCTCCGCCGCCGGTTCCGCGCGGGTCCGGAGGGGGACCTCGAGTCGCTCCTCGCCGTCCTCGGCGAGGCAGGCGCGGACCTTCCACATGTGCTCCGCGAGCTGCTCGCTGGAGGAGGCGGGAGCTGAGCCGAGGGGAGCCCACCTCTGGGCGGTCGGAGCTCGCATCGAGACGGACCGCGACCTCGCCTCACCCCAGCTCCGCCAGCCGCCGCTCGAGGAATCTCCGCTCGGCCGGATGGCGCACCAGCGCCAGCGCCCGCCCGTACGCCGCCCGCGCCTCCTCGGTGCGCCCCAGCCGCCGGAGCAGGTCGGCCTGCGCGGCCGGAAGCAGGTGGTACCCGGCCAGCGCGCCCGAGCGATCGATCCGCTCCATCCAGGCGAGCCCCGCCTCGGGCCCATGGGCCATCGCCACGGCGGCGGCAGCATTCAGCTCGACGATGGGGCCCGGGCTTTGCCGGAGCAGGGCACCGTACAGCAGCGCGATCTGCGGCCAGTCGGTGTCCTGGGGGTGCGCGGCGCGGGCGTGGAGAGCGGCGATGGCTGCCTGGAGCTGGTACGGGCCCGGCTGGCCCCGCCCCACCGCGCGATCCAGCACCGCCGTCCCCTCGTCGATGAGCCCGCGGTCCCACCGCGTCCGGTCCTGCTCCTCGAGCGGAACGAGCGCCCCGTCCCCGGCGGTGCGGGCCGGACGCCGGCCGTCGTGGAGGAGCATGAGCGCGAGCAGCCCCTCCGCCTCGGCCTCCCCCGGCAGCAGCTCCACCACCAGTCGCCCCAGCCGGATGGCCTCGGTCGAGAGGTCGGGGCGGATCCACGAGTCGCCCTCGGTCGCCGAGAACCCCTCGTTGAAGACCAGGTAGATGGCGGAGAGCACGCCGTCGAGCCGCTCGGCGAGCCGGTCCGCCGCGGGCACCTCGAACGGGATGCGCGCCTCGGCGATCTTCCGCTTCGCGCGGACCAGGCGCTGCGCGGTGGTGGCCTCGGGCTCGAGGTGCGCCCGGGCGATCTCCGCAGTGGTGAGCCCGCAGAGCGTCCGGAGGGCGAGCGCGACCTGCGCCGGCTGGGCGAGCGCCGGGTGGCACACGGTGAACAGCAGGCGCAGTCGGTCGTCCTCCACGTCGGGCAGAGACTCCGGCTCCACCGCCTCGGCCGCGAGCCCGTCTGCCAGCGGCGGCTCGAGCGGGACGTCCGGACGGCGACGGCGGAGGAGGTCCGCAGCGCGCCGGCGAGCCACGGTGGTGAGCCAGGCGCCCGGACGCTCCGGCAGCCCGCGCCGCGGCCAGGCTTCCAGCGCCTGCGCGCACGCCGCCTGGAAGGCCTCCTCGGCGAGGTCAAAGTCGCCGCTCCAGCGGATGAGGCCCGCGAGAACCCGCGGGCCTTCTCGGCGCACCAGCTGGTCGATGGCGCGGGCGAGCATCGACCGGCCGCTCCGCTATCCCTGGGCGCTCTGGGCGAGCGGACGCACCTCGATGGAGCCATCCCGCGCCGACGGGCACCGCGCCGCCCAGTCGAGCGCCGACTCGAGGTTGGGCACGTCGATGACGTAGTAGCCGCCCAGCTGCTCCTTGGTCTCCGCGAAGGGCCCGTCGGTGACCTGTCGCTTGCCGCCGCGGACCCGGACGGTGGTGGCGGTGGTGGTGGGCTTCAGCTCGCTGCCGGCGCGGAGGACCCCGGCCTTGGCCAGGTCCTGGCTGTAGGTCGCGTACTCCGCGTACATCTGCTCGACCTGCTGCTTCGACATCGAGCTCCAGCCCTTCTCGCTTCCGTAGATGAGGACGATGTACTGCATGGGTCTTCGCTCCTTTGCGCCGAGGGTACCGGGGTTCATCCGGGAACACCCCCACGTCGCGCGGACAGGCCGGGAATCGACATCCGGCCTCGTCTGTCACGCCCCCGTCACCCCACGCCCCGGTGGGCCCCACGGCCAGGCCCTGCCGATCCGGCTGTTTTTCCTGGAGAAGTCGGCCCGGCCGGCACGGTAGCGTCGGCCCTCATGCGCGAACACACCCGCCTCCTGCTCGGGCTCGTGGTCGGTGCGGGGCTCGGGCTCGTGGCCCGGGCCGTGGCCGGCGATGCGCCGTGGCTGGCATGGCTCCTGGCCAACGTCACCGGGCCCATCGGACAGGTCTTCCTCCGGCTGCTCTTCATGCTGGTGGTGCCGATGATCTTCTCGGCGCTGGTGATGGGGGTGGCAGACCTCGAGCTCCGGCACCTCGGCCGGCTCGGCGCGCGCGCGCTGGGGTACACCGTGGTCATCTCCAGCATCGCGGTGCTCATCGGGGTCGGGCTGGTGAACCTGCTTCGCCCCGGCGAGGGCATGAGCGAGGAGGTCCGCGCGCTGGCCCGCTCGAGCGTGGTCCCCAGGGCCGCCGCCGCTCCTGCCGACACCTCGCCGGCGGCGCTCCTGGTCTCCATCGTCCCGGACAACCCGGTGAAGGCCGCGGCGAACGGCGACTACCTGGCGCTCATCTTCTTCGCGCTGGTGTTCGGCATCGCCCTGGGGATGACCCGGACGCCGGCGGCCGAGCGCCTCAAGGAGGCCATCACTGGCCTGTACGAGGTGACGCTGGTGCTCATCAACGGGGTGCTGAAGGTGGCGCCGGTGGGCGTGGCCGCGCTGCTCTTCGGCATGACTGCCCGGCTCGGCTTCGACGTTCTCCGCCAGCTCGCGGCCTACGTGGGGGTGGTGCTGCTCGGGCTCGGGCTGCACATGTTCGTCGTCTACTCGCTCTCGGTCCGGTTCTTCGGCGGCCGGAACCCGGTGCAGTTCTTCCGCGACGTACGGATGGCGGCGATCACCGCCTTCTCCACCGCCTCCTCCAACGCCACCCTGCCCACCGCCCTCAAGGTGGCCGAGGAGGAGCTGCGGCTCCCGCCAAACGTCGCCCGCTTCGTGCTCACCGCCGGCGCCTCGATGAACCAGAACGGGACCGCGCTCTTCGAGGGAGTGACGGTGCTCTTCATCGCCCAGCTCTTCGGGGTCCACCTCGGCCTGCAGCAGCAGCTGGTGGTGATGCTCATCTGCGTGCTCGGGGGCGTCGGAACGGCCGGGGTGCCGGCGGGCTCGCTCCCGGTCATCGCGATGATCCTCGGGATGTTCCGCATCCCTCCCGAGGGCCTCGGGCTGATCCTCGGGGTGGACCGGCTGCTCGACATGTGCCGGACGACCCTGAACGTCGTGGGCGACCTCGCCGCCGCGGTCTACGTCGCCCGGGGCGAGCCGGTGGAGGAGAGAGCCGCCGCGTCCACGCCCTGACCGCGGAGGACGGCCACGGCGCACGCGGCCATCCACGTCACCGCGGCGAGGAGGGCGATCCGCTGCAGCGCGGGCACGGCCAGCGGCGGCGGGCCCTCGCGGAAGGCGAGGTAGAGCCCGAACTCGAGCGCCGCGAGCAAGAGCGCCAGCGTGCCGAGCAGCGCCAGCCCTGGACGATGGCGGAGCCCGCGCACCAGCGGCAGGGTGGCGACGAAGCCCGGCCCCGCGCCGGCCACCAGCGCCAGCGTGTGCGGCACCCCGGACGTCACCGGCACGAGCACGAGCCCGAGCGTGGCGAGCGTCCCGAGCACGCGCACCGGCCGCCCGAGGCCGCGCGGTGCGGCGATCTCGGGCGCCGTCCACCAGAAGAGGCACAGCGCTCCGACGAACGCCCACTCGGCCGCGCGGCCCCACGGCGCTCCGGGGTTGTGACGTCCGTTCACGGCCATGTCCCTGGCGATGTCGCAGAGGAAGTTGGCCCAGAGCGAATGCCCGGGGGCGCCCGGGTCCACCCAGCTTCCGCCGGGGTACCGCGCTGCCCCCGCGGCGGTGGCCACGCCGCCCCCCGCGAGCAGCACCAGCAGCGCCGCGGCAGCAGCCGACGTCCAGCCGCCCGGACGGGAGGAGAGGGAGTGCATCCGCGGAGTCCACCATGTGCGGATGCGATACCCCAGGGCAAGAGGGGTGAGGGCCACGCCGACCCGAGCACCCGGGGGCTCGACCGCCTCGACTCTAGACCGCGGGTGCCGGCAGGTGGCCCCCCACCTCGAACTGGGCACGGGGAAAGAGCAACCGCCTCCGCTCGAACCAGTCGAGCTTCTGCATCTCCACCCGGTCGCGGGTGGCGACGCAGCGCCAGGTCTCCGGGGCGCGCGGGCTGCGCCGGGCCAGCGCGCGCGGGGTGAAGAGCGCCACGTTGGGCGCACCGGCGACATCACGGGCGCTCGGGTAGCGCACCAGCTCCACTCCGTCGGCCCGCATCTCGGCGCCGAGGCGCTGCGAGGCCTCGTACCGGGTCCGCGAGGCGAGCACCCGGTGATGCACGTCGAACGGCGGACGGGTGGTGTCCACCGCGGCCCGGGTGCGGACGTCGGCCCGGAACGCGCTCAGCTCCACCGTCACCGGCGACAGCGCGGCCTCGGTCCCCTCCAGGAACACCAGCCGGTAGTACGCGGTCTCGGCCATCGCCGTCTCCAGCGCCTCGCTCCCGTAGAACAGCGAGCGCTCGGCCCGGGTGCCGAAGCGCGAGCCGTGGGTCAGCGGCGGATGCCGGAACGGAGTGAGGAGCAGATAGTGCAGCTCCTCGAACTCCGGGCCTGAGGGCAGGGGCGGCTTCACCCGGTCGATGAGGGATTCGAGGATCTCCTGCTCGGCGTCGGAGTCGACCAGGCGCCGGGTCGCGTTCCGGTGCTGAGCCTCGACCACCCGCCAGACCGGGCCCTCGTACGGGCGGAGGTTACGTCTTCCCCCGCACTGCATCCAGATACTCGTCGACACGCACCAGCCCCGCCACGCTCTGGATGCACTCTAGGGGCACGGCTGACAGGTGCGTGTTCGGGGCGCGAAGCCAGGCCCGGGCCTTCTCCGCGTCTCCGCCCACCAGCGCATCCAGGCTGCGGTACAGCCGGAGGACGAGCAGCGCCAGCTCCCCCTCCTTGCTCTCCGGGTCCACCGTGCGCTGTCCCGCGGCCAGGCGCGACCAGGACGCGGCGCTCACCCCGACCACGCGGGCCATGGTCTGGCCGTTGAGACCCAGCACCGCGGCCGCGCGAAGCAGCGCGCGAGAGAGCACCGCCGCCGGGTCGGGCGCGGGAAGGGATGCCGAGGAACGCCGGGCCATTCTTTCAACGGAAATTCTAAAGCCAAGAACATTCAACTGCAACCAGGCCCAGCACGGAGTGTGCAGCCCATCCTCGCTTGGTGCACGGCCGGGCCGGGATGCCTTGTTCCGACGGTCGAAGGCGTTAGGTTCCTCGCCCGGGAGGGTTCCCATGCCGCTCCGCCGCATCGTGGTCGCCATCGACGGGTCGGAGCCGGCCGATCGGGCGCTGGCCCTGGCCTCCGAGCTGGCCCGGTTGGGCGAGGCCGGGACTCTGATCCTCGTCTCGGCCCTCTCCGATCCGGTCACCTTCGCCCCCACGCCGGTCGCCGGGCTGGAGATGGTGCTCGAAGCCGAGCAGCGAGGGGCCGAACGAGACCTCGCCGAGCGAGCGGAGTACTTGCGCGCGCAGGGGCTGCGGGTGGAGACAGTCATCCGGGTGGGCGCCGCAGCCGACGTGGTGGTCGAGGTGGCCGATGCGAACGGCGCCGACCTGGTGGTGGCCGGTAGCACCGGGAAGGGGGCCCTCCAGCGGGCCATCCTGGGAAGTGTCACCACCCGGCTTCTTCACCTGCTCCGGAGACCCCTGCTGGTCGTTCCCTGATTCCCTTCGCCTGTGCCCCCTGTAAGGTCCGCAACCCATGACTACCTGGACTTTCCTGACCAACCACACCCATGTGCTCCTCTGCGTGTGGGAAGACTCCGAGGCCCGGGTCCGCGACGTCGCCCTGCGCGTCGGGATCACCGAGCGGGCCGTCCAGCGCATCCTCCAGGAGCTGGAGTCGGAGCAGTACCTGGTCCGCGAGCGCGTCGGCCGGCGCAACCGCTACCGCGTGCGGGGCGACCGGCCCTTCCGCCACCCCGTGGAGGACCACCGCCCGGTGTCCCTCCTGCTGGAGCTCATCGCCAAGCGAAAGGCGACGCGCAAGTCCGCTCGTCCGGCGGTGCGCCGGAGCACCCGGGCCCGCGCCGGCCGGTAGCCCGGAGGGGCCCGGCTCAGGGCTGGGTCCAGGTCCAGTCACGCACCTCGGGCATGTCCTCGAGGTGCTCCTCCACGTATGCGCGGTGCCGCGCCAGGAGTTCCTTGAACCGCTCCACCAGCGCCGGCGAGTTCTCCGGGATGCGCCGCGCCCGGCGGAGCGCCTCCATCGCCAGGTGGTAGCGGCTGATGCCGTTGAGCACCACCATGTCGAACGGGGTGGTGGTGGTGCCCTGCTCGCGGAAACCACGCACGTGAAAGCGACCGGCGTTCGGCCGCCCGTGCAGCGTGTAGTGGATGCCCAGCGGGTAGCCGTGAAAGGCGAACACCACGTCCCGGTCGCGGGTGAAGAGGTTCACGAAGCGCTGCTCGTCCATGCCGTGCGGGTGCTCCTCCGGCGTGAACATGGACATCAGGTCCACCACGTTCACCACCCGGATGCGCAGGCCGGGAGCCTCGCTGCGCAGGAGCCAGGTCGCAGCGAGCGTCTCCATCGTCGGCACGTCCCCCGCACAGGCCATGACGATGTCCGGGTCGCCCTCGTCGTTGCTGGCCCACTCCCAGACCGACGCCCCGCGGTGGCAGTGGCGGTGGGCCTCCTGCAGGTCGAGGTACTGGAGCTGAGGCTGCTTGTCGATGACGATGACGTTGACGTGCTCGGCGTGGCGGAAGCAGTGATGCGCCGTCCAGAGCAGACAGTTGGCGTCCGGCGGCAGGTAGATGCGCGAGACCGTCGGCTTCCGGGTCAGCATCGCGTCGATGAACCCCGGCCCCTGGTGGCTGAAGCCGTTGTGGTCGTTGCGCCAGCAGGTCGAGGTGAGGAGCACGTTCAGCGAGGGCACGGGCTTCCGCCACTCCAGGTTCAGTGACTCGTCCACCCACTTCGAGTGCTGGATGGCCATCGAGGCCACCACCATCGCGAACGCCTCGTAGGTGGCGAAGAGTCCGTGCCGGCCGGTGAGCACGTAGCCCTCCAGCCACCCCTCGCAGTTGTGCTCGCTGAGCACCTCCATCACCCGGCCGCCGGGGCCGAGCGCGTCGTCGGTGGGCAGCACCGGGAGCATGAAGGCGCGCTGGGTGGTCTCGAACACCGCGCCCAGCCGGTTGCTGTTCGACTCGTCGGGGCAGAAGAGGCGGAAGCGGCCGGGGTTTTCGCGATAGAGGTCACGCAGGAGCTGGCCGAGCCGGCGAGTGGACTCCTGGTACTGGCTCGCTGGAGCCTCCACCCTCACTGCGTACGGCTCGATGGACGGCATCTTGATGGGCTGACAGGTCTCGCCATTGGTCCGGGGGTTGGCGCTCATCCGGAGGTCGCCCCTGGGGGCCAGCGCGCGCAGTTCGGGGACGAGCGTTCCGTGCCCGTCGAACAGCTCCGCCGGCCGGTAGCTCTTCATCCAGGTCTCGAGCAGCCTCAGATGCTCCGGGTTGTCGCGTACCGCGGACAGCGGAACCTGGTGCGCGCGGAAGGTGCCCTGGACCTGGACGCCGTCCACGACGTCGGGACCGGTCCACCCCTTCGGCGTCCGGAGCACCAGGACGGGCCAGCGCGGGCGGTCCTTCACCCCGGCGGTGCGGGCTTCCTTCTGGATGCGGCGGATGCGCTCCAGGCACCCGTCGAGCGCGGTGGCGAGCGCCTGATGCACCCGTGGGGGGTCGTCGCCCTCGACGAAGAGCACTTCGTAGCCGTGCCCCTCGAGCAGCGCGCGGACCTGCGCGTCCGTCGAGCGGCCGAGCACCGTGGCGCTGGAGATCTTGTAGCCGTTGAGGTGGAGGATGGGCAGGACGGCGCCGTCCCGCGCCGGGTTCAGGTAGGTGATGCCCTTCCAGCTGCCCTCGAGCGGACCGGTCTCGGCCTCGCCGTCGCCCACCACCGCGACCGCGACCAGCTCCGGGTCGTCGAACACCGCGCCGAAGGCGTGGGTCAGCACGTAGCCCAGCTCGCCACCCTCGTGGATGGAGCCGGGGGTGGGTGCGCTCACGTGGCTGGGGATGCCTCCGGGGGTGGAGAACTGGCGGAAGAGCCGCTTCATCCCTGCCGCGTCCAGCGTCACCCGCGGGTAGACCTCGCTGTACGTGCCCTCGAGGTACGTGCAGGCGACGACCGCCGGGCCGCCGTGTCCTGGCCCCGCAAGGTAGATCGCGGGGAAGCCGTCGCGCCGGATGAGCCGGTTCACGTGCGCGTAGAGCAGGCTCAGGCCCGGGCTGGTGCCCCAGTGACCGAGGAGCCGGGGCTTGATGTGCTCGGGGCGGAGCGGCTCGCGGAGCAGCGGATTGTCCTGGAGATAGATCTGCCCGACCGTCAGGTAGTTCGCGGCCCGCCACCAGGCGTCGATGAGCCGCAGTTCGTCCAGGGTGAGCGCATCGGGCATGGATCGGCCTCCGTGTCGTCTCGGACGCCTGTTCTACGCCCTCCGGGGCCCGCCGGCAGACCCGAACGCGGCGCGTGGCGATCGTGCGACATCCTCCCGTCCGCAGGTGCGCTCCGTGGACCGCCCGCCCGGGTCACCGGCCCGGGACTCCCGGAGCGGGCACGCCCTGCCCTAGTCTCCGGGGGCCCGCGTGCCTCCCGTCCTGGTCGTCAACGTCGGTTCGAGCAGCTTCAAGTGGTCGGCCCTGGAGGGCGACGGCACGGTCGTCGCCTCGGCCAACGACGCCTGGGCACCCTCGGTGGATGCGGCCGCCGGGCACGTGGCCCGGGCCCTCGAGCGGGTGGGCCGGCCCCGCGCGATCGGCCACCGGATTGTCCACGGCGGGGACCGCTTCTCCGGACCGGTGCTGCTGGATGCCGGGGTCCGCGACACGCTCGAGGGGCTCCGTCCGCTGGCGCCGAAGCACATGGGCCCGGCGCTGGCCTCGGTGGACGCTTGCACCCAGCTCCTCCCCGAGGTCCCTCAGGTCTGCGCGTTCGACACCGCCTTCCACGCCACCATGCCCGAGGAGGCATGGCGGTACGCCGTGCCGCCGGCGTGGGCCGGGCCGATCTCGCTCCGCCGCTACGGATTCCACGGGCTGAGCGTCGCGTACGCGGTCCGCCGGATCGAGGCCTTGCTCGGGGCGCTCCCGCCGCGCGTGGTCGTCTGTCACCTCGGGAGCGGTGCGTCGGTCACCGCGGTGCGCGAGGGACGGTCGGTGGACACGAGCATGGGCTACACCCCGCTCGATGGCCTGGTGATGGCCACGCGGCCCGGGCACCTGGATCCGGGCGCGGTCCTCGCACTGGCCGAGCACCTCGGGACGACGCCGCGCGCGCTGGAGGCGCGGCTGGAGGACGAGTGCGGCCTGCTGGGCCTCGCCGGCACGGCGGACCTGAAGGAGGTCCTCGAGCGCTGCGACCGCGGGGACGGGCGCGCGAGGACCGCCTACGGCGTCTACCTCACCGCGCTCGTCCGGACGGTGGGCAGTGCGGTGGGTGTCCTCGGCGGGCTCGACGTCCTGGTCTTCACCGGTGGTGCCGGCGAGCACTCGGCGCGCGTGCGGACCGACCTGTGCCGCGCGTTCGCCTTCGTCGGGGTGGCGCTCGACCGGGACCGGAACGAGGCGCCCCAGGGCGACGCGGACCTCGCACCGGAGGAAGCGCCGGTCCGGGTCC
>Ga0335070_10006898_pt1 | contig 13347 bp, 11 predicted proteins | sample Lox_Sample_13_FD_206722 | JGI IMG/M metagenome (GOLD analysis project Ga0335070, IMG submission 206722) | Soil microbial communities from Loxahatchee National Wildlife Refuge, Florida, United States - Lox_Sample_1.3 | ecosystem: Environmental > Terrestrial > Soil > Wetlands | place: USA...
TGGCAAGTAACCCTAGCGTTAGTAAAGCTTATGCTCAAGGCAGAAGTCTTGCTATGTGACTGGTTTGGCATGGAAACACCAACTCTGTGGAGGTCTATTTGTTCATGTTAAGAGTAAGGCAGATGACGACGGATGATCTTGAGTTTGCAGTCAACATTACCCGAACGATGGATTGGAACCTTGAGAAGAACGATTTCCTTTTCATGATGGAACTTGAACCAGAAGGGTGCTATGTCCTGGTAGATGATGAAGAAAAGATCGGCCTAGCCACGAACGTATGTTTCGGCGCGATAGCATGGTTTGGCAACTTAATCGTGGACAAGAATTGTAGAGGTATGGGCGGTGGATCATTGCTCGTCAGACATTCGCTGAGCTACCTTCAGAGAAAAGGGGTGAGAACACTGGGGTTGTACGCTTATACTGACAAGATTCCATTCTACGAGCGGTTGGGCTTCAAGAAGGACGTGCAATACTTGGTTCTGCATTGTAAACCTCACTCTTCACCCGTGAAAGCTGACTTGGTGCTTGCGAGAACGTCAGAGGAATTCCGAGACGTGATCGATTTTGATAGCAAATGCTTTGGCGAATCAAGAGAGAAATCATTGGAACCGATAATTTCGGATTCAGACAACAGATGCTACACACATAGGCAGGATGGCCGGATAGATGGCTATGTCGTGGCGAAAGTCAGTAAGAATGCCGCCGAAATCGGCCCGTTGGTTTGCGGCTCGGGGCGCAACGACTTATTGGCTGATCTCCTGAGAAAAATGTTAAATGAACTCGACGGAAAAGAAGTCGCCTTGTTTGTTTCCGAAAAGGAAGTAGCAATACTTGGAATTTTCGAAGACTTTGGCTTCCATGAAAAGTTCAGGTTGGCCAGAATGTTCTTCGGAAAGCCTTTAGTTGATCGGTGTCTTTGTCTGCCCGAGTCTCTTGAAAGAGGGTGAGAAGGATAATGTCAGTTGATTTGTGTAGAATGATGGTCGAGGATTTTCTGAAGAATTCGTTCCCATGCGTTGAAACAATCGCGAAAGAGATAAGCGCATCTCAGAAACAGCATGGAAGAAACGTGGCTTTGTACGATTTCAAGAACGGACAGAAACATGATTTGGTGGTCGGCAAAGAACATTTCTTCATGAGATGTTCTGTCGAATATTCGAACCCTCAGCTCACGGTTGAGGAAGTCCAGGGGATAATTGCGGTTCGATTCCTAGAAATCACGGGAAACTATTTCAGCCAGTATGGGCTGCATGAAACGAACCCAAAGGATATTGAAGAGATCTGTGAAGCCCTGAAAAAACCTTGGCAGGGCAAACCAGTTAGCTTCTTGCTCAACACCGACGACATTGAACCCGACAGATATTCGATGAATCCTCTCAAAGAGTCGATCGTTAACAGCGGACAAAGCGCCCTTCCTTCAGCGACCGTAAGAACAGACAAGTTGGAGATTGACCAGAAATTCGCGGAGAAATACCAGGACTCGCTCATCTGCAGCGGCGAAATCGATAGGATAACCCGACATCTTCAGACTTGCAGAGGCAGTTACATGGATATGGTTGACGCGGTCAAATACGAGCATCTTGAAAACCTCTCTCAACGTTTCGGGATAGACTTATGTATTCCTTCGATGCGGATGCCCCTAGCAATTCTCGAAAAGGAGTCAACAGATGGCCCTTTACATCATATCATAAGAGAAACGCACAAGGACTTTGGATCCTTTGAGAGCATCTACAAGTGCATGGGCAGAAGCACAAAGAATCTTACTACCCTGCTCACTGTGCCTCACTCATCAAAGGGATATGGTTCCAAACGGGCTGCGAGAGGCAGAGTATATTTCGACGGTTCAAAGCTGAAGAACGTAAAGGTTGATTACAAAACAGTCTTGCTCTATCCAAACGCAATCGACCCTGCCGACGTCAGCGTGGCAAAAGCCGACGACAGTTTCACAGTCGAAGGAGAGAAGCTCAGCAACTACAATTTCAAAGAAACGCCGTCTTCACCTCAGTTCTTTCTGTATTCACTCGCGTCCCCAGAAGATGCCGTGGTTTGGCATGGAATCGGCGCGTTCGGAGCTTCAGAACTGCTGAAAAGTTACACTACCACCCGAGCGTTCTGCGCCAAAAATTCCTTGATAAGTGGGTTGAAAGAGAAATATGAAGTCTCAACGAGCACTCCGATGCAGTTCAATCTCGTGCCGAAATACATGTGGTTCCATCCGAAGTATCGTAACATTGACGCAAGCATAGGATGCATTCAGAACCTAAGAGATCTCGCTGATCTGGGCATTAGGATGGAGAACCTGCCCTTTGAACAGTACACTCGTAAATGATATTAGAGCATAGCATTTAACGTTCAGTGTTGATCCGAGAAAGCGTGGTTTGCATGCTGTTCGTTCAAATAAAAGAAAAAGGGGACAACTTTTCCTACGTCATTGCAGATGAAGAAAGCAAAGAAGCAGCAGTGGTTGACCCGAGCTTCAACGTAGATGCCATATTCAAGTTGGCTAAGGACAAGAGACTGAAGATCAAATATGTTATTGACACTCATCGCCATCAAGACCACGTCGCTGGAAACGAGCAGATCAAATCTCGATTCGGCTCTAAGATAGTTAGCCACAAGTCTTCAAACATTGGAGCAAACGTTCAAGTGGCTGATGGCGACATCATAAAAGTTGGGAAAGAAGAGATCAGAGTGATTCACACTCCAGGACATACAAACGACAGCATTTGCTTGTTATTTGACGGCAAACTCATCACCGGCGACACTCTGTTCGTAGGAGAATGCGGAAGGACAGATTTGCCGGGAGGAAGCTCCAGAGACATGTACGACAGCTTGTTCAGGAAAATCCTAAGACTAAATGAAAAAACCGAAATCTACCCCGGTCACGATTACGGTTCGAGAACTAGCTCAACGATTGGTGAAGAAAAAAGAACAAACTACACTTTGAAGAAAAGATCTCTGGAAGAATTCATTGAATTCATGAGTCTACCTTAGTTCCTATAACTGTGGATTACTTAGAGCTGTCTGCGAGAGGAAAGATGCTAATACTTAAATCGCTGACGTTGCTTCCTCTGGTATCTGGTGGTTCAATGGGATTCTGCCATAAGTGCGGAACGAAATTGGCTGAAGATGCTTTTTTCTGTTCTAACTGCGGAGCTAAGACGGCAAAGGGCGAGGAGGCTGGCGTGTCATCTGCTGCTGATGACATGAGAGACGCGTTTAGCAAAATGGGACAAGAGATGGAAAAAGCGTTTACGGTCGCAGCTAGAGAAATGCAGAAAGCATTCAAAACCGCCGGAGAAAACATAAGAAAATCAACAGTCAGAGAAACGATCGTATGTTCAGACTGCGGCGAAAAGAGCGAAGCCGGTGCCACGTATTGCTATAGCTGCGGCAAGAGACTTCAGGAATAGACTATAGAGCACCTAGTCTGCTAATAGGATTCTTCGCGAGAGGAAGACAATTATCAACAATCATTGGCATTGACAAAACCTATAGAAGATAATCACACAACTTATTTAACCATGAAGTAGAACATTATTCTATTGGAATATTAGAGGAGAAAGGAAAATTGAGGAAAATTCGCAGTGTTAACGCTCTTTGTACGCTTCTGATTTCCATGATTTTCATTGGCACCATCGCGGTCTTACCCATCAACGTGGGCCATGGTCTAGGAAACGATCCTTGGTACGTAAAGCCGTCATATCCAAACTATGCGCCAAGCGGAGTGCCCGACTTCGACGAGAAGCAGGACAACTGGGGACCAGCAGTCGGAACATACACGTGGTGCGGACCTGTTGCAGTGGCGAACTCGCTATGGTGGCTTGACTCCAAATTCGACCCAAGCCCTCTGGTGACAGCTTATCCTGGTGCTCCAAACGATCACGCGCCCGCAAACGTCGACCCTTTAGTTAGAAACCTGGCGTTTCTTATGGATACTGACGGGCAAAGGACTCACGATGGACACTTAGGAACCCGATGGCAGGATCTCGAAAACGGAACCAAGTATTACATTGCGCAGCAAGGGTTAACTAGGTATTTTGAGGTCCACAACATGACTTTTCCAGACTTTGGCTGGCTCAACAATGAGATTTCGATTTCACAGGATGTCGAGCTATTCTTGGAATTCTACCAGTACACTCCTGGAGGCTGGATCCCGCTTACAAGCCCAGCAAGTTTTGAGGCGGGCCATTTCGTGACCTGTGCAGGCGTGAACGGCACAACTAGCCAGTTGCTCATTTGCGATCCCTATCAAGACGCTTTTGAAGCAGGAACAGCACCGGGACGCTCACCTGTTGCCCACGCGTACCCACACGGTTCTGCTGTTCATAACAATGCTTCTTACGTCTCACAAGATGCTTACCAAGCGAGCGTGTACAGTTTCTTCGGCAATCCTCCGCCGCCCCCACCGCCGCCTCCGCCAGCGGGCTATCCGCCAACCGTGTTGGAATTGGTCGGCTATCTTCAAACGCTAGGCTTCCCTGGTACGTGGCATGCATTCGTCAGAGCTGCGGTTGCGACTTCGCCTAAAGAAGTGCCTCAGTGGCAAGGATACGTGAAGCCGCCATACCAGAACTATGCGCCAAGCGGAGTGCCCGACTTTGATGAGAAGCAGGACAACTGGGGACCAGTAGCTGGAATGTACACGTGGTGTGTACCTGTTTCAGTTGCGAACTCTCTTTGGTGGCTCGATTCCAAATTCGACCCAAGCCCACTCGTAACAGCATACCCAGGAGTACTCAGCGACCATAACCCTGCAAACGTCGACCCGCTCGTGAGAAACCTTGCTCTGTTAATGGACACGGACGGGATGCAGAGCGCGGATGGGCATACCGGAACTCGATTCACAGACATACAGAATGGAATCCAGAAATACCTCATTCAGCAGGGAACGGCCGGGACTTTTGAGGTCCACAACTCATCATTCCCGACGTTCGGATGGATCGACACCGAGGTCGAGAAATGCGAAGACGTTGTAATCCTTCTTGAGTTCTGGAGATTCACAGGAACATGGCAAAAGCTCTACGACAATCCCAGCTTAGAATTTGGACACTGTGTAACATGTGCCGGTGTCAACTCAACGACCTCCCAACTACTCGTTAGCGACCCATATCAAGACGCTTTTGAAGCAGGAACAACACCGGGACGCTCACCAGTTATACACGCATACCCACACGCCTCAAATATTCACAATGATGCACAATACGTTTCACAGGACGCATACAATGCTTCGCAATGGATCGAACCGCCACCATCGCCTTACCCAGGCATCCCACTGTTGGAACTCGTGGGTTACCTGCAGACTCTTGGCTATGATCCATCATGGCATGCCTTCATCACCGCGGCAGTGGCGACTTCACCTTCAGGAACACATGACGTTGCCGTCACTGGCGTAAAAACGGCGAAAGATGGCTGCATACCAACAGCAACCGTGTGCGAGAACTACACCGTTAAAATAAACGTCACCGTCACTAACCAAGGAACATTTACAGAAACATTCAACGTCACTGACTACGCATCTGACCTGCTCAACTCCTATGTCATAGGGAAGACTCCAACGACCTTGGCAGCAGGAGAAACCAAGGTTCTGACGTTTACATGGAGTACGGTTGGTTTCGCAAAAGGGACCTACACGATCTCAGCGCAAGCAGATCAGGTTATCGGAGAGACAGATACTTCGGACAACTCGTACACTGGCGGGACAGTGAAAATAGTGATTCAAGGCGATGTAAACGGTGATGGCATAGTCGACATATTTGACATAGCAAGAATCGCGATAGTATTCGGAGTGCAAGTGATCGGAATACCCCCGCCTAATTGGGATCCCAACGCAGACATAAACGGAGATTATGTGATCGACATTTTCGACATAGTAATCGTTGCACTACACTTTGGCGAATCATCTCCTTAACCCTTTTTTTACCTTTCGATTCTCACCCGGTTAATGAGTCAGCCTTCATGAAGAATTCCCCAGTTTTGCGTACGAACAGAAATGCCAAGGTCAAACCCGAGGCTATCTTCAAGCAAAGGCAAGGGTTAAATCATGAATGAGTGCTTCGGAGTTCGGAGACAACATGCTGAACCTTGCCCGAATTTTCCGGCGGTATCGAATTGACGAGTTCAATGTTAATCTGCGCTGAGCCTCGAAACCTAATGTTTTTCCTGATGAATTCGCTGTTCGCCTGCGTAAATCCTTCGACAGGCACTATCCGAACAACTATCTCCTCAAAACTCTTCTGCACGACCTGAAATTCGCTGATGGGTAGCCCCTCAAAAACTGTCTCGAAATCCTTTAGGCACGTGAAAGAACCATCTCTGTTCACGAAGTACTCATATGTTCTGCCGATGGGCTTGAGTAGAGCAAGTTTCCTTCCGCATGAACAAGTGTCATTAAGGATTTTTCCGAGGTCACCTATGTCGTATCGTATGAAGGGCATGTCGTAGCTGTTTAGATTCGTAACAAGGATTCTGCCTTCTTCGCCTGGACTAACCGATTGGCCTTTGTCGTTAACGATTTCCAGATAGATGTTCTCTTCTGTGATGTGCAGACCCGGGTGTTGTCCGCATTGTGCGGCGATGTGGGAGACTTCGTTGCTGCCGTAGTAGTCGTACACTTTGGCGTTGAAGGCTCTTTCAATCGTCTTTCGATAGTTTGGAAGCAGGGTAGACGCAGAAGTGAATACGGCGCGCGGGGTTATCTTGAACTGAGGATTGCAGAGCAGGTATGTGGCAAAAATGTTGAGTGCCCCCGAATAGCCTCTGATGAAGCTGGGTCTGCTAGTGTACAGTTTCGTCGCGAATTTGTTCATTGAATCTTCAGACATAGTATACACGTTCAGAAGCTGCATTCTGGTGAGCGATTTCTCAAGCTTGAACTTGAAATGCCTGGTTCGGTCAGCACCGTAAGCCCAAACCAAACCTACCCTGTCGCCCACTCTGTAGCCCGCCCAGCCGTACCCTCGAAGCTCAGCCGCCACTGCCCAACTCAAATCAGTTTTCCCTCGGCAAAACTCCACCGGCGCAGCAGTTGTCCCACTCGTAGTCCAGTTCACGATGTCTCTCGACGACGGGTTTCCCACCTGCAGCATACTGTGGCAGTTTGTGCGCACCGTTGATCTGTCGAGGATTGGAATTCGTTCAGCATCGGCGAAAGTCATGAAGTCTGCAGGGTGGAACCCCGCTTCCTTGAAACATTCATGGTAGTGGGGCACTCTTGAGTAGGCGTGTACCAGAAGAGCTTTGAACTTCTTGAGCTGAAGTTTCTCCAGATCTTTACGACTTAACCACTGGGTCTTTTCAAGGTATTTCTTGTGGGTATGCACCGTTCTGTTCTCAAAGCTGTCGGAGATCAGAATAAGCAGGTCAGAAATCGTTTGATGCATTACCTTCTTCTCACCATTATCAACAGTTGCTCGAAGCAGACGTCAAAGGAAATAGGCGACGTCGTGCGGTGACGTGCGCTCAAGATCAAAGTGCCAATCTCTGCTATTAAGCGATGTTCCTTAGCAATCAGCTCCAACTCTGGACACGATCCTAGAATGCCTTCACGAAAAGCTTCAGTGCGGTTGCCGGGATTTGAACCCGGGTCGTCAGCGTGGGAGGCTGATGTCCTAGCCAAGCTAGACTACAACCGCACAGACGAGACATCAGCAAAATGTCCGAAAATAAAGCTTGTGCTATTCTAAGAAAAAGAAAAGGAGATGTTGATTTGTTCTATTTGGATTTGGTTAGGCGCACGTTCTTGATCAGCACGTACGGACTTAGCGATGGCGGGTCTGCTTCCCCCCACCAATGAACGTGTTGGCGTTCCTTCGATATTCCGGTGATGTTGCCGAGCATGGTTAGAGCGTTGTCGCTTACTCGCAGGTCTTTCAGTGACTGTTTTATCTCGCCTTTTTCTATCAGGAAGATTCCGTCTCTTGGGATCGTTGAGAAATCGCCTTTTGCGTAGTTCTGGAATCGAGTGTACCACGTGTTCGTCAAGTAAAGTCCCTTCTTCGTGTTTTCGAAAAGCTCATCTTTGGGTGTGCTTCCCGCTTCCATCTCGATGTTCCATGGTGTTGGAGCCACGAGGCCGGCGTTTCCTGTAGTTTCTGTCTTGAACAGTTTAGCTGTTGAAGTGTTGTGGAGGAACGTTTTAAGGATGCCGTGGTCGATGAAAACGTTGTCTCTTGTCGGGACTCCTTCATCGTCAAACACTCGGTTCGACATAGAATAGGAGGCAGGGTTGTCTTTCATAGTTACGATTTCAGGCGCAACTTTCTTGCCGAGTTTGTCGACGAACACGGACATTTGGATCATAACGTAGAAGGCGGAAACCATTCCGCCCCAAACGCCCAGGGAGGAGCCAAATATCAGCGGGTCAAAAATGACATCGTAGGCTCCTTCTTCGCCGACCCTGGGGTTTCTCGCGAGCTTCGCGATCTCGCCTGCCTTCTTACCCGCACGCGTAGGCTTGAAATCCTTCAGCGTTGAACTGCATTCAACACCGTGTCCAGATGCTTCCCTTTCCGAGAATGCTCTGATCGAAAGTTCAATGGCAGACCTGCAATCAGCACCTAGCGGACCTTCAGAAGAAGCCAGATAAACGTCTTCGAACCGGGTGTAAAGTATGCCTCCGCTGTCGATTTTTGAACCTGCTTCCTTTTCCGCGGCTCCGATAGCTTCAAGAACGAATTCTGTAGGGTTCTCCAAGTTTTCAAGGTTCTTGTCAGCCTTGCTTGCGGCGTATTTGAATTTGCCCTTCGCGAAACCACCGAACATCGGGTTCTCTTTGGAAACCTTTGCCAGTGCTAACAGATTCTTGATGTTTGAATCCACGTCTCTGAAGTTGTGAATCTGCGTCGCTACAACACGTTTTTTCCAGGCTAAGGTCAAGTCGGTCACATAGTCGTTCCAAGCGACTGTGATGTCGACTTGATTGTTGCTGAAACGTACCTGACGATACCTGCCGAAGGTGGTTTTGGCAACAACTTCGTCAGCGCCCAACGACTTCGCTTTGGCAACGATATCTTCTGTCTTGTTTAGTACATTACTCATTTTACGTACACTCCTCTAAGTCTCAAACAAGGTCCACCCGCGTAGACCGGCACTCCTTGCGCGGGATCGCCTTTCCCGCACGTGGCGGCGTCAAACTTGACTTTCTTCGAAACAGCGTCCACTGACGTCCAGAACTTGGGGGTCGTAGTCTCGATAATGGGCTTCGCTACAGGATTCGTAAGCTTGCCATTCTCGATTAAGTAAGCTTCTCTTCCTACATAGCGTTGATTGAAACGTTTATCATCGATGTTCCATTCAGTGAAGGATTTCATGTACACTCCGTATTTGACGTCTTCGATTAGTTCTTCTTCTGAGTATTTGCCTGGAAGAACGAACGTGTTTGCCATTCGGACTATCGCTTCTCTGTCGTAGTTGACAGATCTGGAGGAACCGTTGCTCCGTGTATCTAGCTTGGCGGCAGATTCCCTGTTGTGGAGGAATTCGTTGATTAATCCGTTCTTGTACAGGAACCTGCGTCTTGCTTTGACGCCTTCGTCGTCGAACAGATAGTAGCCATAGCTGTGTTCAACCGTGGGATCATCCACGACCGTTACGGCTTCGCTGCCGATGCGCGTTCCGTACCAGTATGGGCCTCCTTTGTAGATGAATGATCGACCCGCTTGGCTCATTTCTCTGCCCAAGATTCTGTCGGCTTCCATCGGATGTCCGCATGACTCGTGAGCGGCGATTCCTGTGACTTCTGATCCGCAGATGAGATCCATGTTTCCTGCTTTGACGGGTTTGGCTTTTGTGATGACGTCTTTGAGGACTCTTGCGTTGTGGATCATCTTCTCGGGGACGTTCCATTCTTTGAAGGCTTCCCATCCGCCGCTGTAGCCGAACTGTTCGTAGGCTTGTTCTGTTCTTCCTTCTTCTGCCACAGTTATGAAGATGAACGCGCCGATCTTGGGGATGAAAGAGGATATCCGCGAGCCTTCAGAGTTCACGAAGTATTTCGTGGTCAAGTCTATCATGCAGTTAGTCATAGTGGCGACAACCTTGACTCCGCAGGTTGCTAAAGCCTTGTCAACGTCTGTGAAGACGGATATTCTTTGTTCGGGCGAAATGTCCTCGATTTTTTCTTTCTCGTCGACAGCCCACTTTGTTTTGACGCCTTTCTCTTCGGCGAAAACGAGTTTCTCCTTTCTATTCGCAGAAGTGGCATAACTGAAAGCCAAATCGACGATTTCTTTGGCTTCCTCTTTTGACCATTTGTTGGTTGAAGCAAAGCCTATTCCGCCTTGGGCCATTATTCTGACGCAGAAACCGTTGTCCACCGCTGAGACGTAGGCTTCTAGAGCGCCGTTTCTTAGGGTGAGTCTGTCCTGAACCTGGCTTTGAGCTCTGACTTCAGCGTATTCTATTTTCTTGCTTCTTGCATAATCCAGTGTGAAATCAACTATTGCTTCGTCTATCATTGTCTCAACCTTTCGGAAACAACACAGTTGGACAAGAAAATATTAAACCTTTTAGGTCAAGAATGCGGGTTGTCACAAAAAGCCTGATAACTAAGCAGCTGTTCAATGAACTGTTCCGATTCAAAGGGCAAAACCTTTTAGCTCAAATTTCGAGGCTTAATCTAGTGCCAGCGAGGAAAACTTCATTGCGCAAGAAACCAAAAGGCTCGACCACGACCTATTTCTGGCAGGGTAACGAAGCATGTGCGGAGGCAGCTTTAGCAGTTGGATGCCGATTCTTCGCAGGTTACCCGATAACTCCCTCCAGCGAAATAGCTGAGCATTTGTCCAAGAAACTGCCCCAGAAGGGCGGTATAGCCATCCAGATGGAGGATGAACTCGCTTCGATAGCTGCAGTCGTCGGCGCGAGCTGGGCCGGAGCAAAATCTATGACGGCAACATCTGGACCAGGATTTAGCCTAATGCAAGAAGGGATAGGTTACGCTTTCATGACGGAAACACCCTGCGTCGTAGTCAGCGTGCAAAGAGCCGGACCGAGCACTGGTCAAGCAACAAAATGCGGGCAGGGAGATGTTATGCAGTCCAGATGGGGCACACACGGGGATTTCTCTGCAATCGTGCTTTCTCCCAACTCTGTTGAAGAGATGTTCAAACTGACGGTTAGAGCATTCAACTTGGCGGAAAAATTCCGAACCCCAGTGACTTTACTGGCTGACGAAGTAATCGCGCACATGAGAGAGCGGGCAACGCTTCCACCTTTCGAAACGCTGGAGATAATAGACAGAAAGAAACCGCAGAAGGGTGAAAAGGCATTCTTTGGTTTGAAGGAAATCCCGCCGATGCCTTCTGTTGGCGACGGTTACAATGTCGTCGTTACTGGGTCGACACATGACGAATACGGGATAAGAGCGACTGCAGACCCTCAAATTCACAGGCAACTCGTGGAGAGACTTAACAGCAAAATACAGAATCACGCAGACGAGATTACTGACTGCGAATCATACAAAATCGACGACTGCGAAATTGGGATCGTCGCCTTCGGGTGCACATCCCGTGCGATTTACGAAGCTGCCGAAGTGGCACAGAAGAAAGGGATCAAGACGGGTTATCTGAGGTTGAGAACTCTCTGGCCTTTCCCAGATTCAGCCGTGAGAAAATTGGCTAAGAGAGCCAAGGCAATAATCGTTCCAGAGATGAACTTGGGACAAATATCCCATGAAGTTGAAAGAGCCGCATGCGGCAACGCAAGAGTCATAGGCTTGAACAAGATTGGAGGCGGAGAACTCGTCTCGCCCGAAGAGATCGTCGACAAAATCGTCAAGGTGTCAAAAGAAAATGGTTGAACCCTTTTCCGCCCAGAAATATCTTAGGGATATCAAGCCGCCTTTCTGTGCGGGCTGCGGCGGGTACGCTGTTTCGAACACTTTTCTAAGAGCTGTTCATGAACTCGGCCATGAGAACCTCCGCAGATTCGTCTTCACAAGCGGAATCGGGTGTTCGTCTTGGATTCCTTCGCCACATTTTCTGGCTGACTCGGTTCACACTCTACACGGAAGAAGCATACCTGTCGCTACTGGCATCAAACTAATGCGTCCCGACGTTGACTTGGTTGTTTTTGGAGGGGACGGGGACATCGTTGGAATAGGTCTGAGCCATTTTATCCACGCCGCCCGCAGGAACCTAGACGTTCTTGTGATAATGATTAACAACATGGTCTATGGAATGACAGGCGGCCAAGTTGCTCCCACGACTCCATACAGGACTAAGACGGCGACGACGCCATACGGAAGCTTCGAGTATCCATTGGACGCAGCAAGACTTGCCGTTACAGCTGGCGCATGCTACGTTGCACGATGGACGACGCTTACCCTGAACGAGCTGAAGGAATCAATTAAGACCGCGTTGAAGATGCGTGGGTTCAGGTTCATTGAAGTTGTAAGCCAGTGCCCTACTGCTTTCGGGAGAAGAGCAGGCTTCGAAGATTCCGCTGAAATGCTCAAATGGTTCAGGACAAACACGATCACGTTGAACCAAGCTGGAAGAATGAGCGAAGAGGAACTGACGTCAAAAATCGTCGTCGGAGAATTCATTAAAAGAAGCAAACCGACGCTCAATGAGACGCTTCAAAAATCGATAGAGGAGGCAAGAAGACAGGATGCAGAAGACTGAGATAAGAATAGCTGGTTTGGGAGGACAAGGCGTCGTCCTTGCGGGTCAGATACTAGGCAGAGCGGCAGCTTACGGAGGACAGAATGTCGTTCAGACTCAGAGTTACGGAGCAGAAGCCAGAGGAAGCGGTGCCAAGAGCGAGGTCATCGTATCAAGAAGCAGAATAGGTTTTCCCATGGTCAGAAAATGTGACGTACTCATAGCGATGAGCCAAGAAGCGGTTGAAAATAACATCAAGGATCTAAAGGATAACGGCACGTTGCTAGTCGACAGCAGCAACGTACAGAAGACTCCCATAACACGCGCGAAAATAAAGAAAATCCCCGCCACCAAGATTGCAGAAGAACAGGTCGGGGAGAAACTCGCCGCGAACATGGTTATGCTAGGAGCCGTTGTCGCTACTACCAAAATTGTGGATAAAGCATCAATGGAGAAAGCTATAGGCGACATTCTACCTGAGAAAGCCAGAGCTCCCAATATCGAAGCTTTCAAGATAGGACTGGAGTCTTAGCTTTCAAATCATGTTGCTTCTGATTCTTTCCATTTCGATGGAATAGAGAAATTTGTGACCCTTCTCTGTTATGAGGTAAGTTTCCCGCTCTGTTACTATGAGGAAACCACAATTCATCATGTAATTGAGGTATTTCTTGGTTTGAAGATAGTTCAGGTTTGCACTCTGCATTATCTGAGTCTTCTTTCGCCCTTCTCTGGAAGTGTCCAC
>Ga0335070_10006899_pt1 | contig 13347 bp, 10 predicted proteins | sample Lox_Sample_13_FD_206722 | JGI IMG/M metagenome (GOLD analysis project Ga0335070, IMG submission 206722) | Soil microbial communities from Loxahatchee National Wildlife Refuge, Florida, United States - Lox_Sample_1.3 | ecosystem: Environmental > Terrestrial > Soil > Wetlands | place: USA...
TCGTCGACGTAGAGGAACTCGCGCGTCGGCGAGCCGTCTCCCCAGAGCACGACCTCGCGCTCGCCCGACTCCTGCGCCTCGACCATCTTGCGGATGAGCGCGGGGATGACGTGGGAGGTCTCGAGGTCGAAGTTGTCGCGGGGCCCGTAGAGGTTGACCGGCAGCAGGTAGACGACGTCGAGCCCGTACTGCTCGCGGTAGGCCTGGCCGCCGACGAGCAGCGCCTTCTTCGCGACGCCGTACGGCGCGTTCGTCTCCTCGGGGTAGCCGTTCCAGAGGTCGTCCTCGCGGAACGGGATCGGGGCGAACTTCGGATAGGCGCAGATCGTGCCCGTCAGGACGACCTTCCGGGCGCCGTGCACCCGGCTCAGCTCGAGCACGTGCGCGCCCATCATCAGGTTCGCGTACCAGTAGCGGCCGGGGTTGGCCCGGTTCGCGCCGATCCCGCCGACCTCGGCGGCGAGGTGGATCACGAGCTCCGGCCGGGCGTCCGCGAACAGCCGCTCCGCGTCGGCGGCGACGGTCAGGTCGTAGTCGGCGCTACGGGGCACGAACGGCTCCAATCCGGCCGCACGGAGCCGCTCGACCAGGTGCGAGCCCAGGAAGCCCGCGCCACCCGTGACCAGGACGCGCACGCGCGAAGGGTATCGCGGGACCGTTACGGAACCGTGAGCGTGCGGCCCTTCTGCTTTGATCGGAAGCCGTGGAGACGATCAGCGCCCCCCGCCGCCGGAGCGCCGTCCGGAGCGGGCTCCTCACGGGGCTCGCCCAGGTCGTCATCGCCCTCGCCGCCGCGGGCGCCGGCGCCCTGCTCGCGCACAAGTTCGGGCGCACCGCCGAGACGGACGGCTTCCTCGGCGCCTACGCCGTCTACCTCGTCCTCGTCTTCGCCGCGCAGTCGTTCCGGATGGTCGTCGTCCCCGACCTGACGCGGGCGGCCGCGGCCGGACGGCTCGGCGGCGAGACCCGCGCGTTCGCCGTCGCGATCCTGTCGCTCGCCGTCCCGGTCTGCGTCGCCGTCGGGCTCCTTGCCCGGCCGCTCGGCGACGTGCTCACGGGCAAGCTGCCGCCGCAGGCGGCGCACGTCGCCGCGCGGGCGCTCGTCGTGCTCGTGCCGGCGGCGTTCGGCCAGCTGCTCGCGGCGCTCGCCGCCGGCGCCCTCGCTGCGCTCGACAGCTACGGGACGGCGGCGCTCGGCTTCGCACTCGGCGGGATCTCGGGCCTCGTCGTCTTCGCGGCGCTCGCCGACGCGCACGGCGTGGTCGCGCTCGCGTGGGGGCTGTCGGTGAACGCGGTGATCGCCCTGACGGTGACGGTGGCCGGGCTCGCGAGGCGGCACGGGCTCGGCGGGCCGCGGCCGCAGCGGCTCGAGCTCGGGCCGAAGCTCTGGCATCTCGTCCAGGGCTCCGCCGTCCCGGTCGCGCTCTCCGGCTGCTACCTGCTCACGCTCCGTCTCGCCGCGTACCTCGGCGTCGGCCGCGTCTCGAGCTTCTCGTACGCGTACCTCGCCGCGTCGACGATCGTCGGCGCGACCGCGTTCTCGCTCGGACTGATCTCGTCCGCCCCGCTGACGCGGCGCGGGATCGACCCCGAGGCGGCGGGACGCCACGTCGTCGACGCGGCGTGGGTCAGCCTCGTCCTCGCCGGGCCCGTCGCCGGGATCGTCGCGCTCGTCGGCGGCCGGATCATGGGCGTCCTCCTCGGCAGCGCCTACTCCGGCAGCGTCGGCCGCCAGCTCGGCCACCTCGTCGTCTACCTCGCGCTGTGGATGCTCGCGTGGGTCTGCTTCGCCGTCACCTTCCCGCTCGTGTTCGTCGCCGACCGGCGGAGGATGCTCGTGCCCCTCGCGGCCGCCGGCTTCCTCGTCGCGATTCCGCTCGGGCTCGGGCTGCGCTCGCTCTGGGGGCTCGACGGGCTCGCGGTTGCGCTCGGGCTGGCCGCGTCGGTGATCGCCGCGGGGCTGATCGCGACGCTCTCGCTGCGGACGCTCGCGATCGCGGCGGCCGGGCTCGCGCGGCTCGCGCTCGTGATCGGCGGCGCGACCGCGCTCGCGTTCGGCTGCGCGTCGCTGTTCCTCTCGCCGGTGCCCGCGGCCGTCGCCGGCGCCGTCGTCTACGTCGGGATCGTCTACGCGCTGCGCTCCCTCGGCCTCAGCGAGGCGTGGTCGTACGTGCGGGGGCTGCACCATTGAGCGGCGGGCGGGCGCTCGTGACCGGGGTCGGCGGCCAGGACGGCTCCTATCTCGCGGAGCTGCTCCTCGACCGCGGCTACGAGGTGGTCGGGATCGTGCGCGCGGGATCGAGCGCCGCGTATCCGAACCTCGCCGCCGTGCGGAGCCGGGTCGAGCTCGTCCAGGCCGACGTGCTCGACGAGCGCGCGCTCGCCGGCGTGCTGCGCGAGCACGCACCGGGCGAGGTCTACAACCTCGCGTCGCCGTCGTTCGTGCCGATGTCGTGGAGCCGGCCCGTCGTCACGGCCGAGTTCGCCGCGGTCGGCGTGACGTCGCTGCTCGAGGCCGTCCGTGCGGTCGACGACTCGATCCGGGTCTACCAGGCGTCGTCGAGCGAGATCTTCGGCGACCCGGCGGAGGTGCCGCAGACCGAGAGGACGCGGCTCTCGCCGGTGACGCCCTACGGCGTCGCGAAGGCGTACGGCCACTTCATCGTCGGCTCGTACCGGCGCCGGTACGGGCTGCACGCGAGCTGCGGGATCCTCTACAACCACGAGTCGCCGCGGCGTCCCGTCGACTTCCTGCCGAGCAAGGTCGCGCACGCGGCGGCGGCGATCTCGCTCGGGCTCGAGGACGAGCTGTCGCTCGGCGACCTGACGGCGCAGCGCGACTGGGGCTACGCGGGCGACTACGTCGAGGCGATGTGGCTGATGCTCCAGCAGGACGAGCCGGCCGACTACATCATCGCGACGGGCGTGCTCCACACGGTCGAGGAGCTCGTCGAGCGGGCCTTCGCGCACGTCGGCCTCGACTGGCGGAGCCACGTGCGCGTCGACACCTCGCTGCTGCGCGGCCAGGCGGAGCTCCACCGGCTCGTCGGCGACGCGTCGCTGGCGCGCGAGCGGCTCGGGTGGGCTCCCCGCGTCGGGTTCGATCAGCTCGTCCCGCTGCTCGTGGACGCCGCTCTCGAGCGGCTCCGGCCGCTCACGAGTTCGTAACACCGCCTCTTTACACTTCCGCCGAAATGTCCGATCAGCAGGAGCTTTCGGTCGACGAGGTCTACGCGCGCCTGCGGGAGGCCGTCGACCGCGGCTCCCGCGACCTCGCCTCGACGCGCGGGCTCGCCGAGCGGTTCTGGCCGGTGAGCGCCGACAAGCCGCTCGAGCGCCGGCCCGGTCTCAAGGGGTGGCTCGCGTTCCAGGTGAAGCGCGTCCTGCGCAAGTGCATGCGCTGGTACGTCGAGCCGGCGTTCGCGGAGCAGCGGATCGTCAACGACGCGCTGCTGCGGCTCGTCGACGACCTGACGAGACGCGTCGACGAGCTCGAGAGCCGGCGATGAGATCTCCTCACGTCTCTCGGGCGCCGCTCGCGACGCCGGGCCAGAGGGCACAGTGCTGGACGCACGGGCCCGACAGGCATGGGAGCGCGAGCGGCGCCAGCCCTTCGCGGAGCCCGGCTCCGCCGGGCGGGAGCGAAGGGCGGCGAGTGGCGTGAGGCTCTGCGTCTGCATCCCGCAGGTGCCGTTCGAGCGCGGCGGCGCCGAGATCTTCGCGGACGACCTCGTCGGCGAGCTGCGCGCGCGCGGGCACGAGGCCGAGCTCGTGACGGTGCCGTTCAAGTGGTACCCGGGCGAGCGGGTGCTGACGCAGGCGTTCCTCTGGCGGCTGCTCGACCTCGAGGAGGCGAACGGCCGGCCGATCGACGCCGTGATCGCGACGAAGTTCCCGTCCTACGCCGTACGGCACCCGCGCAAGGTCGTCTGGCTCGTGCACCAGTTCCGGCAGGCGTGGGACCTGGACCGCACCGCGCTCGGCCAGTTCTCGGAGTCGGCGGAGGACCGCGCGCTGCGGCGGCGCGTGCTCGCGTTCGAGCGGACCGTGCTGTCGGAGGCCCGGGCGATCTTCGCCACCTCGGGGAACGTCGCCGGGCGACTGCGCGACTCGACCGGCCTCTCGGCGGAGATCATGCCGCACCCGCCGGCGGCGCTCGCGTACCGCTGCGACGGCTACGACGACTTCATCCTCTCGGTCAACCGGCTCGACCGGGCGAAGCGGATCGACCTGCTGCTGGAGGCGGCCGCCGCCGACCCGGGCCTGCGCGTGGTGATTGCCGGAGATGGGCCTGACAGGGAGCGGCTCGAGCGGCTCGCGCACGACCGCGGGCTGAACGGGCGCGCCGAGTTCGCGGGCCGCGTCTCGGACGAGGAGCTCGCCGACCTGTACGCGCGCTGCCTCGGCGTCTACTACGCGCCGGTCGACGAGGACTTCGGGATGGTGCCGTTCGAGGCGTTCCTCTCCGAGAAGCCGGTGCTGACGACGACCGACGCCGGCGGCCCGCTCGACGTCGTCCACGACCGCGAGACGGGGCTCGTCGTCGCGCCGAGCGTCGACGAGGTCGCGCGCGCGTGCGCGTGGCTGCGCGGCCACGCGGAGGAGGCGAGGGCGTTCGGCCGCGCCGGCCGCGAGCTCGCCCGCGGCGTCACCTGGGACTCGTGCATCGACCGGCTCCTCGCCGCGGTCGCGTGAGAGTCGCGTACTTCTCACCGCTGCCGCCGGACACGTCGGGGATCGCCGACTACTCGGCGCTCCTGCTGCCGGCGCTCGAGCGGCTCGTCGAGGTCGAGGTGGTGCGGCCGGGACGGACGCGGCCCGTCGCCGGCGTCGACGTCTCGCTCTATCACGTCGGCAACAACCCCGACGCGCACGGCTGGATCATCGACGCGCTCGAGCGGCAGCCGGGCGTCGTCGTCCTTCACGACTGGGTGATCCACCACCTCGTCGCCGGGATGACGATCGGGCGGAAGGACGGCCACGCCTATCTCGCGGCGATGGAGCGGGAGGCCGGCGTGCCCGGCCGGCTGCTGGGCTACGGCGTGCTCGAGGGGCGCGTGCCGCCGCTCTGGGAGGTGCGGCCGGAGGAGTTCCCGCTCGCCGGCGAGGTGCTCGACCGCGCGACAGGGCTGATCGTCCACTCGCACTACGTCGAGGACCGCGCGCGCGAGTACGGCTACGACGGGCCGCTCTGGCGGATCCCGCATCCGGCGTGGCCGGATCCCGGCGTCGACGCGGCCGCGATCGAGGGCGCCCCGCTGATCGGCTGCTTCGGGCACATCAACGAGAGCAAGCGGATCCCGCAGCTCCTGCGCGCGTTCGCCGCGCTGCGCCGCACGCATCCGGACGCGCGCCTGCTTCTCGTCGGCTCGGAGGCGCCGGGCTTCGACCTCGCCGGGCGGCTGGAGCGGACCGGGCTCGACGGCGAGGGCGTGATCCGCGAGCCGTATGTCGAGGAGTCGCGGCTGTGGTCGCTGATGGCGGCGTGCGACGCGTGCGTGCTGCTGCGCGCGCCGACGATGGGCGAGACCTCCGGCAGCGCGATCCGGACGCTGTCGCTCGGCAAGCCGCTCGTCGTCAGCGACACCGGCTGGTTCGCGGAGCTGCCCGACGACGTCGCGGTGAAGGTGCCGGCCGGCGGCGACGAGGAGGTCGACGCGCTCGCCGCGGCGCTCGAGCGGCTCACCGATCCGGCCGTCGCCGCGCGGATGGGCGAGGCCGCGCGCGCGTACGTCGAGCGCGAGCACGACCTCGGCCGCGTCGCCGGGCTGTACGCGGCCGCGCTCGAGCAGGCGGCCGGCGACGCGGCGGTTCGCGAGAAGGTCTTCCGCGAGGTGGCCGCCGCCGCCGCCGACGTCGGCGTCGAGCCGGAGCTGCTCGCGCCGGAGCTGCGGCAGGCCGCGATCGTCTCCCCGGACGGACGCGCCCCCACGGGACGCGTCTCGGTGCCTGGCACCGGGACGAGGCTGCTCAGGACATGGCCGATGTGGCTGTGGGTGGCGACGCTCTACGCCGTCTCCGTCGTCGTGCAGCTGACCCTCGGGCTGCGCGTGACCTCGCCGTGGATCATGGTCGACGAGATCGTCTACTCCGACATGGCGCGGAGCTTCGCCGCCACGGGGCACTTCCTCATCCGCGGCGTGCACGGCAACTACGGCTTCGTCTACCCGCTGCTGCTCTCCCCGGCGTACGCCGTGTTCACGTCGATGCACGACGCCTACCAGTCGGCGCGCGTGATCGACGCGCTGCTCATGTCGTCCGCCGTCGTGCCGGCCTACCTGCTCGCCCGCCGCGTCGTCCGCCCGGGCGCCGCGCTCGCCGCCGCCGCGCTCGCCGTCGCGATCCCGTCGATGGCGTACGTCGGGACGCTGATGACGGAGAACGTGTTCTATCCGGTCTTCCTCTGGCTGGCGCTCGCGCTCGTGCTGATGCTCGAGCGGCCGACGCTCTGGCGGCAGGTCGCCGTACTCGGGCTGTGCGTGCTCGCGTTCGTCACGCGCGCGCAGACCGTCGCGCTCGTCGCCGCCGTCCTCACCGCGCCGCTCGCGCTCGCCTGGATCGAGCGCGGCCGTCCGCGGCGGCTCGGCGCCTTCAAGGCGCTCTACGGGATCGCCGCCGTCGGGGTCCTCCTCGTGGTCGTCGTCGAGCTCGCGCTCGGCCGGTCGGTGACGCACGTCCTCGGCAACTACTCGAAGACGAGCGGCGGCCACTACCACTTCTGGCCGGCGCTGAAGTGGATCGTCCTCCACGTCGCCGAGCTCGACCTCTACGTCTGGATCCTCCCGTTCGCGGCGACGATCGTGCTCGTCGCGAACGCGCGCCATCTCGACCGGCCGCTGCGCGTGTTCGCCGCGGCGACCGCGTCGCTCTCCGTCTGGCTCGTGCTCGAGGTCGCGGTCTTCGCGTCGCGGTACTCGCTGCGGATCGAGGAGCGGAACCTCTTCTACCTCGCGCCGCTGCTGATCGTGGGGCTGCTCGCCTGGATCGAGCGCGGCCAGCCGCGGCCGTCGCGGGCCGCGGTCGTCGCCGCGGGGCTCGCTGCCGCCCTTCCCGGCGCGATCCCGTTCCTGCGGCTGCTGAACATCACCGCCGAGTCCGACACGCTCGGCTTCCAGCCGTGGTGGTACCTCGGCGGCGCCTGGGCCGGGCTCGCGAGCGTCTCCGTCGTCGTCGTGTGCGTGTCGCTCGCGCTCGGCGCAGTCTTCCTCTGGTCGCCGCGCCGCTGGGCGCCGGTCCTGCCGGCGATCGTCGCGCTCGGCTTCCTCTTCACCTGGCTGCCGCTCGAGCTGTGGAAGCACGGCTTCCCGCAGCTGTCGAAGAGCGCGCTCGCGCAGGGAATCGGCCGCACCGACAAGAGCTGGATCGACTCCGCCGTCGGCCCGAACGCGAAGGTCGCCGTGCTCTGGTCGGGCGGGAACGAGCTCGCCGTGTGGGAGAACGAGTTCTGGAATCGCAGCGTCGACCGCGTCTTCGACCTCGGCGCGACGATGCCGGGCGACATGCCGTCGACCCGCGTCGCTGCCGACCAGGCCACCGGCGTCCTCGTCGGCCTCGGGGGGAGGACGATCCAGGACCCGTACGTGCTCGCGAGCGACACGGTCGACCTCGTCGGCAAGGTCGTCGCGCGCGACCCGGCGAAGCAGCTCGTCCTCTACAAGGTCACCGCGCCCGCGCGGATCACGACGGTCGTCTCCGGGCTCTATCCGACGAGCGCCGGCGTCAGCCCCTGGTCGAACGCGAGTCCGAGCTGGACGCGCCTCCAGTGCGCGGGCGGCACGCTGACCGTCGTCGTCTCGAGCGACAACCAGCTGTTCAGGGACACGCCGCAGACGGTCACCGTCTCGGGGACGACGCCGGCGCGCACGATCCGGCTCTCGCCGAGCACGGACCACCGCGCGCTCTCGTTCCCGCTGACGCCGCAGCACGGGAACTGCCACGTGGCGTTCTCGATCTCACCGGCGCGCCGCCCGGCGCAGTACGTGAAGGGATCGACCGACGAGCGCCTGCTCGGGCTGCACTTCGATTCGATCGGGTACGCGCCGGCGCGGTGAGGATCGTCGTCGACGTGGCGCCGCTGTCGCACGAGCTCACCGGCGTCGGCAACTACATCCGCGGCTCGCTGAGCGGGATCGTCGAGGCGTCGGCGGGCGCGGACGAGGTGGTCGCGTTCGCGCCGGCGAGCGCGCGCGGGAAGCGCGAGATCGAGGCCGCGCTCGACGGGATCGACGTCGAGCGGCGGCTCCCGGTGCTGCCGGCGGCGCACGCGGTGCGCACGGCGTGGAGCCGTGCCGGCGCGCCGTCGCTCGAGCGCGTCGTCGGGCCGGTCGACGTCTTCCACTTCAGCGACTGGATGTATCCGCCCCAGGGCGGCGGCATCCGCTCGACGATGGTGCACGACCTCGTCCCGCTCCACCATCCCGAGTGGGTGCACGCGCGCACGCGGCGGATGCACGGCGCGAAGTACCGGCACGCGGCGGAGGCGTGCGACGTCGTGATCGTCAACTCGCGCTTCACCGGCGACGACGTCGTGCGGGCGCTCGGCGTCGACCCGGCGAAGGTGCACGTCGCGTATCCCGGCGTCGACGCCGGGTTCTCGCCGGAGGGCGAGCGGCTCGACCTCGACGGGCGCCGCTACGCGCTCACCGTCGCGACGCTGGAGCCGCGCAAGAACCTGTCGCGCCTCGTCGAGGCGCACGCGCGGCTCGACACGGACGAGCTCTCGCTGCTCGTCGTCGGCGCGGCCGGGTGGGGCGACCAGCCGGAGCTGGACGCGCCGGGGATCGTCCGGCTCGGCTACACGCCGCGGGAGGACCTGCCGCGGCTGTACCGCGGCGCCAGCGTGTTCGTCTACCCGTCGCTCTACGAGGGCTTCGGGATGCCGGTCGTCGAGGCGATGGCGTGCGGCGTTCCCTGCGTCGTCTCGTCGCATCCCTCCCTCGACGAGGCGTGCGGCGACGCGGCCGTGCGCGCCGATCCGGACGACGCGGCGGCGATCGCGGCGGCGATCGAGCGCGCGCTCGCCGAGCGGGAGGAGCTCGCGGCGCGCGGGCTCGAGCACGCGCGGCGGTTCACGTGGCTCGAGAACGGGCGGGCGCATCTCGCGGCCTGGCGGGCGGCGGCCGCGTGAACGTCGCCGTCGACGTGACGCCGCTGGCGCAGACGCGCGCCGGCACGGCGCGCTATCTCAACGCCCTGCTGCCGCGGCTCGAGCGCGACGTCGTCGTCCGGCGCGTGAGCGGGTTCGCGCGCGGCCGCGCCGGGACGCTCTGGCTCGACCTCGCGTGGTATCCGCACAGGTTGGAGCACGACGCGCGCGGTGCCGACGTGCTCCACTGCACGACGTACCGCGGGCCGGTGCGAGGGAAGCTGCCCGTCGTCGTCACCGTCCACGACGTCGCCGTCTTCCGCACGCCGGAGGCGTTCCCGCCGTGGACGCGCGGCTACAGCCGGCGCGTCGTCCCGCGCGTGCTCCGCAACGCCAGGCGCGTCGTCGCCGTCTCGGAGTTCACCGCGTCGGAGCTCGAATCGGTGCTCGGCGTGCCGCGCGAGAAGGTGCGCGTCGTGCCGAACGCCGTCGACGCGATCTTCTCGCCGGACGGTCCGCGCGCGCCGGGCGACTACGTGCTCGCGGTCGGAACGCTCGAGCCGCGGAAGAACCTCGCGCGCGTCGTCGAGGCGACGGTGCGGCTCGGGCTCGAGCTGCGCGTCGTCGGCGCGGCGGGCTGGGGCGGGGTCGAGGCGCGCGGCGACGGCGTCACGTGGCTCGGCGAGGTCGGCGACGAGGAGCTCGCGCGGCAGTACCGCGGCGCGCTCTGCCTCGCGTACCCGTCGCTCTACGAGGGCTTCGGCATCCCGGTGCTCGAGGCCATGGCCTGCGGCGCCCCGGTCGTCACGTCGGCGGGCGGCGCGACCGAGGAGGTCGCGGGCGGCGCGGCGGTGCTCGTCGAGCCGCTGGAGGTGGCGTCGATCGCCGCCGGGATCGAGTCGGCCGTCGCCCGGCGCGAGGAGCTGCGCGCGCGCGGGCTCGCGCGCGCGGCCGCGTTCTCGTGGGACGAGTCGGCGCGCCGCACGCTCGACGTCTACCGGGAGGCGGCGGCGTGAGGGATCCGCTCGTCATCGTCGACGCCGACGTCCTCGGCCGCCGCCGCACCGGCGACGAGACGTACGTCGAGCAGCTGCTGCGCGCGCTTCCCGCCGCCGGCGACGGCCTCCGCTTCGCCGCGATCACCCGCCACCCGGAGCTCGTCCCCGACGGGGTCGAGCCGGTGCGGCTGCCGACGCGGATCCAGGAGCTGCGCATGGCGGTGCGCGTGCCGCTGCTGCTGCGCAGGCTCCGTCCCGCGCTCGCGCACTTCGTCCACTCGCTGCCGTTTGCGGTGCCGTGCCCGACCGTGCTGACCGTGCAGGATCTCTCCTTCGAGCGCGACCGCTCGCTGATGGGCTCGCGGGAGACGGCGATCTTCCGCGTCGTCGTGCCGCGCTCCGTCCGCGCGGCGACGCGGGTGCTCGCCATCTCGCAGCGGACGAAGGACGACCTCGTCGAGCTGTACGACACGGCCCCGGAGAAGATCGTGGTCACGCCGCTCGCATGCGATCCCGCGTTCCGTCCCGGCGGTGTGCGCGGCGACTACCTGCTGCTCGTCGGCTCGGTCGAGGAGCGAAAGGATCCGCTGCTCGCGGCCGAGGCCGCCCGCGCCGCCGGCCGCAGGCTCGTCGTCGTCGGCCCCGAGCGCGACGCCTCGCTCGCCGCCGAGCTGCGCCGGCTCGGCGCCGACGTTCGCGGATTCGTCCCGCGCGACGAGCTCGTCCGGCTCTACCAGGAGGCGGCGGCGCTGCTCTTCCCGACCCGCTACGAGGGCTTCGGACTGCCCGTCGCGGAGGCGATGGCATGCGGGACGCCGGTCGTCGCGACCGCGGACGCGGCCGTGCGCGAGGTCGGCGGCGACGCCGTCGCGTATGCGGAGCGGGACGCGTTCGCGGACACGGTCGTCGGCGTGCTCGCCGACCCGGAGCCGTGGTCGCGCGCGGGACTCGCGCGAGCCCGCGTCTTCTCCTGGGAGCGGACGGCCGCGCTCACGGTCGACGTCTATCGCGAGGTGCTGCACGGATGAAGGTCTCCGCCGTCGTCATCTCGCACGGGCACGCGGAGGAGCTCGAGACCTCGCTGCCGCCGCTCGCGCCGCAGGTCGACGAGCTGCTCGTGATCGCCAACGTCCCCGGCAGCGTCCCGTCCCGGCTCCCGCCGGGCACGCGCGTGCTCGAGAACGAGCGGCCGCTCTCGTTCGCCGGGAACGCGAACCTCGGCGCCGCGAGCACCGGGCACGAGCTCGTGCTGATCGTCAACCCCGACGCGATCGCCGAGCCCGACGCGGTTGCGATCCTGCGCACGTTCATGGAGGAGCACCCGCGCTGCGGCGCCGCCGGCCCGCGGATGCTCTACAGCGACGGCAGCTGGCAGGCGTCGCGCCGCAGCTTCCCCACCGTCGGGGGAACGATCGTCCGCCGCACGCCGCTGCGCAAGCTGTTCCCGCCGCTGAAGTGGCAGCGGCACCACTATCTGCTGGACGAGCGTCCGGAGGAACCGGTGCCGACGGACACGATGCTCGGCGCGTTCCTCATGCTCCGCCGCGCGATGCTCGACGAGATCGGCGGCTGGGACGCCGGCTTCCGCATGTACTGCGAGGACATCGACCTCAACTACCGTGCCGCGAAGGCCGGGTGGGAGCGCTGGTACGTGCCGGCCGCGGTCGTCCACCACGAGTACGCCGCGGTGATCGACAAGCGCTTCCTGACGCGGCACACGATCTGGCACACGCGCGCGATGCTGCGCTTCCTCCGGAAGCATCCCGAACGGCTGCTGGCGCTGCGGTGAGCAGCTGGGAGAAGTACGCGTCCGGCGCCGACCGGTGGACGGAGGAGGCGTATGCCGACGCCGGCGCCTACCTCGCGGCGCGCGCGGCGGTCGTCGTCTCGCTCGGCCCGCGCCTCGAGCCCGGCGACGTCGTGCTCGACCTCGCCTGCGGCGACGGGGGGCTCGGCGACTTCCTGCAGGCGCAGCGCTACCGCGGCGTCGACGCGAGCCCGGAGATGGTCGAGGCGGCGCGCCGCCGCGGCCGCGACGTCGTCGAGGCCGACCTCAACGACTACGAGCCGGCCGCCCCCGTGCAGGTGACGACGATCTTCCGCGCCATCTACTACGCGCGCGACCGCCGCACCCTGCTCGAGCGGATCGCGGGCTACACGCAGAAGAAGCTCGTCTTCGACCTGAACCCGCGCCAGTATCGGCTCGAGGACGTCCGCGCCGACCTGCTCGCCGCCGGCTTCGACCGCCTCGACGTCCGTCCGTTCTTCGTCTCGCAGACGCGCGCGCCCGCCGCGCCGGTCGCGCGGGCGCTGCGCCTGCTCGAGCGGAGCGGGCCGCTCGCGCGGCTCGTCCTCCGCCGGCGGTTCACCTACATGTGTTCGGCGTCGCGCTCGGAGGCGGCGCCTTCCTCGTGAAGCGGTAGTCCACCTGGGCCCCGAGCACGCGCGGGTCGCTGAGGTTCGGGTCGATCTGGTGCGGGACGAACTTGCTGACGACGACGACGGCCGCGCCGAACCGGGCGGCCGGCGCCCGCAGCCAGCAGACCCTCGTCTGGCCGTCGCCGACCGACAGGTCGATCTCGCGCGAGGTTCGGCTGAGCGCAGGCTGGCGGGTCGGGAGGATGACGAGCGGCGCGAGGAGGACGTGCACCGCGGTCGGGGGAGTGGGGCCGCCCCAGTCGCGCCGGGAGACGACGATCCGGAGCCAGCCGCCCTTGCCCTCGGAGAACCGGAAGTACTGGCTGTCGGCGGCCCCGCTCCAGCCGTCCGGGTAGATGCCCGTGCACATCGCCCGGAGCCGGTTGGGCTGCGTCAGCTGGATCAGGCGCCACGCCCTCGTGCCGCCGCCCGCGCGGTAGTAGTGGACGCCGCGGTACGTGCCCGCGAAGTCCACGCACGGCCAGTCCTCGACCGCGTACGCGTACTCGCGGCCGGGATTTGCGGGGTCGGCCGTCCAGTAGATCGTCCCGTCCGCGGTGAGGTTCGGCGAGCCGGCCGGACCGGGCCCGTCGACCGTGCCGTCGAGGCTGCCGACGGTGACGATCGAGCGGTTCCAGAACTCGAGCATCCATTCCGGGTTCTGGTCGGCCTCGCCCTGGCCGAGGTAGATCGTCGGCCGACCGTGCGCGACGTCGTCGACCCACGTGAACGGATGGCGGAGGGTCGCGGCGGCCGTGCGGCTGATCGAGTTCGTGCCCGCCGCCGCGCTGATCTCGCCGGTGAGGCTCCAGCCGACGATGCCGAGCGCGAGGGCCGCTGCGACGA
>Ga0335070_10006900_pt1 | contig 13346 bp, 12 predicted proteins | sample Lox_Sample_13_FD_206722 | JGI IMG/M metagenome (GOLD analysis project Ga0335070, IMG submission 206722) | Soil microbial communities from Loxahatchee National Wildlife Refuge, Florida, United States - Lox_Sample_1.3 | ecosystem: Environmental > Terrestrial > Soil > Wetlands | place: USA...
GACATCGCGGTACGCCTCCCCGAAGCGGTGGGACCGAGTGCCACGCCGATGCGCTCGATCTCGTGCACCGCGCTGTCATCGGGAAGGCGACGGCAACTACCGTGCCGACGGAGCCGCGGCAGTCCTCGGCTTCTGGACCGGGGCGACCGTCTTCTGGTTCACCTGCTACGCGCTGAACGAGCGCGGCTGGGAGCCCTACGTCCACTTCTATCATCTTCGGGGGGCACGCGGATTGCATTCGCCTCCTGGCACGGGCTTCGTCGAGACACACGAGTGGCACGACTCCCCGTGATCTCGGTCCCGAGCCCGCTGGGGGGACGCCTTGGGCGATCGAAGACCTTTCCTGACCGACGTCCAGACGCTGCGAAAGCGCGCGCGGCAGCACCTCGAGCAGGGTGCGGTGACCGAGGGCTATCGCGCGCAGCGCGAGACGGTCGTCCGCATGCTGAACGAGGCGCTCGCGACCGAGCTCGTCTGCGTGTTGCGCTACCGGCGCCACCACTTCATGGCTTCCGGGATCCACGCACAGGCCGCGGCGCAGGAGTTCCTCCAGCATGCGAACGAGGAGCAGGCCCATGCCGATCAGATCGCGGCGCGCATCGTCCAGCTCGGGGGTGAGCCCGACTTCTCGCCCGATGGGCTCTCGTCGCGCAGCCACGCGGAGTACGTCGAAGGCGCCTCCCTGCTCGAGATGATCCAGGAGGACCTCGTCGCCGAGCGGGTGGCAATCGACAGCTACCGGGAGATGATCGCGTTCCTGGCGAACGACGACCCCACGACCCGGCGCATGCTCGAGGGCATCCTCGCGATGGAGGAAGAGCACGCCGACGACCTCGTGAGTCTTCTGGAGGAGTCCTCCGAGAGGGAGGTGCCGGCGCCGCGCGAAGGTCCGAAGGCCGTGCCCACGGACCCGCTCGAGCGGGTCCTCGCAGAGGCGATCGACGACGAGTACCGCGCGCGAGCGACCTATCGCGCCGTCCTCGAGGCTTTCGGAGACGAGCGGCCCTTCGCGAACATCGTGGAATCGGAGGAGCGGCACATTGCTGCCCTCGAGGGTCTGTATCGCAAGCGCGGCTGGACGGTGCCGGCCGACCGCTGGGCCGGTCGCGTCGCGGCGCCGGCCTCGCTGCGCGAGGCCTGCCGTGCGGGGGTCAAGGCCGAGCGGCAGAACGCCGCCCTTTACGCGAGGCTGATCGAATCCGCCCGGGGCCACGCGGACGTCGTCGCCGTGCTGCGGCGGCTTCTCACCGCGTCGCAGGAGCGTCACCTTCCTGCGTTCGAGCGCGCGCTGGCGAGGGGGGAACCGCGGGCGGGCGCGGGTCCGAGGCGCGGCCGCGGCCGGCGCGAGCGGGCGAGAGGGCGCAGGGCCTGAAGGGTGGTGAGAAATGCGGGCCGGGCCGTCCCCCGACTCAGCGCCTGTCCCGTAGCTCGGCCGCGACGCCCACCACGTCGCCGACCGGGATCGGTGTAGGCCCCGCCGGGAAGGGCCGCGGGAGCAGCGCGCTGCGCGCGCGCAGGCCCACGAGCCGTCCCGCGGCGGCCTGCCCCAGGAGCCGTCGAAGGCCGGGCGGCGAGAGGTCGCGCGCGTGCGGCAGCAGCGCGCCGCGGGCGGCGGGTCCGAGCCGTCGCGACAAGGCTCCCACGCTCCAGCGACTCAGCGCCACGGCAACGACTCCCCGTCGCGCCACGCGCGCCGCCTCCGCCAGCGCGGCCCGCGGATCCTCCAGGAACTCGAGCGTCGCGACCAGGATCACGAGGTCGACGCCGCGGTCGCGCACGGGCAGCGCGTGCGCATCCGCGAGCAGCGCCGGGCACTGCGGGAGCTGCCGCCGCATCACCGCGAGCATCGCGGGCGCGCGATCGAGACCGATCGGGCGGAGGCCGCGCCGCGCGAGCCAGCTCGTGAAGTGCCCGGACCCACATCCCACGTCGAGGGCGCTGCGCGCATCGGAGAACGGAGCGAGCAGCCACGCCAGCAGCGCGGTCTCCGCGCGCGACGCGCGACGCCCGCGCGGCGTTGCGTACCAGGCCTCGTAGCGGGAGGCCTCGCGCTCGAAGCGCTTCCAGCTCACCGCTCTCGAGTGGGGCACGCGTTCGAGACGCTGACGACCATGGCGACCTGTCGCCCCTCCGCGGCCGCTTCGAAGCCCTTGCGGAGAGCCTGGAAGATCCGGTCGCTGTCGCCGCTCACGAGCGTGCTCATCGGACCTACCTGCGCCTCGAGCCCCTGGCGCTCGAGCGCGAGCCGAAATGCCTCGATGGCGGGGCCGAGCTTCTCCTGGCGCAGCGGATACAGGCTGATCTGCGCACTCACGGTCATTACTGCCCTCCTTCGGTGTCGGCTCCGCGCCGGAATCGCCGGAGGTCCGGGATCGCTACGCGGTCGACTGGGGAAGCGACCTGGAACCGCGGGCCGTGGCGAGGCGCTGGAGAGCAATCTCCCGGCGCCACGACTTGCGGCAGATCCCCACCATCGTCGCTTCTCCGAGAACCTCTGCACTCACCATGACGTCGGGGTCTTCGAGGTCGACGCGCGGCGGTGTGGCGTGCCTGCGCTCGAGGGCCTCCCAGATCGCGCTCCCGACCTCGGATTCGAAGGCGCGCGCGTCCCTGGCGAAGCCGTGCCCATCCCGTTTGCGGAGGCGAAAGCAGAAGCTCTGGCCCGCACCGATGCTCTCGGCGCCGACGCGCACGGCCGCCGCGCGCGTCGACTCTTCGTCGCTCGCCACCTCGGCCAGCACGGCCACGACCCGCCCGATCCGGCCGGCGCAGCCGCGCACCACCGCTTCCGCCAGCTCCAGAGGATCGCCCTCGGCGTCGACGAGGAGGATCCCGCCGAAGCCCGAGTCCCGCACCCAGCTCGCCGGAAGCGCGCGCTCGACCGCGCGCCGGGTCAGCCTCGTGGTGTGGAGGCTGCGCGCCGTGACGAGCAGCCGCGCGCCGCGCTGCCGCATCCGATCCTCGCCGGAGAGCGTCGAGGGTCGGGAAACGCTCACAGCATCTCCTTCAGCGCCGCAACGAATCGGACGTTGTCCTGCGGCAGGGCCGTCGTGATCCGCATGTACCCGGGACCGAGCCGCCGGTCGCCCAGGGGCTTGACCAGGATCTGCCGTTCGCGCAGGCGCGCGGCCAGGTCGGCCGCATCGCGGGGTGCGAAATCCGCCAGGAAGAAGTAGGTCTCGCTGGGATGGGTCCGCGCGCCGAGCGCGCGGATCTGCGCCGCCAGCGCCTCGGTCCAGACACGCAGCTGCTTCGCACGCGCGGCGATCTCGCCTTCGTGCTGGAGAGTGGCGAGGGCCGCGGCCTGGCTGGGGCGCGCGAGGGGGTACGCGTCGTTGTGCTCGTTGAGGTCGTCCGCCAGCGGCTCCGGCAGGACCGCGTAGCCGACCCGGAAGCCCGCCAGGCTGTGCGCCTTCGAGAGGGTTCGCGTGACGAGCAGATTGGGATGACGGGGCACGAGGGAGACGACGGAGTGCCCTCCGAGCCCGATGAACGCTTCGTCGACGAGGAACTGCGTCCGCGGGTGCCGCGCGAGCAGCTCGGGCAGCGGGCTCATGTCGAACGTGCCCCCATTCGGGTTGTTCGGATTCACGATCGCCACCAGGGTCGTGTCGTCGGGGATCTCGAGCTCGCCGAGGTCGAGCGCGAAGTCGCGTTCGGGGAGGAGCCGGGTCTCGGTGTAGCGGCGCGCGATCTCCGGAAACAACGCGTAGGACGGCGTCAGGAGGTGGACGCGATCTCCGAGGCGGTCGAAGATCTGCCGCAGGATCAGCTCCGAGCCGGCGTTGATGTGGATCAGGCGTTCGGGTACGCCGAGCTGCTTCGCGATGAACTGGCGCAGCGGCTCCGAGTGCGGCTCGGTGTAGTAGTTGCTCCGGGCCAGCTCACGCTGAGCGGCGGCGACGGCCTCGTCGAGCGGGGGCAAGGGATTCTCGCACAGCAAGAGCTTGATCCCTTCGAAGCTTCCGCCTCCCTTTTCCAGCTTCGCACCCGTCACGACCATGCTTGCGAACGTAGCCCGGCACGGCCTCGATGCCCGACCCACGCCTGCTATCCAGGGAAGGGGAAACCTGCTACGGCTGTGCCCCGCGCTCATCGTCGACCCGCTCGAGACCGGTCGGCGCAAGCAGGCTTCGGTGTCGGCAGATCCGTCCGTTGCGACCTGGCTCGCTGTCATCCTCCTGGCGTTGATCTCGTGCGTCACGACGGCGATCGGGGTCGGCCTGGCGCTCTGGCTCGGGGACAGCGCACGGGGAATCGCGACGGGCGTCGGATTCTCGGCGGGAATCATGATCCTCGTCTCGATCGCGGAACTCATCCCCGAGTCTGTGAGGGAAGCCGGGCCGCTGACGAGCCTGCTGGCGGTGGCGCTCGGCGCGGGCGTCGTGGCTTCGCTGCACCTGATCGTTCCACACACGCACCTGATCGAGGAGAAAGGAACATTCGACGCGCGCCTGCTCAGGGGAGCCTACCTGGTCGCCTTCGGCCTCATCCTGCACGACTTCCCGGAGGGCTTCGCGATGGCCAACTCCTATGTGGCTTCGCCGTCGCTAGCACGCCGAGCACGCGCGGAAGGTCTTCGCTGCGGCAGGCGCCGACGAGGTTCGCGGCTAGCGCGCGCCGACGAGCGGCGACGCCGGGTCAGCGCTTTCGCTTCTCGTAGGTGCCGACGAGCACGGCCTGCGCCAGGACGTGGCCCTCCATCGCCCGCTCGAGCTCGGCCCTGGTCGGCGATGCGAGGCGGGGCAGCTCGACGTCGAGCGCGTAGAGCTTGTGGAAGTAGCGATGGCGCCCGACGGGAGGACACGGCCCGCCGTAGCGGGCGCGCTTCCAGTCGTTGCGTCCCATCCGCGCGTTCCCCGGCAGCGCGTCCGGCGCGATGTCCTCGCGCAGGGATCCTGCCGCTGGCGGAAGGTCGACCACGACCCAGTGCACCCAGGTCCTGCGCGGAGCGCGCGGATCGGGTGCGTCCGGGTCGTCGACGACGAGCGCAAGGCTCCGGCTGCCCTGCGGCGGTGCGGTCCACTGGAGCGGCGGGGAGACGTCCTCTCCCTCGCACGTGTAGCGGGCCGGGATCGGTTCGCCTTCGGCGAAGGCGGAAGAACGCAGCGCGAAGCTCACGCCCGGGATCCTCCGGAGTCGGCGAACGGCGCGCTCGCATGCAGGATCGCCCCTGCCGGCGCGAGAGCGAGCCGTGCGAGTCGCACCCGAGCCATCCTGCCCGATGCGCGCAACGGGGTACAGGGCGAAGCGCGGGCGCGAACCTCCCTGGCGCGCCCGCTCAGAGCCCCTTCCAGCGCCGCAGCCACGCCCAGGCGGTCGTGACGATGGTGCGCAGGTCGGAGTGCTGGGGCGTCCAGCCGAACTCGCTGCGGAAGCGGCTCGCATCGGCGACCAGCTCCGGCGGATCCCCGGGCCGGCGCGCGGCCTCGCGCGTCGGCACGCGCCGCCCTGCGACGCGCTCCACCGCGGCGAGCACCTCGCGGATCGAGGCGCCGAGGCCCGTGCCGAGATTGCGCGGGCCGATGGCGCGGCCCGCCAGCAGCGCCTCGATCGCCTGCACGTGGGCGTCGGCGAGATCGGTCACGTGGATGTAGTCGCGGATGCAAGTGCCGTCCCGCGTCGGGTAGTCGCTGCCGAAGACCTCGAGGGGACCGCGCTTGCCCGCCAGCGCGAGCAGCGCCGACGGGATCAGGTGGATCTCCGGCTCGTGGCACTCCCCCGCGCGGCCCTGCGCGTCGGCGCCGGCGGCGTTGAAGTAGCGCAGCGCCGCGTAGCGGAGGCCGTGCGCGCGCTCCGCGTCCGCGAGCATGCGCTCGACCATGAGCTTCGACGCGCCGTAGGGGTTGATCGGCGCCTGGGGCATCGTCTCGTCGATCGGCACGCGCGGGGGAAGGCCGTAGGTGGCGCAGGTCGAGGAGAAGACGAAGGCGCGCATTCCGTGCTCGACGCAGGCCTCGAGCAGAGTCGCCGAGCCGCCGGCGTTGTTGCGATAGTAGGCGAGCGGCTTCGCGACCGACTCGGGCACCAGCAGGGACGCGGCGAAGTGGAGGCAGCCGTCGAAGGGTCCCCGCCCGCGCAGCACGCGCTCGAGTGCGGCGCGGTCGCCGATATCGCAGCGCTCGAGGGGCGCGTCGCCCGCCAGGAAGGCGTGACCCGTGCGCAGGTCGTCGATCACGACGACCGAATGTCCGGCCGCGCGGAGCGCCAGCAGAGCGTGCGAGCCGACGTAGCCGGCGCCGCCGGTCACGAGCAGGTGGGCCACCCATCACTCCATCCCGCGGAGGGTGGTATTGTGACGATCGCATGGAGATCGTCCACACCGCGCGTGTCGACTCTCCGATCGGCGCGCTGCGGCTGGCCAGCACGTCCGCAGGGATCGCCTACGTGGAGCTGCCGCACGCGAGCGGCCGCGGCCTCGCGGGCTGGCTGCGCCGCGTCGCGCCGGATGCCCGCTGCGTCGAGGGCTTCGCGCCCAATCGCCAGGCGATCCGCGAGCTGCAGGAGTACCTGGAGGGCAAGCGCACCGAGTTCGAGCTCGCGCTCGATCTGCGCGGCACGCCCTTCCAGCTCGAGGTGTGGAGTGCCCTGCGCGAGATCCCCTACGGAGAGACGCGCAGCTACGCGGAGATCGCGCGCGCGGTGGGGCGTCCGCACGCCGTGCGCGCCGTCGGCGCGGCCAACGGCGCGAACCCGCTGGCGATCGTCGTGCCCTGCCACCGCGTGATCGCGAGCGACGGTCACCTCGGCGGCTACGGCGGAGGTCTGCGGCTCAAGGCGAAGCTGCTCGCCATGGAGCAGTCGCGCCCCGCGCAGGGTCTCCTGCTGTAGCTGCGACCGTCGCTCGACCGCGACGCCCGCTACCGGCCCAGCGCCGCGAAGCCCCGCTCGAGGTCCGCCAGGATGTCGTCGGCGTCCTCGATGCCGCACGAGAGGCGGATCAGCCCGTCCTTGATGCCGAGGCGCGCGCGATCCTCCGGCGTGCGGTCCCAGAAGGACATCAGGGCCACCGGCTCGATCAGCGTCTCGACGCCGCCCATCGAGGGCGCGACGTAGGCGAGCCGGCAGGCGTCCGTGAAGCGGAAGGTGAGATCGAGGTCGGCGTCGAGCTCGAAGGTGATCACGCCGCCGAAGCCTTTCAGCGAACGCGCGGCGACCGCGTGATCGGGATGGCTCGCGAGCCCCGGGTACCAGACCTGGCGCACGCGCGGGTGACCTTCCAGCCAGCGCGCGACGCGCAGGCCGTTCTCGTTGTGGCGCGCCATGCGCAGCGCCAGCGTCTTGAGGCCGCGCAGCAGCAGCCACGCGGCGTGCGCGTCGATCACGCCGCCGAGCACGCCGAGCGCCTGGCGCACCGGCGTCACGCGCTCCTTCGAGCCGAGCACGACGCCCGCCAGCAGGTCGTTGTGGCCGCCCAGGTACTTGGTCGCGCTGTGGATCACGTAGTCGGCGCCGTCGGCGAGCGCCTGGTGGTTCACCGGGGTGGCGAGCGTCGAGTCGATCACGAGTCCCACGCCGCGACGGTGACACAGCTCCGCGGCGCGAGGCACGTCGATCACGCGCAGGTACGGGTTGGTCGGCGACTCGGTGAAGAAGAGCCGCGTCTCGTCGCGCAGCGCCTCCTCGAGCTGCTTCAGATCGCTCGGGTCGATCACCGTGGTCTCGACGTCCAGCCTCGTCAGGTACTGCTCGATGAACTGACGCGTGCGGCGGTAGCAGTCGCTCGTCACCACCAGGTGGCTGCCGCGCGGGAGCAGCGCCAGGAACAGCGTCGTCGCGGCGCACATGCCCGACGCGAACAGGACCGCTGCCTCGGCGCCCTCGAGCTCGCAGAGCTTGCGCTCGACGGCGCTCCAGGTGGGATTGCCGTAGCGGCCGTACTCCTCGCGATCGAGGCGACCCTCCTGGTAGGCGCGCAGCACCTCCGCGTTGGGGAACCAGAAGGTGGCCGTCTGATAGATCGGCGTGGTGACGGCGTCGCTCTGCTGGTGCTCCCGCTCACCGCCGTGCACGGCGCGCGTGGAGTCGCCCGGCGAGCCGGGGCGTTTGGCCATGATCGCCTCGTCGCGTGGTGGCGCTTAGCAGAGCGAGTGCGTGACCTGGGCACCCGATCCGTCCCTGCGTGGGACGGGCATCCAGGGGTCCGCGGGCCTGCAAGCACCGGAAATCACCCGGTTTTTCGAACCCGGACGACGCACCTTACGCGGGCGCCCCGCCGCCGTCAACCGGCGCAGCCGCCCGAGGGGCGCGAGGCCGAGCGCGAGGAGCACCCCGCTGCCCGGCTCCGGGACCACGATCGCCGTGAGCGAATCGTGCAAGGCGCCCGCGATCTTCGCTTCGCCCGCGCCGTTCGGGTGGATCTGACCGAGACCGAAGTCGGATGGCGTGAGGAGTGTGTAGAGGTCGGGACCGCAGAGGACCGCGTCCCCCGACGCGCCGCACATCGCGAGGATCTCGTCCCGGTAGAGCCCGAGCAGGTTGTTGGCGAAGATGTCTCCGAAGTTCGGGGGCGGCGTCATCAGCAGGACCTGCCCTGCTCCGTCCGCGAGCAGGTTGCCCGCGATCTCTTCCATGGCCGCGCGGTAGGCGTCTGCGCTGACGGGAGCGGGCTCGAACCAGCCGATCGCGTCGTTCGAGCCGAGCAGGACCACGACGAGGTCGTCGGGGAGAAGCGGCACGGCGAGCGCGTCGTAGATCTCCGGCAGGTGCGCGTCCGGCGTTCCACAGAACTGCATTCCCTGACTGCGCGTCCAGTCGAGTGACGTGGTGCCACCGCACGCCACTACCGAGACCGCGTAGTCGGCGCCGAGCGAATCGGCGAGCAGCGTCGGGTAGGGCGTTCCGCTGGGCTCGCTCATGATGCCGCCGGTGATGGAGTCGCCGACCAGGAGGACCCGGATCGGTGCGGCAAGGGCCGGCCGAGGGAGGACGGCGCAGCCCGCAGCGAGCAGCGCGGCGAAGGAGCGAAGCATCGGGACCCCTCCGGGTCCCTTCCCGCGATCACCCTACCACGAGCAGAGCGCGCGCCACTACTCCCGGACGTAGCCCAGGTCCTTCAGGGCCTGGAGCTCCGCGTCGGAGAGCTTCGCCTCCTTGCCGCCCGCCAGGGCGTGCGTGCGGGCGAGGCGCTGCTGGGCGTCGGCGTGGGTGCGCAGCTCGTCGGCCACCTGCCGGTCCTGCTCGTGGAGGTCTTCCTTCTCCGCCGGATCGCGCGCCACGTGGAAGAGCGAGTGCTCGGGCAGCCCGCGCGGATTGCCGGGGTTCGCCTCGATCCACTTCCACTCCTCGGTGCGCACCGCGCGCAGCACGTTGCCCTCGTGGTCCTCCTCCGAGAAGACCATGCGCTCGGGCGCGCTGCGGCCCGCGAGCCCGCGCGCGAGGTCGATGCCCTGCATCGAGGGCGGCACGGCCGCGCCGCTGCGCGCGATCAGCGTCGGCGCCACGTCCATGATGCGCACCAGCGCGCCGTCGCCGCGCGGCGCCCCGGCCTCGTGGCGCGACCACTTGAACAGCACCGGCACGTGGATCTGCTCGTCGTAGAGCGTCGTGCCGTGCCAGAAGCCGCCGTGCTCGTAGAACTCCTCGCCGTGGTCGGCGACCAGCGCGATCAGCGTGTCGTCCCACAGTCCGAGCTCGCGGATCTTCGCCAGCAGCTTCGCGAACTGCCCGTCGAGGTACTGGATCTCTCCCCGGTAGAGGCGGTGCATCTCGGCGGTCTGCGAGGGATCCGGGTCCTGGTTGCCGACGCGCGCGATGCCCTTGCCGTCGTAGGGGTGCTCGAAGTACGGATCGTGGGGATCCATGTAATGCAGGAACAGGAAGAAGCGCGCGTTGCGGTGGCGCTCGAGGAAGTCGAAGGCGACACCGTTGACGGTCTCGGCGTCCTGGTAGAAGTCGCCGACGCGCAGCCCCGGCACCAGCTTGAAGTACACGCGCCGAGCGAGCTGGTAGGTGATCAGCTTCGAGGACGAGTCCGTCGCGCCGAAGAGATAGTCGGGCCCGAGGTAGTGGTACTCGTCGTAGCCCTGGTCGAAGCCGAAGCTCGGCGAGAGGTTCACGTTCGAGACGATGCCGCCGGTGGCGTAGTGCTGCGCCGAGAACACCTCGGAGATCAGCAGGGCTTCCGGCGACAGGGCCGCCTGCTTCGACATCACGCCATGGCTCGAGGGCAGCGTCGAGGTGAGCAGGCTCGCGGTGGCGGGCTTGGTCCAGGACGCGTGGGAGAAGCCCTCGAAGCGCGCACCGCCGCCGTCTGCGAGGCTGCACAGCGCGGGCGTCGGCTGCGCGCCTCCGAAGCAGGAGAGGTGGTCGGCGCGCAGCGTGTCGACCATCACGAGGATCACGTTCGGCCGCTCCGCCAGCGCGGTCGGGATCGACGCGGGCAGCTCGCGCGGCGCGGGCGGCGTCGCGATGAAGCGGGCCGATGCGGCGCCGGCGAGGGCGACCGCGGCCAGCACGATCAGCGCGCAGGCGGGGCGGATCCCGGATTCGAGGCGCCGGAACAGGCGCGGGCCCGCGAAGAAGAGCAGCAGCGCGAAGGCGGCTGCGCCGCCGAGCAACGCCGCCAGCACCGGCAGCGGCGGCATCTGCTCCATGTAGACGTCGCGGCGCAGGCGGAAGAAGGCGATGAAGAGCGCCAGCGGCAGGAACACGCCGAGCAGCACCAGCGACGGCGTCCAGCCGCGGATCTCCTCCTCGTCCATCGGCAGGATCGCGAGCGCCGCGCCGGCACCGAAGCCCGCCGCGCCGAGCAGGATCGCGCTGGTGAGCGGCCCGTACCAGAGCACCTGCGCGTCGGCTCCCAGCCCTCCTTGCGCGATCACGACGGCCTCGGCCACGCCGAGCACGACTCCCGCGAGCACGCCGATGCCGAAGCCGAGTCCGCTCGAGAGCCGCAAGCGCTCGCGCAGCGGCAGCGCCGCGCCGACCGGCGTCGCCGCGCGGCGGGCCCGCTCCTCGTCGGTCTCGAGCTGCGCCGCGGCGCGCGCCGCCTCCGCGTAGTCGACCTGCACGCCGTCGACGAGACAGTATGCGGGCGTGTAGTTGCGGGGCCGGAACCACCAGAAGTAGGCGCCGCCGAGGGTCAGCGCCTCGGCGGCCCAGAAGCCCAGCGCCGCGGAGACGATGGCATTGGCGGGCCCCAGCACGTGGCCGAGAACCATGTACTGCGCCGCCTCGCGAATGCCCTCCCCGGCGATCGTGAAGGGCGAGAGCACCGTCGCGAGGATCTGGATCGACGAGCCCAGCACGGTCGACCAGAAGTGGGCCTGCGTCGCGCCGATCGCGAGGGCCGTGAACCAGTACATGGCCGCCGTCGTGAAGTGCACGACGAACGACAGCACGATCGCCTCGAGCAGCAGCAGCTTCTTGTCGCGGTACGCCGCCGCCGCGTGCGAGATGCGCATCACGATGCCCGCGAGGCGCGCCTTGCCGGGAATCGGCAGGTTCTCGAGCAGCCACTGGATCAGCCCCGGGTACCAGAGCAGCGCGAGCAGCGCGCCGATCAGTCCGAGGCAGAAGGGCACGGTGACTCCGGCGATCAGCGACGCCCGGGCGCCGAACAGGCGGATGCCGAACGGCAAAGCCACGAGGAAGGACAGGAAGATCCCCGAGAAGCCGATCACCTTCTCGAGGATCGTCGTCGCGGTGACCTCGACGCTGCGCCCGGAGAAGCGCGCCGCGTCGTAGAGCTTGTAGCCGTCGAGGCCGGCGGTGCTCGGCAGGAAGGTGCCGATGAAGCGGCCGATCAGGAACGATCCGAAGATGTGGCGGAAGGGCAGCTCGATGCCCTGGCCGCGCAGCAGGATCTGCCAGCGCAGCATCGACGCCAGGATCCCGACGAACTTCGTCGTGGCGGCGAGCGCGCAGAACAGGAAGAAGGTGCGCGCGTCGAGGCCGGCGAGCGTGTCCATCACGAGGCGCGCCGCGACCACCTGCGTGCCGTCCTGGAGCTTCACGGGATGCGCGAGCAGCAGCCAGAACACGCGGATCGTGACCCAGAGCTTGAGCAGGTCGAGCCCTCGGCTCCGCCACGGGGCCTGCGCGAATCTTGCGACGAGCAGCGCGGCGATCGCGACGGCGAGGATTTCGAGCAGAAGCATCATCGGGGGGCTCCGCTACGAGGAAAGGTGGGCCGACGCCGGAGCACCGCTCAGCGAGACGGTGGAGGCGCCGGCGCGGGGCTTCCGCTCGCGAGGATCTCCTGCTGCTTCGCCGTGTATTCCGCCTCGGTGATCGTGCCAGCCCGGCGCGCTTCCTCGAGATCCGCGAGGGCGCGCAGCTGCTCCGGCGAGAGCCCCAGCGGCAGCGGCGCGACGCGGACCTCCTCCGACTCGGCCGGCGTGCCTTCGCCGGCGGCCGGCGGCGGCTCGACGTCGCTCTCCAGCAGGATGTTCTTGCGTACCACCTTCCCGCTGGGCAGCACCTTCATGCGCGTCTCTCGCGCAAAGACCTCGTCGCGCCAGTTGATCGCGACGGTCTGCTTGTCGATGAGCTCCATGGCGTCGGAGGGGTACACGCGGAACTCCATGCGGTGCTCGCCGAGCTGGGGCTCCGGCGGCTTGTCCTCCTGGCGCTTCGGGACCTCCCAGTTGATCCGGGCGAGCTCCAGGATGAGCTGATCGCCCTTCACGTAGGCGATGAGGCTCGTCAGGTAGTCGTGATCGAACAGGACCAGATGGCGGGACTTGCGCAGCGCCATCACCACGACTTCCTGCTCGCTGCCCGCCCGCGCGAAGGCTCGCGACATGCCATCGGCGATGGGGAACAACATGTCCGTATCGATCGCGGGTTGCCGCTTGCCGGCGAGGCGCGCGTCGATGCGCGAGAGGATGTTCGCGAGCCGCACGGGCGCGATGGTGATGGGATGGTTGTAGTCCCTCTCGATCAGCGAGCCGAGCTGCCAGCTCTTCTGGGAGCGCAGGAAGACGGTCACGGGCGGCTGGTTGTAGACGTCCTCCTTGACGGGAACGGCACAGCCGATGAAGCACGCCGCGAGCAGCGAGAGGGCGAGAGCGACGCGCTGGGGCGGCACGGGCCGAGTGTAACAGGCGCCCTCGATCCCGCGGTCAAGGGGACGCGGTCAGGCCCGAGACGAGCGCGTGGGCGGCGAGGCTCGCCGTGTAGGCCAGCGCCAGCAGGTAGCCGAAGGCGAAGGCCGGCCAGCGCCACGAATTCGTCTCGCGGCGCATCACGGCGATGGTGGAGAGGCACTGCAGGGCGAAGACGAAGAACACGAGCAGGGCGGCCACCGTCGCCGGAGTGAAGACCGCCTGCCCCGTGCGCGGATCGACGTCCCTGCGGATCGCCTCGCGCAGCGACATTCCTTCGTCCGAGGCGGCGTAGAT
>Ga0335070_10006902_pt1 | contig 13345 bp, 9 predicted proteins | sample Lox_Sample_13_FD_206722 | JGI IMG/M metagenome (GOLD analysis project Ga0335070, IMG submission 206722) | Soil microbial communities from Loxahatchee National Wildlife Refuge, Florida, United States - Lox_Sample_1.3 | ecosystem: Environmental > Terrestrial > Soil > Wetlands | place: USA: Florida...
GTCTTTGTAATGCTTTTCCAACCGCGTGGTGATGTCGCGCAGTTGGTTGTACACGTTCGGCATGATCTTTTCGAGTTCCAAAATGTGTACCGGAGTGCGCACGCCCGAAACCACGTCTTCGCCCTGCGCATTGAGCAGGAACTCACCATAGAATTCTTTCGCTCCCGTTGCTGGATTGCGCGTAAAACCAACGCCGGTGCCGGAGGTGTCACCGAGGTTTCCGAACACCATCGCCTGCACGTTGACCGCGGTGCCGAGATCGTCGGAGATGTTGTTGATACGACGATAGTGCTTGGCACGCTCGTTGTTCCAGGAACGAAACACGGCGTCGCGCGCCATGATCAACTGCTCGTGGGGATCCTGCGGGAAGTCGCAACCGGCATGCTTCTTGACGACCTTTTTGTATTCTTCGATGACTTCCTTCAAGGCTTTCGCATCGAGTTCGGTATCGAGCTTGACCTTCTTCTGTTTCTTCTTGCCGTCGAAGACCTTTTCGAACACCGACTTCTCGATATCGAGCACGACGTTGCCGAACATCTGGATCAGCCGCCGATACGAGTCATAGGCAAAACGCGGATTATTGGCGCGCTTGGCAAGGGCTTCGACGCTCTGATCATTGAGACCCAAGTTGAGGATCGTATCCATCATGCCGGGCATGGAGAACTTTGCGCCGGAGCGCACGCTGACCAGCAGCGGATTCTCGCCCTTGCCCAGCTTTTGCCCTTGCAGCGCTTCCAGCTTGGCGAGCGCGGCCTCGGTCTGGTCGTCCACGGCCTTCGAGACCGCGTTCTGGCGCATGTATTCGCGGCAGGCCTCGGTCTGAATTGTGAAGCCCGGGGGCACGGGTAGGCCGGCGTTGGTCATCTCAGCCAAGCCGGCGCCTTTGCCGCCGAGAACATCTTTCATCTTGCCGTTGCCATCGGCCTTGCCGCCGCCGAAGAAGTACACATACTTGGTTGTGGATTTGGATTCTGTCGCTTCTGTTTCGGGGAGTGTCGTTGTGGCCATATGAGTCCTTTTCTTGGATTTCAAATTTTTCGAGCTGGTGTGGCACCGCGTCTCTCACCCGATCTGTCTGGATCGGAGATCGGACCACACAGAAACCTGTTGCTACTTCCCTTCCGTGACGATCTCAGAAAAATCTGCGATCGTCGAAAACTCCTTCACCAGAGACTGCAGCAGCGCGAGGCGGTTGGCGCGCAGGTTGTCGTCCTCCACCATAACCATGACTTTGTCGAAGAACTCGTCGACGGTGGGACGCAACTTGGCGATCTCCAACAGAGCCGGTTCGTAGTTGCGAGCGGTGCGCAACTTCTCAACAGTCGCCGCCGTCCGCGGAATCGCTGAAGCCAGCTCCTTTTCGGGGCTTTCCTGGAGGGCGGAGACGTCGATTCTGTCTGCAATACGCCTTTTGTTTTCTTCCGCTTGCCGTAAAATGTTCTTCATTCGCTTGAAGGCAACGGAAATCGAGTCGAAATCCGATGATCCCCGAACCTTGCTGACGGCTTCTGCCCGCGCGACTGCATCGACCACATCGCTCGAGTCGGTGGCCAGCACCGCGTTCACAACATCGTAAGCATAGCCGCGCACGTCCTTCAAATAGAACTCGAGACGCTCACGGGAGAAGCTGCGGATCGAATCGGTATAGTTGGCGCTGGTGAACTTCTTCTCCGCGTCAGAACCTTCGTAGCAGGTGCGGGCGTCAGCCATGATCTTGGAAAGGCGGAAGGGCAGCTTGTGCATGGCGATCGTCTTCACAATCCCGTTGGCTTGCCGGCGTAAGGCGAACGGATCCTTCGAGCCGCTGGGCACGAGGCCAAGCGCGAACATTCCGGCGATTGAATCAGCTTTGTCAGCGATCGACAGCACGGCACCTTCGACCGTGCGCGGGACTTGGTCCTCCATCGACTCTGGTTTGTAGTGATCGTAGATCGCCTTGGCGACTTCGCCCTGCACTTCTGCCTTCAGATCGTCGTCGAGTTGCTGCACCTGCGCGTATAGGCCGCCGACGATGCCCTGCAGCTCGGTGAATTCCTTCACCAGTTCGGTGGTCAGGTCGGTCTTGGCAAGGAGTGCTGCTTTGTGCACAATGCCGGGACGAATCGCCATGCCTCTCTGCCGGGCGGCCTCCGAAAGCCAACTGGCCAGCCGCTGCACGCGCATCGTCTTGTCGTAGTAACTACCGAGGTCCTTCTGGAAGGTAACGTGCTTCAGCAGTTCCACGCGCTGGCGTAAAGTCTGCTTCTGATCCGTTTGCCAGAAGAAGCGGGCGTCGTTGAAACGGGCGCGCAGCACGCGCTCGTTGCCGTGACGGATGATTCCTTCCCGGTCCGCGTCCGTGTTTAAGACCGCGAGAAAGTGCGGCAGCAGCTTGCCCTGTGCGTCTTCGACGGCGAAATACTTCTGGTGATCGCGCATCACCGTGACCAGGACTTCTTCAGGTAGGTCAAGGAATTCGGGATCGAAACTGCCAAGGATGACCGACGGCCATTCCGTCAGATTTACCACGGTGTCGAGCAGATTTTTGTCTTCGCGCCAGCGTGCGCCGGGGATGGCACGGGTGGCAGCGTCGAGAGCTTTGCGGATCGCCCGCTCGCGTTCCGCCGCGCCAAGTACTTTTGCGGCGCGCAGGGCCTCGATATAGGCCGCGCCAGTTCCCGGAATGGTCACTTCGCCGTCAGATAGAATCCGGTGTCCGTGCGAGGTCTTACCAGCCGAAATGCCGAACACCTCCATCGGGATGACCTGGTCATCGAGCATGGCCACCAGCCAGCGTACCGGACGGACAAACATCTCGCCGCGCTTGCGCCAGTACATATTCTTCGGCCAGTAGAGGGCAGCGATTTCCTTTGGCAGGGTTTCGGCGAGAATCTCGGTGGCGGCGCGGCCTTTGCGCGTTACGGTGGCGGCGAGATATTGGCCTTTGGGCGTGGTCACTCTCTCCAGCTTGCCGACGTCGACGCCGACTTTCTTCGCAAAAGCGTGGGCCGCGGGAGTGGGTTGGCCGTCTTTGAAAGCGACTTGCGCAGAAGGCCCGGTCACCTGCTCCGTCACATCGGGCTGGGCAACGGGAATTCCGGGCGCCAGCACCGCGAGGCGGCGGGGCGTGTCGAGGTGGGCGATCCTCTCCGCGGCAGCCGGTTCCAGGCGCTCGCGTTTCAGAAGCTCGCTGACGCGCTCCCGTAGCTCGAGGGAGGCGGCGTCGATCATCCTGGCAGGAATCTCTTCGCAGCCGACTTCAAGCAAGAAATCTGGCATCTTCGGAATTAATCTATCGTCTCAAAATTACGAAATCGTGAATGTGAGCCGGATCACAAGGGAAGCGGTTAGCTTCTGGGTACTGGCTGCTAGCTCTCGGCCTCGCTCGTCAGCTTCCTGATCAACCACAAAGGGCACGGAGGATCACGAAGGAACTGGCTGTGCACCTCTCCGTCCACTGTAGTAAAGGCTCTACCCCACTGGCGTTAACTTGCCCTTCTTTTCCTTGCCGGTTGCCGTCGGTTCTTCGTTCTTTTCGGACCCGTACTGCTGGTCCATCCAGGCCTTAGCGATTCCGACGGCTAATGCACGCACCCGCGCAATCACGCCGACACGCTCGGTGACCGAAATCGCACCGCGGGCGTCGAGAATGTTGAAGTAGTGCGAGCACTTCAGGCAGAGGTCATAAGCGGCGAGCAGCGGGAAACGCGATTTTTCGTGCACAATTCCGTCATTCTCGCCTTTCTCTTTTGACAGGCCGGCATAGCGGTCGATCAGCGCCTTACATTCGGCCTCGCACAGTTCAAACTGCTTCCACGTGCTCGGCACGTCTGCCGCTTCGAAGTTGTACACGGAGAACTGCTGCTCGTCGGCCAAGCGGACGTCGCCGTACTTCACTTCCCTGCCCGGCATTCCTTCGGCAATCAGCGGATCGCGCGCCCAGACGATGTCATAGATCGAGTCCACGTCCTGCAGAAAAGCGGCGATCCGCTCCAGGCCGTAGGTTAGTTCGGCAGAGATCGGGTCGAGATCGACGCCGCCACACTGCTGAAAGTAGGTGAACTGCGTGATCTCGAGCCCGTCGAGCATCACCTGCCAGCCGATGCCCCAGGCGCCGAGCGTCGGCGACTCCCAGTTGTCCTCTTCGAACTTGATGTCGTGTTGACGCAGGTCAATGCCGATTGCCGTAAGCGACTCCAGGTAAAGCCCCTGCACGTTCTCCGGCGGCGGCTTCAGGATAACCTGCAGCTGCATGTGCTTGAACAGCCGGTTGGGATTCTCGCCGTAGCGGCCGTCGGCCGGACGGCGCGAGGGTTGCACATAGGCAACCTTGTAGGGATCAGGTCCCAGCACGCGGAGAAACGTCTCCGGCGCCATGGTACCGGCGCCGACTTCGACGTCGTAGGGCTGCTGCAGGACGCAGCCGCGTTCGGCCAAGAAGGTCTGGAGCTTAAGGATGAGCTCCTGGAAGGTCGGCGGATTGGGTTTGGATGGATTCACAGGCCGCCCGGAAGACACCGAAGTTAATCTGTGATTGTAAAAGAAACGGCCAGACTCCGTCAGCTATGTGAATGGTTGGGTAGTGGCTGAATTTGCCACTACCAATGGTTGGTACGTTTTGCGCGCAACTTAATCCCCGTCGCCACCACCATCTCCGCCGCTGTCACCTCCGCTATCGCCGCCTCCGTCGTCCGACCCGCCGGAATCCCCGGGGGCAGCGCCATCGCTGTCTGCTCCCACATCTCCCTCGGCGTCCGCCTCCGGTTGACCGGCGTCGGATTCCTCAACCGTGCTTTCTTCCTGTTCTTCAATCTCATCTTCGTGTGGCGGATCGGATTTCACCCACGTGCCGGGAGGCAGGCGAAACGATGAACTCCCCGCCGGAGGCAGGTTGATGTCTGCCCCACCTCCACTGTCCACGAACGTGTAGCACGAGCCGTCGTTGTTCTCGACATAGATCTTGTGGTTCTTGGTCTTGATGAGCTTCGCCTGGTGCTTATGGCGTCCGTGGTGATGGGTGGCCAAGGCGAAGACAATCACTACGACGAGGATTCCGAGTATGACAATCGCTCTGGTGCGACTGGTACGTTCCACGGTGAGCATGCTGGATTCCGCAGTTGGTTTTGTCGCGCTGGCGTGCGGCGCCCTTACTCTTCTTCTTATTAATGCGTCACGTCGAGCAAATCAACAGCCAAAGGTAATCGTCGGTCGGGTAATCAAGCATCCGAGGATTGCGCACTCGCATCTCAAAGCCGTGCTAGGCGAAAACAACATTCCTGAGATTTTCGCACCGATTTCCTTCACTGAGCCTTGATTTTGCGGATGCCCGTGGGCAGCGCCCACCTGCTATAAGGGTTGACGATGGTCACGATTGCCAGGATTTCAAACACAAGCGCGAGTAGCCAGACTGGCAGCCCCACCCCAACAGCCTCTGGCTTGTTCACACAAGAAATCCACGGATGGGACGCGGAGTAGTAGATGACCGTCTCCTCGCCCGGACCCACTCGGCTGTACTTGGGGTCCCGCCAGTTCCTGGGGCACCGGCCCTTGTATTCTTTCTCGTTCACCGTGTACCGGTACACGACGGAATTGCGGCCGGTAGTCCCGGTAACAAGCCCTGTGCTTCGCTGACCGTCCCGCAGCAGCCAGTAGTCGCCCCACCAGCCTCGCGGTATCCCGACTACGAAGAGGCTCATCAACACGGCCACGATGATGCCGGGGAGTCTTCTGGAAAACGCAGGCGTTACCTGCTCCGGCAAGGCTAGAACCCGCCTTTCTCCAGCATCTCCGCAGTAATCAGTTTCTTCTCGATGTGCCGTTGCAGAGTCTGGATCAGGAATTTCCGCAGATCGGCTGCCTGCGTTTTGGGCCAGGGCCTGCCCGCAAACGCTTCTAAAGGAGTGCGGAACATCTGTGCCGCCAGGGCTCGCGACTCATTCGAGAGTTCGGATGAAGCCAATCGTTTGTGGTCGGCACACACCAAGCCATCGGCGAGAGCGTGGAAATAGGCGCGGTTCCCATGTAAGCCGCGGCCGCACACGATGCATTCGGATAATTCTGGGAGGAAACCAGCCAACCGAGTCAACCACAGCTCGAAATAGGTGACGGGCATCCACAACGACGAACCGCGCAGCTCCTGCAGGACCGCCAGCGCCAGCCGGAATACTGCGTCGCTGGGCTCGCGATCCGGCAGCAATTCGTCGAGCAGTTCCGCAACGTGGCCCAAGGCGACGGCCCGCGGATAGCCGATTTCCCCTGCCATCGGCGACTCGATTACTTCGCAGGAATCGAGCCGCGCCAGCTCCTGCTGCTCGCGGTCGTCGTAGAAGGCCCGCACATAGGTCAACGGCTCAAGGGCGCCGCCGAAGCGCCGTTTCGACTTCTTGGCCGCCCGCGCGACACCCTTGACTTTGCCTTCCACGCGGGTGAAGAGCGTCACCAGCAGATCGGACTCGCGCAACGGATAGGTGCGCAGAACGATCGCTTCCGACTCCTTCAGCGCCATGGAAGGGCTACAAGGCTAAAGGTTGATTGTAATGGAGAAGACCAGCTTCTGGCTGTTAGCTTTTAGCCTTTAGCTCCTAGCTTTGGGCTCCAAATCTCGGCGAGAGTCGTGATTCGGTATCGCACATGCTTCAGGCATTTCGAAAGCACAGCATAGTCAACGAGCATTCGGGCGCTGTTTTTGGGAATCCAACCAAGACTATTGGCTTTGGCCGCGGAAGCCGCAATCGCGCAGGTTCGCGCAGGTTCAAGCTAAAAGCTAACGGCTAAGAGCTAGCAGCTATCGTCCAAAATACTTCGCGTTCCGCTCGGTGTATTCCTTCCACTTTTCCGGCAGATCGTCGAGGGCGAAGATGGCCGAAACTGGACACACCGGGACACACGCGCCGCAGTCGATGCATTCGACCGGATCGATATAGAGCATCTCCTCGGTCGCGTACTTCTCGGAGTCCTTCTTGGGGTGAATGCAGTCGACGGGGCAGGCATCCACGCAAGCGGTGTCCTTGGTTCCAATGCAGGGTTCGGCAATCACGTAGGCCATAAACTCAACGCTCCTCACCTTGGGGCGGTAGACAGAAAGAAAGATTTTAGCAGGAATTCGGGTGCCCGAGTTCTAGTGCCTTGACCGTATGGTTTGGTTACACGGAACGGATTGCCGCGTTCCCACGTCCAGTTTCCTCCGTGCACCTCCGTGTCCTACGTGGTTGACAGAAAGCCAGAACCACGGAAGGACACGGAGGTGCACAGAGGAACATCCTCAGCCCGTGCGGCGCTCAGGGTGTGCGGCTTTTCGCGTAAGCTACGGGGCTCGGCAACTCTTGCAGGCCACGGCCGGCGAAGATCTCCTGGAACTCAAGCAGCAGCGCTTCATGAATAAGGCCGTTGGAAGCCACGGTCTCGCGGCTGTTGATCTGGAATGGACCGCCCGCGAAATCCGTCACCTTGCCGCCTGCTTCTTCGACGATCAACACTCCGGCTGCGGTATCCCATGGGTTGAGATTGAACTCCCAGAAACCGTCGAAACGGCCGCAAGCCACGCTGCACAGGTCCAGCGCCGCTGATCCCGCCCTTCGCACACCGTGGGTACGCAAGGTGATCTGGTGGTAGAAAAAGATATTCGGGTTCTTATGCCGCTTGTGGCTGGGAAATCCCGTGCCCACCAGGCTCTCGGCCAACCGCGATGTGGTGGAGACGTGGATCCTTTCCCCATTGAGCTGGGCGCCGTTGCCCAGTTGAGCGGTGAACATCTCGTCGCGGGTCGGATCATAGACGACTGCGGCCACACGCTGCCCCTGATGCTCCACTGCGAGCGACACACAGAACACGGGAAAGCCGTGGGCAAAATTCGTCGTGCCGTCAAGCGGATCGACGTACCATTTGTATTCGCCCCCGGAGTCGATGCGACCGCCTTCTTCGCCTATCACGTCGTGCCCGGGAAACTGTTGGCGGATTCTCTCCAGGATCAAGGCTTCGGATTGGCGGTCGGCCACCGTGACCAGATCAGCATCGCCCTTGTATTCAATTCGCAGCTGCTGGCGGAAATATTCCATAAGCAAGCTGCCAGCTTCGCGAGCGATGGCCTGCATGGCGGGCAACAGATTTGAGGGATGACCTGAGTTCATCGGGATTGCAGACCACCTGCTGGGGCGGCGACGAGCTTTGAGCTGCGCGCTTCGAGTGGCCCTCTCACTTTTTCTTTGAGTCCTCGGCGATGTACATGATTTCGTGCTTAAAGATGAAGAGGTTGGGGCCGTCTTCGCGCGTCAATCGCACCATGTTCTTGTCGTAATACTCGATCCAGCCGCGGACCACTTCCCCGTCGGCCAGCTTGAGAGTCACGACTTTCTGCTTTTCTCCCAGCGCCTTAAGATAGGCCGCTTCTTCAAACGTCTCATCCGGGGGCGGAGTGCGCCGCTTGCCAACGTTGGAGTTCGCCGACTGAAAGGACATAGAGGTATTTTACATAAAGGTCAGGCCGACCGGGCACACGAAGCGTGCGGATACTCGAGTTGCGGGACAACAGGGTCAAGGTCTAGAAAAGATCGCCGCCGGGGATGCCGGCGGCGACCAATCTGAAGCGCTTACCTCGCAGCTCCTACCAAATGAGCTTCAATCCCAACTGGATGTGGCGGGAGCCGCCAGAGCCGACCACCGGATTGGAAGCGCCGACGTCGGGAGTGTATCTAACGACTCCCAAATCATTGATGCCGTATACGGGATCCGACAGGTCGGTGGTAAGCGTCAGCCAATCAAAGTTGGTGTGGTTCAGAATGTTGAAGAATTCACCACGCAGCTGCAAGTTCATCCTCTCGGAGAGCTTCCAGCGCTTCGTCACCGACATGTCCCAATTCTTGAATGGCGGGCCGACGAAGATATTGCGCCCCATGTTGCCGAAGTGGCCGGGCTCCGGGGGCGTGATTACGGAGTTTCCTTCGACAAAACAGCCCCATGTGTCGAGCTGGCTCTGCGAAGCATGGGCGGCACATCGAGGATCATAGACACCGGGATTGTAGATGTAGATGGCCTGTTGCGTTAGCCCCCAGTGGATGTCGGAACGACTTCCGTAGAAATTCCAGCGGTCGAGGAGTTCGCCTGTCTGGCTGATATCGTCGTAAGAATCATAGTAGTTGAACGGCTCTCCAGTTTGCAGATTCACAATTGTAGTGACCTGCCAGCCTTTTCCGAGTTGTAAGGGGGTTTTCCAGCTCGGCAGATCGTAGGTCAGGGAAAGCGTGAAGCGATGCCGGATGTCGTAGTCACCGTTGCCACGGTCCCCTCTGTAGTTGTAGCTATCCTGAGCGAAGGCGCTGCGGTTATTGGTCGCGGCGACATCAGTAGCGTGAGCCCAGGTGTAGCCCGCGAGAAGATTTAGGCCATGGAACGACTTTTGAGTCAGAGTGACTTGCAGCCCGTGGTACATGGAATTGGCCTGGTTCTCTAGGTAGCTCACAAAACCAATCCAAGGCATGCACGGCCCACCGAGTCCGCTGCCAAGCGGGGCCGGGCAGTTTTGAACGAACGGGCGCCCACTTTGTTCGTCTCCGGCGTAATCGAGGGATGGGATGTTCTGGTTAGTGTCGCGAAGGCTGTAGAGCTTGATGCCTCTGTTTGCAACATAAGCCACCTGTAGTGCTGTTGATCGACTTAGCAACTGCTGCAAATTGAGGTTCCACGACGCGGTGTAGGGAGTTGCGATGTTCTGGTTCACTCCGTAAACATCGCAAGGTGTGTCATAACTGCACGTGATGGCGGGCGAAGTGTTGAATAAAGGCGTGCCGTTGGCCCAAGCCGTAGTCAGAAAACTTGCCGATACGCGGCGGGACGCGACCTGGATATTGCCGTTGCCAGAAAACGGGTTCCCGTTTTGATCGATGAAGGTCGCACCGCTCGGGTTCTCGTTCAGCCCGCCCGTATCAATGAACTGACGGATTGTCGGCTGCTCATAGATGATTCCGCCGCCTGCCCGCAAAACTGTCTTTCCCGTTCCAAACACATCCCAGGCGATGCCAACTCGTGGTGAGAGATTGTTCCAGTCGGTGTTGTAAGGAGAACCGATACCGCGTCCGACCTGGACCAGACCGCTGTGGCCTGGAATGAGACCGTCACTCGGGATAAAGTTGGCGATCAGGTTGTGGTCTTCCTTGACGGGAAGTGATACGTCGTAGCGCAAGCCGAGGTTGAAAGTGAGTCGAGGCTTGAATCTCCAATAGTCCTCGATGAATCCGCCAAAGGCGGTCATGGTGGCATGGCGGTGAGTGTCTCCGGTGAGAATGCGACCACGCGTTGTTATGTTCCCCGTGAGGAAATCCTGGAGTGAATCGAAACTAATCGATCCACGCCCGTAATTCGCGCGAAGATTGTCAGTGCCGCCGTAGCGAACTTCGCCCCCGAATCTAAGATTGTGGGAGCCGACGGTTACCGATGCGTCGTCTAGCCACTCCCAGGTCGTGTTGGGCGTAGTGTAAAGAGGCCAGTGACGATTTCCACCCATGGATTCGAAGCCGGTGATGTTCATTTGGGGGAAACCGTAGAGACGAGGATCGGTGACGCCAGTGTTGATTCCGTAAGATAGCGCGCTCTTCGTATAGTCGAGGACGTTGTCATTCTGCCAGTTACGGCTGTAGCCAAACCGCGCCTCGTTAACCCATCTTGAGTTCGGGGTCCACGTCCAGTTGACGCCCATTACGCCGATGCGCGTCCTGGCGACCGAGAGCCATTCCGGTCGCAGCGGGATCGTGTCTTCTTCCACCAGGAAGCTATTGCTATAGAAATAGCGACCTGTGATGACGTGTTTCTGGTTAGGGTGGTAATCAGATTTGATGATGAAGTTGTCTTCCCGGTTCGTATTATTGAAATCGAAATTAATGTACTCGGGGCTGCCGGGTACTGCCATGCCCGGGTTCGGCAAGAACAGATCCGCCAGATGCAGACTGAGGTCGCTGCACAGGCCACTAGTGTTGTCGCCCCCGGGACAACCGGCAGCCGTTTCGGCGTCGGGCAAGCTTACGTTTGGATCACCAACGCTCACCGTTACGGGGCTCCGGGCGTTTCCAGGATTTCCCACCTTGTGGCGGACACCTTCGTAGTTACCGAAGATGAACCATTTGTCTTTGACAATAGGCCCACCAGCGGAGGCGCCGAACTGGTGCAGCAGAAGAGCAGCGATAGGTTGCGGGCTCGGGTTGAAAAAGTTCCTCGCGTCAAAGGCACTGTTGCGGTGAAAGTAGTAGCCGGTTCCGTGAAAATCGTTGGTCCCTGATTTCAGTCCGATGTTGACCACAGCGCCGGGCTTGAATCCGTAGTCCGCCGACTGGTTCTCCTGGGTGTCGAATTCTTGGATGGCATCCAGCGGGAGATGGCTGGCTGGCGTTCCCAGCACGCCAACTCCGTTGATGACCGTGTCCCCATAGTAGATGTCATTGTCATCGGTTCCGTCGACAATGTAGTTGTTGTCTTCCCGCCGGTTGCCATTCGAAGTCACGTGCTGGAAACCACCCCCAGGTACGCGCTGGATGCCGGGCCGCAATTCAAGCAGGTTCTGGAAGTCGCGGCCCTGAAGCGGAAGCTCGTTGATGGACTTGTTGGTGATTGTGCCGCCAAGCACATCGGTGACCGTGTCGACTATCGGCTGTTCTCCCGTGACCTCGACGGTTTCGGTGGCGGCCCCAGGGCGCAGCTCAAAATCCTGCCGGACGTCGGTCGCCACTTCCAGCCGGAAGGCAGGCCGCTTCAGCGTTTTGAAGGATGGCGCCTCCACCGTGATAGCGTACACGCCCGCGTCGAGGTTGGGAGCGAAGTATTCGCCGGCTGGGCCAGTGGTCAAAACGCGCTTGATTCCAGTCTCAGTGTTCAGGATGGTGACCGTGGCGCCAGCGACGACTGCGCCCGTCTGGTCGGCGACCCGCCCGGAAATGCGGCCCTGCGGAGTCTGGGCCCAAAGGCAGGAAGAAAGCAGGACGAACAAGAACGAACACGCTAGAAGCCCAGTGGCTTTCATAATCCCTCCTTACCTTCCGCTGCTATGGCTTCACTCCGTTACCGGCAGCGGGGCGGGTTCTCGGCTGTGCGAATCGCAAGGCTGACTCTGGATCGCGAGAAAGGGCCTTGGGGAAAATCGCATCACAAGCCGGATGCGAGTTCACCCGCTTCAATTAGAGGGGAGAAGCTCTGCAAACAAGCGCGGCTGCCTTCGTCGTTCATACACTTGACGACCGCCGAAATCTGAAGACGGCGTGAGTCTGACAAAAGGGGCCTAGCATGTCAAGGCCGAAAAAAGCGGGCTTCACGACGAACCACTTCTAGGAAGCTCTGATTAAGTGGCTTCGGAAAAGCGTAAACCACGGAGGGCACCCTTCGACTTCGCTCAGGGCAGGCTCAGGCACACGGAGGATTCAGGGTACTTAATCAGAGCTTCCCCTAGTAGATCTGCCCATCTTTTTGCGTGCTTTGTACTCGGCCTTCTACTACCGACAGAGAATAGGCAGTGCCTTTCTTGCCGTGCCATTCTTTCAGGTTGAACTCGCCTCCGGAGGGAACGCGATAGACCGTGATGTCGGGGAAGGTGAGCGGTGTGTTCTCCTGGCAAACTTCGGGCCCGCCGAAAACGGACAAGAAGTAGGCGCCCCTGCCTGGGCCGATCACGCGCGCCTTCCCGTTGCCCTCGAGCAGCACCACGTTCTCCTCGTCCACAGCGATTTCGCGCGGGCCTGGGGACCAACCGTCCTTCATGATGCGCGCCAGAAAAGTCAGGCTGCGGCCCATGCGGTCGCGCTTGGCGAAATGAGTGTCGGTGAGCGTGTTGCGCAGCAGAGGAATGTGCAAAAAATCTCGGCGCACGGTGACGCGCTTCATGTAGGGGTTCGCCAGCGCCAGCGCGGAAGAGAGGCCCTCGTCGTCAGGAGCGTCGCCCTGGGCGGAGTAGATGTATTCTCCCAGGACGGCCAGCCCCGCGCTCGTTCCCCCGATCGGCTTGCCCGCCGCGATGTGCGCGTTCAATGCATCCTGGACCGGCGTCCCCATCCACCAGTTGAGGTAGCGGGCCTGATCGCCGCCCGCAATGAAGACGATTTCCGCATGGCGGATGAGCTCGGCAACGCGAGCGTCTTGTGCTGCCTCTCGACTCGGGATCACGAGCGTGGCCATCGAGTTCAGGTGACAGAGCCCGTTGACATAGGAGTTGTAGGCGTCACCCCCGGCAGCGCGCAGGACGAGGAAGTCGCCGCCCGGGGCCTTGGCACACAGCCAGCGGAAGGCCTCATCCAAGTCGGAGCCGCCTCCCAGCAGAGCGTAGCCGGCCGATGCGGCGACGACCGCATCCTCTGAAGCGCCCGTGCGGAAGTATTGGTAGCTGGACGTCTGGCAA
>Ga0335070_10006903_pt1 | contig 13344 bp, 12 predicted proteins | sample Lox_Sample_13_FD_206722 | JGI IMG/M metagenome (GOLD analysis project Ga0335070, IMG submission 206722) | Soil microbial communities from Loxahatchee National Wildlife Refuge, Florida, United States - Lox_Sample_1.3 | ecosystem: Environmental > Terrestrial > Soil > Wetlands | place: USA...
TACCGTGAAAACGAATGGATGCTGATGGGGTTCGAAAATCACCATGACCAGACAGAGCAGCACGACATACACGAGCAGCGCCACCCATCCTTGCCATGTGACGGGAAACCCCCAGCCCCAGCCAAAGCGCTTGGCTGGAAACCAGTATCGTTCAGGCCGTGACATTTCCTGGTCCCCCAAGTCGGTTGCATCGTAGACTCCGGCGCCGATGAATAGCCGCAAACGGCAGAGTCATTCGACACAATAGACCCCTTTTGCGACGCTCGCTGCGGCACACATCTCGCGCGGGTTATTCGGTCGACGGCGGCAACGGCTTGGGACACGTCTGCCAGTTCTCCGGCAGCATGCTCGGCAACGCACTGGCAAAGTCGGAACGCACCGTGACGAATTCATCGACGACCACGTTGACGGAAACGGGCACAACGCAACGTGAGAGCATCGTGCCTTCGTCACCGTCGGGCGCGGGGCACGCCTGCGCCGCGGCCGGAGCACCCGCTGCGTGCTTGAATTGCTTCTCGGCGATCACCCGGAGCTGGCCCGGCTCCAGTGATTCGTTATCGGCGGAATAGACCCAGCTGCCCGTCGCGTCCGTGCGATTCACGACGACGCACCGCAATTTATGGGAAACGGTGCCGCGATTCAATACGGCGACGTACAGTTCGAGCGGGTTGGCATCATCGCCCGGCGTTGCAGCGCTCGCTGGGCTTTGCGCGGCTTGCCGAACCTCGGCCGGCCGCTGCAGGTACCAGCCGGACTGCAGATCCGGCGCCGAGGCACAGCCGGCCGCGCATAGCGCTGTGCACGCAATCCAGGCCCGGCGTTTCATGGCGTCGAACCCGCCGGAATGCCGCGGACGTTGCGTTGCGGGTTGATGGCATCGACACTGCGCGTCAACCTCTCGAGTTGCGCCTTGATCGCCTGGAGTTCGGCACCCGTCGAGACGACATTGCCGGCCTGATCGCGTGTATTCAAAGTGGTGCTGACGTTGTCGACATGCGCAATCAGTTGGGCAAGCGACTGCGAGATCGAGGTGACGTCCGTCTTCTGCCATGCCGGAGGCGGCAAACCCTCGATCGACTTCTTCAGGTCCTCCACGCTGGCCGCAAGCACGCCAATTTGCGCCGATAGACTGGAATTCGTGCCGTCCGTTTGAGCCTGCAACGTGCTGGCCAACCGGTCGACCGAAGCAGACAGGTCATCGGCCGAACGCTTCAGCTCGTCGACCAGCGTCGGCAAACCCGATCGATCGAAATCGATTGTCACACCCTTGCTCAACAGCTCGCGGTCGGTGGCATCCAGCTGAATGCCCGCTTGCATGAGCTTCTTGTCCTCAGGGGCGATCTTGACGTCCTGCGTCACGATATGCAGCGTGATGCCCACCGCGCCGCCTATGGTGAGCGCGGAGGCGAGGACCGCGTTGTGGCCGATCGACTGCAGCCATTGCGCGAATGAACTGTCACGCGCCTCATCGGCTTTGTCCTCCCCGTCCGGTGCGGCCGGACGATCTTCCGCGCGCCCGGTGAGCGCTTGCTCGTTCCCGCTTGTCACGCGTTGCGCTCGTGGCCATTCTCCGAAGATCGGGAAGGACTCCAGAACAGTATGCTCGCCGAGCATGCGGTAGCTTTCGAACTGCGCCTCGGTGAAGAACTGATCCGCGGTGGATTCCTGCGGAAAAGCACCGCCCGGCAGCTTGCTCGTTGCGGCGTAGCGGCATACGTCCAGTGGTTCGTCGCCGCGCAGGACCGGTTTGATCAGGATGATTTCGCCGTCCGTCTGCCCGCGATCCACCGCGGAATAGCCTATCGTGCCGATGCGGATCCGGCTCGCAGCGGCGCGCGGCGCCACGAGCGGCACAGGAAGCGAAATCGAAATGCCGAAATCGATGCGAATCTTGCGAATCGCGTTTTCCAGGTCGCCGTACGCGTACTGCGGATCGGCCGCGGCGTCGACGACCACGATGCGCCGGCAACGGCGACGCACCATTTCGTAGAGGCCGAGATTTTCGAAGTGACCACCGTCGGAGAGGTAGACAAAAGGATTGTTGTCGCTCGAAGCGGCGAACGCCTCGCGCAGCAGCGGACCGATGCCGATGACGGGCCCACGACGCCCGAGGTTCTCCGAAGTGTCGAAGCGTGGGGAAGGCAGCCACCAGCCGAGCCGGACATTGAAGAGCGCCATCACGAACGCCACGAGCGTGGATGTGTGATAGCCCATGTTGGGCGAAGCGGCGGCGCCCGATATCGTCATCGCGCGGCCGAGCGTGATGTCGGCGTAGCGACTCGTCGGCACGTATCCGATCGTACTGCTGCCGGTATATCCGGGCGACACGATGAAGGATGTGGCCTTGCGCTGCTGCCACGCCAGACGCCGTTTCGAAGGCTTCGCGAGGTTCAGCGCCGTATTGACGACGTGGTAGAGCCGGGACGGCGGAGGCGATTCGGTCATCGGCCAGTTGTCTTTGTCGTCGAAATTGGTGAACCATTGCGGGTTGCGGTGCGGATTGGTGGCCCCCAGATAAGCGCGCACGAGCCGGTTTCCATAGAGGCCGTGCAGCGAAAATGTATTCGCCCCGATCGCGGTGGAAGCGAGGCACGCAAACGCCACGATGCCCACGCAACTGACGAAGAGAAGCACACAGGAACCCTGCGTGAGGTTCTCCAGATAGTCCAATTTCGTATTCCACGCCTGCGCGTTGGCAGCGCCCACTGCGGCATTCACCGCGTAGCTCAATACGATAAGCAGTACTACGATGAACGCCGCGGCCGCTATCTGAAGCACTCGCGTTCCCGCAACCGCGGCGAGCGAGGGCGCGCGCTTCTTGAGTGTCGCCGTCGTCTTGCTCCAGTATCCTGCGAGACTCACGGCAATGCCCATCAGCCCGCCGCCGATCCCGAGGTGGCGCAGCGTGCCGTGGCCCGATTCGTCGGCATTGGCTGCGCCGCCCCCTGCGAGCAACCAGGGGACAGCGTAGATCATGATCGAGAACATGCCGATCCAGACGAGCACGGCGAAGAGCGAATATGCGCTCGCGCGCGCCCACCATTCACGGTAAGCCTCCATGCCCGGTGGTTTGTCGTTGCCGGTACGATTGCGCCGCTCCTCGACGATGCCCCGGTTCAGGTGCCCTGTCACGCCCGCCTGCAGTGTCGTCGCGACCCACAGGCCGAGCATCACGACCGGAAACGACCAGGCTACGTAGTCGAGGACAACAGGCGGCTTCGGGTTGGCATGCGTTGCAAGGTGAGCGAAATAGATGACGAGCGCCAGGTAGCACGGCGCGAAGGCCACCCCGCTGCCCACTATGGCAAGCAGCACCCATGGCCGCGGCAGATGCCAGTACGGCGCGATCCCGCGCCAGCGCCGCCAGCAGTAGCTGAGCGCAATCGCGGCGATCTGCACGACGGCGCCCGCGAGCGCAAACCACAGCAAGCTGGCGACATTCAATGTCAGACCACTCGCGTGAATGGCCACCCGGCTTAACAGCACGGCGGCGAGCGCGAGCGGGGCGAAGCTGGCACCGAGGAACCAGTCTGGTATTTCCGATGCCGACCTGGCGGGCTCGCTGGTCATATCGGCGATCATGTAGCCGTGGCTGAGCGCGATGAGCGCCGCCGCGGCGATCAGGAGCGAGATCGTGCACGTATTCGTGCATGGTTGCAGCGCCCCGAGCAGCAGCAATCGCGGCACCATCACCGCCGCCACCAGCAGCGGCACGAATACGAGCCAGTTGAGCAACAGGTTGCGCGCGAAGGTCATGAGCAGCGTGAACAGGTCGGCCGAAACGCCCCACACCGGGCTCAGATAGTTGCTATACGCGCGCAGGTTGCGAATCGCAGCGGGCTCGGGCTCATGGGGCGCATTGGGCGGCCCGTTCGTGGGCGGCGGAGGATGGCCGAGAGCAATGAGCACGGTGTCGAGCGAGGTGCGCTGGATCCAGCTCGTGAGCCAGCTGCCGATATATCCGCCTCCCGACACCGTCGAGAGATAGTGGAACTTGCGCAGCATGCCGCGCTTCGCGAGCCCCTGCAGCACGCCGAGGCAGAACGTGGCGCTGCGAATGCCGCCGCCGGAGAAGCACAATGCCATGCGGCTTTCCTCGCCGTGTAGCTCGTGGATATGACGCCGCAACGCACGCTCGCGAGCCTCGATACTCGCCGCGCGATCGATCCACTCGGCGCCGGCCTCCGGATGCAGAAGCCGGAATTCTTCTTCGAGCATCGCGCATTCTTCTTTGCGGATCTTGTCGGTCAGCGCGTCATACGGCCCGTGATCGTCTGTGTCCAATGGTGCCTCCCTTGCTCACGCCCGGAACGACCCTTCACTCGCATGAACCTGTCTCGACGATGAAGACCAGCGGCAAGAACGCGTTGGACTCGCCCGCCCGGGTCGGGAGCTGCGCGATGAAGACGGACTCGATAGCGCTGAGTGCCGCAGCGGCAGTTCGACATTGCGCCCTGGAACTAGCTAATACCAGCCACTGCACGTTGTATGTGGGCGCGACCACATCGATGTGCGAATATTTATTGCGCATTGGGATTGACGGGCTCACGGCACTCGTGAGAACGGCCGGCCCGGAATTCGACGTGGACGAAGCGCGCTTCGCCTCCTCCGTCGAGAGAGAGGCCGCCGCGCAAGCGTGGGAAAGGCGCGCCGCTCGCCATGCGCGAGCACGGCGAGCGGCAACGCATCGACTACAGGGAGGGCGGCGCGCAATGGCGCGCCGTGCGCTCGAAGCGAAGCTTCAGGCCGACGCCGAATGGCACACGGCCTCGACCCGATTGCCGGCTGGGTCGACGAGGAACGCGGCGTAATAGCTCGCGTGATAATGCGGCCGCAGGCCGGGATCGCCGTCCGAGCGCCCGCCAGCCGCAAGTCCGGCTGCATGGAACGCATCGACCTGCGCGTGCGAGGCCGCCTTGAAGCACCAGTGCCGCTTGTTCGATTCGATGGCGCTCGCATCGAGATAGACGGCGAGAAACGACGACTGCGTATCGGCAGCGCTGCAGCGCTCGCCATAGCCGAGCGCGTTGGGGCGGTCATAGACCTTGACCGCGCCCAGCGTGCTCATGATCGCATCGTAGAAAGGCCGCGCTGCGTCGATATCGGGAACGCCGATCGACACATGATCGAGAAGCTGCATCGTGTCTCCACTCGGGAATCGGGAAATCACGACTATAACCGGCAAACGGCAGCGAGCCGTTTGCGCCTTGCAGCATGCGCGTTGGCTGTGTTAGCCGGCCCGCCCGGTGCGGAACACCGAAACTGCGGCGCTCAGCCGGTGCGCTTCATTTTCGAGCGAGGAAGCCGCGGCCGAAGCCTGCTCCACCAGCGCGGCGTTCTGCTGCGTGACGAGGTCCATCTGGCCAACGGCGACGTTGACCTGATCGATGCCCGTGCTCTGCTCCGAAGCCGCCGAAGCGATCTCGTTCATGATCGCGCTCACGCGCGCGATGGCCTGGACGATCTCGCCCATGGTCGAACCCGAGCGCTCGACGAGGCTCGCGCCGGTTTCGACGCGCGAGGTCGACGACTCGATCAGCTCCTTGATCTCCTTCGCCGCCGCGGCGCTGCGCTGCGCGAGCGAGCGCACTTCGCTCGCGACCACGGCGAAGCCGCGCCCTTCCTCGCCCGCACGCGCCGCTTCCACTGCGGCGTTGAGCGCGAGGATGTTGGTCTGGAACGCGATGGCCTCGATCACGCCCACGATCTCGCCCACGCGGCGCGAATCGCCCACGATGTCCTGCATGGTGCCCACCACTTCGCGCGAGAGCGCGCCGCCCTGCGCCGCGAGGCCCGATGCGCCCTCGGCGAGCGTGCTGGCCTGGAGGGCGTTCTCGGCGGTCTGCTTGACGGTGGAGGTGAGTTCTTCGATGCTCGCGGCCGTTTCTTCGAGCGACGCAGCCTGCTGCTCGGTGCGTTGCGACAAATCCGTGTTGCCCGCGGCGATCTCGCTCACGCCCTTGTCGATCGACTCCGCGCCTTCGCGCACGGTGCTGACCATCTTGATGAGCGCGTCCTGCATCTGGCGCAGCGCCGCCTGCAGGCGGCCCATTTCGTTGTTGCTCGTCGCCGCGACCCTGCCGCTCAGGTCGCCGGCGGCGATGCGCTGGAACTGCGCGATGGCCGCATCGACGGGATGCACGATCGCCCGCATGAGCGCAACGCGGCCAATCCACGCGCACAAGAGCGACAGCGCCATGCCCACGGCCACCACGATGCTCACGACCTTGAAGCGGTCTTGCGCATCCTGGTAGCGCTGCGCGCCGAGATCGATCTGGCGCTTCTCGAGCACGAGCATCGCTTTTTCGTAGTTGTTGTAGAGCGCGGGCATCTTGTGGCCCTGCAGTTCCTGGAACGCCGCCTTGTCACCGGCCTTGAGCGCCGCGAGCGCCGGGTCGACGCCATCCTGCAGGAAGCTGTTGCGCTTGCCCTGCATGTCGGCGATGAGGTCCTGCTGCTCGCCTTCGCCGCCCGCGATCGACAGATAGTGATCCAGACGATCGTTCGAGGTCTTCAGATACTGGTCGAAGCGCTTGAGCACCGCGTTTGCGGCGTCCTGGTCGCCGAGCTCGGCAAGCGACGCATAGGTGGCGAGCGCGAGGCGCAGACGCAGCAGCTGGCCGGCGCTGCCTTCGAGGTCCGCGACGGCCGGCGTATCGACGGTGTACATGGTGCGCAGCGAGGCGTTGCCCGCCTGCATCGACAGGAGCCCGGTGGCAGCCCCGATAATCAGGACGATCCCGAAGAAGGCGATCATCAGGGTCAGGCTCGCGCGTATTGACAGCTTGTGAAACATTCCTGGTCTCTCTCCGTGGGACGCATGGCTCTGGAGGCGGTAGGCGTCCCGGTCTAGTTCCATCGTTGGTTCGGGTGCGTCTGCCTCGGTGCGACCGAGGCAATCAGGCTGATTAAGCGCCCAGTTCATAACAACGGCAGGAGAGGACGCGAACTTTATGGTTTGCGCAAAAGAAGTACGTGCGTTAGCAACTGGCCGAATGCGCGTTGCATACGCGTGAGCCCGGCAGCGAAGTGGGCGCTTACACGCGGCCTTCCTGCTGTGTGCCGGCGGCGGCCTCGTCCGCTGGCGCGAGATAGCGCAGCACGTCGCGCCAGCTCACGATGCCGACCGGACGGAACTCGGCGTCGACGATCGGGATGCACGAAATGTTGTTGGAGAGAAAGAGGGCCACGGCCTCGGAAAGGCTCGAGTCGGGCCGCAGCGTGAGCGGCTTGCGGCTCATGATCTGGTGCGCGCGCTTGTTCAGCGTGCCCAGATCGCGCGCGGATTCGACCACGCTGTCGATGAACGGACTGATCGCGCGCAGCAGGTCGCGGTCCGAAACGACGCCTTGCAGCTTGCCCTCTTCCACCACGAGCAGATGGTGAAAGGCCGCCTTCTCGAAGATCTCGCGAACCGTCGCGAGCGTGTCGTCGAAACCGATGGTGACGACGCGGCTCGTCATGAATTTCTCGACTTGCATGGCCTTTCAGGAGTTGGGTTGATTCGAAGCCCCGCGCCGGCGTAGGCACACCGAATCGCGGCCGCGGCGCGGGCTCAAGTCCGTTATATCGACCGCTGGCGCGCAAATCTTCAGTCCGGATAGGAGGCCAGGGGCGCATGCAATGGCACGCGCCCCCACGTTTCAAGCTTCGAGTGCGAGCGTCGCGAAGCTCGCGAGCCAGTGCTCGCCCATATAGTCGCCTGCCACATGTTCGAGCGCGCCGGCCAGATGCGTTTGCGCGGCGTCGTTGAGCACCGCCACGCGCGCGTCTCCTGCCGGCAGTGCGCGCGCGAGCGTGCGCTGGCACCAGGCGCGGCTCAGATTGAGCCCGTCGAGGTGGGCGATCTTGCCGTCGCTGCGGTCGGTCACGGTGGCCGGCACAAACAGCGTGGCGGGCTCGCGCGCCGCGAGGTTGGGCAAGAAGCGCGTGAACCACGGCTCGAAATCCTGCGCCGGCAGCACGCGGCTCATCAGCAAGGCCACGCACAGCGCGGGCGAAAGGAACTCGTCGCCGCCTGGCTCCCACGCCTGGCAGCCTGCATCGTTCGCGTGCCAGCGCGTGGCGGTCTCCTCGATCAGCGTGACCAACGCCGGACGCGGGGTCGCTTTCGCGAAATCGTACGCAAGCGTGAGCGCGAAAGCCGTATTGAAGTGAGTGCCCACTCGCAGCGGATAGGTCGCCTTCGGCAGGAATTCCTCGAAGCGCTCGACGAACAATTCGGTCAGCGGCGCAAGCGCTGCCTTCCAGCGCGCGGCGTGCGGCAGCGTCAGCGCGTCCACCTGTGCCGCCAGCGCGAGCAGCCACGCCCAGCCATAGGGCCGCTCGAAGCCGCGGTTGTGCGGCAGATCGAGGTAGGCCATCTCGCCGGCCATCTTCTCCGCGGTGAAATGTTCCTCGACCACGGCGATGATTTGCGGCGCCTCGGGCAGCTCGGGAAAACGCTCCAGCAGATGCAGCACGAGCCAGTAGCCGTGCACGCACGAGTGCCAGTCGTAGCTGCCATAAAAGACCGGGTGCAGCGCGCGCGGACTCTGGACGTCCTGCGGACCTGCGAGCGAGTGAGTCAGCTTGTTCGGGTACTCGCGCGTGAGGTGGGCGAGCGCAAGCGTCGCGAACTTCGAGGCATGGGCGGCGGTGAGGTGTGTGGTCATCGTGAGCTCATCAGAACCGGAAAACGAAGCAATACATCAGCAGCGTGTTGACGATCAGCAGCAGCACGGCGGTAGGCCATTGCGCCTTGATCACGCCGTTCTTGTCGCTCAGTTCGAGCAGCGCTGCCGGGACGATGTTGAAGTTCGCGGCCATTGGCGTCATGAGCGTGCCGCAGAAACCCGAAAGCATGCCGATCGCACCGAGGATCGCCGGATTGCCGTGGAACTGATGCACGATCAACGGCAGGCCGATGCCCGCGGTCATCACCGGAAAGGCGGCGAACGCGTTGCCCATGATCATCGTGAACAGCGCCATGCCGAAAGTGTAGGCGGCCACGACGGCAAATGCCGAATTTTGCGGAATCCAGTTCGTCACGAGTTCGGACACGACATGGCCCACACCAGCGGCGGCGAATAGCGCGCCGAGCGCCGCGAGCATCTGCGGCAGGATCGCGGCCCAGCCGACGGCATCCATGGTGTGCCGCGCCCCTTTGAGCGCGTGCGTGGGCGAATCACGCAGCATCGCGAGCGCGACGGCGAATGCGACGAGCGTCGCGAGCACGAGCGAGATGAGCGTGACGTTCTTCGTTTCGATGAAGGGCACGTATTTGAGCGTGAGCGTGCCGACCAGCGTGACGGCGGGGATCAACAGCGCGGGAATGAAGAGCCGGTTGCCGAAGCGGCGCGCGCCCTGCTCGCGGCGCATCGCGGCCTCGCCGCTTTCGCCGGCCGACGGGCTGCGACCAAGCTTGCCGGTGCCCGCGATCAAGGCGAGCGCGATGGCGAGACAGCCCATGACGAAATGCGGCAGCACGCCGCCGAACAGGAACGTCACGGCATAGACGCCCCAAAACACGAAGTTGATGACGCGCCGCGGGTTCGCGCGATCGAGCAGATTGAAGACGGCAAACGACGCGAACATCAGGCCCGCGACGACATAAAGCGATTCGAGGCGGATCACGATGCAGCCCCCTGGCGGCGCGCCGTGCCCGGCACGTAGAGGCTGCGAGAGAGACGGTGATCGAGCAGCTTGAGGCGCACGCAATGGATGATGAGCGCCGCAAGGGCCGTGGGTATTGCCCAGACGGACACCTCCAACGGCTCGACGACGATGCCGTTCTGCTCGAGGAACCCCTTGATGAGCAGGATCGACTGGATCGCAATGAAGATGTCCTCGCCGAAGAAGACGGCGATGTTGTCGACGGCCGAAGCGTTGGCGCGAATCTGCTGGCGCACGGCGTCGGGCAGCTCGCCGTGGCGCTTCGTGGCGGCGGCTTCGGCCATCGGCGCGATCAGCGGGCGCACCATCTGCGCGTGGCCGCCGAGCGAAGTCAGCCCGAGCGCGGCCGTGATCTGGCGGATCACGAAGTAGAGCATCAGCACGCGGCCGGTGGTGGCGGCATGCACGCGCGAAATGAGTTGTTTCGCCTGTTCGCGCAGGCCGTTGCGCTCGAGCAGCGCGATCACGGGCAGCGTAAGCCAGACGAGGCCCATATAGCGGTTGTCGGCGAAAGCCTTGCCGAACGCGCTGACGATCTCGACCGTATGCAGGCCGCCGGCCACGCCGGTCGCGATTCCCGCCGCGGTCACGACGAGCAGCGCGTTCAGGCGCAACGCGAAGCCGATCACGACGATCGGCACCCCTATCAGAACCAGCATTTCTCCTCCGCTTCGTTTGTTTCCTGTTGCTGCATGTATTCGTGCCGGACTCACGAGGCCGAACGTGCGTACCCGTCCTTCCCCATGGCGCTCGATGCAGCCCGGGAATCTATCACGAGAATTTATCGATAAATAGTTGATAAAGTGTTCTTAAGGGAAGTCCCTGGGCCGGGCTCCCGCTTCTGCAGGCCCGTTTGACACGAATTCAGCGCGCCGCGAAGCGGCGTTTGCCCGGGGTGGGCTGGATCGGCAGTTAGTTGCGTTAAGAGCGCGGGCTCGCGCAAGGGCGTTTCGACGCTCAGGCGTGAAGGCACGCAGCGTCCACGTAGTGGAAATTATTCAGGCATCCTGAGCGAATTTGTGCTGATTCCGGCTCGCTTCAGGCGCGTCGTGAAACGACAATTCCATGCCGATCCGTTCGCCTTCGCGCACTCGGCTGATCGCGTGCCTGAGGTTCACGCGGTAGTAGCCGCTGCTTCCCTTGAACGGCCGCTGGCCCGTGGCGATGATGGCCGCGTCGCCGCGCGCGAGCGGCACGACCATCGGCCGCGATTGCATGCGCGGGCGCTGCTCGGTCAGCACCAGTTCGCCGCCCGTGAAGTCTTGCCCCGGCTCCGAGAGCAACGCGACGACCTGTAGCGGAAACACATGCTCGCCGTGGCTGCGTTGATGCAAGCCCAGATAGTCGTCGGCGCGCAGCCGGTTCAGATGTGACTGCGCCTGCGTTTGCCCTGCCTGCCGGTTGTGCTCCAGAAATTCATCCAGTTCCGCGGGGTAGCGATACGCAATGTTCAGCGTCTCGTTCCAGCGATTGGCGACATGCGCCAACCTGCGATAGAAGGCCGCGCGCCATTGCGGCAACGGCTGCGGCAGGCTGGCGCCGAAGTAGAACAGATCGCCGCGCCCGAGATCGACGGAATCCAGCGCGACACGGTGCAATGCGCCCGACGCACCGGCCTCGCGCGCAAGCGCACGGGCGTGGTCCGGCGCCACGGCGCGAGGCACCAGCGCGTAGCCTTCGCTGTCCAGTTGCGCGGCGATCGCGGTCCAGTCCAACGTGTCGAGCGGGGTGGCGGGTGAAGTCATGAGCGCAGATCCGTTCGCGTTAGAAGCCAGGCAACGTCGCCGTTTGCGGCACATCGGGGCTGGCCGCGATCGCCTTCTCGTGTTCGAGCAGCCAGCGCTTTCGATGCAAGCCCCAGGCGTAGCCCTTGAGCTCGCCGTTACGCGCAATCACGCGATGGCACGGCACGACGATGGCGATGGGATTCGCCCCGTTGGCCGCGCCGATGTCGATGGCCGCGCGCGGGTCGCCGAATCCGAGTTCCCTCGCAAGCTCGCCGTAGCTCGTGGTGCTGCCGGCAGGAATGCGCCGCAGCGCAGCCCAAACCTGCTGTTGAAGCTCGGAACCCGGCATGACGACGGCGAGACAATCGAGTGCATTCAGCTCGCCTGCAAAATAGCGAGCCAAAGCGCTGGCGATCGTGGCTGGCGCGGGGACCTCGGTCAGCGCGGTGCTGCCGTAGCGCTCGCGCAGGCCGCGATGCAGGCGAGCGCGATGATCGGAGAATTCGAGCGCGCGAATATTTTGCTGTGCGTCGCTCACGAGCGTGATGTCGCCCAGCGGCGACTCGATATGGCTTGAAAACAGTTGCATGATGCAGTCCTCCCTCGTCGAACCCGCCTGAATTGCGCGATGTTCGGGCACTAGCGCGAATCGTGAAAAATAAGGCCCACCGTGTGACGTTTCCCGCTGCGCACCACGCTGACGCCGTGCCGCATGGCCACCTTGCGCGTGCCCCCGCGCCGGTTCAGCGCAGGCCGCTGATTGACGGTGAACAGCACGGCGTCGCCCTGCTCCAGCGGAATCACTTCTGCGCGCTGGCCGTTCGGCGCGCTCTCCGTCATCACGAACTCGCCGCCTTCGAAGTCGGTGCCGGGTCGGGAAAGCAGAATCGCCACCTGTAGCGGAAACACATGCTCGCCGTAGAGGTCCTGATGCAGGCAGTTGTAGTCGCCCGGACCGTACTCGAGGATGAGCGGTGTCGGGCGCGTCTGCCCCGCCCGGCGGCATTGCTCGAGAAACGCGTCCAGTTCGTCCGGGTACTGCATGTCGACGCCCATTTGCCGGTTCCAGCGATTGGCGATCGGCGCGAGATACGGATACAGCGCATGCCGTAGCCGATGCAGCAACGGCGGCAGCGGATACGCGAAGTACTTGTATTCGCCACGCCCGAAATTGTGGCGCGCCATGACGATGCGCGAGCGGAAGCCGTCGTCTTTCGCATACAGGGCCGCGAGCTTTTCACATTGCTCGGGCCTAAGCACGCGAGGCAGCACGGCGTTGCCGCGCGCATCGAGCGATCGCTCGATCTCGGCCCAATCGTATGTTCCGGAATCCGCCTTTTCGGTCCTCATGGCTGCGGCTCTCATGGCATTTGCTCCTCCGTTGGCAACCCGCATTTTTGCTTGCATTGTGTCCGCAGCGCGCGCAAATCCCGCGCCACCAGCCGCGAGACAGCGTATCACCACCGCCTCGGCGACAACATTACGCTAGCGCGCGGCGCGTTCCGATCCGGATCTTGCTATCTAACTCGACGCACACTATTGCGCGAATTTCACGGCAAGAAACGGGTATCTGCCCGCAATGCCGATCGATATCGTGGGTTCGAGGCGGAGCAATCCTGCTTCACCGTCACCGACTATCAGCAAGGAGTCGAATATGTCGATGCAAGAGGACAACAAGGCGATCGTTGGCCGCTGGTTCACGAGCTTCTGGGGCGAAACATGCGACCTCGGCGTCGTCGACGCAATCGCCGCGCCGGACATGCTGCTCAAATATTCGCTGCACGAACCGCGCCGCGGCCGCGAAGACATCGTGGCGTTCATGACGGATTTCCGCGCGGCGTTCCCCGATCTGAACTTCCGGGGCACCGCCGACCTCATCGCCGAAGGCGACTACGTCGTGGGTCAGTGGGAAGGCGGCGGCACCCATACCGGGCCGGCGTTCGGCGACCTTCTCGCCGGAACC
>Ga0335070_10006904_pt1 | contig 13343 bp, 14 predicted proteins | sample Lox_Sample_13_FD_206722 | JGI IMG/M metagenome (GOLD analysis project Ga0335070, IMG submission 206722) | Soil microbial communities from Loxahatchee National Wildlife Refuge, Florida, United States - Lox_Sample_1.3 | ecosystem: Environmental > Terrestrial > Soil > Wetlands | place: USA...
CTGACCATCGGGTCCAACGATGATGTGCGCTGGCAGCACCTCGCCAACGAACGCGATATCGGTCGCCACGGTCTCCTCCACACAGAAGACGCCCGTCGACGGTCCGCAGAAGTCCGCAATCGGGTTGCCACCCGCGTCCAATGCCGCTCCGCGAGCGACGATCCGATGTGCGGTTTGATCGTTGTACGTCACCCACAAGCTTCCAGACGCGAAGGTCCCAGCGGGTCCGGTCGCGATGGAGCTACGATCAGTGAAAATCCTCGGCCCAAGTGCCTCTACGAGGCTGAACGTCGCACCACCATCTCCACTCATTGCCACGATGGTTGGTCGCTTCCCATTGGGATCAAATGCAGGATCTGCGAGGTACGTGATGAACAGCTTTCCGTGGTCCTCGAACACGGCCCACGGATCACCAACGCCGGCTGGGATCGATCCGCCGTCGACAGCGATCTTCGATGGAATCCACGTCTCACCGCCGTCGCTGCTATGAGCAGCGAACACTCCATTCGCAAAGGGCTCCGTTCTCGAGATCGCGAATACGCGTTGGGGGTCGTGAGGGTCGACCGCGATGAAGACCTCGTTCTGATTCCCCAATGCCAGGGCGAGATTCGCCGAGCTGAGATGCACGGGTGTCTCCGGCTCGGGTGCCGAGGCCGTAGACGCCTCGACTAGAGATTGGATGCTTGACGCCGGAGCACCGGTAGCCTGAGCTGATTTTAACCAGTCGATGCAAGCCTCCTCCCAGCTCGCCTCATCGAGATGCCCCTCGAGGAATTCGAGGCAAGCCTCGCTCGCAGTTGCATTCGCTGTCTGCTGCGCAGGCAACAGGGCTGCGAGGACACATACTATTGACGGCAACCGCCAGACAGTCACCGTTCCCCCTCCTCGTGAAGCCCTCCGTGCGGCCAGCGTGGCGATCGGATTGCGCTATTGGCTCCTGCGCACGAAGGGCAAGCCAAGGAGACCGAGCACCAGCAGCAACCCAGTGCCAGGCTCGGGCACGATCGTGACACTGCCGCCCGGCGCGCTGGTGAGTTCGAAGAAATCCAGTCCGTACGGGCCCCCTAAAGGTCCACCGGGCTGCCAGGTGTACGTCAGAGTTCCCGGGGCCGTAGCGCTGATGATTACGACTGCCTTGAGGGGCGCGTCCGCGCGCTCCGGCTCGCCGGCGATCTGATTGAAAGCATCGCCGAAACCCGCACCTCCTACGAGCACGCCGAGGATCCAGATCAGACCTCCTCCAAAGGATGTCAGAGGCACCTGAGTGGAGCTCACATACGTGGCGAGGCTCGGGTCGAACAGAATGCGCCCTAAGATGGCGTTATCTGTCCCGCCCTCTGAATCACCCAACACATTCAGCGTGATCTGCTCACCCACCTGGTAGACCTGCTTGTCCGGTGTGATGGTGAGCGTGGCCGCGTCGGCGGCGGATGCGATCGTCAGGAAAATCGGGATCGCGATTCGAGAGCGTTTCATCGCTCCGACCTCCGCTGCTCCCCCCCGGATCAGAATACCACCGCGCGCCGGCCCGATGAGTCGACGATCGAGATCGGCGCGTCACCGGCCCTTGCCGGTGGCGCGTAGGCGATTCGTGTCTATCGGAGCGCGGAAATGCGCAGCCCAAGCGCGACACCGAGGAGGCCGAGTGCGAGCAACGCTCCGGTCCCCGGCTCGGGCACGATCGTGACGCTGCCGCCCGGCGCGCTGGTGAGTTCGAAGAAATCCAGTGGTCCCCCCCCGATCTGATTGAACGCGTCCCCGAATCCCACACCACCGGTAAGCAAGCCGCCGATCCAGAAAGGACCGCCGAGAAACGTCAAGAGGTCCTGGCTGGAGCTTACGTAGCTCGCGAGATCGGGGTCGAAGAGAATGCGCCCAAAGATGGCGTTATCTGTCCCGCCCTCTGAATCACCCAACACGTTGAGCGTGATCTGCTCACCCACCGGGTAGACCTGCTTGTCCGGTGTGATGGTGAGCGTCGCCGCGTCGCTCGCGGACGCGACGCAGCACGCTGTCGCGAATGCCGTCAGCGCGACGCGTGCTCGCTTCATGGCTCAGCCGTTCTCCGGCTCGCCCGCCTTCTCCGCGGCGAGCGCGGCGCGCTCCGCGTCGGCGTCGAAGCGCTCCCAGAAGAGGCACGCGTCGACACTCTTGCGCGGCGGGCGGCCGTAGCGGCCGACGGGCCAGCCGATCGGCAGCATGGCGCAGGAGGGCCGCTCGGGCGGCAGCCCGAGCCACGGGTCGATCTCGTTCGCGAAGGCGATGTGGAGCGTGGTGAGCGATGCGCCGAGCCCGACGGCGCGGCACGCGAGCAGGACGTTCTGGATCGCCGGGAAGAGTGCCTGCGCCTGCGGCTCGCCGCGCCGCGTCCAGCCCGCGACGAAGAGGAGCACCGGCGCCTCGTGCAGATGGTCGGCGAGGTGCAGCGCTGCGCGGACGTTGCGCCTCTTCGCGGCCGGGAAGCCGGGGTCGTCCATGCGCGCGAGCGCCGGCGCGATGTAGGTGTGGAAGGCGCGGCGGTAGCGCTCCGCCACGTACGCGCGCCGCAGGGGCTCGGTCACCGCGATGAAGGTCCACGGCTGCCGGTTGCTGCCCGACGGGGCGAACGTGCCCGCCTCGCAGACCTTGCGGATCAGCGCGCGCGGCACCGGATCGGGCCTGAGCCTCCGGATCGCGCGCGTCGTGCGGATGCCTTCGAGGAGCAGCACGTCCTCGCCGAGGCGGTCGACGTCGACGGCGTCCATCTTCACTTCTTCGAGCCCAGGGACACGATCCGATCGAATGCGCCCTTCTCGAGCGCCATCACCGAGAGGCGCGCGCGCGTCACCAGCGGGATCTTCGCCAGCCGCGCGTCGCCCTTGATCTCGGCGAGCGTCACGGGCCGCGCCAGTGCTTTCACGGGCGAGAGCTCGACGGCCAGCCACTTCGGGTCGTCGGCCTTCGGATCCGGGAACGACTCGCGCACCACCTTCGCGATGCCCACGACCGACTTGCTGTCGCCCGAGTGGTAGAAGAGCACGAGATCTCCCCGCTTCATGGCGGCGAGGTTGTTGCGCGCCTCGGGGTTGCGCACGCCGTCCCACACGGTGCGCGCTTCGCGCACGAGATCGTCCCACGAGTAGGTGCCCGGCTCGGACTTCACCAGCCAGCCGCCGCCCGCCATTGCGCGCTCCTCCAGGCCTCAGTCGCCCGTCGATGGTACTCGAGCGACCGCGCCGACGACGCGCCAGATCTGCACCGACCGCGCACCCGGGACCGGCTCGAGGCACGGCGTGCGCTCGGGACGCAGCGTCATCTGGCCGCCTTCCACGAAGAAGCCCGCGCCGATCCGGCGAGCGAGCGCGCAGACCTCGCCGCGGTAGAAGGCCGCGTACTCGTCGTGGATCTCCTGGCGCTCGAGCCCGAGCCCGGGAGAGGGCACGAGGCGCAGGTCCGGCCGCGCGAAGAGCAGCCGGTACTGGAGGTTGAACTCCGCGAGCACGAGGCCGTGCGGCGGCACCACGTCGAGCTCGCGTCGGAAGGCGTCGAGCTCGGCGTACTTCGCCACGTTCGCCTGGAAGATCAGGACGAGCGCCGCGCCGCCGCAGAGTGTCAGGAGCAGCCAGTCGCTGCCCCGCGCGGGCGCAGCCTCGGGCGCCGCCGCGGCCCTGCGTGCCGCCGGCGTACCCCCGCGCCGGATCCACTGCCTCGCGGCGCGCAGCACTCCCTGCCAGTAGGTCACCGCGGTGTCGAACGGCTCCCGGAGGATCCGCGCGAGTGGCGCCGCGTAGGCGACGAACAGGAGAGGCATCGCGACGTCCATGAAGTAGCGGACGTACCTGAGCGAGATGGGGAGGAAGAGCAGCAGCAGCGCGTGCTCGGTGCGGAGCCGGCGCTCCTTCGGCGCGAGACGAGGCACGACGAGCAGCCAGATCGTCAGCGTCGAGATCAGCAGATACGGGTGGTCGAACAGCGACATCAGCTCGCCGACCTGGGTGCCGAGCACGCTGCCGACGTCGTCGGAGCGGATCAACGCCGCGACGTTCTGCCAGAAGGCGGCCGGCTGAAGGAGCGTCGCGGCGGCGAGGGCGCCCAGAGCGCCCAGGGCGAAGCCGCGGCTGCCGCGCACGAAGGTCGCGAGGGCCGCGGGCGCGACGTAGATCCAGGCGAGATACGGATACAAGAAGGCCAGCAGCGCCGAGGCGAGCGCGCCGCGCAGGGCACCTCGTGCCGCACAGGCGTACACGAGGTAGCAGGTGCCGAACGCGAAGGGGCGGATCAGCGAGACGCGCGTCAGCGGCAACGCCAGCAGCGCCACGGCTACCACACCGGCGAGCGTCAGGCTGCGGCGATCCTCGAGCTGCGCGGCCAGCTTCGAGCGGGCGAGGCACAGCGCCACGAAGAGCGCCATCAGCGCGACCGAAACCAGCCGGACGAGCACGATCTGCTCCAGCAGCGGCGGCGCGCCGAGCCCGCCGAGCCCCCACGCGAGGCCGCGCAGCACGCGGTCGTAGCCGTACCAGGGGTCGTAGTGCGGGTACAGCTCGAAGATCGAGAACGGATAGACGCTGCCCCAGCTCTTCGCGTCGCCGAAGGCGAAGGCCACGTGCCGCAGGCCGTCGTCCATCGGGAAGGAGAGCAGCCCGAAGAGCGCGACGAAGAGCAGGAGCGCGATCCACAGGGCGGCGCGCAGGCGGCCGACGGAGCTTCGCTGCGGAGCGTCCACGCGCGGGTCGGGCCTAGCGAAGCGCCTCGGGTGTCTGCCTCGCCATCACGTCGCGCGCGGCATAGGCGACGAGCGCGCGCGGTGCGACGCGCATGGCGAGGTTGCCGCGCAGCCAGTTGAACCAGCCCGACACCACGGAGGGCTGGTTCCCCAGCGAGCGCAGCGCCAGCTCGACGACCTGCTCGGGCGGCTCGCCCGGATGCGCGATCTCCCCCGCCACCTCCTGGAACTCGGTCGCCACGGGGCCCGGCTCGACCACGAGGACGTCGATGCCCTGCTCGCGCAGCTCGACGAAGAGCGCCTCGCCGAGGAAGCGATCGAAGGCCTTGGTGGCGGCGTACACGTTGTGCAGCGGCAGCGGCTGGAGGCCCGCGACGGATCCGGTGAGGATCACCGCGCCGCGCCCGCGCTCCAGCATCGCGGGCAGCAGCAGGCGCGTCAGCACGACGGGCGCCACGCAGTTCAGCACCACCTGCTGCTCGAGGCGCGCGAGGTCGAGCTTGTCGAAGCGGCCCGCGGCGCCGACGCCCGCGTTGTTGACGAGGATCGCGATCGGGAGATCCGCCACCGCGGCGGCGAGCCGGCGCGCGCCGTCGGGATGCGAGAGGTCCTCGGCGACGACGCGCGTCTTGACGCCGTAGGCAGTCTCGAGGTCGGCGGCGAGCGCCTCGAGCCGCTCGGTGCGCCGCGCCGACACCACGCACGAGAGGCCGCGGCTCGCGAGCGCGCGGGCGAACGCCTCGCCGATTCCCGCCGACGCGCCCGTCACGAGCGCCCACTCGCCGTAGCGCTCGCGCAGCGAGGGCGCCGCCGCCGCGAAGAGCGGCTCCGCGCGCCAGAGCGCGCGCGTCAGCGCCGCGAAGGCGGCGAACGACACCGCCGCGAGGAGGAAGCCGCGCACGCCGCCCACGTAGAGCAGTGGCCAGATCAGCATGCCGAGCGCGATCTGCGCGCTGTAGACGGACGCCCACGGGTGCATCCACGGCCGCATGCGCAGGAAGCCGTAGGCGCCCGCGGCGTAGATCGCCCAGTGCAGCGGCTCGGTCAGCTTCGCGAAGCCGCCGCGCAGGATCACGCCGAACCAGACCTCTTCGTCGTGGGCGACGGGCTTCACGAAGAAGTCCCACGGCACGTAGACGATCGCCATGTAGAAGCAGAAGACCATCAGCACGTTCATCCAAAGGGGTCTTCCGCGGAAGACGTGACTCAGCCACGCGCCCATGGCGATCCTCCTCGCGTCACGGTCGATCCTCGCTGCCGTGCCGCATCGGCACGAAGCGCACGCCGAAGAGCTCCTCGCGCTCGACGCCCTTCTCGGTCTTGCGCAGGAGCAGGAGACTCTGCTCCCAGGTGCCGACCGGGATCACGAGCCGGCCGCCGACGGCGAGCTGGTCGACGAGGACCGGCGGCACGACGTCCGGCGCCGCCGTCACGACGATCGCGTCGAAGGGCGCGTGCTCGGGCCAGCCGAGCCAGCCGTCGCCCTGCTTCACGTGCACGTTGGTGTAGCCGAGGCGCGCGAGATCCCGGGCCGCGCGCGCGGCCAGCTCCGGCTCGAGCTCGATGCTGTAGACCTCCTTGCAGAGGCCCGAGAGCACGGCGGCCTGGTAGCCCGAGCCGGTCCCCACCTCGAGCACGCGCTCGCCGCCCTTCAGCGCCAGCGCCTCCGTCATGGCCGCGACGACGTAGGGCTGCGAGATCGTCTGGCCGCGCCCGATCGGCAGCGGGCGATCTTCGTAGGCGTGCCCCCGCTGCGACTTCGGCACCAGCTCGTGTCGCGGCACGCTGCGCATCGCGGCGAGGACGCGCGGATCGCGCACGCCTCGCATCTCGATCTGCTCGACCACCATGCGCTCGCGCGCCGCGGCGGTGGGATCCTGCGCGGGCTCGCTCTCGGTCGCGCTCACGGCGCGCCCGAGCGCGAGCATCGCTGCGACGAGCCATCCTGCGCCACGCACTGCCTCATGCCTCGATCGCCACCTGCCGCATGCACCAGGTGACGCCGTCCTCGGACCCGCTCCCACGCTCGCGCTCGCGCAGCGCCGCGGCGAGCGCGTCGAGCTCTGCCTCGCTCGCCCGCTCGCGCACGGCCGGCTGGCTCCGCAGCTGGGCCAGGTTCGGCGAGAACATCGCGGCGGCCGTCGCTGCCGGCAACGGCAGCTCGCGGAGCCGGGAGAGGCGCTGCGCCGGCCCGCGCGTCGCGGCCTCGATGTGCGGCCCGACGTAGAGCTCCTGGCCGCGGGCGCGGAGCGACGCGGTGACGAGGTCCAGGTAGCGCAGGAAGGCGCGGTCCTGCGTGCGGATCCACTCGACCTCGTCGAGGAGCAGGCGCCCGCCGGGGCGCAGTGCCCCGCGCCAGCGCTCGATCAGCGCCTCGGGGCCCGCGAGGTGCGCCAGCAGCAGGCGCGCGTAGATCAGGTCCGCGGGTGCGCCGGGAAAGGGCGTGCGGGTCACGTCGTGGACGAGGTGAACGACCCCGGGCGGCGCGGCGGCGCGCGCCCGCGCGACGAACGCCTCGGAGGCGTCGAGCCCGACCAGCTCGCGCGGCGCGCACACCTCGCGGAGCAGGCGCGTCGTGAAGCCCGGACCGCAGCCGAGGTCGAGCGCGCGCGCGCAGCCGCGCGGCGCCGCCTCCGCGAGGAACGCCCGCGACACGGGCTCGAAGCTGCGCGCCACCCGCGCGAGCCGCGCCGCGGCCCGCTCCGAATCCCCGAAGCTGTAGTCGCTCGCCTAGCGCCCCTTCGTGAGCCGGCCCACGTCGATGAAGCGGCGGATCTTGCCCTTGCTGGTGAACGACTCGCCGGTCCGGTTCCAGAACTCGATGCGGTTGCCCGTGCCGGTCTGCACGTTGGCGATCACGTCGCTCACGATGGTCGAGTCCATCGGCTTCGCCACGCCTTCCCAGCCCTTGTACCAGACGCCGACGAGGCTCGTGTCCTCGCTCCAGCGCTTGTTGTGCGTGAGGATCTTCCACAGCTCCTCCTTCTGGTCGAAGGCGAAGGAGTAGTGGGCGTTCAGCGTCTGCTTGTCGAGATAGATGTCCTTGTGGTGATAGGGGTGGTCGGCGTTCTTCGGCTTCATGCGGATCACGTAGCTGTCGCGCAGCTCCCAGCGGTCGCTGGCGAACGAGAGCCCGTAGGGCCCGAAGTTGTGATCCTTCTCGTACGGGTAGGCCTTCACCATCGAGTTCATCGGCGCGATGACCATCCGCTCGCCGAGGCAGGTCCACTCGTACTGCGGGACGATGCCCGCGAAGCTGAAGAGGTCGTCGAGGGTGAAGTCGGTGCCGGACACGGCGTCGGTGCGCTGCGCCGTGGAGATGCGGCGCACGCGGCGCAGCGTCGGCACGTAGACCCAGGTGTCGTCGTTCTTCGCCTCGGCGCGCGTCCCGTCGGACGACTTGTAGCGGTAGGTGAGCAGCATGATGCCGCGCGCGTCGAAGGGCGCGTCGACCTGGATGCCGAACGCGCTCTTGCGCTTCTCGCCGCGGAAGACGTCGCCCTGCATCGAGTCGAGGTACTCCTTCTCGACGCGGTGCGAGAGGAGGATCGTCTTGCCGGTGCCCTCGTAGTAGAGCGGGAGCTGCTCGCCGCGGTCCCAGTAGGAGTAGAACCAGTTGGCGCCGCCGCCCGCGCCCTGCCACTGGTAGTCGAAGTCCCACATGATCTTGACGCCGGCCTGCGGGTCGCCCTTGCAGTCGATGTCCTTCGTCGGGAACGGCTGCCCGGCGGTGTAGTTCTCGAGGCTGCCGTCGGGGCCGATCTTCGGCTGACCCTTGAACTTCTCGGTCGCGTTGTTGTACTCGGGCGGCGGAGAGTAGTCGGCGTTGGTCGGGCCGATCACGAGCTGCATGCCCTCGTAGAAGAAGAAGTCCCGGTTGTCCCAGAACTCGGCCGGCAGGAAGGGCTTCAGCTTCTCCACCTTGTCGAAGCTGATGACGTCGCCTTCCTTGAAGGTCGGCGTGACGCCTTCGCCGGCGTCCTGCGCGGCGAGCGCCGACAGGCCGACGCCCTGCATGGCGAACGCGGCAACCAGCAACCCGACGCGAATGCGCATGACTCTTCTCCTATGACGCGGTGACACGGATGGCCCACGCGTTGCGGGGAATCCGGGCGAGACCCCTCCCAGAGCCGCACCAGCCTACTCGCACGCGCGCGCGGAAATCAATCCTGGATGGATGCGGGGCGGTCAGCCCCGCGCGGCGCGGTGGGCCTTCACGACCTCCGGCGGCGCCTGGACGAGCTCGATGAGAACACCCTCGCCTCCGACGGGGTGTCCCGCGCCGTCTCCCTTCGGGTGGATGAAGCAGACGTCGTGACCCGCGGCGCCCTTGCGGATGCCGCCCGGCGTGAAGCGCACGCCGCGCGACTCGAGCCAGGCGACCGCCGCGGCCAGGTCGTCGACCCAGAGGCCCACGTGGTTCAGCGCCGGGTCGTGGACGCGCGGCCGCTTCTCCGCATCGATCGGCTGCATGAGGTCCACCTCGACGCGGAAGGGCCCGGCGCCCGCCACCGCGATGTCCTCGTCCACGTTCTCGGATTCGCTGCGGAAGGTGCCCTCGACGCGCAGGCCGAGCAGGTCGATCCAGAGGCGGCGCAGCGCGGACTTGTCCGGCGCGCCGACGGCGATCTGCTGGATGCCGAGGACGGTGAAGGGGCGGGGGTCGGCCATGGACTCATCTCCCTCTCTCTTTGTAGCCGCGCGCGAGCAGGTAGCGCTCGGAGCTGCCCTTGCGCGTGGCCTCCGGGCGCAGCGTCTTCGCCTCCGCGAAGCAGGCGCGGAGGCGCCGCGCGATCGCCTCGGCCTCCGGACTGTCGAGCAGCTTGCAGAGCAGGTCGCCGCCCGGGCGCAGCAGGATCGGGACGGCGGCGGCGACCGCCTCGAGCAGACGCTCCTCGTTCGCGCGGTCGGCGTCGCGAACCCCGGTCAGCTTCGGCGCCGCGTCGCACAGGACGACATCCGCGGGAGCACCGAGCGCGTCGAGAATCGCTTGCAGGACAGCAGGTTCGCTGAAGTCGCCCACGATGGAGAACACGTTCGCATTCTGGAGCGGCGGCTCGATCGCAGCCAGGTCGACGCCGACCACGCGCCCCGTCGGACCCACGCGCTCCGAGGCGACCTGGAGCCAGCCGCCGGGCCAGCAGCCGAGGTCCGCGACCCGCGCGCCGCGAGGCACAAGGCCGTGCCGCGCGGCGATCTCCTCCAGCTTGTACGCCGCGCGCGAGCGGTAGCCCTCGCGCTTGGCGCGCTGGTGGAAGGCGTCCTTGCGCTGGTAGCGCGCCACCGACCCGGGCTTATGCCCGGGCCTTCACGGACGGCCGCACGCGAAGCAGCGCGTCGGGGTGGCCGGGCACGCCTCCGCGCACGAAGAGCAGGCCCTTCTGCGCGTCGACCCGCACGATCTCGATGTTCAGCGTGGTGACCCGCTCGTTGCCCATGCGCCCCGCCATCTTCAGGCCCTTGATCACATGGCCGGGGAAGGAGCCGGGGCCGATCGAGCCGCCATGCCGGAAGTTCTCGTGGGCTCCGTGCGCCTCGGCCTTCGAGGGGAAGTGATGCCGCTTGACGACGCCCGTCGTGCCGCGCCCCTTCGACGTACCGATCACGTCGACGCGCTGGCCGGGGGCGAAGATGTCGCAGCGGATCTCCTGGCCGACCTCGTAGGACTCGGCCTCCTTGGGCGTGATCCGCGTCTCGCGCAGGTAGCGGGGCGTCGCGACCTTGGCCTTTTCGGCGTGCCCCATCTCGGCCTTCGACGCGACCTTGCGGCGCTTCTCGCCGTAGCCGAGCTGGAGGGCGTCGTAGCCGTCGTTCGCCGCCGTCTTCTTCTGGACGATTTTGTTCGGCGCCGCCTCGAGCACCGTCACGGAGATACACTCCCCGGCCTCGTTGAAGAGCTGGGTCATGCCCACCTTGCGGCAGAGGAAGTCGATCGGCACGGCAGCGCTCCCTGGGATCACCCCGTCCGGGGCTCCAGAAGGGCGCGCAATATAGGAGGGGTGGGCTCCGATGTCGAGCGAGCCCCGGCGCCGCGCCCTCGTTCTGGGGCTCGACGGCGCCAGCTTCGACGTGATCGACCCGCTGATCGCCGCGGGGCGGCTGCCCCACCTGGCGGCCTGGCGGCGCGCGGGCGCGGCGCGCCCTCTGGCGAGCACCGTCCCGCCGATGAGCTTCCCCGCCTGGAGCACGTTCCTGACGGGCCTCGAGCCGGGCGGCCACGGCCTCTTCGACTTCACCGAGCGGCTGCCCGGCGCCTACCGGATCCGCTTCGTCAACGCGACGCACCGCCGGGGGGCGACGCTGCTCGGGCGCGCGAGCCGGGCCGGGCGCCGGGTGCTTGCGCTCGGGATCCCGGCCACGTTCCCGCCCGAGCCGGTCGACGGGCTGGTCGTCTCGGGCTTCGATGCGCCCGTCTCGACGGGGACCGACGCGCGCTCGGCGAGCGACCCCGCGCTCTACGCTGCGATCGCCGCGCGCGCCGGCCACTGGAAGCGGCCCGACCTCGACGAGAGCGCCACCGACGAAGGCTTCCACGAGCGCGCGGCCGCGACGCTCTGCGCGCGGGTCGAGAGCAAGACGCGCTTCGCGCTCGAAGCGCTGCGCCAGCTGGGCGCCGCGGGGCGCCGCCCCGACCTCGCGGCGATCGTGTTCGCGGAGAGCGACACCGTGGCGCACCACTACTGGCGCGACCACGATCCGGCCTCGCCGCGCCGCGATCCACACGCGAGCAGCACGCGGCGCGGCGCCGTCGCCGCGGTGTACGAGCGCCTCGACGCCGCGTGCGGCGCGCTGCGCGAAGCCTTCGGCGACGACGCGCTCTGCGTCGTGATCTCGGATCACGGCAGCGGCGGCGCGTCGCACCGCGTGGTGCACCTGAACCGGCGCCTCGCAGAGTGCGGCCTGCTCGCGCGCAGCCGCTCCGGCGGACGCTTCGAGGCCGCAGCCCGAGCCGCGCGCGCCCTCGCGCTGCGCGCGCTGCCGCCCGCCGTGGCCGAGGCAGCGTTCCGCCGAGCGCGCGGCACCGCGGCGCGCCTCGAGAGCGCGGCGCGCTTCGCGGGCTTCGACTGGCCGCACACGCAGGCCTTCTCCGAGGAGGCCAACACGCAGCCCGGCGTCTGGATCAACCTGCAGGGGCGCGAGGCGGAGGGCTGCGTCGCGCCCGGCGACTACGAGCGCGCGCGCGGCGCGGTGATCGATGCGCTGCTCGACTGGAAGCTGCCGGGCGGCGGCCCGGTCGTGGCGCGCGCGCGTCGGCGCGAGGAGGTCTACCGCGGACCCTGCGTCGCGCGCGCGCCGGACGTCGTCGTCGAGCTGGCCCTCGACGCAGGCTACGGTCTGTGCCTCGTGCCGACCCCGTGGTCCGACGCCTCCTGCGATCCGATCCGCACGCTCGAAGGCGAGGCGCTGGCGGGCGGCCGCGGCCGCGGCACCAACGGCACGCACCGCCCCGACGGCGTCTGGCTCGCGACGGGATCCGGCTCGGAGCGGCTCGACCTCGCGGCGGCTCCCGCCCTCGCCGACGTGGCGCCGACGCTGCTGCGCCATCTCGGCGTCGCATGGGACGGCGACCTCGACGGCGTGTCGCTGCTGCGCGCGGACTACGGCCCCGAGGACGCGGCGCGCGTCGAGGCGCGGCTTCGCGCGCTCGGATACCTCGAGTGAGCACGCTCGATCCGCAGGGGCGTCCCGCGCTCTCGCTGGTCTTCCCGGCCCGCGACGAGGAGCCGAACCTCGGCGCGCTGCTCGACCACGCGCTGGCGACGGCCGCGCAGCTCGCCGACGACTTCGAGGTGCTGATCGTCGACGATGGCAGCCGCGACGGCGGCGCCGGGCTCGTGCGCGTGCGAGCCGAGCGAGATCCGCGCATCCGGCTCATCTCGCACGCCGCCGCGCGCGGCTACGGCGCCGCACTGCGCACGGGCCTGCGCGCCGCGCGCGGCGAGCTGGTGTTCTTCAGCGACGCGGATCTCCAGTTCGATCTCGGCGATCTCGTGCACCTACTCGGCCACGCGCGCGACTTCGACGTGGTGGCGGGCTACCGGGCGCCCCGACGCGACCCGTGGACGCGGCGCATCCTCGCGCGCATCTGGGGCGCGCTCGTGCGCAGGCTCTTCGCCTTGCCGGTCCGCGACATCGACTGCGCTTTCAAGCTCTTCCAGCGCCGCGTGCTCGAGGCCGTGCCGCTCGCGTCGATCGGCGCCTTCGTCAACACCGAGCTGCTGGTGCGCGTGCGCAGCGCGGGCTTCCGCATCCACCAGGTTCCGGTAACGCACCGGCCGCGGCGCCACGGCCGCCAGTCGGGAGCCAGGCCGCGCGTGATCCTGCGCGCGGTCGTCGAGCTGGCCTCGCTCTACCGCGAGCTGCGGCGCCCGCAGGCGCCGCTCGCCGCCGAGCCCCAGCCGAGCCGGGCCGACTAGCATCGATGAGTGGGCTGCGGCTCGGCTTGGTCGGCGCCTTCAACTTTCCCGCGCCGCAGGGCTCGCAGGTCTATGCGCGGGGCCAGGCGCTGGCGCTGGCAAAGGCGGGCGCGGAGGTGACGCTGCTCTGCTACGGGCGCGGCGAGGGAGCGCCGCCGGGTGGACTGCGCGTGCTGCGCGTCGCGCGCGCGATCTCGCCGCGATCGCTCCGTGCGGGTCCG
>Ga0335070_10006905_pt1 | contig 13343 bp, 10 predicted proteins | sample Lox_Sample_13_FD_206722 | JGI IMG/M metagenome (GOLD analysis project Ga0335070, IMG submission 206722) | Soil microbial communities from Loxahatchee National Wildlife Refuge, Florida, United States - Lox_Sample_1.3 | ecosystem: Environmental > Terrestrial > Soil > Wetlands | place: USA...
CCGACCGTCTCCAAGAGTCTCCCACGCCCCTTTTCCGCCATGGGGTTCAAGGGGTCGCGGGTTCGAATCCCGCCGTCCCGACCAAATCAAATCAACAACTTACGGCGCGTTCTGAGCTCGAACTCGGGAGCCGCTGTCCATATTTATGTCCACATTGGGGGGGACGATTGGCTCGGATGCGCCTCGAGTTCCGCAGAACGATGACAGAGTCAGGATCGCGTAGGTTGTTGCAGCGACACTCGATGCGAACGTTCACGGTGGCGGCGACCAGGTCTCACGCGCTTTCAGATGTTGAGTTCCCCGTTCGTCGCTTCTTCACGATTCAAGAGGGTCGTGAGTTCGGGCTCTCTTGGTGTGAGCGAGAAGCCGCACTCACCCGGATTGCCCTTGGGGTCTGCTCATCTTTGAGAGCCGTTGCGGCAGCGCCGGTAGGCTCACGGCTCGACTGAATTCGGCAGCGTTAGGCACCGACACTGCAGTTGACGGAACAGGGACGAACCCAAACCGTTCAGCCGGTGGAGCGGGAGCGTTGCGGCTCGCTACGCCTCAGCAACCGCGTCGACGTGTTCGCGCAGCCGGGCGATGTCTTTTGTCGGGGTGTCGCCGAAGAAGCGGCCGTACTCCCTGCTGAATTGGGACGCAGAGATGTACCCCACCTGCCGGCTTGCCACCCCCGCGTCCATCATTGCCGAGAGCATCAGCCGCCTCGCTTCCTGGAGGCGCAGGACCTTCTGATACTGCAGGGGACTCATCGAGGTGACGGCCTTGAAGTGCTGGTGGAACGAGGACGCACTCATGTGCGCCAGGTCGGCGAGTTCCTCGACCTTCATCGGTTCGGAGAAGTTGGCGCGCAGCCAGGACACGGCCTTCGCGATTCCGTGCGTTCCAGACTCCGCGACGCCGATCTGCGCCACCCGTGCCCCTATGGGGCTGAGGAGTAGACGGATCAGGATCTCGTCCACCACAAGAGGCGCGAGCAATTCGGCTCCCGGCTGCCCGATCAATTCGACCAACCGGGTGGCCGCGGCCACAATGCTCGGGTCGCTCTGACCGACCGCCACGCCACGGCTCTCGTGGACTCGGGGGAGGCCGTGAGGAAACACCCTCAAGACCAACTCGGCGACCTTGTTGCGGTCGAGGTCGAGCTTGAAACAGAGGAATGGTTCGGAGGGGGTGGCCCGCATCACCTGGGCCGTCACCGGCAAATCGACGGAGAAGGCGATCATCCGGGTCGCGTCGTAGTCGTAGACCTCCTTCCCCACGATGATCCGCTTGGCGCCCTGTGCGACGACGCAAAGGGCGGGCTGCTGCAGGCCGTGCACGAGCTCCGAATAGACGCGCGATCGGCGGATCGCGTGGACGCCCGGAACGCGGAGCTCGAAGCTGCCATCGTGTGGTGCGTAGGCCGCGATCAACCTGGCCAGACTGACGACGCTTGGCTCGGAAGAGCCAGCCGCGGCACCCGGTGAATGTGATCTGGTATCAGAGGATTTCATGGTCGGGTCCTTCCTATGGCCTCCGCGATGGTAGCGCCGCCGGCGCCGCGCTCACACCCGGTAGCCACCGTTCCGTCGGCCCGGGAAAGGTCATGGTGATCAGACAGTCTTCACGCGCCGCGGCCGGTGATCCGGCTTCCAGGTCCCGCGCACCATTACGACGGTCTCCTTCTCGCGTGACCGCGATCGTTCGAGGTGAGAAGCGCCGGGAACCTCATGATCGTCGACTCGTCCTCCAGCTACGTGCTCTCAGGGATGACCTCGTTGAGGCATCGGAGGGCATTCAGCGTTCTCGGGTAGCCGATATAGGGTAGTACCTGAGTGATCACAGCGAGGAGGGTCGGCTTGTCGTTGCCGACGGCCACGTTGCCCAGGGTGTGCGCTCTGAGTTGCGCCTCGCATCCTCCGAGCGAGAGGATCATCGAGAACGTGAGGAGCTCACGCGTCCGCAGGTCAAGGCCTGTTCTGGTGTAGTAGTCGCCGAAGCAATTGGCCGACAGGAGTCTGTTGATGTGCATCTGGTTCTCCGGCGTCTCCGCGTGCATGCGGTCGATCATCTCGCCGAAGATCTCCTTCTGCAGCGCAAGGCCCTTTTCGAAACGTGTCTCGGGCGAAGTGGTGGACTGCCCTTGCAGCGGCAGCGTCAACCCGCCGCTCTGCAGGATCTCGTTGGTGGCATGGAGGAACTCGAAGACGCCCGCGATCCCACAGTAGGGCACGGCCTGGTAGAGGATCTCCTTGATCTCAACGGGCGTGACACCGACGGTCAAGGCACCGCGGAGCATGACCTTGTACTCGCCGAGCGTCTGCCTGGCAATTAGTGCCGCCAGGATCACCATCAGGCGGGTGCGGTCGTCGAGGTTGCCATAGGAAAGCACTTCGTCGAACGCGAAGTTGTCGAAGACCTCGACGAGTTCTGGATCCGTGACCTGCAGCGTAGACACGTGGTCCGGGAAGAGCTTCTCGTGGTTTCTGCGCGCGGTTTCCGAGATACTCATGAGTCCGTCCTCCGCCAGGTTTTCCGGGGCACGAAGCCGGTCACTCGCTCACGCCCGACTCGCGAAGCCACGCCGCGATCTGGTTCCCGGCTCTTGCCACGCTCCCGCCCGTGATCGCGAGACCTTTCCGCACCGTGGCGCCCGGGCACAGCTTCCGGACGTCGCTCTCGCTGTGGCCCATCCCGCTCCCCTCATGCGTGCAGAACGGGACGATGGTCTTGCCGGAGAAGTCGTACGCCTCGAGAAAGGTGTAGACCGCCATTGGCATCGTGCCCCACCAGTTGGGGTAGCCGAGGAAGACCACGTCGTAGTCGCGCATGTTGTCCAAGCGACCGGTGAGCTCGGGCCTGGCGTTCTGACGCAACTCCTGCCGCGCCACGTCCGTGGTCTCCTCGTAGTCCGAGGGGTAGGTCTTAACGGTGTCGATTCTGAAGAGGTCACCGCCCGTCAGCTCCTGGATCATCTGTGCGGCCAACTCGGTGTTGCCGGTTGCCAGGTTCACAATCTTGCCGCCGACGTAGTTGTTCCCCTTGCGGGAGAAGTACGCGATCAGGCTCTTATTCGGTGCCGCCATGTCATTCCTCTCTCTTCGAATTCTGCGGCCTCTCTCCTTCTCACAGGCCCGTCCTCTTCTCGAGTGCCTCCGGATAGCGCGCCCCCTGCACCTCGATCTTCGAGGCGGCGGCGTTGATCTCGCGGAGATCGTCGGGAGTGAGCTCAATCGCAGCTGCGCCCAGGTTCTCTTCCAGGCGCGGGAGCTTCGTGGTGCCCGGGATCGGGACGATAAACAGCTTCTGGGCCAGCAGCCACGCGAGGGCGATCTGCGCCGAGGTCGCCTTCTTCTTCTCGGCGATGGCGCCGAGCAAGTCGACCAGGGCGCGGTTGGCCTTGCGCGCCACCGGCGTGAAGCGCGGGACGATGTTGCGGAAGTCGGCCTTGTCGAACTGGGTGTTCTCGTCGATCTTGCCGGTCAGGAACCCTTTGCCGAGTGGGCTGAACGGCACCAGACCGATACCGAGCTCCTCGAGCGTCGGCAGCAGCTCCGCCTCGGGGCGCCGCCACCACAGCGAGTACTCGCTCTGGACCGCGGTCACCGGCTGGACCGCGTGGGCTCGCCGGATCGTCTTGACACCTGCTTCGGAGAGGCCGAAGTGCTTCACCTTGCCGGCGGCGATCAGATCCTTCACCGCGCCGGCCACGTCCTCGATCGGCACGTCGGGGTCGACCCGGTGCTGGTAGAAGAGGTCAATGCGGTCAGTCCTCAGCCGCCTGAGGGAGGCGTCCGCAACCTGCCGGATGCGCTCAGGCCTGCTGTCCGACCCCGCTGAGGAGTCGCCGTTCTTGAAGCCGAACTTGGTCGCGAGGACAACCCTCTCGCGGAAGGGCGCGAGCGCCTCACCGACGAGTTCCTCGTTGGCGAACGGCCCGTATGCCTCCGCGGTGTCGAAGAAGGTCACGCCGCGCTCCACGGCCGCGCGCAGCAAACTGATCATCTCGTTGCGGTCGGGCGGCGTACCGTAGGCGAAGCTCATCCCCATGCAGCCGAGTCCGATGGCGGAAACCTCCAGCTTGCTCTTCCCAAGCACTCGCTTCTTCATTTCTTTTCTCCTTCCTGACGCCTCACGGGCGCAACAGTGTCTTGATCGCGCGGGCCATAGAGCACCGCACCTCTCATCGTCTGCCTTCCTGTTGTTCGCGGTTGGTTATCCTCGGCGGCCCAGCGAGGTACTGCTCGTCGCTGACCTTCTCCATCCAGTCGGCGGTTTTGTCGTCAAGCCGTTCCTGGATGGCGATGTGCGTCATGGCGGTGGTCGGCGTGGCACCGTGCCAGTGCTTCTCACCGGCAGGAATCCAGACAACGTCGCCGGGCTGGATCTGCTCGACCGGTCCGCCCCAGCGCTGCGCGAGGCCACACCCGCCCGTCACGATCAGGGTCTGGCCTAGCGGGTGGGCGTGCCACGCGGTCCGAGCGCCAGGCTCGAACGTGACGCTGGCGCCTGTCACGCGTGCCGGGTCAGCAGCGTGGCACAAGGGGTCAACCCGCACCGTGCCGGTGAACCACTCCTCCGGTCCTCTGCCGGAGGGTTGTGAGCCGCTTCTCTTGATTTCCACGGTGCCTCCTCGTCAGTGCGAAGGGCGAGTTCGAACTCTCCGCCCTGTCCTGCTCAGCGCGCCTACCTACCGCGCGGCCGTGCGTTTCGAATATAGGGGCTTGCGCTGCGGGATGGTTGCCTGATCCTCCACATCTCTAACCGGATCCGATCGGCTGAACGGTTCTGCCTGGCATCGGCTCTGACCTTTGAGTTGCGAGCGCAACGGAGAGGCCGGCTTCGCGCGGGCTGTAATCGACTGATTCCTCCGGTGTGCTATCAGAATCGTCCACGCCGGAGGGCGACGTGTACAGGGATGGTGCCGCTCTGCTCGAGGAGGGTTGTGGACCCTGTGCGTTGGCCCGTGTCGAGCTCCTGAGTTCCCATGAGGCCAACTTTTGCTTCTGCGTCTCAATAGCGTGTCCACATATTTGTCCACATTCGCCCGACCCATTGGTCGCCGCCGGTCTCCCTGTATGCGCGACTGGCGCCCTACGTCTCGTTCGCTAAGTCATGACCGGAGAGAGAATTCGTATGCGGCCGGCGCTCCTAATCACCGCCTGGCTCCCACAAGCTCCGAAGGGCTCCCGAGCCCCTTTGCGCCCATGGGGTTCAAGGGGTCGCGGGTTCGAATCCCGCCGTCCCGACCAGACAGATCCACACCACGTCGAGAGTCTGAGGGAGAGGCAAGGGAGAACCAGCCTCTAGGAACTGGCCCTCGGTTTGATGGTCACCTTCACCGAGGCTGCGCCGCCCACCCCGAACCCCAGGAACTTACCGTCCGCGTCGAAGCTCACCGAGATTTCGATCTCGCTGATGTGGTAGTCGTTCGTCATGATGGAGGCCAGCTCGTCGATCGCGCCCTCGATCTGCTTCTTCGCGGCCTTCAACCCTTTGAGGAGCTTGGTGGATGGAACCGTTCTGGAAGCCAGCCTCTCGGGTACGAGCACGTTCGCGGCGGTCAAGGCGAACCGAGCCGGAGGCGGCGCGACCTTGGTGACGCGGCTCGGAGGTGCGGTCTTTTTCCTCACACCGGTTGCAGGGACGCTCACTATCGGCCCGACCCTGATCTCGGTAGGGAGCCGGCGTGTGCCTCGCCGGTTTGCAGCCAGAAGTGAAGCGTCAAGAACGACCAGACCAGGCCCGCTGGGCTGGGCCTGCCGGGCGCGAGGCCTCCGTCTGACCTTCAGTTTGGGGCTCCGCGGCTTCTGGGCTCTCTTCGTCATCGTCCCACCTCCCGACCGGGCCAAGACTCGTTTCGTGTCAGCCGAGCGCCCTCGTCTTCCTGCAAGGGTCCCGCTTGACCAACGAGCTGCTTGGCCTCCCGGTCTCTCGTTGCTCCATGATCACCGGCATCGTACCGGAGGCTGGCTCACTTGACCCGTGGGTTCGGGTCTGCAACGACCTCCGCACAGACCATCGTGAGGGCGCTGGAGCGATGGGGATCCATCGGGTCGCGGGTGCGAATGCCGCTGTGCAGAACACCCCCGCGGTGCGGGACGCGATCCGCCGGCCCTGGAGCGCGATCGGTGGCAGGTGAAGACTGCGACCTTCACACCAGTGCGCGCGGCGCCCCCGTCAGCCGATCGGTCGCGTCCGCACGCCCTTGACTGCGCCTTCGGCGGCGCTAGCATGCTCGGAGGTGAGAAGTTCGGCCGCCATTCCCAGCATCGCGATCCGCTGCGCGCATCCGGGCAGCGATCCGCCGACGGGACGCGTCGGCGGTTTCTCCGTTCGCAAATGCGTCCTCGACAGCAAGGGAGGAATGCAATGACCCCCCATCGTTCCCTCGCGTTCGCGTGCGTCGTCCTGAGCTTCGCTCCCTGCGCGCTCGTTCCGGATCGCGCTTTCGCTCAGGGCAATCGCGGCCCACTCGCCAACGTTCCGAGGCTGCTCCAGGTGCTCGACAGGGACGGGTTCGAAACGCTCCAGGGACGGTTCCTGGTCCTCGACGCCGTCAAGAACGCCTGCGGGGGCGTCATACCGAGCGCGTGGTACAACAACGTGCAGCCGTACATGGTCGCGATGCTCCCGGGCCGCGTCGGCGACAGCCCGGCGTGGGAAACGACCGAGCGCAAGCTGTCCCCCGCCTATTTCCTGCGGCAGGATGAGGCGCTCCTGCTGGTGGGGAGCACGCCTCCGCCGATGGCGTACTTCTCGTTCCAGACGTTCCTGTTCATGAGGTACGACCTCGACAGCTACAGCTACGATCCGACCACCGGCGGGTTCTTCCGGCCGTACGAGGCGCCGTTCGCCTACCTCGGCGACACGGTCAACTCGCTCACGATCCGCACGACCGGCTGGAGCCGGTACGACCGTCCGATGGTGCTCATCTCGACCGGGAACCGCACGACGCGCGAGCGGCTGCGAGGAGCGCTGCGCGCCGCCGGCTACCCGGATGCCATCGTCAACACCGAGACGCTGCCGTCTTCCCTGCTCAGGCTCGGGTACGACAAGGGGGACCAGTTCCTGTTCCTGATGCGGACGGCGATCTCGTTCGGCGGCGACGCCGCCATGGCGGAGTACAAGCAGGAGGTGACCGACCCGACGCTCTCGCCGCTGAGGGTGTTCAGGGTACGGCCGAGGACCGAGTTCCGCGAGGACCCGCTGCCCGCGCCGGTGTTGCGCACCCGGGGCACCGGCCGGACCGAGATGGACCTGGTCCCCACGATGGAGAAGCTGCGCCAGGCGATCCTGGCCCAGCACGCCGCAGGGTTCGACGCCGAGGAGCTCGACACGCTCCTCCCGGACGTGTTCCCCGAGGGCTACCCGGCGATCCAGCGGCACGTCGTGTACCTGGGCCCCGGGCGCGAGGGCTCGGCGGGGTACGGCAGAGACGCGAACTACCTGGTGACCTCGTGGTTCGACCTCCCCGACGACGGCTTCGCGATCATCTACGGCGTGGACCACGCCGCCACCGGCAAGGCGACGTACTCGAGCGTCTCCGTCTATCTCGATCAGAAGCTGAACATCGGGGTCGCGAGCGCCGACAGCGCGGACTTCGCCGGGTTCCCGCACACGGCGAACCCCTACCTGCCCGGAGATACCGCCGCCGACAAGTTCTACGTCTGGCAGGTCCGCCGGGACTGCACCGGGTTCTCGGCCTGCCTCGAGGCGAAGTCGCTGGAGCCGACGTGCGAGGGGAAGGTCGCCGCGGACGCGCCCGTGCGCGTCGGCTTCCGCGCCTATGCGGAGCCGGCGACCAGGGTCGGGCCGGCCGATGCCGAGCTGGTCTACGACCGCGTGATCGTGTTCAGGACGAAGTAGCCCCGGGCATCCCGATCAGCCCGGCCGATGGCTCCACCCTCCGCCGCGGCCCCTGGGCGTTCTTGTCCGGACGCGACGCCGGGCGCCGGAACGGGCCTAGAATCGCGATCGGGATGTCCGCCTCAGCGAAGGAAGGTGCCGGATGAAGCGGATCCTTGCCGCGTTGGCCCTCGCACTCGTGCCGGCGTTCGCCGGCGCGGGGGCGCCCGCCGAGGTGCGCGCCCGGGCGCGCGAGATCTTCGAGGCGATCATCGCGTTCAGGACCTCCGTCGGCCTCGGCCAGGTCCCCGTCATGGCGGAGTACCTCGCGCGCACGTTCGAGGCCGGCGGGTTCGCGGCCGGGGACGTCCGCGTCGTGCCGCTGGGCGAGACGGCCTCGCTCGTGGTCCGCTACCGCGGCACCGGCGAGGGCGGCCGGCCGATCGCGCTGCTGGCGCACATGGACGTCGTCACGGCGCGGCGCGAGGAGTGGCGCCGCGACCCGTTCGTGCTCGTCGAGGAGAACGGCTACTTCTTCGGCCGCGGGACGCTCGACATCAAGTGCGAGGTGGCGCTGCTCACGGCCACGTTCCTCCGTCTCAAGGCCGAGCGGTTCGTTCCCACCCGCGACCTCATCATCGCTTTCTCGGGGGACGAGGAGACGGAGATGGCGACGTCGCGCGACCTCGTCCGGAACCACCGCGACCTCGTGGACGCGGAGTTCGCGCTCAACGGCGACGGCGGCGAGGGGATCCTCGACGAGACGACCGGCAAGCCTCTCGTGTATCACCTCCAGGGCGCCGAGAAGGCGATCGCGAGCTACGAGTTCACCGTCCACAACCCCGGCGGGCACAGCTCGTACCCGCGCGCGGACAACGCGATCTACGAGCTGGCCGATGCGCTCAAGCGGCTCCAGGCGTACCACTTCCCGGTGATGTGGAACGAGTGGACGATCGCGAGCCTGCGGGCGACGGCCGCCGTCACCCCCGGCGCGCTGGGCGAGGCGATGCGCCGGTTCGCCGCCGACCCCCGCGACGCCGCCGCCGCCGACGCGATCGCCGCGAGCCCGCAGAACGTCGGGCGCACGCGCACGACGTGCGTGGCGACGATGCTCAGGGGAGGGCACGCCGACAACGCGCTGCCGCAGTCCGCGACCGCGACCGTGAACTGCCGGATCTTCCCGGCCACCGGGATCGACGAGGTGCGCTCGACGCTCGAGAAGGTGGCCGGCGCGGGCGTCGAGGTGACGACGCTCGGGCACCCGTGGTCGAGCGGCCCGTCACCGATGCGCAGCGACGTCGTGGCGGCGGTGGCCGAGGCCGTGCACGCGAGCTGGCCGGGCGTCGAGATCGTGCCCGACATGGTTCCGTATGCGACCGAGGGGTCGGTCTACCGCGCGGCCGGCATCCCCACGTACGGCGTCTGCAGCCAGTTCATCAAGGACAGCGACGTGTTCTCGCACGGGCTCGACGAGCGCCTCCCGGTCGCGTCGTTCTATGCCGGCCTGGACCACTGGTACGTCCTGCTGAAGGCGCTCGCCGGCACGAGGTGACCGGCCTCGGGGACCCGACCCCGAGCCTGCTCGATGCTCGCCCGGTTACGGCTGCACTCGACCCGAAACGCCTCCCGTCCCTCCGTCAGTGCCAGAGCGTCCTGGTCGTCGGGTCGGACGAGTCGTTGTCGATCACCGATGCGTACGCGGTCACGCCGATGCCCGCGTTGACGGTGACGACCGCGAACCCGGCGGCGATGTCCGTGCGCCCGGCGCCGGTCCGGTACGGCTCCTGGTACTGGTACCACTCGCCGGGCCCATAGCTCCTGGTGTCGCTCCAGACCTGCACGCCGTTGGCGTCGAACAGCGCCACGGTGACGTTCGCGGTGTTCGAGCTGGTGTTCGTGACCCCGATGTTGGTCCGGTACGTGCCGACCTGGCCGGCTACGCCGTTTTGGGTGAGCTGCGGCAGGACCCCGGCGTCACCGGCGATGAGCCCGTCCGTCGGGACGATGCCGTCGTACCCCTGGCCGTACGTCAGGCCGGACGCCTGCTGGTTGTACGTGCGGGAGGTCGCGATCACCGGCTGGTCGGCCAGGACCTCGAGCGCCGCCGAGCTGTTCGTCATGCCCAGCATCGCCGCCACGTCGTGCAGGATCACCTGGCCGGACCTCGGCACCGTCACGACCGCCGACGTGATCCCGGCGGTCGAGTGCAGGCGCAGCGTCACCGTCGCGCCCACCACCTGGGAGGTGTCCAGGAGCCCGGCGTCGGTCCGCCACTGGCTGCCCCCGGCCCCCGGCGCGTGGCTCACGACCGGGATCCACTCCTCGGTGGTCGCGATCTGGGCGATGAACACCACGTCGTTGAGCGAGGTGACCGTGAGCGCCCCGGCGCCCGTCGGGATCGCGGTGAACTGCCCGGGCGTCCCCGAGAACACCCCGGTGAGAGGGCCGAGGTTGCCCGCGAGGCCGTACGACAGAAAGTGCGAGTCGGGTGCGAGGTCCAGGATGTCGACCCCGTTGCTGGCACGGGAGAAGCCGAGGACGCCTCCGCTCTGGTTGTCGAAGACGGCCAACCCCTCGGCGAACGGGACGGTCGGGAACCCGGCGATCGTGACCGAGCCCAGGACGGGCAGGTGGAGCGTGGTCGCGGTCTCGTTCGTGATCGTGCTGGTGTCGCCGGTGAACGTGAGCGTCATCGCGGCGTTGGTGAAAGTGGCGAGGTTGATCGTCCCCGTGGCGGTCCCGGACATCGAGTACATGATCGGGACCGCGGCCGCGGGGATCGCGGACCAGAGCGCAAGGACCGCGACGATCGGGAAGACGCGTGAGGCCGACAAGCGGAACGGACGTGACATGACGCTGTTCTCCTTTCGTGCTGCGACGCCGTGATGTGGCAAGACTCCTGTGTCCTGGGGAACGGCGGCTCCCGGCGCGCGATTCCTGGGTCGGCCCGGGCGGGCGAAACCGCCGCCGGAGAGACATTTGACACAGCGACTCAATGTTAGAATGACGCGATGTCCATTGCGGTCGCAACTTCGAACGCCCGGCGGCGAGCGCTGGTCGTCAACTGCTACGCGGACGAGACGCGTCGGCCGGTGGCGCGCGCGTCGAAGATCCCGCAGACGCTCGGGCCGATCTTCCTCGCGGGCGGCCTCAACCCCGACCTCTGGGAGATCCGGCTCTACAACGAGCTGGCCCACGGCCCGCTCGCCGACGGGCGCCTGCTCGCGGGGGCGGACCTCGTGGTGCTCACCGGGCTGACCACCGCCGTGGACCGGATGCGACAGATCACCGCGTACGCGCGCACCGCGAATCCCCGGGTCGTGGTCGCCGCGGGCGGGCACGCCGTGCGCGCCCTCCCGTCGTACTGCGCCGGGTTCCTCGACTACGCGTGCCGGGGCGACGTCGAGGAGCTCCGCGACGTCGTCGCGGACGCGTTCGGAGCGGAGTACGCCGCCGACGAGATGACGCCGCGCTTCGACCTCGCCGACTGGATCGGGCGGCTCGGGTACGCCGAGTCGAGCCGGTACTGCAACTTCCGGTGCTCGTTCTGCACCCTCACCGGCGAGGGGAGGAAGTTCCGTCCGTACGGGCGCGCCGAGCTGCGCCGGCAGCTCGAGGCCGCCGGCCGCAAGAAGATCGTCACGTTCCTCGACAACAACTTCTACGGGAACAATCGGAGGAGCTTCCTCGAGCGCGTCGCGTGCGCGGCGGAGGCGCGCGACGCGGGGCTGTTCGAGGGGTGGGCGGCGCTGGTGACCGCCGACTTCTTCGCCCGGCCGGACAACCTCGCGCTCGCCCGCGAGGCGGGGTGCGTCGCCCTGTTCACGGGCGTCGAGTCGTTCGACACGTCGTGGACGAAGAGCCACGACAAGCTGCAGAACGGAGTGCGCCCGCAGGCCGAGGTCATCCGCGAGTGCCTGCGGGCGGGGGTCGTCTTCCTGTACGGGCTGATCCTCGACGTCACCACGCGGCCGCTCGCCGAGCTGCGGCGCGAGCTCGAGTTCGTCCTCTCGTGCCCCGAGATCACGCTGCCGGCGTACGTCTGCGTCCCGATCCCGATCCTCGGCACGCCGTTCTTCTACGAGTGCCTCGACGACGGGCTCATCCTCCCCTCGACGAGGGTCCGCGACCTCGACGGCACGACGCTCTCGCTCCGGCCGCTCGACCCCGTGCGCGAGGTCGCCCGCTTCCTGCGCGACCTGCAGACGATGCGCGGCTACCGCACGAAAGCGATCGCGCACTCGGTGCGCTTCGCGCGCAACTACGCGGGCACCCTCGGCTGGGAGCGGATGGCCGTCGCGCTCTCCAACGCGGCGCTGATCTCGGCGCCGCTGCTCGCGACGCTCCCGACCCGGTGGGGCGCCCGGTCCGCCGCGCGCACCCACGTGAGCACCACCGAGCCGCTCGACCCCACGTACGCGCCCGCGCTCCCGGTGGACGCGAGGCTCGCGCACCTGCTCGAGCCCACGCTGCTCACCTGCGCGGACGGGAGCGTCTCGCCGCAGATCGCGGCCGACGTCGAGGCGCTCCGCGCCGCGCGCCCGCGGCGCAACGCCGTTGCCGTGGGAGCGGGGGGGTAGCGGGCCGGTGCGCGAGTCCGCCCTCGTCGCCGGAGGACGCTTCGCGATCCAGCGCCGTCTGGGTCAGGGCGGGTTTGGGACGGTGTACCAGGCGTACGACCGCAAGCGCGACGAGCAGGTCGCGATCAAGATGCTGCACCGGGTCGACCCGTCGGCGCTGGTGCGGTTCAAGCAGGAGTTCCGGTCGCTCGCCGACGTGCGCCACCCGAACCTCGTGCGCCTCGGCGAGCTCGTCTCGCAGGGCGACGAGTGGTTCTTCACGATGGAGCTGATCGACGGCAGCGACCTGCTCACGTGGGTGTGCGGGGCGCCCTCGCCGGCGGGCGCGATGGACACGCCGCGCTTTCCGGATACCAGTCCGCCCCCGCAGGGCGTCACGTCGCCTCCGGACGTGACGGTCGCCGGCGAGGTCGGCGCCGGCCCGCGGCACCGTCGGTTCGACGAGGACCGCCTACGCGAGGGGTTCGCCCAGCTCGCCGAGGCGGTCACGGCGCTGCACTCGTTCGGGATGGTGCACCGCGACCTCAAGCCCTCGAACGTCCTGGTCACCCGCCGCGGCAGGCTGGTCGTGCTCGACTTCGGCCTGGTCGCCAACCTCGGCGCCTCGGGGGCGCACGACTCGATCAACGTCGTCGGCACCCCGGCGTACATGTCGCCCGAGCAGGCGGGCGGCGCCGTCGTCTCGAAGGCGAGCGACTGGTACAGCGTCGGCGTGATGCTGTTCGAGGCGCTGACGGGCTACCTCCCGTTCCGCGGCACGGCGCACCAGGTGATGCTCGAGCGCAGGAGCAGCGACGCGCCGAGGCCGAGCCGGCTCGCCGCCGACGTGCCGCGCGACCTCGACGAGATGTGCGACGAGCTCCTGCGGCGCGACCCGGCCGCGCGTCCCGCCGGCGATGCGGTCGTCCGGCGGCTGCGCCCGAGCGGCGCCGC
>Ga0335070_10006906_pt1 | contig 13339 bp, 11 predicted proteins | sample Lox_Sample_13_FD_206722 | JGI IMG/M metagenome (GOLD analysis project Ga0335070, IMG submission 206722) | Soil microbial communities from Loxahatchee National Wildlife Refuge, Florida, United States - Lox_Sample_1.3 | ecosystem: Environmental > Terrestrial > Soil > Wetlands | place: USA...
CTGGTTGCGGGACGACACGGGAGATGACGAATACGAGAGAGTCGTAGTCCACGAATTCGGACATGCGCTTGGATGCATCCACGAACATCAGCAACCGAACGAGCACTTGAAGTGGGACGTGAATGCGGTGTACGCGGCGTTCTCGGGCCCTCCGAATTACTGGAGCAAGGACGACATTGACCAGAACATCCTACAGAAGTACTCGCCCGATGGGATCAGTGCGACTCGCTTTGACCGGCACTCGATCATGTTGTATCAGTTCGATGCCTCGCTGTTCACCGACCACCGGGGCACGCCTCTGAACACTCACCTTTCCAAGCAGGACGAAAGCATGATTGGGCAGATGTATCCCAAGACGGCTTCCGCTGCCGCCATAGAGAAGATTGCCTAGCAGGTCAGGGCTCGCGGATTTCTGCGTAAGGGATCCGCGAGCCGATTGCTCGGAAGGGAGGGTTACTTACCAGCTAGTCCATAAGGACTGCCAACTCCGGCGCAGTAGTCCCATCCAGCGAGTGCAGTGTAACCTCCATAAGGCCCCGTATATCCCCAGCGGATGTCGTGGAACGCCTTCTTATTAAGGAGGTTACTGTAGACGACCGACAGTTCGGCGGCAGTAGAGCTATAGAAGTTCCCGGCAGAATTGATGATTCCCGTCAGCGCCGGCGCGGCTACGCTCGTGCCTCCAACGATGTACCAGCCGCCCTGATTGGAATCGAGCACCCAAACGCCAGTGACAGGATTGGAATCAATTGCGATGTCGGGGGTCCCGCGATAGTTCCCGACGATGGAAGCGACGGAATCCTGATAAGCAGGCCGCGCCTCGTAGGCGCTAGGGCCGCCACCCGACAGGTCCCACGGGACTTCTTCCATGAACTTGCCAGTGAAGGCGTTCCGGCGCACGGTTGTGCCGCCCGCGGAAACCACGTTCGGAGATGTGCCTGGCCAGGTCGTTCCTGGATCGTCGCCCACGGAGGCGACATACACGACATTGGCAGTCGAGAAATAAGAGTCATAAGAAGTCTCAGAGCTGAACTCGCTGCCGCCCCAACTGAGAGAAACTTCGCCTCCGCCCTCCGCAGCGACTAACTGGCTGGCAACACTCACGGCATAGAGCAGATCGTCGAAGCTGTTGGACGCAGCTTCTACCAGAATAATCTTGGCCTTAGGCGCCATGGCATGGGCCCACTCGATGTCCAGGGAGGCTTCCAGTTCCCAACCCGGAACATTCGGGGGCTGCGTCCCAGTGGCATAGACCTGCTGGAAATTTGGCGCAGGCAGTCCAAACTGCACGGAAAACGCCGCCAGATCAGCAGCCGCGGTGGGCGCGTCGTAGGCGTCGACGATCGCGATGGCCTTGGAACCCCCGGTCGGAACCGCAACCGCATTGTCGGGGAGGCAGCCTCCCACTTTCTTCTTGACCAGCGTGTAAACACAGGCCAGCGAAGCCGGGGTTTCGTAAGCGTAACCGGAATAGGGCGGGCCAAACGGCCGCGCGTTTTGCAGCGGCTCGGCGGGCACAAACAAGCGGATGTTCGTGTGGGCCCGTTTACCGAGATCGGCGGCTTTGGCAATGCTGGAATCGGGGATCGTGACTTTTCCGTTTGCGTTCCGCAGCTGTGCCGGAGCGAGACCTGGAAGCGCGAGTAATACGGATAACGCTGCAACAGAGAACAGTCTCATGTGGGATGTTTCCTCGGGATCCAAGATTGGGTTCAGAAATCCCTGCACCTCAGAAGCTAGACTTGGTGTCGGAGTTCTTTGGACACCACCCGTGGAGACCTGAGGCGAGGCCTTCTGATCGATCGTATTCAGTTTCTGCGGCAGGAGCGGAACGTGTCAAGATGAAAGTACTTACAACCACTTTCGTGCCAGGGCGGCAGGAGAACGCATAAGATCCCAGATATGCGCAATCCTCTCAAAGCCATTCGTGAGACTAGTCCCAGCCCAGCCCTTCCCTTTTGCGGTATACTTGGCACAAGAGATCGGTGCCTGCCACGGGTTAATCCAAGTCTGTGAGCGCGACGGTAGTTCGTCGAGCAGTAGGGGGAACACAATGTCCATCAGAGTCGCGACAGCCCGTTATGGGGTCGGGATTGTTGTTCTTTCGTTGGCCCCCTTGCTCGGTCAACAGAAGCCCACAGAACCGAGTACGCCCGGAAAGTACGAGTTTCCCGTGATGATGCGCCAGAAAGTAGAGGCTGGGGTCACACCGGTCGGGACGAAAGTCCAGGCAGAGCTTGTCCTCGCCACGCTCGTGGAGGGCAAGGTGTTTCCCCGGGGCGCTTTGTTTTCGGGAGAAGTTGCCGAGTCGGTGGCGAAGACCAAGAGCGAACCGGCGCGCCTTTCCATTCGCATGGATTCGGTGCGGTGGAAGAATGAGTCGGCGACAGTCAAAGTATACCTGACCGCGTGGTATTACCCCATCCAGGCTGTAGCGGCAGACCAGGACCTGAGGTATGGCCCGGTGGAGGGCCCCATCAAAACCTGGGACGGACGCGGTGCATACCCGGACGAGCGGAACCCGGCGTCGCGGCCTTTTCCGAAGGCCTTAGGTGAACGCACGGAGGGCCCGCCTGACACGCCAGCCACCAGCATCTCGAAGCGCCGGGAGTTGATGAAGGAGGTCGTTTCGACGCACGGTCAGGATGGGGCTGTGGTGATTAGTTCCAGGCGCCAGAATATCAAGCTCGATAAGTTCACGACCTATGTGCTTGCGACGGGCGATCTGCTAACGAGGGATTAGTCTCTTGGCAGGCCGTTGAAGACCCGCCTTGAAGTGGAACATCTTCCTCAGCTGCTCAATCCGATTTTGATCTTGCGGCGTTCCGCCACGGCTGAAGCCACGCCCCTTCGAGACATCGCCCGGTCAGGTCCGCTCGGCGCGTTCAAACGAAACGCCACCAGTTCAATCGGCGGCCAGAAACTTCAGGCAGACGGGCGAGGGGACCTTCAACATCTGGCCCGTGGGAGTCAAGCGGCCAGTCTCGGGATCAATCCCAAAAACTACGATCGTATCGCTCTCCTTGTTGGCTACGAAAAGGTGCACACCGCACGACGGGATTTCGTTCCGAAGGGACAGCTCGCCACCCTGGCGATCGATGGCGAACGCGCTCACCGCTCCACTGCTCGCACCTTTATACTTCTGGAGTCATTCACGGTGTAGAGGAGCGGCGGCTCGGATCGATCACCATGAAGGAAGGATTCGCCGTTTCCGCGGCACCACCTAGAGGCTGACCCCGAGGAGTGCCGCAGGAATGAAGGAACGCCGGGGCCAGGACGGAATGGAGGCGAACGCAATGGAAACGGCGGTGGTGCGCAGGCTGAGTTGGCGACTGGTGCCGTTTCTGTTCCTGCTCTACATCGTCGCGTACCTAGACCGGATCAACGTTGGCTTCGCAGCGCTACAAATGCAGCAACAACTTAGGCTCACGGATGCAGTGTACGGATTCGGGGCGGGGTTGTTCTTTGCCGGGTACTTCCTTTTTCAGGTACCGAGCAATCTGATGCTGCAACGCGTGGGGGCGCGGCGATGGATTGCAGCGCTGATGATGGTCTGGGGAGTGATTTCGGCGTCGATGGTGTTCGTCCGGGGGGTACACAGTTTTTATACGTTGCGGTTTCTGTTGGGTGCGGCCGAGGCCGGATTCTTCCCCGGCGTCATCTTCTATCTGAAGAGTTGGTTCCCGGCGCAGGCACGGGCGCGGACAGTGGCACGGTTCATGACGGCAGCGCCGTTGTCGGGTGTGGTGGGCGGCCCGCTTTCGGGAGCGCTCCTGGGGTTGCACCAGAAGGCAGGCCTGGCCGGCTGGCAGTGGATGTTTCTGATGGAGGGAATCCCTGCGGTACTGCTGGGAGGAGTGGCCCTGACGTACCTGGTGGATCGTCCCGAACTGGCGGATTGGCTTCCCAGCGCTGAGCGTGACTGGTTGCTGATGACGCTGCAACGGGAACGCGAAGACATTGCCGGCAATTCGGGGCCGGCTGCTCGGGTGGCGCCGTCAAGCGTAGTAAGGATCGTAACACTGGCGGTGAAGATCCTGATGCTGTCGTTGGTCTATTTCGGGTTGAACACCGTGTCTTATGGAGTGAGCTTGTGGTTGCCGAAGCTGATTCAGAGCTTGTCGGCCTTGCGCTATTTCGGAATCGGCCTGGTATCGGCGATTCCCAACGTCGCCGCCGCCATCGCGATGGTCCTGGTGGGCCTGCATTCGGATCGCTCTGGCGAACGAAGGTGGCACACGGCGCTGCCGGCGTTTGCCGGAGCGCTGGCGTTGATGGTGGCGGCACATTCGACGTCCGTAGTGATAAGCGTTGTAGCGATCAGCGTGGCCGTGCTGGGAGTGTTCTCCATGATGGGGCCGTTCTGGTCGATGCCCACGAGTTTTCTATCGGGCACCGCGGCGGCGGTGGGAATCGCGGTTATCAATTCGCTCGGGAACCTGGGAGGGTTTGTTGGTCCGTGGGTGATTGGACTGGTGCGAACGTCGACAGGACAGTTCACGGGCGGACTGTTGTTGGTGGGAGCAGCGCTCGGAGCGAGCGGGGCCATTGCGGCAATGGCGAAGGTGGAGAAAGAAAGGTCCTAGTACCGTGCCCCCCCGATTTCTACGATGGAGGGACGGGCGTGCTCGCCCGTCCAGCGGGACCTTCCTCCGATCATGCGCGGTAATCATCATGCGGTCAGAGCACTAGGCATGAACGAGGGGACCCGCCGCTCCACAGGGGCATAGGGCGTCCTTCGACTCCGCGGGAAGTTCACTTCGTGAACTTCCCGCTTCGCTCAGGATGACACTGCTGGCTGTGCTCCCACCGCACCAAAAACTAGCTGCTCTAGAAGCGAATCTCCAATCCCCCGAACACCTCGCGTTCCGGACCGGGCTGATAGGAGTGGCCATCGGGATAATCGGGCTCGGTGAAGGCGATGTAGTCGCGATTGGTTAGATTCTTCCCTGTCACGAAGAAGGTTCCCGAGTAGCGTTTTCGCTGCCAGCCCTTGCTCAAACGCGCGTTCATCAGGCCATACACGCCGATCCAGCGGTTGTTGATCGGGTCAATGTAGGAGTGCGAGAAGATCTGCGTGTTCAAATCGAGCGCAACTCGGTGTGGGAGGGCGAGCGTGGCGTCGCCATAGAACTGATGCTCGGGGCAGTTGGGGAGGAAGTGCCCGCTTTGGTTGCCCGGATACATCAGGCTGATGTAGTGGATGTAGGTGAAATTCGAAAAGGTGTAAGCGCCGGTCAGGGTGAGACGACGCATCAACATCCAGCGCGCCGAGCTTTCCAGACCATAGCGGCCCGTCTCGCCGGCGTTATCGTAGAAGGTCTCAAGCGGACGGCTATCGATCCGGTAGCGCTCGAAATCGTTCTTCGTCGCCAGGTGGAAGAAGGCGATGTCGTATGTGAAGTGGGGACCGGCGCTGCCACGCAATCCTACGTCCTCGCCTTGCGATGTGGCCGGCTTCAGATGGGTGTTGAATCCGCCAAACGCATCGGGATTCGATTCGAGTTCTTCCGTTGCAGGAGGAAGGAAGCCCATCCCCCACGAGGTGTAGACCGTCATGTCTTTGCGTGGCGTCCAACTCACGCCGACTCGTGCCGTGCCGTGCTGGAAGGTCAAATTTCCAGAATGATCCGTTCCATCCAGCTTCAAATTGTCGCGTAGTTCGTTGCCCATGTGGTCCCAGCGGCCGCTGACGAAGAGCGTCCATTTCGAGCCGAAGCCAACACGATCCATCATGTACCCAGCTTGACGGGTTTGGGTGATCTGCTGGAGCGCCAGCGGATCGGGGCCTTCGACCGCGTTTCCGAGATTGGGATAGATCTTCTCGTCAATCGACTGACGGTCGAGATCGCTTCCGACGCTGAAGTAATTCTTGAAGAAGCCGCTGCCGGATTCGATGTGGTACTGAAACGATCCGCCGGGGGAAAGATATGAGCGGTGATCCACCGATGAGGGGACCGGCTCGTCGTACTTCGTGCGGCGCGTGAAGAACGTGAAACCGAGATGCTGGCGCTCGGCGGTGATCCAGTCGCCGGTCAGTCCAAAGGTGAAGCGGCGGGTCTTCTGGTATTCGTTGTAGGTGATCGAGTCAGGGTTGGCTTGGCGGCGATTCTGTTGCAGCCAATCCATGCCGAGACCTTCAGGGTTCTGATTGAAGAATCCGGTCCCCAGTACGAGTGCGTTCAAATGCAACTTTGAAGTCGGCGCAAAGCCGAAGTGTCCGGAGACATTGTCGCCCCAGAAAGCGCTGTGGTCGCGGTATCCGTCGCCTGCCGTGCGTGCGATGGCCAGCGAATATGCCAGGCCGGAGGCGATTCCAGACATGTCGGCGCGGGCTTTGTAGAAGCCGTTGGAGCCGCCGGTGCTCCAAAAGCCGCCGTGTGTGGTTTCAGTGGGCTGGCCGGTTCGGATATCGATGACGCCGCCCGCCGAGCCTCCGCCGTAGAGCACGCCTACCGGCCCGCGGACGACTTCCAGTTCCTGCACGCCATTCCAATCCACGTCGTAGAGATCGGAAGCGAAGCCAGTGGGATCGTTGAGTGGAATGCCGTCATAGAGCACCTGGATACCGCGGATTCCGTGTTCGCTCAAAATTCCCTGCCCGCGGATGTAGAGATGCAGGCGCTCACCATTGGCCTGATTCTCCACTTTGACTCCCGGCACACTGGCCAGCGCCTCCTCGGCGCCGATGCCGCGCGGCATGACGTCGAAGGTTGTGGGCACGACTACGGCCGTGGCGGCGGGGTTTACGGGCAGAGGAATGTCTAGGCGGGACGCGACGACGCTGACTTCTTGGCGGACGATAGTGCGGGGAGTGAGGGCTACATCCAATATCGCGGGTCCGCCGCTGAGCTCGTAGGTGACGTTCTGCGGGTAGTAGCCGGGCGCCTCAAATGCCAGCAAGACCGGTCCGGTGGCGGACTTTATGGATAGCGTGAAAGCGCCTTGGTCGTCGGTGTAAGTTCGCAGGCCCAGTTCGGGCGCATAGACGGCCACGTCCCGGAGGGGCTGGCCATCGAGGTTGTGGGCTTTGCCTTGTATGGTTGTCTGCCCGTAGGCGACGACTGGAACCAAAAACAGGCACACTACGGCATTTCGCAATACGGCAAGAATGCGACAGAATTCCACGTTTTGCTCCCTGCGGGGGTAGAGGGGGAATTACAGCGTACGGTTGCGCGCGCCCGCGCGCATAGGACGCAGGTCACATGGCGGCGTGATAAGGCGTTCTTTGCTTACCAAACTGCGGCTGGTCCGGGTCCACCGGTTTTGCTGAGCGCGGACGGGCGAGGCGCCCGTCTCTCCACTGTTTTCGGGTACAATCCTTCGATTGCATGAACCGCGAGTATCGCAAGAATTACAGCCACGAACTCGGGCGCGACATGGAGGCGCTGGTCTTCGGGCACGCCGGGCAGCCGCTGCTGGTGTTTCCGACTTCGATGGGCCGTTTCTTCGAGTACGAGGACCGGGGGATGATCCAAGCTCTGGCGGGAAAGATCGACGCCGGGCAACTGCAGGTTTTTTGTGTCGACAGCGTCGATGGCGAGAGCTGGTACAACAAAGGCGCGCATCCGGGAGCGCGCGTCTGGCGGCATGTGCAGTACGAGCGCTACGTTTTGCAAGAGTTCGTGCCGTTTCTGAAGTGGAAGAACTGGTCACCCCAGATTGCAGTGACGGGATGCAGTTTCGGCGGCTACCACGCGCTGAATTTTGCCATGCGACATCCGGATCTGGTCGGCTGCATGGTCAGCATGGGCGGAGCGTTCGACATCAAGCAGTTTCTCGACGGATACTACGACGACAACTGCTACTTCAATAACCCTCCGGACTACCTGCTCAACATGAGCGACGAATGGTTCCTCAGCTGGTACCGGCAGATGAGGATTGTGCTGGCCACGGGCGAGTGGGACATGTGTATGGACCAGAACGTCAAGATGGCGCATATTCTGGGCACTAAGGGAATCGCGCACTGGCTGGATGTCTGGGGTGATCACACCGGGCACGACTGGCCCTGGTGGCAGAGAATGGCAGAAAAGTACTTCTAAGCGGGTGGCTAGTGGAGAGCAGCGAGTGAAGCTCCTTCGTGTAATGATTGCGATGGCGGTGGCGGTTCTGACGGCCATCAGCTCTTACTATTTGCTGTTCCGTGCCCTCGGACCTGTGAACGTTTGGTACTCCCGCCGATTCGTCGAGCAAACTGAACTCGATCCCTTATACCCGCCTCTCATGTGGATGGACGCGACTGTGCTGCCGCTACTCGCGAGCGCAGTGGGCGGGCTGGCCTCGGGCCTCATCTTTCGCAATAGGAGTCGAGGGTTGACTGCCTGCACTGGTTCCGCTTTGGTCGTGACTTACTTTTGGTTTTGGCACCGGGCCGCCACAGTCGAAGCGGCATTATATGCGGTAGGGATCGGCGGCGGCGTTCTGGCGGCTTTGACGACGTATTGGGTCCAGAAGAAACGTGATGACAGTTCCGCCGCACGCAACCGTTAACCCTCTTGGGTTCACTCGCGACTCGCTGCACGCTACTCGCTACTAGGGCTGGCTATGAAGAAGATCGGAATTCTGTTTGGCATGGAAAACACCTTCCCGCCTGCGGTGGTGGACAAGATCAACTCCATGAAGGTGCCGGGCGTAGAGGCGGAGTTTGTCAAGATCGGCGGCATCCGCATGGATGAGCCGAAGAAATACGACGTGATCATCGACCGGATCTCGCAGGACATCTCCTTCTACCGAGCGTACCTGAAGAACGCCGTGCTGCAGGGGACGAAGGTCATCAACAATCCTTTCTGGTGGACGGCGGACGACAAGTTCTTCAACTATGCGCTGGCGCACCGGCTGGGTGTGGCGATTCCGCCGACAGTGATTCTGCCGCACCAGAAGCATCCGCCGGACACGACCGACCGCTCCATGCGGAACCTGATCTATCCCCTGAACTGGGACGAGATTTTCGCCTACGTCGGTTTCCCAGCATTCCTCAAGCCCTATGCGGGCGGCGGATGGAAGCACGTATATAAAGTCCACTCGCCGGACGAGTTCTTTCACTTCTACAACCAGACCGGCGACTTGTGCATGACCCTGCAGCGTGGCGTGGAGTTCGAAGAATATTTCCGCTGCTACGTGGTCGGACAGGAGAAGGTGCACATCATGCGCTACGATCCGAAGGCGCCACATCATCAGCGGTATGTGAAGGAGAATCCTCCGCCGTCGCCGCAGATGAAAGCGCGGATCGAGAAAGACGCTCTGACCCTGTGCCGGGCGTTGGGCTATGACCTGAACACGGTGGAATTTGCGGTCGAGGGCGGCGTGCCCTACGCGATTGATTTCATGAATCCGGCGCCGGATGCCGAGGTGACATCGGTGGGGCAAGAGAATTTTGACTGGATCGTAAACGCCGCGGCTGAACTGGCAGTGAAGAAAGCCTTGAGCAACGAGAAGCCGTATGAGGAGCTGCACTGGGCATCGTTTCTGAGCGGCCCGAAGTGGGTCGACATCCGGAAGCCGAAGCCGCGGAAGGGGAGCGGGGGCGGGTAATCCAACTTCGTGTGGCGCGGACCTGCCCTGAGCGAAGTCGAAGGAGCCCACGTCCGCGTGAAACCGCTACACACCCGAAACTCGGAAATCGCGGGACATGCTATCCAAAATCTCCTAAACTACCGTCATCAGCAAGCCCATGAACATCCTTCGTCGGCAATTTCTCGGTTTCTCGACTGTCCTGTTCGGAACCTCGTTGCTGGAGGCGCTGACCCGCCCTGTCAACAAGTGGACGCGGCCGTTGATCCTCGATACCCCCGCCGCGGCCAAGAACGCCGCAGGCATTCCGGTGACCTACGTGGACGTGGCCAAGGAGGCGGGCCTGACCGTTCCCAATGTCTGGGGCGGAGTGGACCACAAAAAGTACATTGTGGAGACGAAGGGCAGCGGCATCGCCTTCTTCGACTACGATCAGGATGGCTGGCTCGATGTCTACCTCACCAACGGCCTACGGCTGGACGAGAAATGGCCACCCGGCAAAGAACCCCGATCCCACCTCTTCAAGAACAACCGCGATGGCACGTTCACCGACGTGACCGAGAAATCCGGCCTCGGGCAGGTGGGGTGGCAGACGGGCGTCTGCGTCGGCGACTACGACAATGACGGCTGGGACGATCTCTTCTGCGGCTTTTGGGGCCATAACGCCTTGTTCCATAACAACGGTGATGGAACCTTCACCGATGTCAGCAAGAAAGCCGGCATCCACAACGAGCGCATCCGGTGGACCACAGGTGCGACCTGGCTCGATTACGATCGCGATGGCTGGCTCGATCTGTTCGTTGCCAATTTCTTGGAGTTCGACATCGCCAAAGTACCGCCGGCCGGCGCTGAAGACCCTTTCTGCATGTGGAAGGGGTTCAAGGTGCTGTGTGGGCCTCGCGGCTTGCCGGGTGGCTCCAACATCCTTTACCACAATAACGGCGACGGCACGTTCACCGACGTCAGCGAGAAGGCCGGCATCCTCAAACCGGGGCCTCACAACGCCATCAGCGCTGTTTCCTACGATTTCGATAACGACGGCTGGCCTGATATCTACGTGTCCGTCGATTCCGAACCCAGCATCATGTTCCACAACAACCACGACGGCACGTTCACCGACGTCGGTCTGGACAGCGGCACTGCCCTCAGCGGCGAGGGCCGGGAGCAGGCTGGCATGGGTATCGGCGTGGGGGATTACGACTGCGACGGCCGGTTGGACATCTTTAAAACCAACTTTACCGACGATACGTGTGACCTCTTCCACAACGACGGCGAAGGAAGCTATACCGATGTCACCGCCGCTGCGGGAATTGGCGTGAACACCCAGTACGTCGCTTGGGGCTGCGCGTTCGTGGACTACGATAACGACGGCTGGCCCGATATTATTCAGGTCAACGGGCACGTCTATCCAGAAGTCGACCATTGGTTCCCGGAGTCGCATTTCAAGCAGAACCGCATCGTCTACCACAACGAGGGCAACGGGACATTCGCCGACGTGTCTGCCCAGATGGGACCGGGCGTCAACCAGCGCTACTCGAGCCGCGGCGCCGCGTTCGGCGACTTCGACAACGACGGCGACATCGACGTGCTGGTGCTGAATATGAACGATCCGCCTTCGCTCCTTCGCAACGACGGTGGCAATAAAAACAACTGGATCAAGATCAAGCTCATCGGTACCCGCTGCAACCGCACCGCCGTCGGGGCGCGAGTGCGCGTGGTCACCGGCAAGCACGCGCAGATCGATGAAGTCCACACCGGCGGGAGCGTGATGTCGCAAAGCGACCTGCGCCTGCATTTCGGCGTCGGCCAGGCGAAGAAGATCGACCTGATCGAGGTGAAGTGGCCCACCACCTGGAAGACGGAACAGTTCACCGGCGTCGAGGTCAACCAGATCCTGACGATCAAGGAAGGCGCGGGGATCGTGAAGGACGGATAAGCCCAAGTCGTAAAGACCGTTACGGCTGCGGCTCGTTGTGCCCTTCGTTGATTGACCCGAGTCTCCCTATCAGGCTGCGAAAGAAGTTGCGAATGTCGGCGTTACCGATGGAAGAGCGGCCCTTCAGAGCCTGCCCTGAGCTTGTCGAAGGGGCCGCGCAAGTCCCCTCGAATCAATCCGGGCTTTAGCCCCGGTGGTCGTTTTCGGCACGTTGAAGGACTTTTTCCGTAGCTGCTGACTTATCCACGCACTGATATACTGATCAGAATTTCGCCGGGGCGTTCCCCGCGCCGCTGGATGTGGGCCTTGCCATGAAGCCAAGTTACACGCTCGGAATTGAAGAGGAGTATCAGACGGTCGATCCGGAGACCCGGGACCTGCGCTCGCACATTCATGCCGAGATCATCGAAAAAGGCAAACTCATCCTGCAGGAACGGGTCAAGGCGGAGATGCACCAGTCGGTGGTGGAAGTAGGGACCTCGGTCTGCCGCAATATTAAAGAGGCGAAGGACGAACTGAAGAAGCTGCGCCGCAACATGATCCGGCTGGCGCGGGAGAACGGGCTGCGGCTGGCCGCGGCGGCGACGCATCCCTTTGCCGATTGGCGCCTGCAGGAAGTCACACCCGACGAGCGCTACAAAAATATCGTGCAGGATATGCAGCTCGTCGCGCGCGCCAACCTGATATTTGGCCTGCACGTGCATGTGGGCATCGAAGATCGCGAAACCGCGATTCACATGATGAATCATGCGCGCTATTTCCTGCCGCACCTGCTGGCGCTCGAATTCTCCATTCTGGCTGGGCATGGACACGGGGCTGAAATCCTACCGCTGCAAAGTGTTCGACAAATTCCCCCGCACGAACATGCCGGATTATTTCCCTAGCTGGGGCGAGTACGAGAACTACATCAAGCTGCTGATCAAGACGAATTGCATCGACAACGCAAAGAAGATCTGGTGGGATATTCGGCCGCATCCGTTTTTCAACACGCTGGAGTTTCGGGTCTGCGACCTGCCCATGCGGCTGGAGGAAACCATTGCGCTGGCGGCGCTGATCCAGGCGACGGTGGCGAAGCTCTACAAGCTGTACGCGGCCAACCAGGGCTTCCGGCTCTACCGGCGCTCGCTGCTGATGGAAAACAAGTGGCGGGCAGCGCGCTACGGGATTGACGGCAAGCTGATTGACTTCGGCAAGCAGATCGAAGTCCCCGAGCGCGAGCTGATCGAAGAGTACCTGGAGTTTGTGGATGATGTGCTCGACGAGCTGGATTGCCGGGAGGAAGTCGAGTACGTGCGCGAGATCCTGAAGATGGGTACGGGCGCCGATCGGCAGTTGCAGGTGCTCCGCGAGACCGGCGACATGAAAGCGGTAGTCGATTACATCATTGAGGAGACCGAGGCGGGCTTGGAGGAAACGGCAACCGATTTCCCTCGAGCCAAGGCCGTCTGATGAGCTTGATGAAGACTGCAGAAGCGCCATCCAAACGACAATTGAATAGGCTGCCTTTCAATCCCGAACTGACGCCCGGCGCCCGCAACGCCGTGCAGGTATGTCTGCGAGTGCAGCCCGCGGAAAAAGTGACGGTGATCACCGACGAAGTGAGCCTGGAGATCGCCGCGGCCATCGTCCGCGAACTGGAGGCCGTGGGCTGCCGGTATCAGCCGTGGGTGCTGGAGGATCTGGCGCAGCGCCCCTTGACGGATTTGCCGCAGCCAATCGTAGAGGACCTGGAGACAAGCCAGGTCAGCATCTTTGCCGTGCAGGCACAAGCGAACGAACTAAAGTCGCGCATGCAGATGACCGACATCGTGAACCGGCGCAAGATCCGGCATGCGCACATGGTCAACATCAACCGGCAGATCATGCTCGAGGGAATGCGCGCGGATTTCCTAA
>Ga0335070_10006907_pt1 | contig 13337 bp, 15 predicted proteins | sample Lox_Sample_13_FD_206722 | JGI IMG/M metagenome (GOLD analysis project Ga0335070, IMG submission 206722) | Soil microbial communities from Loxahatchee National Wildlife Refuge, Florida, United States - Lox_Sample_1.3 | ecosystem: Environmental > Terrestrial > Soil > Wetlands | place: USA...
AAATTGCGGCGTTCATCCGCCCGAAAAAGGCCAGCCCCTCCGCCGCGAGCTTCCTGGGGTTCTCCTTCATGGTACACCTACCGGTTCAGGGTTTCCTTGATCTTCTGGATCAGCTCCTCGATCTTGAGCGGCTTGGCCAGGTAGAAGGACGCCTCCTCCGAGCCCACCTTGAAGTCCTCATGGGAGCCGTGCCCGGTGAGAAAGATGAACTTCATCTGCGGGTGCATCCCATGGAGCCGCTTCCGAAGCTCGATGCCACCGAGACCAGGCATCTTGACGTCAAGGACCGCAAGGTCGTACTGGCCATCCTTGACCATCTTCAGGGCCTCTTCGCCGGAGACCGTCCAGTCCGCGTCCACTCCCCGGAACGAGAGCCTCTCCGCCAGGGCGGAGACGAATTCCTTTTCGTCATCCACAAGTAGGACCTTCATCTCGTACCTCTTCGGTTGCCGTTGGTAGGGTCACCGTGAATCTCGTCCCCCGGCCGAGCTCGCTCTCCACCGAGATATCGCCGCCGAGCCGCTGCACCAGCCCGTAAGTGATGGAGAGCCCGAGCCCAGTCCCTCCCGATCCCTTCTTGGTGGAGAAGAAGGGATCGAAAATCTTCTGCAGGTTCTCCTCAGAAATCCCGCAGCCGTTGTCGCTCACGCTTACCCCGATCCGCCCGTTCTCGGCCGGCTTGGCCGCGATTTCAATACGCCCGCCGTCGTTCACAGCCTGGAAGGCGTTGTTGATGAGGTTCAAGAAGATCTGCTGGAGCTTGCCCCGGTCCGAGACCATGGGCGGGAGGTCCTCGGGTATATCCAGCTTCAGGGTGATGTTCCGGTAGGACGCCTCCTTCTCGAGAAAGCTCAGCACGTCCTTGATGATCTTCGCGATGGGGAACTCGGTCACGCTCACCTCGGTGTGGCGCGCGAACCCGAGGAGCTGCTTGGTCACCGCCCCGCAGCGCTCGACCGATGCCAGCACCGAGTCGATGAGGCCCTCCAGGCGCTCATCGTGCTTGCACTCCGCCTTGAAGGTGATGAGATCCTTGATAAGGCCCGCCTTCTCGTTGATGATGGCGAGGGGATTGTTGATCTCGTGGGCCACCCCCGCGGCAAGTCGTCCCAGGGAGGCGAGCCTGGCCGTCTCCTCCAGGCGGTGGATGCTCTTGGCGCTCGTCTGTTCCGCCTCGTAGAGACTCTGGATGATGTAGGTCGGGATCACGTAAAAGACGAGAAAGATCACGATGAAGCTGCCGAGGAAGAAGGTAATGAGGTTCTTCCGGAGCTCGTACCAGTTCTGCATGATCTCCGCCTTCTCCTTGACCAGGAGGAGGATGAAGGGCGAGTTGGCGATGTAGGCGTAGCCCACCATGAGCCTCCTCGCCTCCTCGCTCCCGGTCTCGAAGACCTGGCTGTGCTCGGAGTACTCCGGTACCGGCATGCAGCACACCTTCTCCAAAGGCTCGCCGTACCGCCGGGACGGGGTCTGGACAATCCCGTCAGTGTTGATGATGAAGGAGACGCTGTGCTCGCTGAGCTCCAGGGAGTGGAGGATCTCGGAGAGGCTTTCCATGTCCAGGGTGGCCCGGAGGACGAAGTCCCCGCCCTGCTCGTTTGTCGACCTCACCGCGACGATCATGTGCGGGACGCCGCGGAACCCGAGAAAGATATCGCTCACATAGGCACCCTGCTCCAGGGTCCTCTTGAACCACCCCTGACCGCTGTAGTCCTTGCCCTCGAGCTCGAAAGGCCCGGCGTAGGCCACCTGGATGCCCGAGGCGTCGATGAGACCGAGGTCCACGATGCCCCCGAACCCGTACTTGAGGTTTTTCAGAACCTCGGCAAGGTGGCCGCTCTGCCTGAGCAGGGAGTAATTCTCCACCTGGGCGGTGAAGCGGAGCGCCTTCAGGCGCTGCTCAAAAAACGAGGTCACCGTCCGTCGGGTGTTCGAGGTGATCCGAAGGATGCGCAGCACATTCTCCTCCGTGATCGCCTTCTGCGACGAGTCGTAGACGTAGAGAACCATGAGGGTGAGGGGAACTAGGGAGACAACGGCAAGGAGCGAGACGGAGACAACCCAGATGTAGCAGTAGCGACGCGCCCGGTCTACCCAGAAGGGGGGCCGGTACAGGGCGGTCAACCGGGACTTAAGGGCGGTCGCGACGGTTCTGAATCGATTGCTCATGAGGACGCACTCCAGGCTTCCCTGAGCAGGCCGGAGAGCTCCTTGATGTCCAGTGGCTTACTCAGGAAGGCGAAAGCGCCAAGGGACATACATTTCCGCCGCTCCTCCTCGTCGCCGTGGCCGGTGGCGATGATCACCCGGGTCTCAGGCCATCTCTCCTTGATGCGTCGAAGGACCTCGAGCCCGTCCATGTCCGGCATGCGGAGATCGAGGACCACGAGCCGGACGAGGTCCTGCTCCAGGAGGTCGAGGGCCGGCGGGCCGTCATGGGCGACGAGGGTCTCGAAGCCTCTGAGTTGGAGCCGCTCGGCCAGCGCTTCGACGAACTGCCGCTCGTCGTCCACGAGGAGAACGCGGATGGGTTTCCCCTCATATCCTTGCTTTTGACTTGACATCTCACCAGGGCTTCTCTATAGAAGGGCTGCGAGCCTTCTTTATACACACCGATCTTCTAAATGTAAACAGGATGCGGCAAGAGTGCGCGGGGTTCTCATGATGGTAGAGGTGTTCCTGCGAAAAGTGAGGTTTCTCCTGGCATGGGTGCTTGTTCTGACCCTTTCCCATCCCCAGGCGGCCCTCGCCGCCGGCGCGGCGCCGAGTGGAGGCGCGGCCCATGCCTGGTGGTTCTGGCCGACCATCCTCTTCTTCTTCTGTTTTGTCCTCGGTGTCATCGCCGTTCTCGCCGGCGTGGGCGGGGGCGTACTCTTCGTGCCCCTGGTGAGCGGCTTCTTTCCCTTTCACATCGACTTCGTCCGCGGTGCCGGGCTCATGGTCGCCCTCGCCGGGGCGCTCGCCGCCGGACCCGGTCTCCTGCGCCGCAACCTGGCGAGCCTGAGGCTCGCTCTTCCCGTATCCCTCATCGCCTCGGCCTGCTCCATCGTCGGCGCCATGCTCGGCCTCTATCTCTCACGGCTCAACCCGAATATCATCCAGGTCTGCCTCGGAGCCACCATCTGCGGCATCAGCCTCCTCCTCCTCTTCTCCAAGAACACCGACAAACCTGTCGTGAAGAAGCAGGATGCCATCGGCCTGGCCCTCGGCATCAACGGCGTCTACCGGGACGAGGCCACCAAGGAACTGGTGGAGTGGAAGACCCACCGCACCCTGCCCGGCCTGATCCTCTTCATCTTCATCGGTGTTCTGGCGGGCATGTTCGGACTGGGGGCCGGCTGGGCGAACGTGCCGGTGCTGAACCTTGTCATGGGAGTTCCCCTCAAGATCTCCGTGGCTACGAGCAAGTTCCTCCTCTCCATCACCGACACCTCGGCGGCGTGGATCTACGTGAACAACGGCTGCGTGATCCCCCTCATGGCGATCCCATCCATTGTCGGCCTCATGTTCGGGTCTCTGGTGGGGGTAAGGCTGCTCGCCGTGGCCAAACCGAAATTCATCCGCTACATGGTCATCGGCGTCCTCATGTTCTCCGGGCTCAAGGCCTTGGACAAGGGGCTTGGACTCCGCTTTCTCGGATAACCAGCAAGGAGCTCGATGATGAGTGAAAAACGGACTAGCGAAGCCGCGAGGCCGATGCCGGAGCAGATCACCTATGCCAATCTGCTCTTCCTGGCGGTCTGGGTCAGTATCCTGCTCATGTTCCTCACCTACTTCATCTACGTGACCGGCATCATGGACCCCCACGTGCCCATGGAGGTCGTGCAACAGAACTGGACCCAGAGCGTCAACGATTACCTGCACAATACCGACTCCCCCCACGGCTTGGGCTGGCTCAGGCTGCTCAACACCGGTGACTACCTGAACTACGTCGGGCTGACGATCCTGGGCCTCATCACCATTCTCTGTTATCTTGTGCTCCTGCCGGGGTACATCAGGCGCAAGGACCGCATCTACACGCTGATCTGCGTGTTGGAGGTCCTGGTCCTCTCCCTGGCCGCTTCCGGTATCCTGGGGGCCGGCGGACACTAGCGTACGGCGAGGAGGAGAGTCATGGCCAAGAAGATCAGGGTTCTGCTCGTAGACGACGAGAAAGAGTTCCTCGAGTCCCTGAGCGAGCGCTTCGAGCTCCGGGGGTTCGAGGTGTACAAGGCCCAGAGCGGCCCGGAAGCCATCCGGGTGGTGGAGAAGAACAAGATTCACGCCGCGGTGGTGGACCTGAAGATGCCTGACATGGACGGGCTGGTGACCATCACCAAGCTCAAGGAGATCCAGCCCAAGATCAAGACCATCCTGCTCACCGGCTTCGGCAGCGAGAAGGTCAAGCAGGCCTCGGAGGCGCTCGAATCCGACTACTTCGAGAAGGGCCAGATGGGGAGCTTCTGGGACTTCATCAAGCGGCTGCCCCAACGCCTCGAGGACACCATGGCCGCGGCCGGCATGGCCAGCGGCGGCGACATTGACGACGCCAAGAAGATCGACGAGGAGAGCAAGGAGGACTGAGTTCGGAACTTGCCGAGATCTTCTTTAATGAAACGGGCGCCCTACGGGCGCCCGTTTGCTTTCCGGGGCCGCAGACGTGCCTGCCTCCGGCAGGTAAACCTTTTCGTGCTGCGGACGTCTAAAAATATAAGACCAACAAAGAGGAGGGCAGAGATGAAGCCACGAGCGTTACTGCTGGGCATCCTGGCGGCGGCGAGCCTGATTGCCCTCGCGGGCGTATCCGGGGCTGGGGCCGGAAGGGTAACGGGTTACCCGTGGACCGGGACCGGGAACCAGCTTGGTCGGCAAGACCAACACCCCTGGCAGGGGAACAGGAACCGTGACGGGGGGTGGAACCAGCGGGACAGAGCCGACTGGAACGGGCATGGCCACCATGAAGGATGCTTGAACCAGGGAGACCGTGATTCATGGCAGGGGAATCCGCCTCGCAGCGCCTGGAACGACGATCGAGACGACTGTGGTCAGCAGGAGCGTCCCAAACCCCCTTGGGGAGGACCGCTGGGTGAAGGGGGACACCTTGGATGGTAGAATATTGTAGCGACCACCGGCGGTCGCCAGCAGGGTGGACAAGAGCCGAGTCGCCGTGGGATACTCAGGCCGTAGCACACGCCTTCGTGAGCGGCAAGGGCGCCGCGGCCAGGCATGCCGGGAAGATGGAGCAGATGCTGTGATCGTACCCATGGACATCGATCCCGGCACCCAGGCACCAGGCGCCTCGCAGGGAAAGGAGCCGGTGCTTTTGGGAGAAACCAAAGCCGCAAGAGCGGACTGTCAGCGGGCTGACCGCGACGGTGCCACCCCAAGCGATGAAGCCCTGGTCGCTCGCGCTCTCGAGGGCGACCGGTCGGCGGCAGCGGAACTGGTGGGTCGCTACCACAAAAAGGCTTACGGGATCGCCTATCACCTCTGCTCCGGCAATACCGAGGAAGCCCGTGATTTCACCCAGGAGGCATTCCTCCATGCCTTCGCCAACCTGGGGACCTTTCGCGGCCGGTCGTCCTTTTACACCTGGTTCTACCGCATTCTGGTGAATACCTGTAAGGACGAAAGAAGACGGCTCTGGAGGTGGAAACAGCGCTTCGCCTTCTGGCGATCCGCACTCGAGGACACGGCACCTGAGCCGTCGACTCCGGAGAACCACCCGGACCCCGGCGAGCAGGCCGATCCGGCTGCGGTGCTGAGCGGCAAGGAGCTCCACGAGCGACTGCGGAAAGCGATGCTTTCACTGCCACGAAAGCAACGGACCGCCTTCCAGCTCAAGGTATTCCACGGCATGACCATTCATGAGATCGCCGAGGTCACAAATTCTGCTGAGGGAACGGTGAAGAGCCACCTCTTCCGAGCAACTCAGCACCTCCGTGAAGCGCTCAGCGATTGGGCGGTTCCGGAGAGGAGGTCGTGAGATGAAAGCGTGCGCCGATCGCGAGGAGGTCCTCCTCCTCGATGTCCACGGGGAATTATCTCCCGGCGATCGTCCGGCGTGGGAAAGGCACCTCGAGATCTGCAACGCCTGTCGTGGGGAGCGGCAACGATTGGTGCAGGTCCTAAACGGGGCTAGAGAGGCCATGCCGGTACCGCCGATTCTCCCGGAGGAGACCAAGGCGCTCCAACAATCACTTACCCGGGGGTGGATGGGGGATCGGTCCAGGCCTTGGTGGCACGGATTGTTTCTTGGTATTCCTTTGAGACCGCTCCCGGTGCTTGCTACAGGCTGTCTCGTCCTGGTGGCCATGGGGTGGTTCGCCCTGCAATGGGTCCAGAGTCGCTCCTTGACCCGGTCGGTCCCGGAGCCTCACGAGCAGATCATGGTCAGTAACCTGGAGGTCCTCGAGAACCTGGACCTCCTCGAAGAGATGGACGACATCGAGAAGGTCGTTCAGGTTGTGGACCAACGGGACATCGCGCTGTAACCCAACCGGGAAAGCGGAGGACGATGCCGTATGATGAAAGGCAGTCACAGATCCCTAAGCTGGTGGAAGGCCCGGCGCTGCCTAGGCCCGCTCCTGCTGGGTGCGATGATAGTCTTTTCTATCCCGGAGTTGGGACACGCCGGCGGGTTTGCCGGGACGTACGGCAGACCCCCATGGCACGCGCCGCTGGATCAACCCAAGAGATCACCGTCAGAGGCACCGAGAACGATCCGACTCAGCGGCCCAGGGGGACAGCGGCCTCCTGCCGAGCAGAATTGGGACCGCTACCAGAGCCTCACGCCGGAAGAGAAAGCGAGGCTCGGGGAAAGGTACCGGCAGTGGGAATCCCTGCCCCCGGAGAAGCAACAGGACCTCCGCCGGCGGATGGATCGGTTCAAAGAGCTCCCGCCAGATGACCGACAACTGCTCAGGAAGCGGCACGAGCAATGGCAGGAGCTGCCCCCTCAGGATCGGCAAAGCATCCGGGACCAGCTCAGAAGATGGAACCAGCTTACCCCCGAAGAGCAGGAGCGCCTGCGCCAGCAGTTCCGGAGGCCATAGTCGCGGCGGGGCAATAGTTCTCGAAGGAGACGGCGTCTCGTGCATAAGGCTGGCTAGCTGCTCACGGTGATGTAGTCGGTGATGGGCACGAGCTTCCTCTTCTTCACCTCGTAGATCCGGAGGCTGTTGCACGGCTCGTGGCTGGTGGCCGCATAGGTCACCGGCGGGAGTAGCCCTCCGGTATCGAAGTTCCGGAAGATCTCGACGGCCTTCTTGATTTTCTTGCCGTCAGCATTCGCCCCGGCGCGTGTCAGCGCCTCCTCCATGAGCATCGCCGCCGAGAACCCCTGTAGGTAACGGCAGGTTCGGGTCTTGATCTCCGCATAGCACGTGCGGCCCGCCTCCTGCATCAGCTTCACGCCCGGGAGGTTCGCGTCGGTCCAGAGGGCGCAGGGGATGCACCTGTAGACGCCTTCCCCGGCCTCACCCACGAGCTCTAGCGACTTCTCGTCGATGGCCCAATTCAGGCAGATCATCTTGATCTTGAGCCCAAGCTTCTTGAGGTCCTTCGCTACCATGGCAGGGTTCTGTCAAGCAGGAAGAGCCTCTCGGCCAAGCGCCCCTCTCCCCTTGACACTCTTCAGAACAGGGCGCTACTATCCGGTCGAACCGCGAACAAGAGAACCGTCTTCGCAGAGAAGTTACGTGTCGGCGGCTCGACAACGACGTTAGCCCTCATTATGCACGAGACGCCGTAGCGAGATCGTGGAGATGGTCGTGCCACCGGGCAACCACAGGGGCTCGGACCTGAGGCATACTTGTTAGTACGTCGCAAGGTGAGCTTGTCCTGAGCCTGTCGAAGGAACACCCGAGGACGCCCGGGAGGACGGCCATATCCGCGGGCGCAGCAGGTGGTTCGTGCATAATGAGGGCTAGGTGGACCGCTTCATGTCGACAGGAATGGGCAAGGAACCTCCGTACCCGGCCAAGCCTCCGAATAGCCGGGCCGAGGAGGCCGGAACTGTGGCCGGCGAAGCCCTGGTCGTGATTTCCAGGCCAAAGATCGAGCCGGCGTGGTACGCCGTCTACGCCCAGGTGCGCCACGAGGGTAGGGTGCATTCCCGGCTTCTCGCCAAGTCGTTTGAGTGTCTCTTCCCCCAGATGGAGCGTTGGAGCCGTCGGCGGGACCGCCGGAAGAAGATCCAGGTCCCCATCTTCCCCGGCTATCTTTTCGTTCGTAGCGCCCTGGACAACCAGGAGCACGTGAGAATTCTCCAGACTCCAGGTGTCGTCAGCCTAGTGCGAAACAAGGACGGCCCCCTGCCCGTACCGGAAAACCAGATCGAGAGCCTGAAGACCCTCCTAGGCAGCAAGGAGGCGCTCACCAGCTACCCCTACCTCAGGACCGGCATGTATGTCAGGGTGGTCAACGGACCCCTCTGCGGCTGTGAGGGCATTCTGGTCCGCAAGCGCACGGGAAAATCCCGCCTAGTCGTGGCCATCGATATCATCCAGCAGGCAGTGTGTGTGGAGCTCAACGAAGAGGATGTGGAGCCCATCTCCGAGTGGGCTCGGTGATCCGTCCTCACAATGGGCGACCACCGGCAGAGCCGGGGACTTGGGAGGGGCCCGTGCAAGGGGCCAACGCAGTGGCTCTGCATGACAGAAATCCTAACGACCAAAACCGAGAAACTCCTCGAAGCTTATCAGCCCTACCTCGCCCTGTTTGGGGCGTTGCAACATTCGAATTTCGGATTTGTTTCGGCCCGCCCTGGCGCGAGTTGCGCTGCAACACACTGTACCCAGTTTCATAGATCAGAAAGTACTACTGGTAATTAAATCAGTTCTGGATCCGGTCTGGGCCAGGGATCTCGGCATTCGGATTTCGAAGCTGTTCAGTGAGACACCACTCCTCATCTGCAGACCCTATGATGATCGCACCAGCAGAGCGGGTGGTTTGATCGCCTTGATCAGCGGTTAAAGGCCGATGTACTGGGCTACCTTCTTCTTAGCCTCGGGATGGTCGTGTTCGTGGACGAGGATCTCCTCGTAGGCGTGCCGGGCGAGGTCGACCTGGCCCATTTCGTCCAGGATCCTGGCCCGGTGAAGGAGGGCGGCCCGGTTTGTGGGATCCATGCCGAGGCACTGGTCCAGATGGAAGAAGGCCATCTCGAGATTGCGGACCGTCTTCCCATAGGTGTAGAGCCATGCCAGCATGTTGTGGATGGAGGCATTGTGGTCCAGGACCTCGAGGGCCTGCCGGGCAAGTTTGACCGCCTTACCCTCCAGCTTGCCGCTATCGCCGGCGGTGATGAGGGAGATGTAGTGCCGGAGGAGGGTAACGAAGATCCAGGGCTCGGGCATGGGTCTATTGACTGCGTATTCCACCTTGGCGAGCAGTCCCTTTTGCAGTGATTCCGGCATGGAGGGGAGAATCTCGAAGTTAATGAAGGATATTACTTCGTAGACCGGGATCTTCTGCCCCAGCCCCTTGAACACCAGACTCCGCGGCTTGCCAAAGGCAAGGTTGAGCTGTTTGTTCTCCTTGGACACCCGGTAGAGGCTGTCTCCCACCATGATCTGGTATGCGGTTCCCTCTCGCGAGGCCGACTCGATGCGCTTGGTCAGGTTGATGGCGTAGCCCTCCACGTTGGACTGCTCCTGCCCCATTCTGACCCGCCACTGCCTGACCCCTTTCATGACGTCGCCGCAGTTGATGCCCACACCCACACGAGAGACCAGACGCCCTTCCTTGAGGATTCGCTGGTTGAAATCAGAAATAAGCCAGGCGAGCTTTACCTTGGTGGCGATAAGCACGGCGTTCCGCACGTCGAAGCGGACCTCTTTGGAGTAGAGAAATACCCGCAACTCGTCACCCACCACGGACCACTCGGCGTCGACGCCGTTCCCCACATAGCCTGCCTGTTTCAGGTGATGGGAGACAACCTCGAAGAGGGTGCTCTGAAAGTTGACGAGCATGTCGTCGTAACCCTGGAGGGTAAGGTTCTTCGCCATCTCGGTGGAATCCATGAGATCAGCGAAGACAATGGTGGCGACAACGCTCTCTCGCATGGGCTACAGTTCGAGGTCGATGCTCCGCTCGCGGAGAAACTCTTTCATCTGCTTGAGCTCGTGAGAAAAGGCATTGAGGATGGAGGTAAGCCTCTTGACCTCCTCGCCGGTACCCCGGATCATCTTCCGCAATGCCTCCTGAGAGGCATCGAATTTGGCGACACTGTCGCTGAGTGCGTCTTTGACGGGCTCGACCTTGCCCTCGACCTCCGCCAAGATGGCCTCGTTTCTCTGGCGGATCTCGGTGATACCTCGCGCGAGTTCGGTGACCCGCTGGGCAAGAGCCCTCGTCTTGTCGAAGAGAATCCCCTTCAGCGCCTCCTTCAGGGACTCGCTCCCCTGCTTGAAATGCTCCTGGAGATCCTTTTGTTGCTGCGCCAACGCCGCGATCTCCTGGGCCAACTGCGCGGTCCTCTCCCGCTCCTTGCGCAGCCGGAGCAGAAGGGCCCACGAGCCGATGATTAAGAGGAGCAGTGCCAGATCCACGTAGCTGACGTTTACCAGGAGCTGATCGAGGACCATGAACCCCCTCCGTTGAATTCGTCTAGGGCAGCTCGATCTCTCTTTGAATGCAGGGAATGTGCCTAAATGGTGATCGGATGAAGCAGCCCCGCGGCCACGCGCCCGATCGCTCGCCCCCCCGGGGGGTTGCCAACGGTATCCATGAGGAAAAACTGAAGGGCGAAAGGTGTCCCTTTTGACACAGGAGTTTAACCCGTATTATGCACGAACCACCCGCTGCGACCGTAGATATGGCCGCCCCTTCCGGGCGTCCTCGGGTGTTCCTTCGATAGGCTTAGGACAAGCTCACCTTGCGACGTACTGACAAGTACGCCTCAGGTCCGAGCCCCTGTGGTTGCCCGATGGCACAACCATCTCCACGATCTCGCGGCGGCGGCTCGTGCATGAGGCGGGTTAGGCGGGTGAGAGCGAACGGGGAGTGGATCGCGAGCCGGAGCTGCTTCTATGGCGATTGGGCACACATGGGAGATACATGGGGCGGGGCTCCGTACCCGCCTCTCGTGTCGCGTCCCAGAACATCATCGACGAACCGCTGAGTTCGATCGAACCCGAGATCAGCAGTATCGATCCGAGTGAAAATGTTTCTGAGCGGAGGATTCCTGTCCTCCCCCACCAGTCGCGGGGGAAAAGTTATTGAAACCATAAAGTTTCTTTCCCTTGACGGGGGAGGATGGAGGTGGGGGTGACCTCATTCCGGCCTGACGAGACCATCATGGACCGCCGCGGCGGATGACATCCTTCACCGGTGAGCATCCAGTTTATCCGGATCGTGATGTCACGCGATTTCGGGGACAAGACAGGAGTCGGATTCTATCCTGGAAATAGGGAGGGGCTGTTTCGGAGGCGCTGGACGACCCGGTCCCGCCCCACCGCCGCCAGGACGTCGAAAAGTCCGGGGCCTGCGGCCTGGCCGGTCACCACCACCCGGGCGGCGTTTATGAGGACCCCGGCCTTGATCCCGAGTTCCGTCGCCAGGTCGCGAACCACCGTCTCGATGGGTCCGGGGGCAAAGTCTTCCAGCATCTCCAGCCGTTCGGCAAGCAAGGGCAGCCACTGCTTGAGGCCTTCGTGCTTCCCTACGTTCTTGCTGAACGCCTCCTGGTCCATGGTGCATACGTCGCCAAAGTAGCACCGACCCAGGGTGGGAAAGTCCTTCAGGGTATGGTAGCGGCTGCGGATGAGATCAACGGTTGCGGCAAACCAGGCGCGCTTCTCCCCCCCATAGGCGGAGTTCCAGAGCCCCGCAGCCTTGAGCTCCGCCTCCACGTAAGGCAAGAGCTCTTCGAGAGGCATCGTTCGGATGTAGTGGGCATTGATGCTGATGGCCTTGGGATCGGTGAAGAACTTGGGGTCCCCCGTGCGAAGATCGAACACGGAGTTGGCCCGGTTCACACCCTTCAGGGAGAAAACCTCGATGAGCTCCCCACGAGAGAAGATCTCCCGATTGTCCGGAGTGGACCAACCCAAGAGAACGAGGAAGTTCACCAGGGCCCAGGGCAGGAACCCGTGGTCACGGTAGAACTGGACCGCCACCACCTCTCCGTGGGTTCGCTTGGAGATCTTGCGCCGCTGGGGGTCCAGGGTGAGGGGCATGTGGGCAAAGTGGGGCAGGGGTTTGCCGAGGCCCTCGTAGATGAGCACCTGCTTCGGCGTGTTGGCCAGGTGGTCCTGACCGCGGATTATATGGGTGATGCGATCCCGGATATCGTCCACCGCGTTCGAGAGCACGTAGAGGGGCTGGCCATTGGAGCGGAGGATCACGAAGTCTTCGATGTCGCGATATTTCTTCTCGATCACCCCGTACACCGCGTCCTCGAAGACTACCGCCCCCGGCCCCCGGGGAACCTTGAAGCGAATCACGTAGGGCCGCCCCTCGGCCTCCAGACGGGCAACCTCCTCGGGTGGGAGGTTGCGGCAGGTTTCGTCGTAGTGGAAGTCCAGCTTCTGCTCGCGGGCGATCTCCCTTTTTCGCTCCAGCTCCTCCGCGGTGCAGAAGCACTTGTAGGCGTGCCCGCTGGCCACGAGCTGGCGCGCCGCCTGCCGATGCTCCTCGGCAAAGGCCACCTGGGAGTAAGGGCCTTCGTCCCACTCGACGCCCAGCCATTTGAGCCCGTCCAGAATCCCGTGGATGGATTCCTCCGTGGAGCGCTCCGCGTCGGTGTCCTCGATCCGGAGGATAAACTTGCCCCCCGTCTTCTTGGCGAAGAGCCAGTTATAGATGGCGGTTCTCGCGCCGCCGATATGCAGGTACCCGGTGGGACTGGGTGGGAAACGAACACGTACCTCTGCCATGTCCGATGCTCTCCTCTGCCTCATGGATGGCCATGTTTCCCGCGGCCGATCCGATTCTGTCGTGTGGCCCCCTGCGCTCTACCCTATTTTCGCACCCCTGTCAATTAAGTGCCTAAAATTACGCGGCCGGGCCGCTTCCTACGCTATGAACTACCACCGAGCAAGCTCGGTGGTTTCTAAGGCGATCGCCCGCCGCCACGATGCAGCGGCGACCGATGATTAGGGGACTCGCCGTCCCCTAAAAACCCCCGCTCTAAGGGGATGCCATTCATCCCCCGAGCAAGCTTGGGGGTTCCCTGGCATGGTCTGATGGAAAAGGGAGGCGCTCTATCAGAGCGTACCTTAGGCTTCATTAGCGACTGGCTTGCCTGACTCCAGGCGAGAAAGCAATCCGAATAGGCACAATTTTAGGCACAATGCCCGATTTTCGGGCCATCAGAAGTTGCTAGTTGCTTGAAATTACAAGGAAAAATG
>Ga0335070_10006908_pt1 | contig 13334 bp, 32 predicted proteins | sample Lox_Sample_13_FD_206722 | JGI IMG/M metagenome (GOLD analysis project Ga0335070, IMG submission 206722) | Soil microbial communities from Loxahatchee National Wildlife Refuge, Florida, United States - Lox_Sample_1.3 | ecosystem: Environmental > Terrestrial > Soil > Wetlands | place: USA...
AAAGGTGTTCGACGTGTTTAGACGTAAGTCAGTGTCAATCAATGCATACCACCGCGCCACTCCGGTTCCATACGAGCGTCGATGAGGTGCGGTGCGAGTCCAAGTTCTACGGAGGCAAGCTTGATCGCTTCGTCGGCGAGCTGGGCGAACTGCATCGTCCAGTCCCCCGGCTTGTCGCGCGCCCAGCAACGCCACCACACTTCGGTACTCGAAGGGCGCTTGAGCCAGTGCCCCTCGACCGCTTGGTACGGATGCTCGCCGCCACTCACAGCGCCTTCGCCTTTTGAATCGCCTTGAGACGCGCCGTCTTCCGCATGCCCAAGAAGAGGAACATGATTCGGCACCCGTCCAGGTCGCCGGCGGCCGCGCATTCCGATCCGCAAAACCACACGGAATCGTCGCCCAAGTTGCCATCGTCGAGCACACCATGGCAGTTGCCGCCCGCCTCGTTGCCGTGCTTGCGGTAGTAGGCCGCGATCAGAGGCGCAACTTCGACGGACGTCGGGCGGATCATTCCGACGCTGGCCCCACGTACGTGAACCGTCGCACGCGCTCGCCTTCGTAGATGACCCAATCGTTCCAAGCATCGGGGTCGACCGGGTCGTCGATGTTCGATGCGAACGGGCGAACGTTGATGCTGCCGTGTTCAAGGCTCACGTAGGCGACCATCTCTCGTCGGGTCTCGTGGTGTGCCACGAGCATGATCGCGACGTACAGGCCGCCTTTATAGTGCTTGTAGACGCCTGGTCGAAATTGCTCGGGCTTCTCTCGCTCAGAGATGCCGCCATGCTTGCGCCAGCGGCCACCTTTCACGCAGCTAACATGCAGCTCGCCTTCCACGATGGTCGTCCCATGTTCTGAGAGCGTCCATTCCCCCGTACCGCAACCATCACAGCGCCACAGCCGAATGTTCATGCAGCCGACGATGAATCAGATGTCTTGCAATGTCAAACATTATACCTTGACGTTCGACAGCCACTCAGCGCAGAATGCCGGCTGCATGGTGAAAACAAGCAAGCAGTCTGACACAAGCCAAAAGGGGATTCGCATGGATCGTTCCTTGGCGGAACGCATCGATAAGTACCGCGCGAAGGTCCGGCAAAAGACGGGAATAGAGATGAGCTTCTCGGCCGCCCTTCGCGCGTTGATCGAGCAGGGTCTGAAGGGGGCGCAATGATTTCCGCGGCGCAAGGCAAGTTCATCGTCATCGAAGGCCCCGACGGCAGTGGCAAGTCGACCCTCGCACGCAACCTCGCCGGCCTGCTCGATCAAGCTGGCAAGAGCGTCTACTTGACCGCCGAGCCTTCCGCTCGCCCTGTCGGCCAGCTTCTGCGCCGATACCTTACGCACGACTTTGCAGCGTTTCCGAGCTGGTCGACGCTGGCCCTTCTTTTCGCGGCGGACCGTCTCGATCACGTCGAGAATGAGATCGCCCCCGAGCTCGCAAGAGGCAAGATCGTCATCTGCGACCGGTACACACTCTCGAACATGGTCTACCAGTCCGTGCTTCGCGGAAAAGATGTCTCTGAACCCGAGGCAGTGCGGTTCATTCGAGACGCCAACGAGTACGCGCTCACGCCCGACATTATGGTCGTGTTGGAGGTGCCGCTCGAAACGACCATGGCGCGCGTTGCTGCCCGCGCTGGGCAGCCTATGGCAACCGAGCAAGCCGGCACGCAAGAGCTTGTACATGCGGCCTACGAGGCGTTCACGCGCGTCCCATCCCCGTTGGCGCACGTGACCCTCAAGGTGCACCCTGGGCCTTTGAGCGCTGAAGAGACGGCGCAAGCGGCGCTCAAGTCGTTGGCCCGAGCTTCGACAGAGTTCGCTCTCGAACCGCGATGAGCCACCAGTGCCACGCGCGGGGCTGCACGATTCCCGTGCCGCCTGAGAAACTGATGTGCCGCGACCACTGGTTCATGGTGCCGAAGAACATTCGCGACGCGGTGTGGGCCAACTACCGCGCCGGCCAGTGCGACGACAAGCGTCCCTCGAAGAACTGGCACGAGGCGGCCGACGCGGCCATCGGGTTCGTCGCGCTGCGTGAAGGACACAAGGTCACGGTCGCCGAGGCGAAGGCAGTCGAGGCGTTCGGGCTCGGGAAGTGGCTTCCGAAGAAGAAGGCGCTCTGATGCCGATCAAGATCGAAGGCGACCTGGACGACGCGACGGACGAGTTTCGCAAAGAAGCGGTACGTCATCTCTTGGCGTTGGCGGAACGTGTTGGCGCCGGCGATCTGGTTATCAACCACGTTTCGATCGAAGAAGACACGCTTACGTACTCGGGCAACAGGGTGACTCGCATCTTTCTAACGCTACGGCCAGAAACAGCACCGGCGGCGCCTGATAGGGCGGCATTCGAAGCGCATCAGGCCGAGCTCGACGCGCGCGTTGAAGAGGCTCGGCGAAACACCCCACTACCGGACCGCAAACATGAGTAGCGAATTCCTTCTCGTCGTTCCCGAAGCGAACTTCGCCCCCGACGCGCATCTCGTGGTCCCCGAGATCGACGATCTCGCGGTCGACTCGATCTTCGAGAAGCCTGGCCGTAACGACCCCTGCCACTGCACCAGCGGCAAAAAGTACAAGAAGTGCCACGAAGAGTCGGATGCGATTGCGTGGCGCTTCGTCAAACAGAAGACGGTCGAGGCGCATTTTGCCTGCGCGTATCTTCGCACGTTTCCAGCGAACCGTCCTGGATACGATCCGCCGCCCGAGGAGATTTATGACGCCGAAGATGAGGAAGTTTACGATTGAGTTTCGGGGCAGCGCAGAGATCGAGCTCGACGAAAAGCTCATCACACGCGCGCTGACAGAAGAGTGGCGCAGCAACTTCTATGATCTTGCCACCGCCGGCGAGGTCGCCAGCCACGTCGCGTACAACCTCGTCACCAACGCCATCACGTTGAAGCAAATGGACGGCTTCGCGGACTTGAGCGAGAGCACGGTGAAGGTCGTCGCATGGCCTGAGTGGGAAGTGACCGCTACCAAGGAGGGTTGAATGGCACGAATCGAATTTTTCGGCGGCGATCGTGCGCGACCGTTCGCAGGCCAGCATCACACTTGGACCGGCGAGCGAGGTAAGCCTCAGATCCCGGCAATGCGGTACCGCGATCTCGGCGACACGATCGTGGAAGCTCTTCGAGGGTTTCCAGAGATCGACCACGTTGATCTCAACGCCGTGGCCCAAAAGATCCTGTTTCAGATCGAGCAAGAGGGCGTTGACGAACGGACGCGCATCAAAAGGGAGGAAGCACCATGAGCGAAGAGAAACACTTCATCGAAGACGTCGTGCACATGCACGATCTAGCGCGCAGGACGGCGGAAGGGTGGTCGGTCGTCGAGCGTGTCGAGTTCGACGACGCGATCCCGTACACGGACAACTACGTGCCAGCGCCGCCTACGAACGGCGGCTACTCGGACGGCAACCCTCGGTCGATCAATCGCACCGCGCTCGGGCGCGCGGTAGCGTTTCGTATCCGCCGTACCGCCGACGATATCGTGGCCCAGCTCACCGAGCAGGTAACGCAGCTCAAGGCCAACGTCACAAAAGCGTTCGAAGAAGCGCAAAAAGCGACGAAAGCCGTCGAGAACGAGCGGGCCGGCCACGCACGCACGATGGCGCAGCTCGCCGAACGCCTCAAAGAGAACGAGCGTTTGGTGCTTGAACACGAGAAAACCAAGCAGGCCAAGCGGCTGCTCGAAAACGACCTCGGCAAAGTGCGCGAGCACATCGGCCGTAAAGAGTTCGAAGCGATCATTCCCCCCGTCAACGCGAAGTCGTGATGGCTGCTTTCCGGCTTATCTCGTGCGACCGTTGCGGCCGCAAGCTCTACCAGACAGACGGCGAGCACATCCGTGCGCCTGAGGGCGAGCTGCTGCCGACTCGGCCTGTACACTTCGTGATCGCGAATCGCCGCGTCATCACGTGCTCAAGTGAGTGTGCGTCTCGTTGGATCTACTCGAAACCGACAGAAGAACTGCTCGGGGGCTTCCCCCTCTTTTGAAAGGCCCTTCCAATGAATCCCCGCCGTCGTCGTATCTGCCGTATCCGCCGCATGCTTCGTCGACACCCAGAGCGCACCGCCGTGCTTCGCGCGAAGAAGCCTGTCATACGCATCCCGTTCGACATCGAGACGCGCCCGCACTTCACGTTCGCGTCTATCGCTGACGCGACGCGATTCGGAAAGGACGTTCGCGTGGCGCACGTGCCGCCTGATCCGCCTGCGCTTCGCACGCACGTCGTAGTACCGAACGCCGACCCGGTGCGCGCGCCGCGTGTGAAACCCGTCGGTGCGGCTGCCAAGCGCCGCGCGCTCAAGGAGATGAAACCTGGGAGGCGCGCATGATGTTAAAACTGCTCTTTTTCATGTGCCTTACCCTCGTTTGTTGCGATGGTTCGTGCGAGCCGGACAACATCCGCGCGTGCGGTTCGTCTTGTAAAGAGTCGGGGCACGCGATGGTGAAGTATTCCAAAGCTGAAGGGTGCGTGTGCCAATGATCGACGAGACGATGCTGGCCGAGCAGATGAAGAACACCCGCCACCGCGACGGCCGCTGGGAACGGCTCGTTGACGGCGAATGGGTCGAGTGGCCCCTGCTCAAGCTCGACAAGTGGGCCAACGACGAAACGAAGCGGGTTGTCGCCCGTCACCGCGAGAAGGAGGCGTCTCGTGGCATCGTCGCGCGATGACCGCCAGCGCTCGGTGCTTCGTTGGGTCACCGAAACGTTCGGCGAGCAGACGCTCGTGCTTCAAGAGCGCGTCATGCGCTTCTTTGAAGAGTCCGTCGAGCTCGCCCAGGCCGAGGGCTTGACGCGCGAAGAAGTGCTCGCGGTCGTCGAGCACGTCTTCAAGAAGCCGCCCGGCGATCCACAGCAAGAGGCCGGCGGCGTGGGCGTCACGCTGCTCGCGTACTGCGCCGTGCGCGGCTTCTCAGCCGACTCGCCCGAAGAGACCGAGTTCAAGCGCGTCGTGCGCATCGATCCAGTGCGCTTTCGTGAACGGCAGAACGTGAAGGCCGACGCCGACATCGCCGTGCGCGCCATCAACGACCCCGCACGCGGACCGGATGTGTGGGGCACTTGCGCGCATTGCGGTAGAAGCCACCCGACGGTCACGGACGGGACGATCTTTCCACACTACTTGCCGCCTGAAAAACAACCGATCTGCCCAGGTTCAGGCAAGCCGCCGGCACCATGACGATCCCGATTGATCTCGCACGTAACGAAGACACGCTCGAAGAGAAAACCGTCGAACCGCGCAAGAAGGCACCGCCAGGCGTTCCGAAGTGCTGCGTCGGCGTGCCCCCTGGCGGGGACGCCTGCGGTGCGGCCGCGACGTGTCAGATCAACTGGCCCGACGGTATGGAAACGCCAGCGTGCGACGACTGCGCCAGGCGCATGAGGCTCATGGCTCAGAACCACCGCACGAGCATCAACATCGTCGCGCTGAAGCCGTGAAACGTTGTCTCACGATGCGATACAAGTGTTGACAAGGGGAATGTCAATCGGCATGATGCCCGACATGCCCACCCCTGATAAAAAGACGATGTGGATTGGTTGGACGCATGCGGCGATGGCCAGCTACGTGGCCCCCGAAGAGTCGGACACCCACGAGAAGTTGGTCGACGACATGATCGCCATCGCGTCCGACTACGCCGATGGGATGCTCGACGAGTTCGAGGATCGTTTCGGGCCTGGCGGCACCGAGACCGCCGGTGGCCGTCGTCGCAAGCCGGCGAAGAGCCGCCGCGCGCGTGCTGAGGAAGAAGTCGAAGAGGAAGAAGAGGAAGAGGAAGAGCCCGACTGATGGCTAAGAGCCTTCGACTAGCACCAGCGCTCCCCTTGCCGCTCGACGCGGTCACGCAGACGTTCGGCATTCTTGGCAAGCGCGGCTCGGGGAAGACCAACACGGCGAGCGTGCTCACTGAGCAGTTCATCATGCACAGGCTTCCGGTCGTGTACGTCGACCCCATCGGCGTCACTTGGGGCTTCAAGTATTCGCGCGACGGCAAGGGCCCCGGCCTGCCCGTCGTCATCATCGGCGGCGAGCATGCCGACGTGCCCCTCGAAGAGACCGGCGGCGCCGTCATCGCCGACTTTCTGATCGAGCACCGCGTACCGACCGTGCTCGACCTCGGCTTGTTTTCGAAAGGCGCGCAGCGACGCTTCATGGTCGACTTCGCCGAGAGGCTCTACCTGAAGAACCGCTCAGCCCTGCACGTCATGCTCGACGAGTGCGACACGTTCGTACCGCAGCGCATCGACCACGGCGGCGAACGCCTGGTCGGGGCCATCAACGACCTCGTGCGCAAAGGGCGCGCCCGCGGCCTCGGCGTGACGCTCATCAGTCAACGGCCGGCGCTCGTGAACAAGGACGTGCTCACGCAGGTGGAAACGCTCATCGCCCACCGCATGACCGGCCCACAGGACCGCGACGCCATCGAGCGCTGGATCGAGCACAACGCCAACCACGTGACCGGCGACACAGTACTCGCGTCACTGCAAGAGCTCGTGGACGGCGAGGCGTGGGTGTGGAGCCCGAGCTGGCTCGGCATCCTGAAGCGCATGCGCATCAACCTGCGCGAGACGTTCGACTCGTCGGCCACCCCGAAGGCGGGCGCGCGGGTCGTCACGCCGAAGCACGCGGCGGCGGTCGACCTGGCGGCGCTGCGCACGAAGCTGGCGGCCACCATCGAGAAAAAGAAGGCCGACGACCCGAACGAGCTGAAACGCCAGATCGCCGAGTTGAAGAAGCAGCTCGCGGCGAAACCTACGGTCGTGAAAGCCGCGAAGGCGCCGAAGCAGATCAAGGTGCCGATCATCACGCCGGCCGAGATCAAGCGCTTGGAAGCCCTCGAAGCGAAGGTCGGCGGGCACATAGACGCATTGGCCAAGGCCGCCGGCGACATTCGAATAGCCGCCCGCGAGCGGGCAGGATCAGCGCCCGCGGCGCATCTCGAAGTCGTGCCGGGCTCGATGCGAGAGGCGCTGACTGTCCCGCGGCTGTCCGAGTTCAAGAGCGTGCCAGTCGCAAAGGTCGTCTTCGACGCGCCGAAGAAGCCTGCGCGCTCGGCGGCCGCCGGCGACGTCAAGCTCGGCGCCGGCGAGCTCAAGGTCCTCACAGCCGTCGCGCAACACTCAGCCGGCGTCACGCGCGAGCAGGTGACCATCCTGACCGGCTATAAGCGGTCGACCCGCGATGCCTACATCTATCGGCTCGTGCAGGCCGGGCTCGTCCTGGTTCGCGGCGACGTGATCGACGTGACGACCGAAGGCACGGAAGCGCTCGGACCCGATTTCACACCATTGCCTGTAGGTGACGCTCTACGCGAATGGTGGCTACCGCGGCTGCCTGAAGGCGAACGCCGCGTCTTGAAGGTGGCGCTCGAAGCGTTCCCTAACGGCGTCGACCGCGAGCACATCACCGCTCAAACAGACTACAAGCGTTCTACGCGCGATGCGTACATCTATCGGCTCAGCTTGCGCAAGCTCGTCGAAGTACGTGGCGGCACCGTCGTCGCGTCCGGACAGCTTTTCTCATGAGCCGGACAGTCACGTTCACGCTCGGAACACTCGGGCACTTTCTCGTCGGCGTGTTTTGCACCGCCATGTTCTTGGCGCGATTCGCGGTATCCGAACCTCTTCACTGGTACAACTGGGCCTTCGGAGCGTACGGGCTTTGGCATCTCGTGTACGCGCTCTGGCCGAGGAAAAAGACGTCATGATCGAAGGCATCGAGATCGAACTGACGTACGAAGACCTGTACAACCGCTTGCGTCGCCGCGCGAAGTACCACGACGACGAGCGGCAACGACAAGAGGGTCTTGCCGCTACTGTCCCGCCCACCAACGTGTACGACAAAATATACTACGACGAGCGCAAGCTCGAAGCGGCTCGCCATAAAAAACATGCGCAGTTCTACCATGAGGCCGCAGAGCGCCTCGTCGTTGGCGAGACTTTCAGGCTCAAGATCGAACAGTTCAAAGAAATCTTCATCGCAGACACCGAGGAAAAACCATGAGCGCATTCATCGGCAGTGTGAAAGGGCCCAACCACAACAGCCCGCACGACGCAATCGACGTGCGATGCAGTAGAGGCGGCGTGGAGATCACAACGCTCGGCGAGCTGCCTGTGAAGACGTTCTCGCTCGACCCTATCGCCGCTCGCAACTTCGCTGCGATGCTCGTGCGCGCTTCTGAAGAAGTCGAGCGCATGCGCGCTAAGGCGGAAACGATGAGCGGGTGTTGGTTCGATAGATGGACACGGGAGATAGATGAACGCGAGCGACCGCGCGTCGAAGCAGCGATCGAACGCGACCTCGCGGCGACAATCGAACGCTTCAAGCGCGACGGGATTCCGCCAGAGCCGCGCGCCGACGAGTTCGAGCCGATGATTGTCACGCTGGCGAGAGCGAAGATGAAGAACGAAAAAGTGACCCCATGAGGCGGCGCGACGAATACGACGACGAGGCGGATCGTCTGTACGACATGATCCGCAACGGCGAAGACGATCAAAAGGTAACCGACGCCATAGCGCTGGCGTTACGCAAGGCGGCCGGCGTCGAGACGCCTCCGAGCCTACCGCGCAAAAGAAAGTGATGGTGCTCAACGAGCGCCGAAGGGTGATCACTCTCGAAAACGGGTTCGAGATGGGACCTCCGGCCTTTCGGCGTTCGTTTGGCGTTTTCACTACGCTAGGAGAATGAACATGTCTAAGACGGTGACGATTGTTACAGGTGAGCCGACGGTAGCGCCGATAGCGCAAATGGCGCTCATCCAAGAGGGTGTCGGCGAGATGGTCAACTGGGTATCTACTCACCGGCCGGAATGCCTTCCATGGGAGCCAGGTGAACACCCTAAGACGCTCGAAGAGCGCGTGTACGCACTCTTCCCGCACGGCGGCATTGAAGAAGACGGGCGCGAGCCGACCGACAACGAACTGCTCGTCGAGCTCGCCGGTCGCAAGTGCTACGACTCGTTCGGCTTGAAGGCGGGGAAGAAGAGCAACGCCGCGTACATCGCGAACACGCAGATGCACATAGACCCGATTGAGAAGGCAGCCGACATCGCAATGGGGATCGTCGATGACGACGGCAACGTGCGGCACCCGCATACGGTACGCGACCAGATCGCGGGCGCAATCCGCGACGCGCAGAACGCCGTGCCGCACGCGAGCATTTTGTATCATGCGAAGATGTCGTTCTTCATCGCGGGCGTCAGCCGGCGCGTCAGCCACGAGCTCATCCGCAACTACGTCGGCGCGGACCGCGACGAGGAGGGCAGCCCGTCGCAGGAGAGCACGCGGTACACAGAGCACTACGGCTTCTACGTCGCTCACCCGTACATCATGCAGCGCGGTATCGCGGATATGTCCGGCATACGCGATGACTTGAACGAGCTGGCGGCTTTCCGCATGGCGATGCAGCGGAACTACGAAGAGTATCTAGGCTACGTGCAGCGGCAAACTGAAGCCGCGACAGCCGGCGGCAAGAAGCTCTCGACCATCGAGCGCAAGCGCATCCTCGAATCCGCGAGCCCGTACCTCTCGCACGCCTGCGAGACGTCGTGGGTGTGGACGACCAACCCGATGGCGCTCGCGAAGATGTTCAAGGAACGCGACAACGACGGCGCGGACCTGGAATTCCGCCGGCTCGCGAAGACGTGGAAGCGCGTGTGCGTGCAGCGATGGCCAAACCTGTTCCCCCAGCCGCACATGCGAGATGATCGTTAAGTGTAAAAGTTGCGGCAGGCGGAGGAAACCGGCTTTTTTCGGTTCTAGGCATTGCTCCGCTTGCCGCAACGATGCTCGACGAGCTGCCTACGCAGCTTCGCCGGACAGCGCCAAGAAGCGTTCGGCTTTATACCGAAAGCAAAACCCGGCGAAGGTACGCACTGCGTTAAAGGCGTGGCGCGAGAAGCACCCGGAAAAAGCAAGAGAGAATCTTCAACGTTGGCGTGTACGAAACCGCGTGCGAAACTCGTTGGCAAATATCAAGCATCGCGCGAAGCGCGCCGGCATGCCGTTCGACTTGAAACCTTCCGATATTGTCATTCCTGAGAGGTGCCCTGTGTTTGGGTTGAAACTGCGCATCGGATGCGGGGCGCGATCTGATGCGAGCCCGTCCATTGACAGGCTCATACCGAAACGAGGATACGTGCGCGGCAACGTTCGTGTGATCTCTGATCTAGCGAACCGCATCAAAAACACGGGCACGCCGCGCCAACATAGACTTGTCGCCGACTGGCTAGAACGCGAGTTGCGAAAGGCTAACCGGCGATGAGCGACGGCTTGACCGACGAAGAGTTTCTCGGCTACGTCGAGCTTCACTCGCGCACGGAACGGCACCTGTTCTCTAAAGAACACGCGAAGCGTCTCTGGGATCTTGCCGGTCGCACATGGACAGAAGAGTGGATGCCGGCGTTCGTTGGGATAGATGCCGAGACGGCCGACCGTCTCATCGCGCGCGCACGCGCGAGAAAGGAAAATGCCGTGTATACGTATCAAGCATTGCGCCCGACCCTCTTCACCGAAGAAGGCCAGGTCAGGCTTTTGAAGGTGCGCGACAATGCGCACAGGCTTCTCGCACAGGCGGGGGCTTTCAGAGCGCCGCGCGCTTGGGAAGGCGTAGGCGTGAGCGACACGTTCGAGCTGCTCGCCTGCCTTGACCGGCTCGTCGAGCTCGGCGAGATCAGGTGCCTCAATCCGGATGCGCGCGGGCAAGACTTGGTCTACGTGAAGGCTTGAGGTAAAGACTTGAGATGCCGCCGAAGGCCCGAAAGCTGTCTGCGCCGGTGAAGGTGTGGCTCGTGATCAACGGGGTCTTGACGTGCTATCTCACGTACTGCGGCTTCTTTCTCTGGGATGAGCCGCAAGCGTCGGGCGTGCTCTTTTTCAATGCGAGCTTGGTTACACTGCTTCTCTACGTAGTGGCTCGAATAGCCGGAGGTTGACCGATGAGCGATATGAAACAGCGCGTGAGGGATTTGATCGTGCTCGCGCTCGACGATGACACGCCCGAAAAAGAGGCACGCGCCGCGGCCTTCAAGGCGATCACGCTCGTCGAGAAGTACAACCTGCTCGACTCACCGCTCGACGGGATTCTGGGCGGCTTCAAGAACAGCGACAACGAGACCGTGAAAGCCGCCGTGAACATCGTCCAGCGATTCGTCGACCCCGGCATGATGCGCGACATGAGAACGGTCGCCGGCAAGGTGAAGCGCACCCGACGGCGTTCTCGATGAAGACGCCTATATACCCCAAGAAGAGCTGGGCGGACGACGGGTACGCGGAACTGCTCGCGCCTCGCCCCGAGCTCATTTGCGCGTCCTGTGACCGGCCAGGCGCGACGCCGGGCTACGGCGAACCCGGCTTCGAACTGTGCGAGATGTGCATCACGCGACTACCAGCCACGACAGTCGACGAGCGTATCCGCGCCAAGAAGGCGGCTGCGGGTAAGACGTGACCGCGCCGCCCCGTAAAGCCGTCTTCGCACGGTCGCTGCTTGCCGCCATGGCGCTCGGCATGACGGGGGCGGGGCCGTTCCTGGCAGGCACCGCCCCCGAGCCCAGGCGCCGCCCAGGGCCGCCGGAACCCTTCGGGCGCCCCTTGCCGCGCTTCCCCGAGCGCGAGCCTTACAAACCCCCTCCGCCGCCCCCAGGGGACGCAGCTCGGCTGGCGGCCGCGGAGGCCAAACGGGCCAGGAAGGCCGCCAAACGGCTCAAGGAGCGCCTACCGTGATAGCCGACCTCGAAGCGCTCATCGCGGCCTCGGTCATTTTCGCCGCCGGCGCGTCGGTCGGCTGGGCTCTACGCGGACGCCACGCCAAGATTCCTTTGCGCAGGCCGCGATGCACTGACTATCTCTGTGAAAAATTCAGGTCTGAGAGATGCTTAGACGGCTGTTGCCGCCACCATTGCAACTACCAGTGCAAGTGCGAAGAATTGACGGCGAGAGCGCGGGCCAACAAGCGTTGGGGTGTACAGTGATCGACGTGATCCAATTCCCCGAGCCGCGCGAGCTCCCCGACGCGCGCGAGACTATCTACGTGCGTGCCACGCGATGGCGGCGGTACCGTCACGTTCCGCCCACAGGCGCGAGCGAGCTCACGGGAGGTCGAGGATGACGACAGGACTTGGCATCATCGAAGCGACGTGGGCCTCCTTCGAGGGGTTCCGCAAGTTGGGCTTCCCCGCGGACGACATCTACGTGATCCCCGACGGCGGTCCGAAGGGGCGGAACGTGTTCGTGCAGGTTCGCCAGCAAGGCCGCGAATTCAACTTTCACGTCGGCTTCCGCGGCGACCTATCCGGCGACCAGTTCGCCGAGAAGTGGCGTCGCTACGCCGCTGAGGTCAACGCTGGGAAGGTGTCGGACGACGAGCTCGAACGAAACTACGCAAAGTGGCTCAGCCAGCTCGACATGCCGGGCCTCATGCTGGCGCTAGGACGGAAGGGGTTCTCGATCCCTGTCGGGGGCGTCAACGCCCGCGCGACGAATTAGGCTCGTGGGCTAGCGGACCGGCGATGTAGGCGTGTGCCTCGATCAACATCTCACGCAGCTTGCCGTTCGAGTCTTCGGCGAGCTTGAGCCGCCGGCGAAGGTCCGCCGCCTCTGCGCTGACGATCGCGATCACGACGACCAGAAGCAGTACGAGAACGGCGAAGAGCACGAACGCGACGTTGATGACCTTTTGAAGTTCTGAGAAGTCGAGGGGGACGTCCATTATGGCTTGCTCCACGGCGATGGCACGCCGTACCAGATCCAATGAGGCAACTTGAGTAGATCCCCCGGAAGATCGCGAAGACCGTGTCCGGTGCTGGCTACGTACATGGCCAGGTTCCACGCGAGAAACAGTGCGACTGCGCAGAGCAAGAGCGCGTACTTTTTCATGGCGAGAAGCGCTCGTATTCGGCTTCGAACCGCGCTTTGTTTCGCACCGCGAGCTCCCCGTCATCCGCTTCGAAGATGTAGTCGCCCGAGCAGACAATGCCGCCTACATGCACCCAACCGTGGACGGTCATCGGCTGATTGCACGTTGTGCACACGCGGGTCGCATCCTCTTTCGGCCAGCGCTGCGTCCACAAGACCACGCGGTCGGCCGGTGCGAAGTTCGTCAGTGCATCGGGTGTTTGGAAGTACCACGGCACGGCGTTGGCGATCACTGCTCGTCGAATGAATCTCATCGTTGTCTCCTACCAGATGAGAAGTTCGGCGACGGCGCCGCGCTTCCCGCCCTTGCTGTTGATGTTCCGGCGCGCCGGGATCGAGCGCATCTCGAAGCCTTTGTAGAGATTGCGTACGAGCGGGAGGTCGGCGTTCGAGAGCAACACCTTC
>Ga0335070_10006910_pt1 | contig 13333 bp, 15 predicted proteins | sample Lox_Sample_13_FD_206722 | JGI IMG/M metagenome (GOLD analysis project Ga0335070, IMG submission 206722) | Soil microbial communities from Loxahatchee National Wildlife Refuge, Florida, United States - Lox_Sample_1.3 | ecosystem: Environmental > Terrestrial > Soil > Wetlands | place: USA...
CAGGACCGGATCGGCGCCGGTGACGCCGTGACGCCGGGCCAGCCAATGCGGGTCGTTCACCCCGAGCCAGGTCCTCCCCTCCCCGTCCTTCCAGACCAACGCCTTCAGCGGCAAATCGATACCGATGGTCTGCACCGCCTGCATCAGCGGCGTGCCCGCCCTGGGATTGCCGAAGATCAACACCGTCGTCGGCCGCAATTCCATGCCGGCCTTGCCGGCCGCCGCCGCGTGATCGATCTCGGCGAGGATCGCCGCGCCGCGTGTCGTCACCGCAGCCCTGAGACGCCCCAGCGTCTCCTCGGGGCTGTGGGCGCTCGCGCGAACGAGCAGACCGTCGGACATTGCGCCTCCTGAAGAGCAGCGGGTTCGCTACATTTAACACAGAGCTATTCCGCCGTCGCGTCCAGCGCCAGGTTGAGCTTCAGCACATTGACATGCGGCTCGCCGATGATGCCGAGGAAGCGGCCGGTGGTATTGTCGGCCACGATCTGGCGGACCTTGTCCTCCGGCAGGTTGCGCGCCTTGGCGACCCGCGGCACCTGGAACAGGGCGCCGGCCGGGGTGATGTCGGGATCGAGGCCGCTCGACGAGGCGGTGGCGAGATCGGCCGGCACCGGCGCGTTGGGGTTTTCGGCCTTCAGCTTATCGACGTCGCCCTTCACCCGGTCGATCAGCGCCTTCGCCGTCGGGCCGTAGTTGGAGCCGACCGAGAAGCCGGCGTTGTAGGGAACGGTGGTGGTCTTGGTCGGGTCCTGCGGGTCCGGGCCCGGCGTGACCGAGGGCCGGCCGTGGAAGTACTTCTCGGAGGCGAAGTTCTGCCCGATCAGCTCCGAGCCGATCGGCGCGCCGTTCTTCTCGATCAGGCTGCCGTTCGCCTGGTGCGGGAAGGCGACCTGGGCGATGCCGGTCATCGCCAGCGGATAGGCGAGGCCGGTGATGATGGTCATGACGGCGATCATCAGGATGGCGGGGCGGACTTGGCTCAACATGGTTCTCACTCCTCAGGCGAGGCCGATGGCGGTGACGATCAGGTCGATCGCCTTGATGCCGATGAAGGGCACCACGATTCCGCCGAGGCCGTAGATCAGCAGGTTGCGCCGCAACGCCGACGCGGCGCCGATCGGGCGATACTTCACGCCCTTCAGCGACAGCGGGATCAAGGCGATGATGATGAGGGCGTTGAAGATGATCGCCGACAGGATCGCGCTCTGCGGGGTCTTCAGGTGCATGATGTTCAGCGCCTGGAGCTGCGGGTAGAAGGCAATGAACATCGCCGGGATGATCGCGAAGTACTTGGCGACGTCGTTGGCGATGGAGAACGTGGTCAGGGCGCCGCGGGTCATCAACAATTGTTTCCCGATCTCCACGATCTCGATCAGCTTCGTCGGGTCGCTGTCGAGATCGATCATGTTGCCGGCCTCGCGGGCGGCCATGGTGCCGGTATTCATGGCGACGCCGACATCGGCCTGGGCGAGCGCGGGCGCATCGTTGGTGCCGTCGCCGCACATGGCGATCAGCTTGCCCTGGGCCTGCTCGTCGCGGATGAGCTTCAGCTTCGCCTCCGGCGTCGCCTGGGCGAGGAAGTCATCGACGCCGGATTCGGCGGCGATCGCCGCGGCGGTCAGCGGGTTGTCGCCGGTGACCATCACGGTCTTGATGCCCATGGCGCGCAAGGCCGCGAAGCGCTCGTGGATGCCGCCCTTGACGATGTCCTTCAGATGGATGACGCCGAGGAGCTTGCCGTTCTTGGCGACCGCGAGCGGCGTGCCGCCCGACTTGCCGATGCGCTCGGCGATCTGGTTGACCTCGCGGGCGACCGGGTCGTTGGCCTGCGCGCCGACATGGGCCAGCACCGCATCGACGGCGCCCTTGCGGATCGAGGCGCCACCGGCGTCGATGCCGCTGATGCGGGTCTGGGCGCTGAACGGCACGAAGATCGCATTCGCCAGGTTCTGGCCGCGGATACCGTATTTGTCTCCAGCCAGGGTCACGATCGAGCGGCCCTCCGGCGTCTCGTCGGAGAGCGAGGCGAGCTGCGCCGCCTCGGCGACATCGCGGTCGCTGACGCCCTGCACCGGGGCGAACTCGGTCGCCTGGCGGTTGCCGATCGTGATGGTGCCGGTCTTGTCCAGGAGCAGGGTATCGACGTCGCCCGCGGCCTCGACCGCACGGCCCGACATGGCGAGCACGTTGAAGCGCACCAGCCGGTCCATGCCGGCGATGCCGATCGCCGAGAGGAGCGCACCGATGGTGGTCGGGATCAGGGTGACGAAGAGGGCCACCAGGAGCAGCACCGGGATGTTGCCGCCGGCATAGGCGGCGAAGCTCGGGATGGTCACCACCGCGAAGACGAAGATGATGGTCATGCCGGCCAAGAGGATGTTGAGCGCGATCTCGTTCGGCGTCTTCTGGCGCTCGGCGCCCTCGACCAAAGCGATCATGCGATCAAGGAAGGTATGGCCGGCCGCGGCGGTGATCTTCACCTTGATCTGGTCGGAGATCACCTGGGTGCCGCCGGTCACCGCCGAGCGGTCGCCGCCGCTCTCGCGGATGACGGGCGCCGACTCGCCGGTGATGGCCGCCTCGTTGACCGAGGCGACGCCTTCGATCACGTCGCCGTCGCTGGGGATGAGGTCGCCCGCCTCCACCAGCACCACGTCGCCGACCTTGAGCGCGGTCGCCGAGACTTGGGTCATGCCGCCGTTCTTCAGCAGCTTCGCCGTGGTGTCGGTCTTGGTCTTCCTGAGGGTCGCGGCCTGGGCCTTGCCGCGGCCCTCGGCCACGGCTTCTGCGAAGTTGGCGAAGAGGACGGTGAACCAGAGCCAGAGATTGATCTGGAACGAGAAACCGTAATTGCCGGCGCCGGTCACGAGATCGCGGATGAACAGCACCGTGGTCAGCATGGTCACCATCTCGACCACGAACATCACGGGGTTGTGCATCATCTTCCGGGGATCGAGCTTGCGGAACGCCGCACCGATCGCCGGGATCAGGATCTTCGGGTCGGTCAGCGTGGCGGAGCTTGACCGCTTGCGGGTCTTGGCGCCCGACAGGGTTGAGGTCATCGTCATGATTGGATCCTCGATCTTAGAACAGGTTGCCGGCGTTCATCGCGAAGTGCTCGACCACCGGGCCGAGGGCGATCGCCGGGAAGTAGGTGAGGCCGCCCATGATCAGGATCACGCCGACCAACAGGCCTACCCAGAGACCGCCGGTGGTGGGGAAGGTGCCGGCGGAAGGCGGCACGATCTTCTTCGCCGCCAGCGAGCCCGCGACCGCCAGCATCGGCACGATCATGGCGAAGCGGCCGATGATCATCGCAAGCCCGATGGTGGTGTTGTAGAATAGGCTGTTGGCGGTCAACCCGGCGAAGGCGCTGCCGTTGTTGCCGGTGCCGGAGATGTAGGCGTACATGATCTCGCTGAAGCCATGCGGGCCGGAATTCTCGAGGCCGGCCAGGCCGGGAGCCACTACCACGGCGATCGCAGTGAAGCCGAGGATCGACAGCGGCAGGATCAGGATGGCGAGCATCGACATCTTCACCTCGCGCGCCTCGATCTTCTTGCCCTGGTATTCCGGCGTGCGGCCGACCATCAGCCCGGCGACGAACACCGCGACGATGCAGAACAGCAGCATGCCGTAGAGGCCGGAGCCGACGCCGCCGAAGATGATCTCGCCGAGCATGATGTTGACCATCGGGACCATGCCGGCGAGGGGCATCAGGCTGTCATGCATGTTGTTGACGGCGCCGCAGGAGGCATCGGTGGTGATAGTGGTGAAGAGCGCGGAGTTCGCGATGCCGAACCGTACTTCCTTGCCCTCCATGTTGCCGCCGGATTGCAAGGCACTGGCGGTCTGGTCGACGCCCATGGCGGCATAGGCCGGGTTGCCGGGCGCTTCCGACGCATAGGTGATGAAAACGCCGGCCAGGAACAGCACGCCCATGGCGGCGAACACCGCCCAGCCCTGCTTCTGGTTGCCGACCATCCGGCCGAACACGTTGGTCAGCGCGGCGCCCAAAGAGAAGATCAGCACGATCTGGACGAAATTGGTGATGCCGTTCGGGTTCTCGAACGGATGCGAGGAGTTGGCATTGAAGAAGCCGCCGCCGTTGGTGCCCAGCATCTTGATCGCTTCCTGGGAGGCGACCGGGCCCTGGGCGATGGTCTGCTTCACGCCTTCCAGCGTGGTCACGTCGGTATAGGCGCCCAGATTCTGCGGCATGCCCTGCCAGACGAAGAACAACCCGGCCACCACCGAGATCGGCAGCAGGATGTAAAGCGTGCAGCGGGTGAGATCGACCCAGAAGTTGCCGATGGTCCGTGCCGAGCGTCGGGCAAAGCCGCGGATGAAGGCGATCGCCAGCGCGATGCCGGTCGCGGCCGAGACGAAGTTGTGGACCGTGAGCCCCGCCATCTGGGTCAGATAGCTCATCGTCACTTCCGGCACGTAGGACTGCCAGTTGGTGTTGGTGACGAAGCTGACCGAGGTGTTGAAGGCGAGATCCTGCCCGACCCCAGCCTGTCCGGCGGGGTTGAACGGCAACAGCGCCTGCAGGCGCTGGATCGCGTAGAGCGAGAGGAAGCCCATGAGGCTGAACAGCAGCATGCCGACCGCATAGCCGGTCCAATGCTGTTCCTTGGTCTCATCGACCCCGCAGATCGCATAGGTGATCCGCTCGATCGGCCGCAGCACCGGCGTCAAGAAGGTCCGCTCGCCGGCGAAGACGCGCGTCATATAGCCGCCGAGCGGCTTGGTGATCGCGATGATCACGAGGCAATAGATCGCGATCTGGATCCAGCCGTTGATTGTCATAGTTCAGAGCTCCCGATGATCGCGACTTAGAACCGCTCAGGGCGGATCAGGGCGTAGACGAGGTAGACGAGCAGTCCGATGGAGACGAGCGCGCCGAGAACGAGATCGAGGGTCATGGCCGCCTCACATCCGGTCGCAGGCGTAGGTGTAGAGAATGAGGATCGCGAAAGACGCGCAGCCGATTGCGATCATGGCGATGTCAAACATTGATAGAACTCCTCTTCCGGTCGATGGGCACGCCGGCTGTTCGGCAAACTGCTACTGATCAGAAGGTCCGCCGCGCGATCCGTCCGGACCTCGATGCTCAATATTCTGACACCGAAGTCCGATCGTGGGCCTGATCCATGTCAAGGCTCGGTGGTTAGTGCTGGCGCGCCCCCGTCTCGGACTCCGCGTACGTGCCGGCCCAATCCGGGCTCGCGGCAGGAAACGTGGTCCGGTCCGACCACGTCGGAACCATCCAGCTTCCGGCGAAGAGCAGGAAATAAACCGCCTGCCCAATGAAGAGCGTCGCACCGAGCGTATAGAGGATGAAGTCCAACATGATGCCACCTCCCGGGTGTTGGGTTCCCCAGGGACAATCCGAGGGGACGATCCCCGCGAGCGGGGTCCAGGAGTCGGATGCCAAGGTGGCGTTTCGGCCCGTCATGAAGCCATATCGATCTCGCCGGCGGGAAATAAGGATCGTGTTAAGACGGCGCCAACGGATTGGAAGACAAAGCGATTCTTCCGGTATATGCCGCTCGGTCATAGCAGCCATCCAGGCCATTACGGCCTCCGCACGCTCGTGTATATGCCGCCGATATACGGCTTCCTTATCGGCGATTGCGCTGATCCCTATCGAATCCTTACGGCCGAATCTCGACACTTCCCGGACGGCAATATCGCCGACCGGATCGTGAGCATTACCGAGCCGATCATGCAGCCCTTCATCTCCAGACGACTCTCCATCAGCAATGCCGCGGATCTCCGAACGAGGCGGCAGCCAACCCATCCACAGGCGCCGGCATTCGGCGAGGTGATGAGCGAGATGGGCTTGATCCTGCTCGCCTGCCTGGGCGTCGCCGTCGCCGCGGCCGTGCTGGTCGGCACTCTCGGAGCAGCCTGAAGGAGGCCGCGCGATGCCAAGCCGTCTCGCACCCACGCTCAGGGAACGTCCGATCGAGTATTTCATCCTGATGGAGCCACGGCCGGACGGGCCGACTGTCGGCTATCTCGACGGCCGGCCGATCGCCGCCGCCGTCGTCGACTTCTTCGGGGCACACTACGCCTATGTCGGCGCTGCACCGCGACGGCCGGACGGTCGCTACGATGTCGAGGCCTTGAAGGCCGGCGAGTGGCTGGTCGAACCCGGTCTCGTCTATTACGCCGATCCGAAGACATCGACTGGCCTGATTTCCAAATTGCTGCGGTCGCATTGAGGCCGGAATGATCATGACCGACTCACGGGAGAATCACGAGATCCAGGAGATCCGCAGTGCCCTTGGCGCCGTAGCGCTGGGCGAGCCTTCAGTGTTCTGGCTCTTCCGCGGCGAGGACGGCGACTGGCATCTGCGCCGGGAGGGCGAAGACGGCGACCGTACGTTCTCCGACCGGGAAGCGGCGCTGAAGGCCTTGCGCCTCGCGGCCGTGCGATGCGCCTCCTATTGCCTCTACATCGAGGACGTTTCGGGCCGGTTCGAGCGGGAATGCTTCAACTGGCTGCCGCCACAATCGCGCCGCGGCTGAGAGATGATTGGTTGCCGATCTCATTTGATGGAAAGGTGCGTGCCATCACATGCCATCGCCTCATGACAGGCATGTGCATGGAAGCTACGCACTTTCCACATCTTGATGCGGCGGCGATTCCGGATTTTGATCGGGCGCTGATCGTGACGAATGAACTATGCGCCTTCCCTCCAGACCAAGCGATGCCTGCCATGCGTAGCATGACGAATCTCAACCGGCGGGGGCGTTCCCCCGAGTTCAACCGCTTGATGGGCCCGCAGCCGGACGGCCCGACCATCGGCTATCTGGGTGATCATCCGATCGCCTCCGCGGTGGTCGATCACTTCGGCCGGCGGTATCTCTATGTCGGGGCCGCGCCGCGCCGCCCGAACGGACAATATGACGCAGATGCGCTGGGCGCCGGCGAGTTCCTGATGGAGCCCGGCCTGGTCTATCGCTGCGATCCGATGCCGACCCCCGGCATCCTGAAGCGGCTGCTCCACCTCGAATAGCGAGGCTAGTCGGCGAAGGCCTGCCCGGCCTGGGCATGGCGCCGCGCCGCCAGCCAGTCATGCCAGTTGTCGAGCCCCTCTCCGGTCTTCGCGGAGAGCGTGAGCACGGCGATCTTGGGATTGACCGCCCGCGCATGGGCGATGCAGCGATCGACGTCGAAATCGACGTGCGGCAGCAGGTCGATCTTGTTGAGGATCATGAGATCCGCCGCGCGGAACATGTGCGGATATTTGAGCGGCTTGTCCTCGCCCTCCGTCACCGAGAGGATCACCACCTTGGCGCTCTCGCCGAGATCGAACAGGGCGGGGCAGACCAGGTTCCCCACATTCTCCACCAGCACCAGGGCGCCCGCCGCCGGCCGCAATTCCCGGAGGCCGTCCGCGACCATCTCGGCCTCGAGGTGACAGCCGGTGCCGGTGTTGACCTGCACCACCGGTGCGCCGGCCGCCTCGATCCTGAGCGCGTCGTTGGCGGTCGCCTGGTCGCCCTCGATCACATAGAGCGGAAAGCGCGCCTTCAATGCGGCGATGCTGCGCTCGAGCAAGGTGGTCTTGCCCGATCCCGGCGCGCTCACCAGGTTCAGCATCAGGATCTCCCGGCCTGAAAGCCAGGCGCGGTTGCGCGCCGCCAGGGCATCGTTCTTGTCGAGCACCCGCTGCTGCAGCGTGACCACCGGCGAGTCATGGACATGATGATCATGATCATGGTCGTGCTGATGATCATGATGATGGTCGTGATGATGGTCGTGATGATGGTGATGACCGTGGTCATCCAGGCGACGCACCGTCGCCTTGCCGTCCCCGGAACAGCCGCAGGTCGCGCACATGGTCGATTCTCCTCTCAGGCCACCGAGGGCGCGATGGCGGCGCCGGGCTCGGCGTCGAACTCGAATTCCACGATGTTCAGCTCCTCGCCGCTGAGCCGAACGGCGTCGCGGGCGCCACAGCGGCAAGGGTCATAGAGCGTCTCCTGGGTGAACTCCGTGCCGCAGGCGCGGCAGCGGACGCGTCCTTCCGGCTCCACGATCTCCAGCACCGCGCCCTCGAGCACCGTGCCCATGGCGACCGCATCGAAGCAGAAGCGGATGGCGCCGGGCATGACGCCGGCGAGGCGACCGATTTCCAGCCTGACGCGCCGCACCGGCCGGCCGCCGGCATGCTCGGCGACGGTCCTGACGATGCTCCGTGTCAGCCCAAGCTCGTGCATCAGCAGATCCTCGGCAGTTGCTCGCCGACCAACATGTCGACGATGCGCTCGCCGCCGAGGACGGTCTGCATGACGACCCGGCCCGGGCGGCGCGCGACGGCGCGGCCGATGATCGCGGCACCGGCGCCGAGGGGATGGCCGCGCAAAGCCGCCAGCGCATCTCCCGCCTCCGCTTCGGGCACGATCGCGACCAGCTTGCCCTCATTGGCGAGATAGAGCGGATCGAGGCCCAGGATCTCGCAGAAGCCCCTGACTTCGTCGCGGATCGGAATGGCGGACTCGACGACCTCGATCCCGACTCCGGCGCTCTCGGCGACCTCGTTCAGCACGGTGGCGAGCCCGCCGCGGGTGGCGTCGCGCAGGAACCGGAGGCCCGGCGCCGCCGGCTTCAGCGCGTCGATCAGTCCATGCAGCGCGGCGCAGTCGCTTTCAATCGGGGTGGTCAGGGCGAGGTCGCCGCGGGCATTGAGGATGGTCGCGCCGTGATCGCCGAGCAGGCCGTTGACCAGCACGACGTCGCCCGGCCGGACCCGCGCCGGACGGAGATCGAGACCGGTCGCGATCACGCCGATGCCGGTGGTGTTGATGAAAAGCTTGTCGCAGGCGCCGCGGCCGACCACCTTGGTGTCGCCGGTAATGACGGCGACGCCCGCCGCGCGCGCGGCGTCGGCCATGGAGGCGACGATGCGGCGGAGCGCGGCGATGGGGAAGCCCTCCTCCAGGATGACGGCGCAGCTGAGATAGAGCGGCCGCGCCCCGCTGACCGCGAGATCGTTGATCGTGCCGCAGACCGCGAGCTTGCCGATGTCGCCGCCGGGGAAGATGAGGGGATCTACGACAAAGCTGTCGGTGGTGAAGGCCAGGCGATCGCCGTGTTGCGCAAGATCGCGCAACGCCAGGGTCGCCGCGTCGTTCATCTCCTTCAGCTCCGGGCAGCGGAAGGCATCCAGGAACACCGCATCGATCAAGGCGCGCATGGCCGCACCGCCGCCGCCATGGGCGAGCGTGACGGTCGGCACGTCCAAGGACTCACGGCGCGGTGCGGCGGGAGTCTGATCGAGCGGCGTCATGCCGGCGCCTTCCCACGCTCTTTCAGCGCCTCGAGGTCGCCATACTGAAAATAGGCCGCGCAGGCGCCCTCGGAGGAGACCATCAGGGCGCCCAACGGGCTCGCGGGGGTGCAGCTCTTGCCGAAGACCCCGCACTCCCAGGGCTTGATGGCGCCGGTCAGGACCGCGCCGCATTGGCAGGATTCCGGGTCGGCGATCCGCACGTCCGGCACGGCGAAGCGGCGCTCGGCGTCGAATCGCGCATACTCGTCGCGCATGCGGACCCCGGAATGGTCGATGGAGCCAAGGCCGCGCCATTCAAAGAAGGGCCGCAGCTCGAACACGCGGTCGACCGCCTGGAGCGCCCGATCGTTGCCGCCCTCCGGCACCACGCGCGCGTATTGGTTCTCGATCTCGGCCCGGCCTTCGGCGAGCTGCTGCAGCACCATCCAGATCGATTGCAACACGTCCACCGGCTCGAAGCCGGAGACCACCAGCGGCTTCTGGTAGTTCTCGGCGATGAAGCGGTAGGGCGCGGTGCCGATCACCATGCTGACATGACCCGGCCCGAGGAAGCCGTCGATCCTGAGATCGGGCGCGTCGAGGATCGCCTTCATGGTGGGGATGATGGTGATGTGGTTGCAGAAGAGGGAGAAGTTGGCGATGCCCTCGGCTTCCGCCTGCAGCACGGTCAAGGCGGTCGACGGCATGGTGGTCTCGAAGCCGAGGGCGAAGAACACGACCTCGCGGTCGGGATGGGCGCGGGCGAGCGCGAGGGCGTCCAGCGGAGAATAGACCATGCGGACGTCGGCGCCCTCGGCCTTGGCCTGCTGCAGGCTCTTCCGCGAGCCGGGGACGCGCATCGCATCACCGAAGGTGGCGAGGATCACGCCTGGGGTCTCCGCCAGGGCGACGCAGTCATCGACGCGCCCCATCGGCAGCACGCAGACGGGACAGCCGGGGCCGTGCACCAGCTCGATCGCCGGCGGCAGCAGGTTCTCGATGCCGAACTTGAAGATCGCGTGGGTGTGACCGCCACAGACCTCCATGAGGGCCAACGGGCGCCCACGGGCCTCGGCCAACGGTCCCGCCAGCGCGGCGATTTGTGCAAGTAGCGCCTTCGCCGCCGCGGGATCGCGGAACTCGTCAACGTAGCGCATGGTCGCCTCCCGTCTCCGGCGCGGTGTCGGTGGCGGCGCTCATGGCGCGCTGCGCCTCCAGGATCTCGCCGAGCTCGGCCAGCAGCGCCAGGGTGGCCTCCGCCTCGCGGGCATCGATCCGGCTCATGGCGAATCCGACATGGACCAGCACCCAGTCACCGACGCAGTCCCCGATCGGATGCGCGTCGTCCACGATGCAGGCGAGGTTGACCTCGCGCCGGATGCCGGCGATGTCGACGGTGCCGAGCTTGCGCACAGCATCGGTGATGGCGACGACCCGGCCGGGAATGCCTAGGCACATAATGCGGTCTCCCTTGATGCGGCGAGGGCGGTCGCGGCGGCCACCGCCGCCTGGCCGAGCGCGAGGCCGCCGTCGTTCGAAGGCACTTCCGATTGCAGAAGAATCCGGCGGCCGAGCGGCTGCAGCCCTGCGACGACCTCTTCCAGCAGGATCCGGTTCTGGAAGCAGCCGCCGGAAAGGGCGATGGCGTCGACGGACGTGCCGGATTGCATCACGGTCGCCGCCATGTCGACGATGGCGCGGGCGAGGCCGCGATGGAACCGGGCGGCGATCGCGCCCGGCAGCGTTCCGCAGACGAGATCGTCGAGCAGTGCCTGCCACATCGACCGCGGCTCGATGCAGCGGAGCATGGTGCCCGGTAGCGGTTCGATCGCGAAAGGATAGGCGTCCGCGCCGGCAAGCGCGGAGGGATCGACCGACGCCTCCAGCAGCATGGCGCCCTGCCCTTCATGGAGCGCCTGCTCGCGGCAGAGGCCAACCGCCGCCGCGACGGCATCGAACAGCCGGCCGCAGGAACTCGCCACTGGCACGTTCAAGCCGCGCTGCAGCATCGCATCGAAGGTCGCCAGCGGCTTCTGCGCCAGGGCACGCACGAGCTCCAGCGCGCCATATTCCGCAGCGACGTGCGGCCAGCCGAAGGCCGCTGCCAGATGCGCATAGGTGTTGCGCCAGGGCTCGCGGATTGCCTGGGCGCCGCCCAACATGGCGACCGGCTTCAAAGTGCCGAGGCGTCGATAGGAGCGATAATCCGCCAGCAGGAACTCCCCGCCCCAGATCGCGCCGTCATCGCCGTAGCCGAGACCGTCGAGGGCGATGCCGAGCACCGGCCCCGCCTCCAGCGGCCAGCCGTTCTCGGCGAGGCAGCTCGCGATATGGGCGTGATGGTGCTGCACCGTGATCAGCGGCAGGCCGCTCTGCTGTGCCGCTGCCCGCGCGTGCTTGGTCGAGAGATAGTCCGGATGCCGGTCGGTGGCGAGGATGGTCGGCCGATGATCGAAGAGCGCAGTGTAGAGACCAAGATTCTTCTCATAGTCGGCAAAGGCCGCCGCATTCTCGAGATCGCCTTGATGCTGCGACAGGATCGCCGCACCATTCTTCACCAGGCAGAAGGTGGATTTCAGCTCGCCGCCGAAGGCGAGGATCGGCGGCGCCGCGGCGAAGCCCGGCGGCAGCGCAATCTCGGCCGGCGCATAGCCCCGCGCCCGGCGCAGGATGCGCGGCGCGCCGGCGGCGATGCGGATGACGGAATCGTCGATGCGGTTCACGATGGCGCGGTCGTGGAGCAGCGCGACATCGGCGATCGCGCCGAGACGCTCCACCGCCTCTCCGTTGTCGATCGCCTGCGGCTCGTCGGAGAGATTGCCGCTGGTCATCACCACCGGGCAGTCGAGACCTTCCATCAGGAGGACGTGGAGCGGCGTATAGGGCAGCATGAAGCCGAGCTGGTCGAGGCCGGGCGCCACCGCCTCCGGCAGCCACTCCGGTCCCCCGGCGCGGAGCAGCACGATCGGCGCGGCGCTGCTTTCCAGGAGCCGGCATTCGGCGGCGTCGGGATCGGCGTAGCGGCGGATCACGGCGAGGTCCCGCGCCATCAGCGCGAAGGGCTTGCCGTAGCGCCGCTTGCCCGCGCGCAGCCGCACAACGGCCGCTTCGTTCGTGGCGTCGCAGGCGAGGTGAAAGCCGCCGATGCCCTTGACGGCGACGATGGCGCCGCCGGCGATCTGTGCGGCGGCCGCCGCGACGGCGTCATCGGACGCGACGTCATTGCCGTCGAAGCGGATCAGCCGGGCGCGCGGTCCGCACGTGGGACAAGCGATCGGCTGGGCGTGGAAGCGGCGGTCCGCGGGATCACCGTATTCCCGCGCGCAGTCCGGGCAGAGCGCGAACGCCGCCATGCTGGTGCGGGTGCGATCATAGGGTGCCGCGCGGATGATGGAAAAGCGCGGCCCGCAATGGGTGCAGTTGGCGAAGGGGTGATGGAACCGCCGCGCGCCGGGCGAGAGGATCTCCGCCCTGCAGGCGGGGCAGATCGCGGCATCGGCCGCGACCGCGGTTCGCATCACGCCGCCGCGGCTCTCGACGATGCGGAAGTCCGCCGAGGCCGGTTCGATTTCGAGACGCCTGCGCTCCACGGACTCGATGCGCGCGAGCGGCGGCGGATCTTCCCGCAATCGATCGAGCAACCGGTCGATCGCCGGCGCCGGCCCTTCGAGCCGGATCAGGACGCCGTCGCCGTCATTGGCGACCTTGCCGGTGAGCCGCGCCTCCTGCGCCAGGCGCCAGACGGTCGGGCGGAAGCCGACGCCCTGCACCGTGCCGCGGACGCGAATCTCCTCGACGACGACCGGCTCGGAGTCCGGACGCGGCGACAGCCGACGGCTCCTCCCACCCTGACGATCGTCCGCCGCGAACATCGTCGTCCACCTCAAGCACCCGGTCCGGCGTCAACGATGCCGGGTCGGCGCGGGCTTCACAAGGTTCTTTTGTGCCAGGGAGATCCGGCCGCGTTACTGCGGCGTGACCGGGACAGCGAGGCGGTCGTAGCCCTTCCAGCGATACACCAGCACCGAGACCACCCAGGC
>Ga0335070_10006911_pt1 | contig 13331 bp, 9 predicted proteins | sample Lox_Sample_13_FD_206722 | JGI IMG/M metagenome (GOLD analysis project Ga0335070, IMG submission 206722) | Soil microbial communities from Loxahatchee National Wildlife Refuge, Florida, United States - Lox_Sample_1.3 | ecosystem: Environmental > Terrestrial > Soil > Wetlands | place: USA: Florida...
GCTCAGAATCTACGCCACCAGGGCGCGACCGAAGATGAGGTCAAACAGCTTCTCAATAGCAAAGAGCCTGTACGGAAGGATTTCCCTCAAGGGATGGCACTGATCGGGCTGATTCCGATTGGCGTCGGCCTCGCTTACATCATTTACTATCGCGGCGAAGGCAAGCGGTCTCAGGAACCTTAATTGCAACCAGGCAGCCGTCCTTGGCATCATTAGATACTGATGCTTCGACGCAGCCTGATTGGCGGCGCCATCGGAATGGCTGGCCTTGGGACCATGCTCTACCGCGCCGCTCCTGGGTTCTGGCAACAATACGCGCGCGAGTTCCGGCGGCCCATCTTGAACCCTTCCGAGCACCCCAATCCGCATCTGTGGCCCGATCGTGGCCTGCTCGCCGCCTGGCTCGGTCACGCCACCTTGCTCCTCAAGATCGACGGCATGATCATTCTCACCGACCCGGTCTTTAGCGATCGCGTGGGCTTGAGCCTTGGGCCCTTGACGCTTGGCCTGAAACGCCTTACAGCGCCGGCTCTCACCCTCGCCGGCATTCCCCGGCCCGATCTCATCCTGCTCTCGCACGCGCACATGGATCACTTCGATTTGCCTAGCCTGCGCGCGCTCGAGCACCCCAAGACGTCCGTGATCACCGCGTCGAAAACATCCGACCTCCTGCGGGTCGATCGTTATGCGAGCGTCACCGAACTCGGCTGGGGCGAACGCGCGCGCTCGGGCGCGGCCGAGATCCGCGCTTTCGAAGTAAATCACTGGGGCGCGCGCATGCGCACCGACACCTGGCGCGGATACAACGGCTATCTCATCGAAGCGGGACGTTACCGGATTCTGTTCGGAGGCGACACCGCCAACACAGATTTATTCCGCAACCTGCGCACCTCACGGCCGATTGATCTGGCCGTGATGCCCATTGGCGCCTACAATCCCTGGATCTATTATCACTGCACGCCTGAACAGGCCTGGCGCATGGGCAACGAAGCCGGCGCCGAATTTTTCGCGCCAGTGCACCACCAGACCTTCCAGCTGAGCCGCGAGCCTTTCTCCGAACCCATCGAGCGCTTCCACCAAGCCGCCCACAACCACCCCGACCGCGTCGCCATCACCCGCATCGGCCAGCAGTTCCAAATCGCATAGCTGTCGCAGGCCGATCATTCGGCGCACTCTACCTGACTCGACGGAAGGCCCGATCAATGAGCCGAGTTACGTTGCTGCTCACATTCAGTTCTGCTGCGAGATCTACGTCCAGCCCAAAGCCACGATCGATCAACTCCTTCCCCGATGAACACTGGCGCAGCGACTCGCCAAGACAGTCGCGAAGACGGTCGAACCCGAGCGCAGCCAGGCGAGCTTCTGGTGAGCAGGTTCCTGATAGGGCGGTAATCACCGCCCCGGCGCCAAGCCAGTCTTCAAGGCTTGGCCGTAACGTGCCGTCATCCCACATCTCCCCTGCTGGAATAACAGCTACGGTTTTACCCAGGTTGGCTGCTGCCTGGCCGGTTGCGGCGGCGGTTCTGAGACAGGCCGTCAGCACGACCGGGTGATCCGCTGCAAACGATAGCGCCGCCCCGTTGGGCGAAGGCAACACCAATCTGCACCCGGCGGGCAAGTATCGCAATGCAGCCGGAGACAACGAAAGACCAGAGCCGCGATCGCGCGAGGCCAATACGGCTTCCGCAGCACGGGCGTAATCAGCCGCCGACTGATCCTTGAGCGGATACGGCAAAATGACAGCGTCTTGGCCCGCGCCGATGTCCACCGCTGTTGAAAACGAGAGCACATCGACGATCACAACAACATCTGAGATCGGCGCGAGCGCGCTTAGGCCCTTGAGACCCCACTCGCAACGAACCTCAAACTCCGATTGACCAAACCTCACACCCTCAGAATAATAACCGGCTCTCGTTCACATAGCGGCCGCGGCCACGACTCGCATCAGGCGGGCTTTTGATACAGGCCGATCACGTTTGTCCCGGGGTCGGGAATCGCGCCGTGGCATCAGGAGCGTCCGCGCCGATTGGCTGCACGTTCTCACACCGTTGGCGACGATCGCAGCCACGCTGTGCACTATGATGTAAACGAGAAGTCCCGTTGTGAAGAAGGCGGGCGCCAAAGAACCCAGGTGGGGCTACTTCGCCGCCCTGTCCTTTTGTTACCGCTGTAAAATCGATCTCGCCTTTCCTGGCAGTCCGAGTCCAACGCGATAACCTGGGGATCGCTGCCCGCGCGGGCGAGGTCAGGAGAAAAGGCAAATGAAGACGTTTTTGCTTACCCTTGTTCTAGGCGCCGCTGCTTTGCACGCGCAGGATTATGAGGGTCTCTGGCAGGGCTACGACGGCGAGTGGGGCCACGTTTCCCGTCAGCTCGTCGCGCTGGCCGAAGCGACGCCCGCTGAGAAGTTCGCGTGGCGCCCGGCCGAAGGCGTGCGTTCCATGAGCGAAGTCTACATGCACATCGCCCTCGCGAACTTTTATCTGCTGAGCGTCACAGGCCCGAAACTGCCCCCCGATATCAAGGCGGAGAACATGGAAAAGTCGGTCACCGCGAAGGCCGATGTCATCAACTGGCTGAAGCGCTCGCTCGACGCCGTCAAAACCGCTCACGCCGCGGTGACCTCCGAGGATCTGCGGCGAAAGGTCAAGGTGAACGGCAGGGATGCCACGGTCGACGGCATGTACCTCCGCATCATCGTCCATGCCAACGAGCACATGGGCCAGTTGGTAGCGTACGCCCGGATGAACGGCATCGTGCCGCCCTGGTCGAAATAACGCTTGACTCTCTTACTTCGCCGCGCGCTGCTCGTTCGCTGTTACCGCATTCGCCAGCGCCACCGTCGCCAGCGCAGTCCCCGACGCTGAGATCCATTGATCGTGATTGTACGGAAATCCGCTCTGAAAGTAAGGCTGGAATTTCACCGCGCGGCTCTTCACGTGCCAGGAGCCGTCCGGCTGCTGCGTTCTCAAAAGATACTCCAGGCCACGCCGGTAAGCCGCGTCGCCGGCGGCTAGCATGGCTGCATCATACAACGCGCATAGCGCTTCTCCCGTCGCGTAGGCATCGCTTTCCAGGTGCGGATTTCCCGCCCAGCCGCCATCCGCGCGTTGCAGGTTCAGAAGACTATTTGCCGTGGCGCTCACCTTTTCTCCGGAGGCGCCCGACCATTTCAATCCCAGCAGCAGCATCGCCTGGTCGTCCGTCGTCTTCGGCTTTGCCTCCAGCAGATAATCCCGCGCCCTCGAAATTCGCTTGTCGAACTCAGATTTCAGCCCCGGAGGCCCGTATTGCTGCATCATGCGAATTCCCATCGCCGCTCGGGCGATGCGGCCCTCCTCGATCGGCGACCGCGCTATACCGCCGTCACCCCACGACCCGTCCGCTTGCTGCTCGGCCGCTAGATTTACGATCATGGCGTCGGTGATCTCGTCCGCAAGATAGTTCACAGCAGTCAGCCCCAACAGGGAATAACCCAGCGTGTCCGAGCCGCCCGGCGGATCCAGCCTTTGCAGCAGGACCTCCCGCGCGCCCGTCCACTGCGCTATTACCACTTTCAGATGCTCGGCCGCGGTCTCCTCATCAACCCGCACGCCCTTCTTCCGCGCCGCCGCTACGGCCAGCGCCGTCAGATTCTGGTGATGACAGGCCACGCATCCGCTCTCTTTAAAAAATTCCGTGCCCGATTTCTGAAGCAGAGCTACGCTCCGCTCGATCGCCGTACCGGGATTCCCATTCGCCACTCGCAGCACGCTGGCAGGCGCTGTTTGCGCAGTGGGCGACGCCGTTCCTCCCGCTTGCTCCAGCATTTTGATGATCTGCGGATTGCCAAATTTGTTCGCCCAGTCGAGCGCCGTCTCTCCGAGAACGCTCCTCGCCTTGACATCCGCGCCCTTCTCCAAAAGCAGCTGCACCACCTCCGGATCCTGCGTTTCGGAAGAAACGGCCAGCATGAGTGGCGTCATCTCGCGGATATCACGCGCGTTCACCTTGGCCCCTGCGTCAATGAGGGTGCGCAGCATCTCCGGTGATCCATACGGCGCCGCGTACATCAGAGCTGTCAGATGATTCAGCGCGACCGGTCCTTTTCTCACCTTGGTCGCTTCGGTAGTCACGGCGTTGACGTCTGCTCGTTTCGCCAGCAGCAGCTTCGCCATAGCCACGTTTCCTATGCTGGCGGCGAACTGCAAGGCCGTATCGCCGGAAGGGGTGGTCGCATTGAGGTCCGCGCCCTTCTCCATCAGGAACCGGACCATTTCCAGGTCCCCCGAGCTCGCTGCCGAAACCAGCACCGGCCCTTCGACCTTTGCGCCTTTGGATACAAGAAAGCGCAGGATCTCAATCGAGCCGGCATTATTCGCCGCGATCAGCAGTGCCGTCATGCCCTGTTTAGAACGCGCGTTGACGTCCGCCCCCGCGTCCACTAGCAGCCGCACCTTTTCCAGACTTGTGACGCCCCACATCAACGCCGTCGCATCGAAGGAATTTTTCGCCTTGGCGTCCGCGCCCTTCGCCAGCAGCATCTTGACAGCATCCACGCTGCCTACTGCTGCCGCATACATCAACGGCGTGGCGCCATGGCGATCTTTGATGTTGACATCGCCCTTGGCGCTCAGGTTCTCGATCAGCTTGAGGTCGTTAGCCCGGATGGCCCTGTAGAAATCATCTCCGGAATTCGTGGCGGCAACAGCACTCACCGCCAGAGAAAACAGAACAGCACCGCGCACTGCTGTGATCCCCCTATCTCCGGCTATGCTACTCCATAATGGGCGGTTCGGGAAAGCACAGCGCCGCCCATTATTCGAGGAATATGCGTGCGCTGTTGACGACTACTTCGATTCTCTAAAGCGGCAGGCGTTTGCGACGAGTTTGACACCGTCGAACGTGCCTTTGCAGTTGATGTACCAGCCCTCTTTCAACTCGTCGAGCGTACTGGGCTTGGCGCCAGCTTCCTTGCCGTACATCCATTTGGTGTCCGCGTTGTAGACAACCTGCCTGTCCACGGTGCCTTTCCGGACCGTGAGCGTGGACGTGTCCTTGTTCAGAATGTGAACCGTCCCGGTGATTTGGCCTTCCTTGGCTTTCTTATCTGCGGCGCTGGCGGGACTCATGGCGAAACACACCAGCAAACCCACCGAAAGTGTCAATGCTCTCAAGATGCTACGTCTCATACTGCCTCCTGCAGTTCTTTCTAATATCACGATGTTACAAATGTACTACAACCCTGCTCCGCATGCCTGCTGGCTCCTCGGGAAGTCATAGAGCACTGCCCCCTCACCCTTGGAAGCCACCTCTTTATCGAAGAAGGCCACAATCCTGCCGGCGCGGGCCACCAGGGCATCGCTCTCGGACTTGGTGAGCCACCGGGAGAGTTTTTCCCGCAGGACTTCCTTGTCGAGCGTTCGCAGTTTCGCGAGCAGTCTCCGATCACACTGCACCAGGTCTTTGGGATCGCGCAGATCCTTATACAAGCGAAACGCCCGCGTGAAGTCGATGATCCAGAGCTGCCAGTCCTTGGTAATGAGCAGATTGGTCAGATTGGGATCGGTATCGTAGATGAGCTGGTGCCAGACTCGCACAGCATACATCTGTTTGTTCCAGCTCTCGACATCAGGTGTTGCAATCTGGCGCTGCTTTCGGTTGAGCTCCATCATGGCGTCATCCACCCACCAGGAAATTGAAGCCGCATTTCCTCCAACCGAACGCTCCACATACGGCGGCACCATGTTGAGTTCCAGAATCTTGGCCAGCTCGTAGCCCGCCACATTGAATTTCCAGGAATCCCGAAAATTCAGTTCGGTGCCGCGGTCGGTTTGGTAGGAAGATTTCGAGACCTCGATGGTCTGGATGGCGGCATCGTGAGTCATGCCCTTGTACTCCAGAGTCGCCCGCCTGGGAAGGGTGACGCCCTTCGGGATATTCTTCTGTACCCCGATTTTTCCGAGGCGCAGGAACTCTTCCATCTCACCGCAGGTGAGGCTTTGGGTGGTGCCCGTCTCCGCCCAGTTGACAAGCGGACAGACCAGCGCGATCACGCAAACCGCGCGCGCGTGGGCAGTGAATGGTTGCAGTGTGTCGGAAATCCAGATCCTCATCTGTCTTCTCCTATTCGTTAGTGCCAATCACAGCGGCTTCGTATCCGCTGCTACGAAAGCTTGTTTAAATCGCTTCTACCTGACAAAGGCGTAAGCGGCGGCGAAAAACTATCACGCATCCAAAAAAATTCCGCCAAACAGGATCGCCAGGGTCATCTCGACACCGGGAACCCAGCTCCGAATCGGACGAAGCGCAACCGCTGCTGAAGCAGCGTGCGAGCATCTTCGGAGAGAACCATCGGGCTGCCTGCGCTTTGTGCGGCAGGCGCGAGACTCTCGCTGCTGGGGGTCGCCACATAGCCGTAAAACTCGCCGGCGCTGGCCTTGGCCAGGCCCGTGATCCCCCCACTGGAATTGATGGAACATGCGAGCATCAAAGTCAAGGGGGGAGCCGGCTGGCGAAAGCTGAAATTTAAGAACCGCGCGCGGGCGCTATAATTCACCCAATAGGGGATGCAGGAGGCGGCACAACCCGGCGAGACCGATCAGGGCGACGTAAGCGCGCTTCTCCGCGCCTGGAGCGACGGAGATCAGAGCGCGCTCGAAAAGTTGACGCCCATCGTTTATGACGAGCTTCACCGCCTGGCCAGCCGCTACATGAGGCGCGAGCGTTCCGGCCACAGCCTGCAGACCACGGCCCTGGTCAACGAAGCCTACATGCGCCTGGTGAATTATAAGCGCATGCAGTGGCAGAATCGCGCCCACTTTTTTGCGGTGTCCGCCCAGTTGATGAGGCGCATTCTGGTTGAACATGCCCGGCGCCATAACCTGAAGCGCGGCGGAGATGTGCGGCACGTCTCCCTGGACGACGCGGTGGTGGGCAGCAGCCGAACCAGGGATCTGGTGGCGCTCGACGACGCTCTCAACGCGCTGGCGCGCCTGGACGCACGCAAAGCTCAGGTCGTCGAGATGCGTTTCTTCGGCGGGCTGAGCGTGGAAGAGACGGCCGAGGTGCTCAAAGTATCGCCCGTCACCGCCATGCGCGACTGGTCGACTGCCAAGGCGTGGCTCTACCGCGAATTGACCGACGCAACAGGCGATGGATCCCCAACGGTTCAGACAAGTCGATAACCTGCTGCAGTCCGTGCTGGAGCGTTCACCCGCCGAGCGCGATGCATTTTTGCATGCCGCCTGCGCAGGCGACGAGGCGCTGGAGCGTGAAGTCCGGTCGCTGCTGAGATCACAACAGGAGGCCGGAGGTTTCCTGGAGAGCCCGGCGATCGAAGCGGCCGCGTGGGCCGTTGCCTTGGATCAGATCCAACAAACGCCGGAAGCCTCCCTGTCCCTCGGCGGGCGGGTCTTCTCCCACTACCGGGTGGTCGAGAAGTTGGGACATGGCGGTATGGGGGTGGTCTGGAAGGCCCGTGATACAACGCTGGACCGCTTCGTGGCGCTCAAGCTTCTGCCCGCCGCAGCCATAAGCGATCCCGAGTCCAAGCGGCGCTTCGTCCAGGAAGCTCGCGCCGCCTCCGCGCTCAACCATCCGAACATCATCACCGTCTATGAAATCGGCCAGGCCGATGGAGCCGATTTCATTGCCATGGAGTTCGTGGCGGGCAAGACGCTGGACCAGTTGATCCAGCGCAAAGGGCTGCGGCTCGCCGACGCGCTCGACTATGCGATTCAGGTTGCCGAGGCGCTGGCGGCAGCGCACGCGGCGGGCATCGTGCATCGTGACCTGAAGCCCGGCAATCTCATGGTGAACGAGAGCGGGGTCGTGAAGGTGCTGGATTTCGGCTTGGCCAAGGCCGCCGGGCGCGCGAACATCGAGCGCACCGAGACGATCGCCGAGGCGCCCGAGACTGCGTCGGGCGTGATCGTGGGCACGATGTCATATATGTCGCCGGAACAGGCCGAGGGGAAGAAGGTGGACGCCCGTTCCGACATCTTCAGCTTCGGCGCCGTGCTCTACGAGATGCTCACGGGGCGGCGCGCGTTTAGTGGCAGCAGCATGCTTTCGATCCTGTCGGCGATTTTGCGCGACGAGCCCAGGCCGGTTGCGGAGATCATCCAGGGAGTGCCGCGCGAACTGGACCGGATTGTGCGGCGGTGCCTGTGTAAGGATCCGGGCCGCCGGTATCAACATGCAGGCGACGTGAAGATCGACTTACAGCAGGTGAGGGAAGACCTGGGTTCGGGTATTTCGGCGCTCTCGCCGGAGCGCCCGGCCGCACCCGCCTGGCCATGGTGGTGGCTCGTAGCCTCCGCCGCGTGCATCGCGATATTGGTAGGTGTGGCGTGGTGGGTTCGCCGTCCTCCTGCAGCACTGCATGATTGGAGATTGACGCGCCTGACCAACGGTGCTGGACTGTCGATGGATGCAGCGCTGTCGGCCGACGGCAGGCTGGTGGCTTATGCGTCCGACAGCGGCCGGGATAGCGGGCTCGATCTCTATATCAAACAGGTTGCCGGCGGCCCGCCCATCCGCTTGACGTCCGATGGCGCGGATAACAGGCAGCCGGATTTTTCTCCTGATGGAAGCAGAATCGTTTTCCAGTCGAACCGGGATGGCATACCCGGAATCTATGAAATTCCCGCCTTTGGCGGTGAGGCCCGGCTGGTGGCGCGGGGTGGAGTGCGGCCCAGGTTTTCTCCGGACGGCTCCAAAGTGGCATATTTTGTCGGTTCGGAAATCCAGGTCCAGACGTCGCCGGGAAGCACCGCGGTGTGGGTGGTTCCGGCCAGCGGGGGGCAGCCACAACGCGTGGGAACGAATCTTACGGCTGCCCGCGCGCCTATCTGGTCTCGCGACGGCAAGCATCTTCTGTTCGTTGGATACACGTCCGCCAAATTGTACGACTCCTCCAGCCTCGACTGGTGGCTGGGCAGTCCGCAGGGAGGGCAGGCGATCAAGACTGGCGCATACGATGTACTGGTCCGTGCCGGACTGGCGGCAGACTCGATTCCCGCGCCATCTTGCTGGTCGAGCGACACCAACATGGTAACCTTCTCCGCGCCTGCCGGCGACGCCGCAAACTTGTGGCAAATTAGCCTTTCCCCCCGAACCGGCGAAGTAAAGGGTCCCCCTGGTAGACTAACGGCGGGCAGTGACAACGAATCCAGCCCGTCCTGTGCATCCACCGGAGCCTTGGCTTTTGATAACCGGGAGAGCGAGAGTAACATCTTCTTCTTGCCCTTCGACTTGAATCACGGGAAACCCGCTGGCGCTTGGGAGCAGATCACGCGGGGTCCAGCCATTCGAGGCTTCCCGTCATTTTCCAAGAACGGGAGTTCGCTTGCGTTTTATTCAAACCAAGCAGGCCAAACCAACATCTGGAAGCGGGATCTGACAACCGGAAATGAGTCCATGGTCGCCAGTTCCTCGCTTCTGCAGCGATATCCGGTCGTTAGCCCGTCGGGCGGCAGAATCGCGTTTGCGGTAAACGAAAAAGATGAGACGCGGACGGTGTATGTGGCTGCTCGCGATGCTGAACCGGAGAAGGTGTGCGAGGGGTGCACGCGAGCCACGGACTGGTCGAGCGACGAAAAGATGCTCTTGATTTACGGTGGCACTCCGTTTCAGGTCCATCTTCTCGATCTGGCCACGCATCGGCAGACCCCGCTGTTGAAGCATCCCACTTACGGTTTGTTGTATGGCCACTTCTCGCCCGACGGCCGCTGGATCAGCTTTACCGTTCGGACTGCGCCCAATCGCGCGCGCCTGGCCATCGCGCCGTACGAGGGACCGCGGCCGATTCCCGAAAGCGCCTGGATCAACATCGCAGACGCATGGATTGAGGACTGGGCCAACTGGTCGCCGGATGGCAGGACGCTCTACTTCCCCTCTGCGCGAGACGGGCACAGGTGCCTATGGGGCCAGCGGATCGATGCGGCCTCCCATCGGCCGGTGGGCGAGCCCTTCGCCGCATGGCATTTTCACGGCCGCATGTTCTATCAACAGGATGGCTGGTCGACTGCCGGCGGGCGAATCGCGATAGCGCTCAGGGAGAATACGGGCAATATCTGGATGATCTCACGATGACGCCATGAACACGCTGGCGCAGTTTAAACGCACGCGACTTGATCGGCGGAACAGGCATGGATCCCGAGCGCTTCAAACAAGTCGATAACCTGCTGCAGTCGGTGCTGGAGCGTTCACCCGCCGAGCGCGATGCCTTTCTGCATGCCGCCTGCGCGGGCGACGAGGCGCTGGAGCGCGAAGTCCGGTCGCTCCTGGCCTCGCAGCAGCAGGCGGCCAGCTTTCTGGAGAACCCGGCAATAGAAGTGGCAGCGCGGGCGCTCGCCGGCCAGCAGACACAAGACGCGCAAGAGAGCAACGAATTCCCGGCCGGCCAAACGATCTCCCATTACCGCATCATCGAAAAGATCGGCGCCGGCGGGATGGGCGTGGTCTACAAAGCCGAGGACGTCGAGCTTGGCCGCTTTGTAGCTTTGAAATTTCTGCCCGAAGAATGGATTCGAGATGCGCAGGCGCTGGAGCGCTTCCGCCGCGAGGCCCGCACAGCTTCGTCTCTCAACCACCCCAACATCTGTACCATTCACGAGATCGGAAGAAGCGACGGCGTGTCCTTCATCGTCATGGAGTTCCTGGATGGAGATACTCTGAAGCATCGCATCGCCGGATGCCCGCTGGAGATCGAAACCCTTCTTTCGTTGGCCATCGAAATCGCCGACGCCTTAGATGCGGCTCACTCGGCCGGGATCATCCATCGTGACATCAAACCTGCGAACATCTTCGTCACCCAGCGCGGTCACGCGAAGATTCTCGACTTTGGATTGGCTAAAAGCGCGCCCGCAGGCGTCGGCGCAACGGCGGGACCGACCCGCACCATCGAAGACCAGTTGACCAGCCCGGGCAGCGCGGTGGGGACCGTGTCGCATATGTCGCCGGAGCAGGTCCGCGCCATTCCCTTGGACGCGCGCACCGATTTATTCTCCTTCGGGGTGGTGCTCTATGAAATGGCCACCGGCGCGTTGCCATTTCGCGGGGGAAGCCATGGAGTCATTTTCGATTCCATCCTGAACCGCGCTCCGGTCCCTCCTGTGCGCCTGAATCCCGAGTTGCCGGCGGAACTGGAGCGGATCATCGACAAGTGCCTGGAAAAAGACCGCAGCCTGCGCTACCAGCACGCTTCGGAAATTCGCACCGACCTCCAGCGCCTGAAGCGCGACACGGATTCAGCGCGCGTGACAACAACCGCGAAGCCTGAAGCCGCACCTGCATCCGCAAAACGCTGGAAAGTGATGGCGCCCGCAGCCGCGCTGGCGCTGGCGCTCTGCGCCGCAGCCTACTTCTACTTCCACCGCGCGCCAAAACTCACCGACAAGGATACGATTGTCCTGGCCGACTTCATCAACAAGACAGGCGACCCCGTGTTTGACGAGACGCTTCGCCAGGGGTTGGCCGTGGAACTGGGACAGTCGCCTTTCCTCAGCCTCGTTCCTGAGCAGCGCATCCAGCGGGTGCTACCCCTGATGGGCCAGCCGGCGGATGCGCGGCTGACTCCGGAACTGGCTCGGGAGATCTGCGAGCGGACCGCAAGCGCCGCGGTCCTCGAAGGCTCGATCGCAAGTCTTGGAAGCCAGTACGTATTGGGGCTGCGCGCCAAGAACTGCGTTACCGGGGACGTCCTTGATCAGGAGCAAGTGCAGGCCGCAAGGAAAGAAGACGTCCTGAGTGCCCTGAGTCAAATTGCCAGCAGATTCAGAACCCGAGTGGGCGAATCCCTCGCCACGGTTGAGAAACATTCGACTCCGCTTCCCGAGGCCACCACGCCGTCACTCGCAGCCCTGAAAGCCTTCAGCTCAGCCCGGAAGGTTGCCAACTCAGTCGGTTTTGCCGAAGCAGTGCCCCTGCTCAAGCACGCCGTTGAGATCGATCCCAATTTCGCCATGGCGTATGCATTTCTGGCGCGCAACTACGGAGATATTGGAGAGTCCGTCCTGTCTGCGGACGCCACCCGGAAAGCCTATGAGTTGCGGAATCGCGCCAGTGACCGGGAGAAGTTCTTTATCACCCTTACCTACGACCGGCAGTTGACCGGAAACCTCGAGAAGGCATACCAGACTTGTGAGTTATGGACGCAAACTTATCCTCGTGACACCGACGCCCACGGATTGTTTTCGGGATACACGACGAAAGGAACCGGCAAGTATCTAAAGTCGATCGAGGAAGCAAGAAAAGCTCTCGCACTAGATCCGGATTTTCTCCCTGGATATCTCAATCTTGCTCTCGGCTATGTATACCTTGACCGGATCAGTGAAGCCGAGGATCCTGTGCGGCGGGCCGCAGAGCGCAAACTGGAAATTCCTGATCTTCTAGTCTCGCGATACTGGATCGCCTTCTTAAAAGGTGACAAGGCGGGAATGGAACGGGAAGCGGCTCTGGCTCAAGGAAAACCCGGAGCGGAAGACTGGATCGCACACTCAGAGGCTCTTGTCTTGGCTCGTTCCGGCCGGTTACAACTGGCTAGGAGGACGTCCCGGCGCGCGGTGGATTTGGCCGAGCAGTCGGCCCAGCGAGAACGGGCGGCTATATACGAAACCGGGGTGGCAATGTGGGAGGCTCTTTCCGGGAATGAACCTGAAGCAAAGCGAAGCGCGATGGCGGCGCTCGAGCTTTCCAAGGGCCGCGATGTGGAGTACGGCGCTGCGTTTGCGCTGGCTCTCTCGGGAGATTCTTCGCGGTCGCAAGCACTCGGGAATGATCTGGAAAAGCGCCTTCCGGAGGATACGTTAGTCCGCTTCACTTACGTGCCAACACTTCGCGCACTCGTCGCACTAAGCCACAATGAGCCCGGAAAGGCGATCGACCTGCTGCAAATCACCGTTCCCTATGATCTGGCCGTGCCGGGCATCAGTTATTTCGGGTTCTTCGGGAGCCTCTATCCCGCCTACGTGCGCGGCGAAGCCTATCTGGCCGCACACCGGGGCGCCGAAGCCGCCGCGGAATTCCAGAAAATACTCGATCACCGCGGCCTTGTTTTCGCCGATCCCGTAGGCGCCGTGGCGCGCTTGCAACTCGGCCGGGCGTTCACTTTGTCGGGAGACAAGACCAAGGCGAAAGCCGCTTACCAGGATTTCCTGACGCTCTGGAAAGACGCCGACCCGGACGTCCCTATCCTGAAGCAAGCCAAAGCGGAATATGCCCGGCTGCAGGAATGAACCTCCAGCCAGTGTAGTAAGATAGCCACTCCCAAGGCGCGGGTGAACGGATTAGCATAAGAGCGAATCATGCAAAAACTGATAGCGGCCTGGAGACACCTGTTCGACGTC
>Ga0335070_10006913_pt1 | contig 13329 bp, 12 predicted proteins | sample Lox_Sample_13_FD_206722 | JGI IMG/M metagenome (GOLD analysis project Ga0335070, IMG submission 206722) | Soil microbial communities from Loxahatchee National Wildlife Refuge, Florida, United States - Lox_Sample_1.3 | ecosystem: Environmental > Terrestrial > Soil > Wetlands | place: USA...
CAAAGTCCTCGGCCCCGACGTAGTCAAAAATATCGTTTTCCTCCGTACGTTCACGCGCAAGGTGTCGTGACGTACCAACACGGCAGCCTTTCATGACTTCGGCCATCGACGAGCGCACCTCCCGCCGCAACGTGCTGTTGCTGGCGCTCAGCCAGGCCCTGTTCATGATCGGCACCTCGACGATGATCGCCGAGGCCTCGATCGTCGGCTTCAATCTCGCGACCGACAAGAGCCTGGCGACCTTGCCGGTGGCGTTGCAGCAGATCGGCGTCGTCTTCGCCCAAATCCCCGCCAACATGCTGATGCGGCGCGTCGGGCGGCGCTGGGGCTACACCGTCGGCGCCGGCTTCGGTATCGTCGGCACGGCTGTGGCCACGCTCGGCGTGCTGTGGGGCTCGTTCCTGCTGTTCTGCGCCGGCAGCGCCATCAACGGCATCTACAACGGCTTCGGCCAGTCCTATCGTTTCGCCGCGGTCGACGGCTCGAGCGAGAAGTGGCGCACCAAGGCGATCTCCTACACCTTGGCCGGCGGGGTCATCGCCGCCGTGCTCGGACCGGAGCTCGCGAAGCTCACCAAGGACCTGATGGCGCCGGTGACGTTCGCCGGGTCGTTCGCCTCGCTGACCGTGGTGGCGATCCTGGCGCTGGTCGTCCTGCAGTTCATCGACATCCCGCGGCTGACCGCCGCCGAGCAGCGCGACAGCGGCCGCCCGTTGCGCGAGATCCTGCGCCAGCCCGCCGCCATCGTCGCCATCCTCTCGGGCATGGTCGGCTACGGCACCATGACCCTGCTGATGACCGTCACGCCGCTGGCGATGATCGCGTGCTCCTATCCGTTCGAGTCCGCGGCCTTCGTCATCCAGTGGCACATCCTCGGCATGTTCGCGCCGTCGTTCTTCACCGGGCATCTGATCGGCCGCTTCGGCGTGCTCAACGTCATCACCAGCGGCGTGCTCATCCTCGCGGCGTGCCTCGCCGTCAACATGTCGGGCACCGCGGTCGCCAACTTCTGGCTCGGCCTGTTCCTGCTCGGCATCGGCTGGAATTTCACCTATGTCGGCGCCACGACCTTGCTGACCCAGGTCTACCGGCCGGCCGAGAAGGCGAAGGTCCAGGCGACCAACGACTTCCTGGTCTTCGGCATGATGGCGACCGGCGCCTTGTCGTCGGGCGCGTTCTTCAACGTCATCGGCTGGGACCGCCTGAACCTGATCGCGGCCCCGTTCCTCGCCGTCGCTCTGTTCGCCCTGGTCTGGCTGAGCCTGAAGCGCCGAGCCGTTCCTGCCTGAGAAAAGTTACGTGACGCCCCTGGCGCGACCCAATCCGTTGCGCTAGGATATTTGCGTTTGCAAGTAATCGCGGCCCAATTCCCAAACGGGCGCGGACGCAGCAGGGAGGGCAGGCCATGGACTTCGGCTATTTCACGCTCAGCGACAATCACTATCTGAACAACACGCGCGCGCCGAACGACTTCGTCGCCGACATCACCGCCGAGGCGATCTATGCCGACCAGATCGGCATGCATTCGGCGTGGATCGGCGAGCATCACTTCTCGACCTTAGGCGTGCTCTCCTGTCCCGACCTGGTGCTGGCGCATGTCGCCGCGAAGACCAAGCGGATCCGCCTGGCGCCGGCGGTCACGGTGCTGCCGCTCCACCACCCGATCCGCGTCGCCGAACAGTGGGCGACGCTCGACCTCCTGAGCGGCGGGCGCGTCGATTTCGCCGCCGGTCGCGGCTACGACCGCCGCGAATACGCGCCGTTCAAAGCCTCGTTCGAGGACAACACGACCATGTTCGTCGAGGGCATGGAGCTGGTGCAGCGGCTGTGGACCTCGGACGCGCCGGTCACGCACAAGGGCAAGTACTACGAGTTCGAGAACATCAAGATCACGCCGCAGCCGGTGCAGCGGCCGATCCCGATGTATGTTGCCTCGTTCTCCAAGCCCTCGATCGAGCTCGCGGCGCGCCTCGGCATGGGGCTGGTGGTGGCGCCCTTTGCCGTGGCGATGGCTTTTGGCGGCCTGGCGCCGGCGGCGAAGCTCTACAAGGACACCTGTGCTGCGGCCAACGCCAAGCCCGGCAAGCTCATCTGCAGCTACTTCTGCCACTTTGCGGATACGCCGCAGCAGGAAATGGCCGCGCGCGAGCGCCAGATCCGCTACTTCAAGGAATGCGTGATCGCGGCCCTGCCGGGCGATCCCAAGACGGCGCCGCCGACCTACAAGTACTTCGTCGGCATGGTCGAGAACCTCAAGAAAATGCAGCCGCAGGACCTGACCGAGAACTCGGTGCTGCTCGGCTCGCCGCAGCAGATCATCGACACCTTGAAGAAGGCGGAAGCCGCCGGCTTCGGCGAGGTCATCCTCTATTTCAACGTCGGCCTGAAGCCGCACAATCAGGTCAAGGAGGAGATGGCGCGGTTCATGGAGCAGGTGGCGCCGGCGTTCGACGGCGCCCATAAGCGGCGGTAAACTGGGGTGATAAGGCCCCTGCGAGGAAACCGAGGAAACGCCATGACGCTCAACCTGCGTCCGCTGCATCCGCTGTTCGCCGCCGAGACCGACGACGTCGACATCGGCCAGGTCCCGGGTCCGGGCCTGGTGCGCGAGATCGTCGCGGCGATGGACCGTTATGCCGTCCTCGTGTTGCGCGGCAAGCCCGTCGGCCCCGAGCAGCAGCTCGCCTTCACCCGCGCGTTCGGGCCGCTCGACATCGGGCTCAAGAAGGTGCGCAAGGGCCAGCCGGACCGGCTCGGCTACGACGAGCTCGCCGACATCTCCAATCTCGACGAGACCGGCAACATCGCGGCGCGCGATCATCGCCGCATCGTCGGCAACATCGCGAACGCGCTGTGGCACAGCGACAGCTCCTTTCAGAAACCCGCGGCCCGCTATTCCATGCTGCATGCGCTGGTGGTGACGCCGACCGGCGGCGAGACCGAATATGCCGACCTGCGCGCCGCCTACGACGCGTTGCCTGAGGACACCAAGCGCGAGATCGACGGCCTGGTCGGCGAGCATCACGCGCTGCATTCCCGGATGATGCTCGGCGAGAGCTACACCGAGGAGCAGCAGAAGATCATTCCGCCGGCGGAGTGGCCGCTGGTGCGCGTGCACCCTGGCTCGCAGCGCAAGGTGCTGTTCGTCGGCGTGCACATCGCGCGCATCCTCGGCATGACCGTGCCCGAGGCGCGCCTCCTGGTCTCGGACTTGATCGAGCACGCGACCCAGCGCCAGTTCGTCTACCAGCATCGCTGGCGGGTCGGCGACCTCGTCATCTGGGACAACCGCTGCATCATCCATCGCGGCCGCCGCCACGATCCCAAGCTGCGCCGCGAGCTCCGGCGTTCGACGACGCTCGACGCCGGGTCAGCGCTGGAGAACGTCGCGTGATCCGCGCCTTTCGGGCGGCGCTGCTCGGTGCGGCGTTGCTGGTGCCGGGCTTCGCTTCGGCTCAAGAGGCGTTTCCGTCCCACCCGGTGAAGCTGATCGTGCCGTTTCCGGCCGGCGGGCCCACCGACGTGATGGGACGCATCCTCGGCGACAAGCTCACCGCCGCCTGGGGCCAGCCGGTGGTGATCGAGAACCGGCCGGGGGCAGGGACGGTCGTGGGCACCAATCTCGTCGCCAAGGCGAAGCCCGACGGCTACACGCTGGGCATGGTGATCTCGGCGCACACGGTCAATCCCAGCCTGCGCGCGAATTTGCCTTACGACACCCTGCACGACTTCAGCAACATCTCGCTCCTGGTGTTCGCGCCGTTCGTCATCGCCGTGAACGCCGCCGTGCCGGCCAAGGACATGAAGGAGCTGATCGCCCTCGGCAAGACCAAGCCGCTCGACTACGCGACGCCGGGGACGGGGACCATGACCCATCTCGCGACCGAGCTTCTGGCGCAGCAGTCCGGCATCCGTCTCAACCACATTCCCTACCAGGGCTCGGCCCCGGCGCTGACCGACGTGATCGCCGGCCGCGTCCCGATCATGGTCGACGTGCTGTATTCGACCATGCCGCATGTGCGCGAGGGCAAGCTTAGGGCGCTCGCGATCATGAGCCCGGCGCGCCTGCCCGAATACGCCGACATCCCGACCGTGGCCGAGACCTTGCCCGGCTTCGAGGCGCGCTCGGTGATCGGCGTCGTCGGCCCGGCCGGCATGCCGAAGGCGGTGGTCGACAAGATCTCGGCCGACATCGCCGCGGCGGAGAAGACCGACGACTTCCGCCGCCGCATGCAGGATCTCGTCGTCGAGCCGGTGGGATCGACCCCCGAGCAGTTCGACGCCTTCATTCAGGCCGACGTCGCCAAGTGGGCGAAAATCATCAAGGCGGCCGGCATTACCATCGAATAAGGGCTCCTCAGGTCGAGGGCCGGCCGCGCCGGTTTTTCGCGGTTTTCGGGCCCCGGCCGTGCTTGCCAGGGCCCGGCGCTTCTGGCATCTTCCCGGCCGTTTTATCGGGGGCGAATCCGAAATTTCCCTTATTCGACCGTCATTTCCGCGATTTGCCTCTATCCCTCACGAACCCCGCTCTCCCTAGCCAAGAAGAACCCGAAGGACCTCGAGACATGACCCAAGCCTATTGGATCGTCATCGCGTGCGGCGTGCTGGCGCTCATCTACGGTGCCTACGCCTATCAGCAGGTGATGTCGGCCGGCACCGGTAACGCCCGCATGCAGGAAATCGCGGCGGCCGTGCAGGAAGGTGCGCAGGCCTATCTCAACCGCCAGTACCGGACGATCGCGATGGCCGGTGTCGTCGTCGCCGTCATCCTGGGCGTGACCTTGGGCATCCACGTCGCCATCGGCTTCGTCATCGGCGCCGTCCTCTCGGGGGCTGCCGGTTATATCGGCATGAACGTCTCGGTGCGCGCCAACGTCCGCACGGCACAGGCCGCCACGCTGGGCATGCAGCCGGCGCTCGACGTCGCGTTCCGCGCCGGCGCCATCACCGGCATGCTCGTGGTCGGCCTCGGCCTGCTCGGCGTCGCCGGCTACTACTACGTTCTGCTCCAGTGGAAGGGCGGCATGGATCCGGCCAGCCTGCGCGCGATCCTCGAAGCGCTCGTGGCTCTCTCGTTCGGCGCCTCGCTGATTTCGATCTTCGCCCGTCTCGGCGGCGGCATCTTCACCAAGGGTGCGGACGTCGGCGCCGACCTCGTCGGCAAGGTCGAGGCCGGCATCCCGGAAGATGACCCCCGCAACCCGGCGGTGATCGCCGACAACGTCGGCGACAACGTCGGCGACTGCGCCGGCATGGCGGCCGACCTGTTCGAGACCTACGCCGTGACCATCGTCGCGACCATGCTGCTCTCGGCGATCTACTTCACCGGCGCGGTGCAGCAGCAGATGATGCTGTTGCCGTTGCTCATCGGTGGCGTGTGCATCATCGGCTCGGTGATCGGCACGTTCTTCGTCAAGCTCGGCAGCGACATGAAGATCATGAAGGCGCTGTACAAGGGCCTGGTCGTCACCGGCGTGATCTCGGTTGTCCTGATCGGGCTCCTGATCAACTGGTATCTCGGCTTCAAGACCGGCTACACGATCGGGGCGCTGACCTTCACCGGCCGGCATCTGTTCTACTGCGCGCTGACCGGCCTCGCGGTCACCGGCCTTTTGGTGTGGATCACCGAGTACTACACCGGCGTCGACTATCGTCCGGTGCGCAGCATCGCCGACGCGTCGACCACCGGCCACGGCACGAACATCATCAAGGGCCTCGCTGTGTCCATGGAAGCGACGGCGATGCCGGTGATCGTGATCTGCGCTGGCATCTTGACGGCGTACCTCAATGCCGGCCTGTTCGGCATCGCGGTCGCGGCGACGACGATGCTGGCGCTGGCCGGCATGGTCGTGGCGCTCGACGCCTACGGCCCGGTGACCGACAACGCCGGCGGCATCGCCGAGATGTCGCAGATGCCGAAGGAGATCCGCAAGACGACCGACGCGCTCGACGCGGTCGGGAACACGACCAAGGCGGTGACCAAGGGCTATGCGATCGGCTCGGCGGGCCTCGCCTCGCTGGTGCTGTTCGCGGCGTACACCGAGGACCTGCAGCACTACTTCGGCAGCCTCAAAGTCGTGTTCGGCCTCAGTGACCCCTACGTCGTCATCGGCTTGTTCATCGGCGGCATGCTGCCTTATCTCTTCGGCGCGATGGGCATGACCGCGGTCGGCCGCGCGGCCGGCTCGGTCGTCATCGAAGTGCGGCGGCAGTTCAAGGAGATCAAAGGCATCATGGAGGGCACGGCCAAGCCCGATTACGGCAAGGCCGTGGACCTCCTGACCAAGGCGGCGATCAAGGAGATGGTCGTGCCGTCATTGCTGCCGGTGCTGGCGCCGGTCGTGGTCTACTTCGTGATCGCACCGATCGGCGGCCAGGGCGCTGCGTTCACGACGGTGGGCGCGATGCTGATGGGCACGATCGTCACCGGGCTGTTCGTCGCGATCTCGATGACCTCGGGCGGCGGCGCCTGGGACAACGCCAAGAAGTACATCGAGGACGGCCATCACGGCGGCAAGGGCTCCGATGCCCACAAGGCGGCGGTGACCGGCGACACGGTCGGCGACCCGTACAAGGACACGGCCGGCCCGGCGGTGAACCCGATGATCAAGATCATCAACATCGTCGCGATCCTCTTGCTGGCCATCCTGGCTGCGCACTGAGGCTCTGAACGAAAACCCCGGCGGAGCGATCCGCCGGGGTTTTTCATTGGGCTGCGGCCGAGGCTTCCGAGGACATCAGGTAACGCCCGCAACTGCGGGCGCGCGCGCTAATGCGGGCAGGGGGCTTCGCCTCCCTGCGAGAAACTTGGGGGCGCTGATGCGCCCCGCCCGGCGCTTGAGGGACTCTAAGAACTCAGTAACCGCCGCCGGGGCCGCGGCCCATCGGGTTGCCGGTGGTGTTGCCGGCGGGCGAGTTGAATTTGCCGATGTTGCCGATCAGCTGTTCCATGAAGCCCAGCTCGCGGCCGGGGGCGGGCGTCTTGCGCTCGACCGGCGTGATCTCTTCACCGTCTTTCAGCGAATAGTTGCGGACGTCCTTCACCAGGCCGCCCTCATCGAAATCGACTTCGATGACCTTCTGCTCCAAGGTCTCGGGCTTGAAAAAGGCGTAGGTGCTGGTCTTCTTGCTGATGTAATACCAGCGGTCGTCGCTGAACGTGCTGGCACTCGACGGCGAGCCGAGGATGTCCCGCACCTCGTCACGGCCCTGGAGACCCGGTTTGATGCGCGCGACATCGTCCGCATCCGGCACATAGCCGCGGTCATCGATCCTGGCGCGGCAGGCGGTGAGCGCCAGCGCGACCATCAGCACGATGCCTAATCCCCTGGTCCCCTGCATTGCCCAATTCCCGACAGCCAAAGGTCGCAACAACGAGATGGTGTTACGGCGATGTTGTGCTATAGCGGACTCACGACCACTATCGGCGGCGATCCGGCGAGCGATAGAATGCACCCGGGTCGGCTTCTGTCAACAAGCAAGCCGTAACACCTCGGCCGGACCGTGCCAGGATTAGGTTAATTTATGATTTGGTCGCGACTTTTGCCGTCCCGGACGAATGCGGCTGCGGCAGCAGTATACCGCGCCATCGTGACCCAGGCGCGCCAGTCGGTGTTCTATGCGGACTATGGCGTGCCCGATTCGGTGGATGGCCGGTTCGAGATGATCGCGCTCCACATGTTCGCCGTTCTGCACCGGCTGAAGTCGGAGAAACCGGCGGCGGGGTTTTCGCAGGACCTGTTCGACATGATGTTCGCGGACATGGATCGCAGTTTGCGCGAGATGGGCGTCGGCGATCTCGGTGTCGGGCGGCGTATCAAGGCGATGGCGCAAGGTCTGTACGGCCGCATGGCGGCCTACGAGGCCGCGCTTGCGGCCGATGATGGCGAGCTTGGCGCAGCCTTGCGCCGCAATGTCTACGGCACCATGGATGACGCGGCGGTGTCTGCCTTGAGCTTGCCGTCCCGAATCCTTCCACATTTGTGCGCTTATCTGCGTGCACTCGTCCGCCAACTCGCCGCAGACAGTGCGGAGCAACTGATGGCGGGGCACGTTACGTTTCCACAAGTGCCGATTCCGGTAGCTAGAAGTCCGGGATGAGGTGACGGGATGCCGGATACCGCGGCCGAATTTCCACGTCCGATAGATCTGTCACGGATCGGCAGCGTCGAAACCGCGTACGACATCGGCGCCGATGCCGACGAGCGCGCGGCCCTGGCGCGCCGATTCGACCTGCTCGGCCTCGGACGCCTGGAGGCGCACGTCACATTGCGGCGGGTCCAAGGCGGCGGCGGCACTGTGCTGCGGCTAAAGGGGCACATCTCGGCCGACGTCACGCAGGCCTGCGTGGTCACGCTCGAACCGGTCGCCGGCCGGATCGAACAGGACTTCGCCGTCCTGTACGGCGATCAGGACGAGGCCGCGGCCGATGCCCGCGAGATCACGATCGACGCCGATGCCGAAGAGTCCGTCGAGCCATGGCCGCAAGGGGGCTCTGAAGGCACTCTGGATATTGGCGAGGCGGTGGCGCAGGAGCTGGGTCTGGCCCTCGATCCCTATCCGCATGCGCCGGGCGCCGCGCTCGCATCGGAGGCGCCGCAGGAGCCACCGGGAGCATCGAATACGCCGTTCGCGGTGCTGGAAAAACTCCGGAAATCGCCCGGCAAAGGCAAAGCTTGAGAAAGCTTAGGCTTTTGTCTATTTAGGTGTGATTCCGGCCAATCCGTTAGGTTGCAAGCTGCCGCCTCAGGCGGCAGGGAAAGAGAAATCATGGCGGTTCCTAAGAAGAGAGTCACCCGCTCGCGGCGCGACATGCGACGCTCGCATGAAGCGCTCAAGACGACGGCGCATACCGAATGCCCGAATTGCGGCGAGTTGAAGCGGCCTCATCATGTCTGCAGCGCCTGCGGATATTATGACGGCCGTGAAGTGGTCTCGGCGAAGTCCGCCTAAGAGCGGAGGGCGCGAGCTCACGTGAGCAGCCGCCTCACCATCGCCCTGGACGCCATGGGCGGCGATCGCGCGCCGCAGATGGTGATCGACGGCGCGAACATCGCGCGCAAGCGGTTTCCCGACGTCCAGTATCTCCTGTTCGGCGACGAGCCGCGGCTGACGCCGCTGCTCGAAAAGGTGCCGGCGCTGAAAGCGCTCTGCGAGATCCGCCACACGCCCGAATTCGTCGCCAACGAAGACAAGCCGTCGGTGGCGTTGCGCTCCGGCCGCCGTTCCAGCATGCGGCTGGCGATCGACGCCGTCGACACCGGCGACGCGGCCGCGGTCGTGTCGGCGGGCAACACCGGCGCCTTGATGGCCATGGCCAAGGTGGTGCTGCGCATGGTGCCCGGGATCGACCGGCCCGCGATCGCGTCGTACTTCCCGACCTTGCGCGGCGAGAGCGTCATGCTGGACCTCGGCGCCAACGTCGAGTGCGACGCCGACAATCTCGTGCAGTTCGCCATCATGGGCGAGGTCTTCGCCCGCACCGTCCTCGGCGTGACTCAGCCGAGCATCGGTCTCTTGAACGTCGGTGCCGAAGAGCAGAAGGGCCACGAGGAGGTCCGCACCGCGGCGGCGACGCTGCGCGACACCGATCTGCCGATCCGCTTTCACGGCTTCGTCGAGGGCAACGACATCACGGGCGGCACGGTCGACGTGGTGGTGACGGACGGTTTCTCCGGCAACATCGCGCTCAAGACCGCCGAAGGCACGGCGAAGCTGTACTCGGAATTCCTCCGCGGCGCGTTTCGTTCGTCCTTTATCGCCCGTGTCGGCTATCTCTTCGCCCGCCACGCGCTCAACAAGGTACGCAAGCGCATCGATCCGCGCCGCTACAACGGCGCCTTGTTCCTGGGCTTGAACGGCATCGTCGTGAAAAGCCACGGCGGCACCGATGCGCTCGGTTTTGCCAACGCGATCGGGGTCGCCATCGACATGGCGGCCAACGATTTCAACTCCAAGATTCGCGCCGAGCTCGAGCATCTGCAGTCGGGCGCGGCCAACCGGCAGGCGGCGACCGGATGACGGGGAACCTGTCGGAGCCGTTGCGTTCGGTGAAACCTCTCCCTCGTTCCTCCCAGTTGCGCTCCGTTGTCCTCGGGTGCGGCGCCTATCTGCCCGAGCGCGTGGTCACCAACGACGACCTGTCGCGGCAGATCGACACCACCGACGAGTGGATCAGAGAGCGGACCGGCATCAAGCAGCGGCACATCGCGGCCGAGGGCGAATTGACCTCGCATCTCGGCGCCAAAGCCGCCGAGCGCGCGTTGCGCGCCGCCGGTATCGCCGCCGAAGAGGTCGATCTCATCGTTGTCGCCACCAGCACGCCCGACGAGACGTTTCCGGCGACGGCGACGCGCGTCCAGGCCCAGCTCGGCATGACGCGGGGGTTTGCCTTCGACGTGCAGGCGGTGTGCGCCGGCTTCATCTTCGCGCTGGCGACCGCGGACAATTTCCTGAAGTCGGGTCAGGCCAAGACGGCCCTCGTGATCGGCGCCGAGACGTTTTCGCGCATCCTCGACTGGAACGACCGCGGCACGTGCGTGCTCTTCGGCGACGGCGCCGGCGCCGTGGTGCTGCGCGCCGCGGCCGCCGGCGGGAACGGCAAAGATCGCGGCATACTCTCGACTCATCTCCACAGCGACGGCCGCTTCCACGATTCGCTCTACGTCGACGGCGGTCCGTCCTCGACCAAGACGGTCGGCCATCTGCGCATGCAGGGGCAGGAGGTTTTCCGCCATGCCGTGGGCAAGCTCGCCTCGGTGGTCGAGGAAGCACTGGCCGCGAACGGCATGACCGGCGCCGATGTGGACTGGCTCGTCCCGCATCAGGCCAACAAGCGCATCATCGACGGCATGGCGCGCAAGCTCGGGCTGGGAAGCGACCGCGTCGTGATCACGGTCGACCATCACGCCAACACCTCGGCGGCTTCGATCCCGCTGGCGCTGGCGGAAGCGGCCGACGACGGCCGGCTGAAACCGGGCCAGGTGGTGCTGCTCGAAGCCATCGGCGGCGGCCTCGCCTGGGGCGCCAGCGTTATTCGCTGGTAAAGGGCCCCTCGAAGCGCCGGGCGCTTGAGGGACTTAAGGCAAACACGTTCGAACGAAGCTCAACTACGCGCGCCATCCCCCTGTAATTGACCAATTTCCCCGCCTGAGGTAAGGTTTTGGTCGAACAAATGTGCGCGAGTCCTCTCTAAGTTGTTGCCAAACAAGAACGCAGGGGAAAAGCCATGTCCGAAACCACGGTAACGCGAGCCGACCTGAGCGAGGCGGTCTATCAGGAGGTCGGCCTGTCGCGGAATGACTCGGCGGCACTCGTTGAGACGATTTTGAACGAAATGGTGGAATCTCTGACGCGCGGCGAAACCGTGAAGATTTCGTCGTTTGGCAGCTTTTCCGTGCGCCAGAAGGGCCAGCGCATCGGCCGCAATCCGAAGACCGGCGAGGAAGTGCCGATCCTGCCGCGCAAGGTGCTGGTGTTCCGTGCCTCGCATGTCCTGAAGAACAAGATCAATCGCGCGCTCTCGAAGGCGGCGGCGAAGCCGGCGGCGGCTCCGGCCCAGGCGCCGTCGACGGGTGCGGCACCGCCGCCGAAGACGTGACCGCCCGCGGGAACGGGGGACGGCCGGGACGCGGCGGGCCCACGCCGGCGAGATGGGCGCCATGACGCTGCCGATGGAGAACGAAGCACCGAGAAGCCTGCCGGCGGCCAAATCCGCCGGCGAGATGGCGGCCGGCGAGATCGGCCCCGGCGACCTCGGGGTTCGCCGGCCGGGCAAGGCCGCGGGGGCCTTCCGGACGATCAGCGAGGTGGCCAACGATCTCGACGTGCCGCAGCACGTGCTGCGGTTCTGGGAAACCCGGTTCACGCAGATCCGGCCGCTGAAGCGGGCGGGCGGTCGCCGTTATTACCGGCCCGAGGACGTCGAGCTGCTGCGCCGGATCCGCGAGCTTCTCTACAACAACGGCTACACCATCAAAGGTGTGCAGCGGCTGCTGCGCGAGCCCGGCCGCCCCGATACCGACGTGGCGGAGGAGACGCCGGCCGAGCCGCCCGCACCGGAGGAGATACGTCCGCCCGTGCGGACCGTCGCCGTGGCCCGCGAACCGCGGCCGCAGCAGAAGGAGATCGAGGCGGCCCTCCACGAGCTTCTGGAAGTGCGCGAGCTTCTGCGCCGAACCCGCCGCTAAGATTGGCGAAAACGGCGAGGCCCATGGGCTGTGTTCGGTGGGTTGATGCCGCAGCACGGCTTGCCTATAGTGCCGGCGCGTTGGAACGGGCCGATCTCGCATACCCCATCGGTCGCCGCTTTCGCGCCTCGGTCGGAGCGTAGCGCAGCCCGGTAGCGCATCAGTCTGGGGGACTGGGGGTCGCGGGTTCAAATCCCGCCGCTCCGACCAATTTGCTCAATACGTTAGGATCAACGGCGGACGGCAGCGCATCGTCCGTGTGCGAGTCGCGTGTGTGTCACCTATGTCCCCGAACGGTGTCACCCATCTCCCCGGGCTGTATACCGACCAGGGAGGTAGTTCACGAGGCGCTCGTTGACTGTCGCGCAGCTCGACACGGCGTTAACGACACACGATCAGGGCTGAACTAGGGAGTGCTGGGAGAGCTTCCATGACGGCCCCAAATGCTCAGGTGAGGATGAAAGCATTGTTCGTGTCGCGTCTTTTGCTCGGCGACATAGACGATTGGAAGACGTTTGAGCGGGAGCGTGAGACGGCTGAAAAGATCATGAACCGTCGCGCCGCTCGGAGCGTCTCATCGCAAATAGGGCGGGGCTACCGAAGCTTGTCCACCGAAACGCGGAAGTTCATCGACAGTAACTTTATCGGCTGCGATTACGGCGCGCTGGCACGACTCTGCGACGGAATAAAGCCGGGGATCGGTCTTTATCTCCGTTTAGACGAATTCGAGAGATCATTTTTCCCGCTCGCCGACACGGTGAAACGTCGGTTCCCGTTCTATGCGCACGTCAGTATTTCCACCTACGGCTTACAGTTCGAATACCCCGAGCACCATTTCCTCAGCGACCTGGATGCTGCTCTTGAAGACCTGAGAGAAGTCCGCCAGCGTATCGCGGAGCTCAAGGTCACGGACCACAACCTGAAGAGCAAACACGGCGAGCTCGGTCCGTTGGTCGGCCGGGAAAAGTTCATTAGCCGGAGCATGGTCAGCGCCTCGTTCAGCTTGGTTGAGGCGTTCCTCAGCGGCCTGTTCTTCACGGCGCTCAATGGTGGAACATTGGGCAAAATGGCCTGCGGTGAAGAGCTATTGAAGTACGCTAGACTTAAAGAAAGCGCGGCGCTCAAGGATCGGATAGACAGG
>Ga0335070_10006914_pt1 | contig 13328 bp, 7 predicted proteins | sample Lox_Sample_13_FD_206722 | JGI IMG/M metagenome (GOLD analysis project Ga0335070, IMG submission 206722) | Soil microbial communities from Loxahatchee National Wildlife Refuge, Florida, United States - Lox_Sample_1.3 | ecosystem: Environmental > Terrestrial > Soil > Wetlands | place: USA: Florida...
GACGGCGACGCGCGGTGGACGTCGCCCAGCGGCTACTGCCCCGGAGCGGGCCACCGCTTGCGTGCGGATAGCATATCCACCGCGCGTCAGCCCCCCGTCAGTCGGCGACGGGGGGCTTGGGCTAACCGATTGGATGTCTGTCAGTTAGGAAAACGCGAGGGCTATGACATCCTCTAGTGCCGCCGCTTGGACTTCCCGGCCACCTTGGTACGCCGGTCGGCGTGCTTCGGCCTCGCGGAGGCATGCTTGGCATGGCTCCGCACGGGGGCGTGCCGCTTCGGCGCCGCGTGATGGCCCCCATGCGCGTGCGACTTCTTCGCCCGGTCGGCCACGCGCTTGCGCTCGTCCCGCGCTGCCTTCCGCGTCGCGGCCTTCGCCGCCTTAGCCTGCGCGGCACCGCTGATCTCGCCCGTGACGCGGTCGCCTTCGTCGCTGCCGATGAGGCCGCGGCGCACGGCGTAGCGGATGAGCTCCAGCGCGTCGTCGGGCCGGAAGGGGGCGAGGCCGGCGGCCGCGCGCGACACGTTCACCATCGCGTCAGCGACGGGACTGCGAAGCACGTGCGCGATGCCGGGGACGGATTCGAGAATGCTGGAGATGGCTCCGCTGCTCAGCTCGGTTGGCACGGCGATCTCCATGCGCCCCAACGCGTTAGGCGATTGGCGTCCCCGACCGGGGACGCTCCTCGCCTGCTCTGGCTGGTGGCGTGCGCCAACCTACGGGGCGACAAGGGGTTCGTCAAGGAGAGCGCGGGCCGCTTCTGGCGCGCTGTTAGGGCCTAAAACAAAGCCCGGCAATGGGTTAATGTTGCCGGGCTGGTCGTCAGGACTACGACCCTCAGTTGGGAAGGGAGCTGCCTCCCGAAGTCCCGGCCCGATGCCACGGCGGAACCCGCGTGCGCTGCGTAGAGCCGGCGACGACGCCGAGAGGCGGCGGCACGGGACGCGCCGCAGCCCTCGGCCCAAGCGGACCGGCTGCCGGCGCCGCCGGCCAACTCGTGGCGTACGCGGATGGCCGCGCGGGCGACGCCGGAGCAGCCATCGACTGCGCGGCCAGGTATGGCGTGAAGAGCACGGAGAGCGTGACGACGGAATCGCCGGCGACGGAATATCGACTACAGCCGATGATGCCTACGCCGGCACGGCAGCGTGGCCCGGCCGAGTCATTCCAGTAGTTGTTCGCAGCAAACAGCGTGTCGTACGGTGAGGCGACGTTCTCCGCACCCACCTTGTTCCCGATGAAGTTGCTGGCGGTCACGGTGGTTGAGGCTCCAGTGCTCCCGTTCATCTGCACGCCGATGCTGTTCCCCTGGAACCGGGACCACCGGACCATGGCGCCCGCCGGAGCGCCCGCGTAGCCATAGTCCAGCAGGAGGCCGATGCTGTCACCTGACACGACCGTGCTGTCGATGCGCGCGCTGGCGGTGTACAGGTCGATCCCGTAGCGACTCGAGTCGATCACGGTGCGATGGATGGTTACGGAGTCGATCGGGACACCGGCGTAGTAGTTCGAGTAGTTGTAGGCATACAGGCCCGTGGCGTTGCCGTGCAGCGTGTCCTGGATCGCCTGGACGGAGTCCACGTCGTACGCGTAGATGCCGTAGCCTGCATGCCGGCTCACCGACGCTCGGATCAGCGCGCGCTTCGAGTCCGCGATGTAAATGCCGTAGTAGCCAGCGCCGACGCTGTCCACGACAGCCGTGTCGATCACGACGGAACCGACGTACGATGTGTAGATGCCTGCATACGCGGCGCCCATCACCGAGTCGCGCACGCTGGTGAGCGAATCAGTATTGCCGGTCGTGCACTCGCAGCCGTAGGAGCTGACGATCTGGACGCCGTAGTCAGCCGAATGCATCACGACGTTGTGGTCGAGCGCCACGACCCGTGACCCGGCCATGATGCCCGGGCCCGCCGCCGCCGTCACGCGGTTGTGCGAGACGGTCGCGCGGCCGATGTCGCTCGCCAGGGGCGCGCTGCTGTTCGGCACGTCGAACGCGCCGATACCGAGGCAACGGGCGTTGGTGATGGCGTTGTTCTGGATGAGGGTCACCGACGCCGCGTAGACCTGGATGGCCGAATTCGATCCCGCCGAGCCATAACAGTACTGGCCGGGTGTGGAGCGCGACACGGTGCTGTTCCGGATCGTCACGCTGTCGGCCCGCTCCACCCAGATCCCGCTGTAGGTGGAGTCGGCGGTCACCACCACTCCGTCGACGAGGACGTTGCCCAGGGACACGGGGGAGCCCACGCGCATCGGCCCGGTGGCCGGCGGTGCCGTGCCCGGCGTGTAGTTCTCGCTGTTGAGGTACAGCGCCCACGTGTCGTTCGTCCCGCTCAGGCCTTCGATCAGCACGTGGCGCACGGTCAGGTCGTGCGCATCGAGGTAGACGGTGCCGGCGCGCACGTCGAGGTTCGCCAGCGTGATCGCGCCCTGGTGCGGCTCGAGATCGACCGCGTAGTTGGATGTAGCCCACGTCGGAGCGCCGCGCGGATCGATGACCGGCCGGTTCACCGAGTCGCCGATGATCGTGAGCGCGGGGCCGAGGTAGCTGCTGACCAGCTCCTCGTAGATGCCGCTGGCGACGCGCACGGTGTCACCGCTGTGCGCCAGCGGCAGCGCGTCGCCGATGAACTGCATCGGCAGGCTCTGCATGCCGACCTGGGTCGGCGCGTTGCGGGCCCGCTCGACGTCCACGTACCACGTGGTGCGGCGCGCCAGGACGCTCACCTTGAGCGTGCCCTGGACGCCGGGGCCCAGCTGGGCGGTGAGGGTCGTGAACCCCGCGGCGCGCCCGCGCACGACGCCCGCCGCGGGTTCGTACCCCGCGACCGTGGGGTTGCTCGAGACCCACGTCAAGCTCTCGGCCGGTACCGCCCGACCCGACGAGTCCCGTCCCTGCACCAGCACCGTGACGCCCTGCCCGACCTGCAGCTCCAGGCTGTCCGGCACGATCACCAGGCTGCTGGCCGCCCCCGTACCGCACGCGCCCGCGGCCGTCTCCATGATCCTGGAACCCGGCACCGGCAGGCCGACTGCGTAGGTCAGGATGATCAGGGCATCGCGCGAGTCGATCCGCCCGTCGCCGTCCACGTCCCCGAGCGCGATCGTGATCTTGGTCGTGTCTATGGGCAGTCCGACCACCGACGTGAGAATCTCCAAGGCGTCCCTGCTGTCAGACTTGCCGTCGCCGTCCACGTCGCCCCACAACCCACGTGAGCGACAGAATGTGCCGTTCACGATCCGGACGAGGGGCAACAGGATCTCGAACGGCGTCCCCGACGTCGCGCTGGCGGTCATCTCGTCGAACGACACCGTGACGGGGCTCTGCGCCGAATCCTTGAGGACGTAGAAGCGCGCCACGAAGATGGTCACGATCCCGCCCGCCCCCGAGGGCTGGAGCGCGGTCATCCGCACCTGCCCGGAATCCACCGCGTGCACCGTGTTGACCTGCGGGGCGGCGAACGTGCCCGTGTCCAGCGCGATGTACTGCAGAATCGCCGGGTTGAACGAGAGCCGTCCCCGGTACCCGCCCAGCAGCCGGGTCGGGTTCGATCTCAAGTCCACCGTTATCGGGACGTTGATGTACTGGCCCGCTCGCGCAGAGAGGTCGCCACCCACCCGCACGAGCACGCTGTCGGTGGCGGCGCGAGAGGGCGTGGCCCGGCCGGCCAGCGCCGCCGTCACAAGCATCACGGCGAAGCGGCCGACCCTCACGGATTCCTCCGGAACGAGGGCTGCCAGTCCCCGGTCGCCGGTCCCGTGATTCGCACGATCGGAGCGTTCTGACTCGGCAACAGCCAGAGACTGGGATGGTGATTCCCGGTGTCGAGGCTGAAGAGCAACCCCTGCGGCCCCCAGTCGAAGCCGGAGATCGTGCCCGCGAAGTTCGTGTACGGGACCGCGGCCGACCCGCCCGCTGACGACACCACCCAAATGCGGTTGTCGGCACCGCGCACATATGCGACCGAATCACCCTTGGGCGACCAGCGGGGGGAGACGTAGTAGGCGGTGTACGCCGTATCCAGTTGCACGAACGTCGGCGGGAGCGTCGGCGTCGTCGAGGTGTCCGCCTTCCAGAGGCCACGCGCCTGGGCTGGGGTAGTGCAGACGCTGTTCACCAGCAGGTTGAAGCCGCCGCTTGTGTAGGCGATGCGTGATCCGTCGCGGCTCCACGAGGCCCCATACGCGTAAAGCGGGCACGTGGAGCCCGGCGGGTAGTAGGCAGGAGTGGCGCCGGTGTCGGACATCGTGCCCCAGTAGAGCGCCCCGCCGGAGCCGTATTGGAAGAGCGTCCGCGTCCGGTTCGGGCTCAGATCGGGCAACGTGTAGTAGGATGCGGGCGTCAGGTGGCGCCTGCCCGCCCCGTTTGTCCCGATGACGCAAAGCCGCTGGTAGTAGGAGTAGGCGCTGTCCTGACAGGCGTAAAGCACGGTGACGCTGTCAGGCGACAGCCGCGGCGCACTGTCGCCAGGGACCGTGCCGCCGATCAGCGACGCTGTGCCAGTCGGAGTGAGCAGCCAGATCCCCGAACCGTTCCGCTTGAACACCACGAATTCGCCGGGCGGGCTCGTGCCCGGGCACGCGTCGGGCGCGGCCTCGCCGAGCTGGACATTGACGTTCGTGATCGGCAGGCCGATGGCCCAGCTCAGCATCAGGAGCGCGTCGCGCGAGTTGACGGTGCCGCTCCGGTCCACGTCCCCGAGCACGAGGTTGTACCCGTTCGGGATGGGGAGCCCCACGGCCGCCGAGAGCGCGATGAGCGCGTCGCGCGAATCGATCGAGCCGTCCCCGTCGATGTCGCCGAACAACCGGGTGGCGTGGCAGAGCTGGCCGATCGTCGTCCGCTCCGTGAGCGCCTGGTCTCCCGTGTAGTTCGAGAGCGTGAGCGAGTCCACGGAGGTCCAGATAAACGCCCCGTTCGTGGACGCCTTCAGCACCGCGCGCAGGGAGAAGAGGACGACATCGGAACCGCACACCGTGCCGGTGTCGGAGACGCTGTAGAGTCCGGCGCGCGCGCTTGTGCCGACCGGCGTGAGCCCGCCCGGCACCACCCCGGCGAACGTGACCACGGTTGAGTCGTACCGGATCGTGAACCCGCTCGCCTTGACCGTGCTGCACAGATACGAGGCGCGCACCGGGATCCGCGTTTCGCCGCTGGGGATCAGGCCCAGGGCGGTATCGGCGGGCTCCCCGAAATACACGGTGTAGCCCTGCGCGCGGGCCCGGCCCGGAAGGGCGAGCGCGGCGGCGCAGAGCAGCGTGATTGCCAGGAGTGTGCGCTTCACGGCCGCTCCGCCTGCCGCGCCTGGTGAGCCTGCCGGGCCGCCTCCGCGTCCCTCTGCCTGGCTTCGTGCGCTGCGGCGGCCCGCGCGTTCTCCTCCTGAAGCGCCCGCAGGCGCGCCTCCCGCTCCGCCTCTCGGGCAGCTCGCGCCGTGGCCGCAGCCTCGGCCGCGCGCGCCGCCCGCGTCTCCGTGGCCGCCCGAGCGTCGAGCCGCAGACGCCACGACTCAGCCACGAGGCCTTTCATCACGGACGGCTGCCGAACGGCGGACCGGCGGGGCGCCGAACCCGAGCCGGGCACGGGGTGGACCGCCGGGGCGCTCACGCCGCGGGCGATCCCGCCGCCAGCGGGGGCGGCGGCGAACGCCCTGCTGAAGGCTGGCGAGCCCATCGCGACCGGCGGCGCGGTCAGCGGCAGGCCCGCCAGCGGCATCGGGGTCTTCAGCGGCGGCGCGAACAGGACCGCCGGCGGGCTCGTGACGCTGTCACCCACCGCCGAGGCGCAGCCGGTGACGCAACGGGGACCCAGGGAATCCCCCCACCAGTTGTTCGGCGCATGATAGGAGTAGCTGTACACAACCGCGCCGAAGTGATTGCCCGCGATGTTGTTGCTGTCCACGAGCGTCCGCGACGTATCGGCGTCGTAGAAGTACAGCCCGTGCCGGCCCGAGCCCGTCACGCGATTGTGCGTCACGTGAACCGGACCCGACAGCGGATAGTAGGGCTGCCCCACGACGATCCCGACGGAGTCACCCGACACCAGGTTGGAGTCCACGACGACGGCGGCCTTCCCGGTGTCGGCGTTGCTGGCCACGATCCCGTTCCCATTCACACCACGCACCAGGTTGTCCTTGATGAGCGCCGTGCCGCGCGTGGGGCCAGTAACGACGATTCCGCCGTAGCCGACGCAGTCGAAACAGGTCGTCTTCACGCCCTGAACCGAGTTGGACAGGATCACGACCGAATCGAGCCCGGTGGCGTAGATCCCTTGGTACACGCCGCCGCTGACCGTGTTGGAGTCGATCCGGGCGGTGACCGGCCCGCCCACCGTCGAGTCGCCCTGGACGTAGATGTCACCGTACGAGGAGTAGCCCGCCGTGTCGGCGGTCACGGTGTTCCCCGAGATCCGCGCCCGCACCGCGTAGAACACCTGAATCCCGCCGGTTGAACTCGCGGGCAGCGTGATGCTGTTCGCGAGGATGCTGTCCAGGCGCGGCACTGCGGTCGCGCCGGAGTTGGCGTATGTGGCGATGCCTTGCTGGCACCCCTGGATCTGATTGGCCTTGATCACCGTGTGGGCGTAGTCGGCGATGATGCCGTAGCCATTGTTCGTGCAGCTCACGGCATTGCGCAGGATCTGGAACGTGACGTTGAGCGAATCCGCGCCGCCGCCATAGCCGTAGATCCCGTATCCCGGCACGCCCGTCACCACGTTGTCGGACACCGTCGCCGTGACTTTGGCCGCGTACGGATAGACGTAGATGCCAGTGTAGACGTTGGAGATCGTGTCGTGCGCGATCTGGACCGGTCCCTGCGGGTTCGTCAGCTCGATGGCGTAGCTATTCGCACCGTTGAACGAATTGCCGCTCACCGTGGCGGCGCCGCCGGAGGCCAAGACGCCGGTGTACATCCCCTGGAACGCCGTGTTCGTGACGGAGAGCGTCGGTCCGGCCGCCGCGGGCGACCAGTACACCGGGTAGGACCCGTGCTGGAACCGTGACGTGGTCACGGTGACGCTCGAGTCGCCCGTGGCATAGATGCCGTAGGCCAGGTTCGACATGGTGAGGCGGCTGAACGCCGCCGAGGTGTTGTACACGGAGAAGCCCGTGCCGCACAGATCGCACTTCGGGTCGCCCGAGACGATGACGTTGTCCACGACCACGCTGCCGCCCAGCGTGGCGCTGCTGAAAGTCACGTCGAGTGCCGTGCCGGAGACGTTCGTGAATCGGCTGTTGGTGACCCGGACCAGACTCACGTTGTACGCATAGCCGGTGCCGGAGCCGGGCGCGCGGACCCAGGCCGAATCCACGACGACGCTGTCGAGCGCCGTCGCGTAGATCCAGTCCGCGCCCCCCGTCCCTGCCTGGTCGATCGAGTCCCCGCGGAACCGCACCCAGCCGTGGCCGCTGCCGTACACCTCGACCCCGGAGTAGTAGTAATAGGGGTTGCTCTGGACAATGTGATTGTGCGCGAACGCCACGGTGCGCGGGTCGCTCACATACGCCGTGTAGTACGAGCTGGCGACGAGCATGCTGCTGTCGACGGCCAGGGCCAGCCCCGGCGCGCCCGTCATGTTGGCGTCGAGGGCGTAGTCGCCCACGTCGTGGATCCGGCTCCCCACCACCCTGAGGCTGTCGGTGTTGGAGGTATAGACGCCATCGTAGCCGAAGTCGCTGATCTCCGAGCCCCGGATCACGAGGGTGTCCAAGCGCGCCGTGGCCGAGACGCCGTCACCGCCGTACACGTAGCTGCCGCGGCCCGCCAGCCGCGACGACTCGATCCGCAGCGAGCCCACCGGGCCCGAGTCGACCAGGACGCCCGTGGTCACGCTGGTCGTCCGCACTCGGCGCAACAGGGCGCTGGCCGGCCCAAGCACTTCGAAGGCCACGTTGTAGCCCTCGACGGCGACGTTGTGCACCTCGCGCGGAGCGGCGCCGCGCAGAGAGATCCCCGTACCCGACGAGTCCGCCGCCGGCGCGACGACGGGGCGCGTGCCGTCCGGCAGCGTGTCGCCCAGCAGGACGACGGCGCTGTCGAGCCGGACCTCCTCCAGATAGCGACCGGGCTGCGGCCGGATGGTGTCCCCGCCCCGCGCCACCAGGACCGCCTGGGCGATGGTCGCGAACGGGAAGGCCGCCGTCCCGAGCTGATTGGCCGCCGTCGCGGCCTTGGCGTCCACGAAGTGACTGTAGCGGCGCCCGACCACCGTCACGGTGGTCTTCACGGAGTCCCGGGTGTCGCGGATCGCCGTCACGGTTGCCGTGCCCGGCGCCACGGCCACCGCCGTCGCTGGATTGGCGCCCCCATGGAAGGTGAGGACGGTGGTGTCGCTGCTCTTCAGGACCGGGTTGGGGATGATCACCAGCGAGCCGGTCGGACCGGCCGCCCGCACCTCGAAACTCACCTGCTGGCCAGGCAGCACGCCTGCCACCGCGGAGGGCGTAATCGCCAACGTGACCGGGACGACGTTCGCACAGGCGCCACCCATGATCACGCCAACGCGGAAGGCGCTCACGTCTATGCCCACCGCGTTGGAGAGGATGATCAGCGCGTCGCGCGTATCCACCACGCCGTTGCCGTCCACGTCCCCCAGGGCGATCGGGTACTGGCTCACGTCGAGCCCGACCGCAGCCATGAGCGCGATGAGGGCGTCGCGGCTGTCGACCTTGCCGTCCCCGTCAACGTCGCCGAAGCGGCCCACTGCCGGACAGAACCGCCCGTTGGTCACGGTGACGCTCGACCGCAGATCGGCGAAGGTGCCCGCGGCGTACAGCTCCGGGAGCGACAGGACCATGGTCATCGTGTCGGCCGCAAGCGGCAGGAAGCGGCCGATGCTGAGCGTGACCAGCCCGGCCGCGCCCGCTGGATTCGCCCCCGTCAGCCGGAGGACGCCCTGCGCCACGGAGTCGCTGTTCGTCGTGATGGCGCCGAAGTTCCCATTGACGCCCGTCTGGTACTGCAGCACGGCCGGATTCCACTGGATCCGCGCCGCGAAGGCGCCGAGCCGCTCGGGCCGCGCCGTCATGTCCAAGATGAACGGCACGTCGAACGGCACGTTGACGAGCGAGCTCACGTTGCCGCCGAACCCGGCGGTGATCGCCTGGGCGCGGACCCCGGCCGGCGCGAGCAGCGCGGCGAGAACCAGCAGGAGAAGAGCGGCCCGCTTCATGACTACGGGTTCGCGGTCCTGCTCAGGAAGATCTGTGGATTCACCTTGAGCGACGTCCGGAGGTTGGCCAGCGACGTCGCCGCGGACAGCTCCTCCATCACCAGGGTCAGCCCCGTCGTGTAGTCGCTCGACTTCACCTGGAAGGTGCCGTCGTACAGCACCAGCGTCGTGAATCCGGTCGGCGCCGCCCCCGCGAAGCGGATCTCCCCCTTCGACGCGTTGGCCGGATTGGAGACCCGCAGCCCGTCGCTGATCTTGTTCTCCTGCTGGAACTGCAGCGCCGCGGCGCTGAAGTGCAGCCGGCCGGTGTAGCTCCCCAGCTTGAAGTTCTGCTGGGTGCCCACCTGGACCTCGACCCGGACCCGGACCGTGTCGCCGGGCTTCGCATCGAGCCGGTCCACCGAGATGAAGGCCGCGACACCCGACTGCGGCGGCGGCGGCACCCCGGGCCCGACCGTGCGTGCCGGCTGGTCATTGCACGCCGTCAAGGCCACCGTGAGGACTGCCAGGCGAATCACGGACATGGCGCACTTCCTCCCTGATGCGGCCGGAGCCGCAGAGACTGACTCAGTGAACCGTCGCACTGCCCGACACGATCACCGCGGCGGGCAACAGCTGGATGAACGTCTTGGCAGTCGAGAGATCGGTCAGCGCCAGCGTCAGCGGCGAGCTGCCCGCCGCCGCGGCGGTGAACGTGACCTGGATCAGCGCGAACGCGCCGCCCGAGCCGTTCGGATCGGCCGACCCGAACCGTAGCTGGCCGCTCGATGTCTGCGTTTCGTTGAGCGTCGGCGCCGCGAAGCCGCCCGTCACCGTAGCCGAGCTCACGTAGGTGAGCGCGGCTGTGCTCCAGTTGAGCTGCGCGTTGTAGCTGCCCAGCGTGTCGCCGGGCACGCCTCGGAGGTCCACCAGGACCCGCACCTTGAGCGTGTCGCCCACCTTGGCCGCGTCGAACGCGCGGCCGTCGCCGATCGCGGCCACAACCGGCGAGCCGCTGGCCGGGATCGCGATCAGCGTGGAGTCCGCCGCCGTGCCGCTCACCGCCGGCGCCTGGGCCACGATGACCGCCGTGCCGCTCGAGACGGCGGTGATGAGGCCCGTCGAGGCGTTGACCGTTGCTGCCCCCGGATTGCGCGAGGTGTACGAGAGGCCGAACGGCGTCACGGGGTTGCCCGCTCCGTCCTTCCCCGTCGCCACGAACGTCACCGTGTCGCCGGGTCGCATCACCCGGTATCCCGGCGTTCCGGTCAGCGTCACCAGTGGCGCCCGCGAGATCTGGAACGTCACCGTCACGTTCTCCGGGCTTCTCCCGGCCAGGGCCGACTGCACCGGCACCGTGGCAGTGTACGTCCCCACCCCCAGGCTCCCCTTGGCCGCCGCGAGGGTCAGCGTGGTGGGTGCCGTCGTCCCGCCGAGGGTCGCGACCAGCCATCCCGTGGCTCCTGCACCGTACGCAATCGTTCCGACCGAGAGACCGGATAGCACGCCGCCTCCCCCGTTGGTCACGTTGATCACCTGGGGGACCCGATCGGGCGCGAGCAACGTGTCCATGAAGCTCGCGGCGGTGGCCGACAACGCGATCAGCGGCGGCGCCACGGCGGAGACGGTGACGAGAGCGCTGTCCTTGACTGCGGCGCGCGCCCCCGACGTCAGCACCACGTACGTCGAGCCGAGCGCCACACCCTTTGCCACGCCGGTGGCGCCGACGGTGACGACGCTGGTGTTGCGCGAGTCGAACAGCACCGGCATCCCGACGATCGTCGCGCCCGAGGAATCGAGCGCGGTGGAGCCGAAGGTGAGCGAGTCCCCGAGCTTGAGGACCGCGCTCTTCGGCGCGAGGGCGATGGAGAGGATGTTCCGCCCCGGTCCGACGTAGGTCGCCACGAAGGGCTTCCCAGAGGTCTGCGCGCCGAGCGACACTTCGAAGTTCTGCGAGCCGGAATACAGCACGGCGCCGTCGCTCGACCGGATGGCCTGGAACGTCACGCCCACCGTGTCCCTGGTCCCCGTGCCGTTGAGCGCGATCCGAATCGTGATGGTGATCGAGTCCTGCCCCGGGGCGATCGGGAAGTTCAGCGTCGTGTCCGCCGCCGGCGGGTGGTGAAGCACGATGCGGATCAGGTCCACGTCGCCGGGAATGCCGTCCTGCGTCCCCGCGCCCCCCGCGCTCACGAAAACGGGCGCGAGGCGGAGACTGATCCCGCGGGCGTGCGGACTCCTCGGCGCGATGGCATCGAAACAGCCCAGCAGCGCCCCGGAGACCACCGCGGCGACGGAGATAACGACCAGCTTCTTCGTCACATGCTTGCTCTGAGCGTCACCCCGATGTCCCAGCCACTGTAGCTCACCGCCGCGCCGGTGTTCGGATTGACGACGTTACCTGCATCCAACCGGAGCAGCGGTAGCAGCGTGTAGCGGTCGCCGATCGGCATCTGGTAGCGCGCGCCGACCGACACGAGCTTCCCCCCGGCGCACAGCGAGCTCGTAACCGCCCCCAGGCACAGGCCGGTGGTGTAATTGCGGAACTCGATCTGCGGCCGCAGCACGCTGCGACCCATCTGCACCGAGCCCACCGCGCCCAACGCGAGCACGTTGCGCTTCTCGGTGCTCGTGCCGTTGACGAGGACCGAGCCGGCCGCGCGGTACATGTCCCACGCATAGACCGCGACGCCGAGGTTGCCGATCGGGAAACTCCAGGAGGCCTGCGAGATCAGCCGCTTGCCGGCCTGAAAGAGGGGCGAGCTGCCGAACTCGTCGTCGCCGAAGCTCGAGTAGGTGAGGCCCAGGGAAATGCGGCTCTGGCCGACGAGCCGGTCGGCGCCCAGCCGCAGCCTGACCTCGCCGCCCGCCTTGTAGCTGGCGCCGGCCGCGCCGGTGTCCGCGATCGGCGTGAAGCTGCCGTTGGCGCGATAGCTGCCCGCGAGTCCGACGGCCCAGCTGCCAACCGGCATGGCCAGCGCCAGGCCGCTTGTGACGTTGAAGCCGGAGGCGAAGTTGGCCACGGGGAACGGGAGCATGTCCGAGGCGATGAGGTTCGCCACGGGGATCTGCGCCGCCGTGAGCTTCGACTTCCCGGTCGGGAGATTCACCGACAGCGTGAACGCGACGAAATCGGGCACGATCTGGTAGATGCCGCGCACCTGGAGGTCCGTGAGCCCGGAGAGGGAGGCCTTGACCCCCGTTTGATCGGTGCGCGATACGGTCGCGTAGTGGCCGCCGAAGTCGATCGTGAGCCGCGATTCCGCCTGCCACGCGGCGGCGAACGGCACCGCGATCTCCGTCGCGCTCTTGACGCCGAGGCCGGACTGGAAGCTCAGGCCGCGCACCTCCACGCCGCCCAGGGCCGTGGTCGAGCCGACCGGAGTGGATTGCGCCCGCAGGGACGCCGGAAGCAGCGCCGCTGCCGCGAGCACCGGGAGAATCCGCCGCGCGCGCATCAGGGCCTCTTGATGATGATGACGATCGTGCCGGTGGGCGGCGCCGCCCCCTGGCCGTGCGTCACGTCGTCCGTGTTGTTGCGGTTGCCGCTCGGCTGCTGGCCCTGCGTGCCCGACGTGCCGCCGGCGCTGCCCAGCGTCTGCGACCCACTGCTCGGGTTCGTCGAGTTCGCGCCGTTCTGGATCGCGTCACTCAGCGAGGGCGGAGCCGGCGGGGCCGGGAGCTGCTCGACCTTCGACACCGTCTGCTCCGTCTGGGCCACCGTCTGCTGGCTCGCGGTCGACAGGTCACCGGCGGTCGCGGCGCTCTGGCTCGCCGCGCGGAAGCTGGGGTCGAGGTTCACCGCGTCGTTGAAGTCGGCCTGGGCCGCGCCGTAGTCGCCGTTGTCCTGCGCCACCAGCCCGCGGCTGTAGGCGAGGAACGCCTGGACGTTCTGGGTCGGGCGCTGGTTGACGGCATCACGCTCGGCCGGCGCCAGCTGCACGCCCATCGCGTTGAAGATCGAAAAGGCGATCTGCTTCTCGAGGTCGAACAGACGGTTCAGCTGGTCCCGTCCCGCCGCCGGCGACCCCGCACCGGCGGTCGCGACGTCCACCACCACGGCGTTGACCTGCAGCTGGTTGCCGGGGAAGTCGGTGAGCGTTCCCTGCACGACTCGCGCCGCGCGGAGCAGGCGGCCGCTCCGGGCCGCCGTCGCCGGGTCGGCCTTTCCCGAATC
>Ga0335070_10006915_pt1 | contig 13328 bp, 8 predicted proteins | sample Lox_Sample_13_FD_206722 | JGI IMG/M metagenome (GOLD analysis project Ga0335070, IMG submission 206722) | Soil microbial communities from Loxahatchee National Wildlife Refuge, Florida, United States - Lox_Sample_1.3 | ecosystem: Environmental > Terrestrial > Soil > Wetlands | place: USA: Florida...
CCCCGACCAATCCTTTCAACAACTTGCAATTTTGGCTTCCTGCTGGGGCACCCAAAGGGGCACCCATTCGTTGCTGAAGGATTTAGGCTGATCCTGTTTGGCTTCATTCTCTGCATTCTGAGTGGCAACCGAGACCGCTTCCACGGCTCGCGTTACCGGGTCTACGCGCTCTTCCCACCAACTCTTGCCCCTCGCCGAGGACTTCGAGCGGATCGTCGTGAAGTTCCGGTTGGCATTCGATGTCTCGGAAAGAACTCTATCGCGCTGGATGAGACGATCACCGAGGGACACCAGAGCCCGCTTAATCTGTTATCGATAGTTGCTAACTGAAAGTTGGTCCCTTTTCGGCAGCTGACGGCTACGCAAAATCAGGGGGCCAGTGCGCCACGGAGGCGCTTCGAAATCTTCTCGATTCGTTTCAGCTTGTCCAAGACATCTCTGGGCAACATTCCCTTGCCCACCGCGTCGACATCTGTCGGAATTGATTGCGCAAGGCAGGACAGCTCATCAGCCTCGCGTTGCAGCTGGGCGAGGTCAAGATTTTGCCCTCGGGCTTGAGGGGATTCCTGCCGTTGCGCGGAATCGTACTTCCGGGTCCCGTGGTTGCCAGCAGGGCAGGCTCTCAGTCTTTGGGCTTGCAGCCACTCAGCTGAAGCAAGACACGCAAAGGCGAGCAACATCACCATCATGAGACGCCTCATAGTAAGCCTCCGATGGAACTAATCTCGTGCTGGAACCGACTGGCCCGAGTGAAGAGAACCGGGGGAACTCGTCTCTGAGGGTGCTGCATCCTTGGAAGGAACTGCTCTTCTCGGAGGCGAGAAAACGTACAGGGGCATTCTCCGCGCAGGTCATGTCACCGTCAGTGATGCTGGTCACACACTTAGGAATACGTTGTGGCTCTGCAGACCCTTACCATTCGCCCCTCGCGTGACGACGTGCTGTCGATGGGCGTCTAGGACAGTTGACGAAACATTGCCACTAACTTCGACCCGAAGCGTCAATGCGTACAAGCGCGGCAGCACATCGAAGGTGATCCCTGCGGGAAAGCGGAATGTGACATCGGACTGCATCGTACAGTCAACCCAGTTTTCGTTGGAAGTCTGTACAAGACTAGACACTTCCTACATGTTATCCAGATCAGGCGTCACTACGCTTTTCGGGAGCAGGATTGCAGTTGTGATCCCAAAAAACATAGTCTCTTCCGCGAGCCGCTACTGAAGACGTTTGTATGATCTTGAAAGCAAGTCTAAGTGGTAGCAGGTTACGTTTGGACCCGGGCGTGCGTCTAACAAGAAAGACGAGTGCATCTGTTTGTCTTCAAGAGGCGATGGACGCCTCAAAACCCACGTGGGGTGGGTCGTTTCACAGTTTGTAGGCCAACAATTTGTACACCGAGCGGCTTCCCGATGGCGAGCAGTCGTGTATGAACTTGCTTTGGTGAACTGCCGGTGATCACGTGCAGACTCTGCACGACGGAGGTCATTTCATGCGGCAACGTCTGATTCTCATCAGCATCTTCGCCATCGCGCTTGTTTCCGCGACGCCGGCAAATGCTGACAACCTTTACGCAAGTATCCGCGGCACGATTACGGATCCAACGGGAGCTCTAGTCAACGGCGCGAAGATAACTACGACCAATGTTGCTACAGGGGTCACGTACACGACGACCTCTGACAGCTCGGGTATTTTTTCGTTTCCGCAAGTCGCCATCGGCGACTACCAAGTCCGCGTCGAGCAGACAGGGTTCAAGACGTACCAGGCTTCCGGGATCCATTTGGATCTCAACCAGATTTACAACCTGGACGTGAAACTGACGGTGGGAGCAGTTTCGGAGGAACTCACCGTGGAAGCGAATCCAATCCAGGTCCAGCAGACAGACATGCAGTTGGGCACTACCGTCGAGGGACAACAGATCGTCGACATCCCACTGAACGGGCGCAACTGGACTGCACTGCAGCAACTGCAGCCGGGGGTTGTCGGGACTTCCGACCGGTTCGGCGGGCCGAATGGTGCGTATTCCGGCAACGGCGCCGAAACGCAGCAGAACTCATTTCTGATCAATGGCGTCGATTCCAACGATGCCGCGCTAAATACTGTTCTGCTGGTTCCAAGCCCGGATGCGATTGGCGAGTTTCGCATGGTGGCCAGCACCATCAATCCGGAGTTCGGCCGGAACTCGGGGAGCATCATTAATGCGGCCATCAAGAATGGCACCAATCAATTTCACGGCAGCGCTTTTGAGTTCTATCGCGATACGTTCCTGGATGCCAAGAGCTACTTTGAATCGGCGCCAACCCCGTTCCACCAGAACGAGTACGGCGGAACCGTCGGCGGCCCGATCCTCAAAGACAAAAGCTTCTTCTTCTTCTCCTATCAGTGATTTCACTCGCGGCGTCCGCAACAGGCCGCGTCGTCGGTGAACGTCTTTACGCCGTCACAGTTCAACGATGGCGACTTCAGCGGAACGACTTTTACCGGCAGCAGCGCCTTCCCGTTGTACGGGGACAGCGCCTCGACGTGCCCAGTAAGTGGAGGAATTCAATGTCCTGCGGGAACGGCCTATAGCAACTTGTTTTCCACTGGCAACATTCCCACTCAGGACTTCAATCCCCTCTCAGTCAAGCTGGTGAATCAATTCGTTCCGCTTTCTCCCACCGGATCGGTCTCTGTCGCTCCAGAGGAGACTGAAAAGCAAAACCAGCTTTTGGGCCGAATCGACCACAAGCTGACGAACAACGACGCCCTTTGGTTCTACGGACTGTGGGAGACGCGTCCGGCCCAGCTCGCGCTGCCATTCGGGGGATCGAACCTGCCCGGCGAACCGCAACAGCAGTTCGAACACTACCACCAATACTCATTCTCCTGGACCCACACCTTCACCCCGACTACGCTCAATGAGTTCCGGCTTGGCTACACGCGATTCAACTTTCTGGCCGTGGATCCGGTGAATATCATCAATCCGACTCAGTATGGGTTTACCGGTATCACACCGCAGAACAGTGCGTTTGCAACCTTGCCTGTCATGACGGTTGGAAACCTTTTTGTGCTTGGTTTCAGCCCCAACGGCCCTCAGCCTCGTGTTCAAAACGTGTATCAGATCACCGACAATTTCAGTAAGGTTCGGGGACACCACACGTTTAAGGCCGGAATCGACGCGGACCGGCCGTCGATCGACAATCCTTTCTACAACAGTCCGAGCGGCAACTTCGGCTTTAACGGCGCCGGCGTGTTTTCCACCGGCAACCCCGGCGTGGATTTTCTGCTGGGACTTCCGGACACTTACGTGCAAGGAAGTGGATCGATTCTCGATGCGAAAGCGCATGAAATATACATGTATGCGCAGGACCAGTGGCAGATCAGGCCAAATCTGACCATCACCTACGGCACGGGCTACGATATTGAAACGCCCTGGAAGAACAACTTCGCCGATGGTTTGATCATGGGCGCCTTCCGGCCTGGCCAGCAATCCACGGTCTTCCCGACCGCGCCTCCTGGATTCGTGTATCCGGGTGATAAGGGCATCAACCAATACGGCGGACAGACCGTGAAGTACGATCTGTTTGCGCCGAGATTTGGCTTCGCCTGGAGTCCCGACGCTTCGCGCAGGTGGAGTATCCACGGCGGCATTGGACTCTACTACAACCGCACTGAATCGGAATTGGCGCTGCAGACTCTTACGAACGCGCCCTTCGCGATCACGAGTGCAGGCGCACTGCCGACATGTGGTTCGATCGGTTTTGCCAATCCCTTCGCTGGTGCGGATGGAACCTGTACCGCAACCGGCGGGAATCCATTCCCGTTCCACCCCTTCCCGGCGGGTGATAAGAACATTGATTTCTCCCAGTTCGCCCCCATCGGGTTCGGATTCACCACTGAGGACCCAAGACTCACGGCGCCTCGGTCCACTAACTTCAACCTGACGATCGAGCGCCAGCTCGACAAGGCAACCATCGTGAGCATCGCTTATGTGGGAAATCGCGGACGCCACGAAGAAGGGGCGATCGACCTGAATTTGGCCGGCCAGGCTCCTGGGGTGAACCCCGACGCGGCGACTTTCCCCGGCTGCACCAACGGATTCCGCCTGACGAATCCGGCTCGCTGTCCGGTAACTCCGATAACCGAAAACCCCGACCTAACCTGGACGAATGGAACCCCAGTTGCCGGTGCGACCCCGTTTAACGCGGCCGTTTACGGCCACCCCGGACAGGAAATGACCGAGTTCAACTCAAAGTACGATTCTCTGCAGGTAGCGCTTAACCGGCGTTTCAGTCATGGACTACAGGTTTTGGCCAGCTATACCTGGTCACGCTATTTCGACCAGACATCGAGTCTGGAGAACAGCGCCTTCAACTTTCCGGGGATTAACCCATACTGCTATAAGTGCATGTGGGCTCCGTCCTCCAATGACGCCCCCCAGCGTTTTGTGGTGAGCTATACCTACACGCTGCCAATCTATTCGCTCACGCATAAGTGGAGAAGGGTGACGGATGATTGGAACCTGTCCGGTATTTACACTTTGCAGCATGGGACTCCGGTTTCTGTGTTCAACTTCCTCTCGACGTCGCTGACCTGCGACAACAGCGTGGCATTCTTTGCCTGTCCGGATCGCGCCGACCGCACCAGCACCCCGCTGGGTATTCGCGACCCCAGAAATAACCATGGCGAAAACCCGCAGAATCTCTACTTCGATCCAGCGGCGTTTTCCATTCCCGCCGCGGGGACGCTCGGCACCGCCAGCCGCAATCCGCTGTATGGTCCCGGAGTTAATTACGGGGACCTGGCGATCGAAAAGAATGTCCACATTGATGAGTCTCGTTATCTTCAGTTGCGGCTCGAGACCTTCAACACCTTCAACCACACCAACTTCGCCAACCCCTCCGTTCCAGCCCTTGGCCTAGCAACGGCCAACGAAGATGTCTCCGGAATTTTGGGGAACTTTGGCGAGATTTATTCCACTAAAACGATCTCAACCAACGGCGAGGGCAGGGTCTTGCAGTTGGGAGTTAAGTTCTACTTCTGAGATCGCGCTTGCTCCCATCTTGGCGCCCCGGTATCGGGGCGCCTTTCTTCTCTCCAGGTCAATCAAGTCAGAGAACTTAATGGCGTCTCTGCTTGACGGCTGAGAACTCGCAGCGCTCTGATTGCAATCACGGTTTCCCGAAGTAGTAACTCGATTCGGCTGGCCGAGCGACGCGTGGAAACCAAAGAGGGCGTCGCGAGTTTTGCGGCCCCGGTGCAGGGCGGGTGAGCGCTTTCCATTTTCGATAGACAGCGTGCGAGAGAGTTGTGTCCACGAAAATGTCACCGTAGTGATCGTCGGCTCCGGCCCTCTCAACACGCACCACCTGATGCCAGCAGTGCATTCCGCTGATGGGGTCAGGATGAACGGGAAAAGTGATGTCCTGATGCACACCGGCATCGCTCCACCAGACGCGGCGGGTATCAGGATCGGAGCTGTCGTACGGTTGGACGCCGGTGATCTGCCGCATCTTCCACTGTCCTTTGCCGACTTCTTTCAGGTCGACCCAGGCGCTGGTGAACCGCTCGATCTTGTCCTCTTTGTGCATTCGCCAGCGGCCGAGGTGATGGGAGCAGGCCACCACGCCCGGCGTCAGACCTTCGGTGACCCAGGCATGCACCACGAAATAACCGATCTCAGTGTGGACTTTCAGCAGGTCTCCGGTGCTGACTTCACCGATCTTCTTCGCGTCGACAGGATTCAGCCATAGCGGATTCTTGTGGGCAATCTCATACAAGTATTTTGCATTGCCGGATCGCGTGTGGATCAGAACAGGCAGACGAAAGATCGGCAATAGTGTGTAGACCTCTCCACGCGCATCTTTTGGCCAGTCGACAACCGGCGTGTACTGTGGGTCAAGGTCATCGGGCCGCAGGCCAACAGAGAGTTCGCGAGCAGAGCGGTGCACGTGGCTGCGGTAATACTCCGGGAGGGCAAACTCCGGCCACTTCCAATCCGCCAGAGTTTTTGAAAAGAGTTCAAGCTTGCGCGACGGCGTGTTGTAGCCGGTGACGATTGTGCCGTTCAACTGTACCCCAATGGGTTTTCCGTTCTTGGTGACCAGTCCGGTCGCCGCGACAGTCGAACCGTCGAGATTGCCCGCGGGAACTGGTTTCTCGTTGAGCTTATACACGTCGGTTGTGACTTCGAACGCAGCGTATTTGCGCATGTATTCGAGCGGTGTCAGGTTCTCTTTTCTCGCTGCTTCGGGCAGTCCAGGGACGGAGTTTTCGAATATCCAGCGGTAGTATTCACCGACCGTGATCTTTTGCCCCGGCCGATATGGCGATTCGAACCACTGGCGAATGCCCATCGCACCGTCAGGATCGATGGCCCAGGACAAGTTGATCCAGAATTCGTCTTCTTCCCAAACCTCACCGGGATTGGCTTGGTACGTATAGTCAACCTTCCTACCTCGTTTCTCCTGGAAGACTCGCAATACGGGTTGGCGGAATCCAATCCATTTGCTGGCGTGGGTTTCCTGGCTCATCAGGTCGTGGCGCTCGGAACTGAAACCCATAGGCAGCACATAGTCGGCGTACCAGGCGGTTTCGCTCCAAGTTGGGGTCAGTGCCGCGTGCAGACCGACCAACTTCTCGTCGCGCAGCACTTCGATCCAGGAAAAACCATCGGGATAGGTCCAGACCGGATTGAACACTCGTGTGAAATATGCTTCGAGTCGGCCACGCCCCTCCTTGAGAAAGTGAGGCAGAAGGAATGACATTTCGTGGGTGCAAAGCGGCCACTCGGGAGGATAGAGCATTTCACTCCAGCGCTTTTGCGGAGGCGGGACACTAAAGGGCTTGGGAACAAACTTGTTCCAGGCATTCAGATTGTGACCGCCGGGGGTTCCCACCGAACCGGTGAGCACGTGCAAAAGCATCAGGGCGCGTACGGCTTGCCATCCGCCGAGATTTCCCGACGCACTCCCGCGCCACAGATGCGATGCGAAGCGGCTGCCGGCATCGGCGATTTCCCGTGCAACTTTCACGATCACATCGGCCGGCACGCCGCTTTCTTTCTCGGCGAACTCTGGGGTGTATTGAGCATAGTGTCGCTTCAGTGCCTCGATCACTGCGTTAAAGTCTTGACCATCCGCTTTGAAACCATCGATCTCCAGTTGTTCCCAGTTCGTCCAGTTCTTCATGAAGGTGGCGTCGAAGCGGTTCTCGTCAAGAATGACCTTCGCCATGGCGAGGAGGACGGCCGCCTCGGTACCGGGGTAGCTGGGCATCCAGTAGTCGGCCATACTCGCCGTGTTCGAGAGCCGTGGATCGATGACCGCGAGTTTCGCCCCGGCCATCTTGCCGTCCATGATGCGCTGCGCGTGAGGGTTGAAATAATGTCCCGATTCGAGATGGGCGGAGAGCAGCAGGATGAAGCGCGCGTTGGCGTGGTCGGGCGAGGGACGGTCCGCGTGATGCCACAGCACATAGCCGAGGCGCGCCGACGCGGAGCAAATATTCGTGTGCGAGTTGTGGCCGTCGATTCCCCAGGCTTGCAGAGTGCGCTCCATGATGAAGTCGTGGCCGGGCCGTCCGACGTGGTACATGACCTCTTCGCCGCGGCCCTCCTGGATCGCCTTGCGAATGCGCCCGCCAAAAGTCTCCAGCACCTCATCCCACGATGTCCGCTCCCATTTGCCACTGCCGCGCGGCCCGACGCGCTTCATCGGGTAGAGCACGCGGTCAGGATCATGAATCTGGTTGATGACGGCCGGGCCCTTCGCGCAAAGACGGCCTCTGCTGCCCGGGTGCCTGGGGTTACCTTCGAACTTGGCGATTTGCCCGCTTTCCTTATCGATGTAAGCGAGAAGCCCACAAGCAGACTCGCAGTTAAAACAGCTCGTCGGAATGAGCTGATAATGACGCGCCACGCGACGCGGCCAGGCGTCAGCATCGAATTCGACCCAGTCGTCCCATTTCTCCACGGGTGGGGACGACGAGAGTTTGCTGCTGGTCTTGCTCTGGTCATTCCGTGTAGGCGCCATCGCGATCCTCCAAATTAGCTGTTGGGCACACGCTGCCCGGCCATGACAAAACACCACTCGAATGCCAGAAGGCCTCCGAGAGCGAGCAGGCCGGACAGACCCGCTATGGCTGCGTTCGCAGCTCTTGCGAACAAAAGCAACAGGGGGAGCACTCCGCCCAAGGCCACCGCTCCTGCCCAGAACAGGTGCCCGTACGATCCGCGCGTGATCAACCAGACCGCGTATCGCGCGTTGTCGGTGTTGTGTGGAATGGCGATTTCCCCCAGGACCATGAGCAGGTGCAGAAGCAAGCAAATCCTCAGACTCCCGACCGCGAGGTTGTACAGGCCGAGTTGATCGCGGGTCGCCGGCATGAGCAGCAGCACGGAGGCGCTGGCGAGAAAGGCCTGTACAAGAAGGTGGAGAGGCAGGAGCGGCGTCTGCCAGAGGTCGCGGCCTTCACATTGTCCAAAGAGAAATGCGGTGTAGACTGCCGCCAGAAATCCGGCAAGCACGGTCGGCCAGAGCAGCGCGTGTGAGAACCGGCCAAGACCAGTGAGCCCACTAAGGAGAAACGCTCCTCCGAGGGCGCAATAGATCACCAAGAGAAATGCGCCTTTCGAAACCCAGGACCTGCGCTGAGGAGATAGCAGGACGTTCATGAAACGTTGTTTCCGGCTCAGATCGAAAACAAGCATCACCACAGTTGCGGCCATAAATACAAGGGCGATTGACGACAGGATGATGTCACGCAAAGGATCGGCGGAAAGGCGCCCCAGGGCCTTGGCCAGGGCTGGCACGGCAAGGACGCCGGAACCAATAGATTTCATCCAGAAGTAAAACGGCACCTGCCAGCCCCAGGGGCGTTCGTGCGCTACGTCGTAGGCAGCCAGGGTGTCCCTTTGCGGGAAAGGACTGTTGGGCGCGTAAGCTGCTCCCCCACCTTCAACTTGCCGATTTCGCTCTGACCACATGTAGAACGGTTCATGACGTGCCACCGTGGGTACCAGCGTGCTTTCGTCGGCGTCGATGTAGAAGACTCTGGGCCGCGTGCCTTGTTCCGGCTTGCGGACACGAACGGCTGCTCGCGCCAGCAACTGCGCAACGTCACTATCAGCGTCATCCAAGTCTCCTGCAACGATGGCATGTTGGGGACAGACCGAAGCGCACGCCGGTTCCAGTCCCACTTCGAGGCGGTGTCCACAGAGATGGCATTTCGCTGCGGTGTTACGTTCCGGGTCAACGTAGATGGCGTCATAAGGACAAGCCTGCATGCAGGCCTTACAACCGATGCAGGTAGAAGGATTGAAGTCCACCACCCCATCGATGCGCCTGTACATAGCGCCGACAGGACAAATTTCAACGCATGGTGGCTTATCGCAATGATTGCATCGGGTCACCTGGAAGAATCGGCGCGTGTGTGGGTATCTCCCCTTCTCGACATACTTGACCCATGTCCGGTTCACACCCAACGGGACTCGGTTCTCGGTTTTGCAGGCGACGGTGCAGGAATGGCAACCGATGCACTTGCGGTTGTCGATCACGACTCCGTATCTCATGCATTTGCCTCCCGCAGCAAGGCGGTAACCCGCGCGGCTACCGCGGCGCCGTCAATCATGCAATTGCGAATCGGCTTCATCCCGGTGGCGCAACCCGCAAGAAAGATGCCGTCGCGAGTCGCATCATGCGGATGCCTAAACCACTCGCGACATAGGAAGAATCCATCGGGTCCGCGGGTGATTCCCAGCGTAGTCGCCAAGTGGTTGACGTCCTCACAGGGCCTCATCCCGGTTGAAAGGGAGACCAGATCGAATTCGCCGGAGAAAGGGCGGTTCAGGAGCGTGTTTTCGGCGCGGACAGAAATTGAATTGTCCGGTAGCTGCCGGCACATGGACACTCGGCCCCGGATATAACGCACGCCCCGCTCCTGGGCCAGCGAATACATCTCTTCGAAGCCGCGATCATAGGTACGAACGTCCATGTAGAAGCACGCCACCAGCGCCTTGGGATTGCGCTCCATAACCGTGCTGGCCTGCTTGGTGCTGTACGAACAGCAGATGCGGGAGCAAAAGGGCGCTCCGATCCGCTTGTTGCGCGAGCCAACGCAAAACACGATGGCAAGCCTTTCGGCGGGCCTGCCATCGCTCGGCCGGACGAGCTTCCCACCGGTGGGTCCGCGCGGATTCAGCATCCATTCCAATTCGGTCGCCGTGATCACGTTCGGGTAGACTCCATACCCATACTCAGGCAGGCTTGTCGGATCGAAGGCTGTGAAACCGGTGGCGACAACTACCGCTCCGGCTGGAATGTGGCTACCATCGGCAAGTTCGACTGTGAAGTTGGGAAAATCTCCGTGCAACGCGGTGACCGTGGTCCCACAGCGCACGCTGACCAGAGAAGCGGCGCGCACATCTCGCTCCAAGGAGTCTGTGAACTCCTTCCCATCATTGAATCCGTCGTCGTTGAAGAAGGGAAAGGTCTTGGACAGTCTGGTGACGCGCCCACCGAGCGTAGGAGATCTCTCGATCAGCACTGACGGGACGGCAAGCGAACTCAGCACCAGCGCCACTTGCATACCGGCCACCCCGCCTCCGATGATGCATACCGGCTTCGTCATCGAACCTCCCGCAGTGCCTCCTTGCTCTGGTTTGTGATCCACTCTTTGGATTTGTCGTAAGGGATGCCAATTTTGTCGAGGAAAGGTTCGATGGGAACGGTATGGCACTGAATCCCGACCACATCGTAGGGATCCCATCCCAGCAACAGGCCTGCAAGTTCACTGTAGGAGAGCGTGGGAATGTTGTATTCGGTCCCTGTTATCTCGCGGATTGCCCATTGCTCTTTGTCGAGAAAGAGGTTGCAGCCGGGACAGTTGGTTAGGATCAGGTCCGGCTCCCATGGCTGCATGCTTTCCAATTTCTTCAGCACGCAGGCCATCGTGTAGCCACGATTAGGGCGCATCGCGCATTGCCGAAATCCCATTCCGCAACAGTGGCGCCGCTCAGGATAGTCGACGGTCTCGCCGCCCCAAGCCAGGATCGGGCCGGTCAGCACGGCGCACGACTCCGCCCCGCCGATGGACTTTTCAGGAAATACCTTGGCGTAGTGGCATCCAACGTGATCGACAACACGCAGCGGCCTTCCCGTTTTGTGGTCTACCAACCGATACCGCAGCTTTTGCGCGAGAGCGTCACGATAGCGCCACACGATGTCGCTGCCGTGAACGACATGCTTCGGAATGTGCAGTCGACGGCCACAGGCCTGCTGAAGCCACCTGTCGACACGCGCCTCGAGTCCAGGTTCGTGTTTCAACAATTCCAGGCATTCGCTGTGGATGGCAAACGAAGTCACGCAGGCGGTGGCAATGTTCTCGAACCCCAACTCCACCGCCACGGACCACAACCGCGCCGCCACCAGCAGGGTGCTCTCGATGGAGATGAGGTCGCCGTGCGAGGAGAATCCCGTGCAGCAAGTACATTGCGATTCCGCCCGATCCCCTGCAGCTCTCCACCGCAGCCCGAGCAAGTCATAAATACGACCGATCAGGATCTCGGTTCCGGGGTTGACCGCTCCCAAGATGCAGCTCGGAGTCAGAAAGAAGTCGTTCTCGGGAATCTCTTTGATGACTTCCGGAAGCGCATTAAAAGCTATTGCCATAGTTCGTGAACGTATTCGTTACTTATCCTTCGCGGCTCACACGATCGTGGTATTCCTCAATCGAGAGGCCCTTCTTTATGGCATCTTCCGCGGCCCACTGCTCAAGCTGATTCCACAGAACCAGCGTTCCGCCCGCAGCCAGGCATGCGCGAAATTCCGCGATGGTTTGCGGTGGAAGCTTGCGCCCGCCAAACGGCCCGGGCCGGTCGGGGCTGGCGCCTAATCGAACCATCTGATCGTCTACCTCCGCGTGGTAGCGGGCATAACGCGGTCCAAAGTCCGGGTGATGTTCAGCGTCAACATTGCGGAAGTACAAGGTGCAGGCGCGGTTCCATAAGTTGCCCCCGCAAAGATGCCGCATCGCATACTGTTGCCTCCCGCGCACGCTGCACAGGTGATAGCCCTTGAGTTGGGCCAGAAAACGCAGGGAAGAAATCAGCCCCATCAGGTTGTTTTCGCGGGAGCACTTGGGCTTGCAGGAAGCGCATTGCCCGCAGTACCAGAGAATGTCGGATTTCAACAGTTCGACGAGGCGGTCTTCATTCTTGGCAAGAGCGGCGTCAACGATCGTGCGTGGGTTGTATTCTGGAAAGTAATGCGCAGCAGGACATCGCGCTGTACAAATGCCGCAACCAATACAGCTTTTCAGGGCGCGCTTCGCGACTAAATGGTTCTCGAGCCACCAGGTGCAGGGCGCATTGCGCGCCTCCTCGTACCATTTTTGCGTCTCGCCATCGCAGTGCTCTGCCTGGCCGCGGATTTCACGCCGGTCTTTTTCGCGCTCCAGCGCCGTGCCATAAAGGCGCTTGATGTTGGGAAATGCCGCGCCCGCAGCGCCTTCTTCGTCGCGCATTGACTCGTAGGCCTGCACAAGTTCGTTATCGGAAATGTCTTTGAGCTCTTCGCTCCTTTTCGCGAGCAAGGCGGCAGGGAACATCTGCTCGCTCCGTTTGATGTCGGAGTTCATGCCGCTGCCCTCTCAGGTTGAGGCTCGGCCAACCACTCCTCTGAGGTCTTCTTGTACTCTTCGGCAGTGAGCGCAATCGTTCGGTACACCATATGAACGAGTTTGGAATTGGCCAGACTCGCAAACAAAACGAACACACAGACCAAATGCAAGAAGTATGTCGGATAGGCCAGCACTCCGACGTTCACATAGCGGAAGATTTCGGCCAGCAGGCCTGTCGTGCTCACGAGCAGGAGTTGAACCAATGGCGCCCAGTCAAACCAGGAACTTGGATACCACTTCCGCGAGCTACTCCAGCGTTGAACGCAGAAATATAGCGTGCCCGCGATCATTGCTGCCGCTGCCAGATTGCCGGCAATCTTAAAAGGATGGAAAACCGGCAGCGGATAAGGAACGCCGAGAACAATCATCAGGGCCGCGCCGCCCGCCAGCACCGTTAACGTCATGAAGCCGTAGAAAACCGCTAGGTGCGCCGATCGGCTCAGCGGATACTGCTGACACTCGGAAAATTGATTGTGGGCGCCGACCTGACGAGTCACGGAACGGAGAGATCGAACCAAACGGCCAAGACGTACGTCGGCGAACGTCTCCCCGCTGAATTCCTTCCAAACACGTGTTGCGTTGACGGCGGCTACGATCATCACCGCACCGGCGAGAGTGCCAAAGAGCAGGTTCAGCGTGAGGTGCGGAAGCATAGTGGAATACTGCACCGG
>Ga0335070_10006917_pt1 | contig 13327 bp, 10 predicted proteins | sample Lox_Sample_13_FD_206722 | JGI IMG/M metagenome (GOLD analysis project Ga0335070, IMG submission 206722) | Soil microbial communities from Loxahatchee National Wildlife Refuge, Florida, United States - Lox_Sample_1.3 | ecosystem: Environmental > Terrestrial > Soil > Wetlands | place: USA...
AGGTCGTGGGTGCCGGTCGAGAAGATCTTCTCGAGCGCGTCGGCCAGGGCGGTCTGATAGGCGGTCTGGGGGACGTCGATGGTCTGGTGGGCGAATTCGTCGAGGGCCATGGCGACTCCGGCGGGCTGAACGAAATCGATTTGTTCAGCCTAGCAAACCGAATTTAGCCGGTCAAACAAAAATAGGCCATCTGGGCAAAGATTCTGCCGTCCAGACGACAGGGTCCTAGGGCAGACGCTTCAGGAAATCGGCGATCGGTGCAGCCGGCGGGCCGTCGCGCGGGATCAGGTCGTGGGACGTATCGACCCAGGCCACGTAGACGATGCCAGGCGAAATGCGCCTGGGATAAGCGCGGTGAACGTCGATGCCGTCCTTGGCGAGGGCCTCTACGAGCGCCTCCGTGCCCTCCCGGCTCGACTCGCCGTAAAGGCACAGAAAAAAGTCGCGCCGGCCGGGTCCCGCAAGCCATGCGCCGAGCCGCTCGACCTCGCCGTAGATCGCGTCGATCAGCAGAACGCCGTGAATGCGCCGCTCGACGCCGCCCCGCTCCAGACACAAGGCGGCGGTGCGGTAGCCGCCGCTGAACGCCACAAGGATGATCGGCGCGCGCTGTGCTACATCACGGACAAGGCCCTCGACATGGGCGGCGAGGACATCGGCGGCTTCGTCGAGAAAACGCGCCAAGCCCTCGGGCTCGGCGAGCTTGCCGGGATGCGAGTCGGACGCGTCGAGCGCGAGCTGGGGTGCCACCAGCACGACGTTGCGTCGCGACTCGTCGATCTGGCGCGCGAGCGCGTGCTCGCCGATCAGCGTGCGCTGCAGCTCGGCGCGGTGGCCGTGGAAGAAGACGAGGAGCTCGAACGGCCGCGCCGGATTGAAATGGCGCGGCACGTGGAACAGCACGCGGTCGTCGCGATAGTGCTGCGTCTCGGGCAGCGGCCCCGTGGGCCCGGTGTGGAAACGCTCGCCGGTCTCAGGATCGCGGCCGTCGAAATAGACGTTGTCGCGGTCCTCGATCGGGAACGGCGCGTGGGCGAGGCGCGCGACGAAGGTCAGGCCGCCCGCGTTGGCGCGGGACACCCTCTCGACGCCGCGCGTCATGCCAGACCCGCTAGGCGGCGGCCGCGTCCGCCGGCCGCCGCAGCAGCGAGAAGAACGCCGGCAGAGCCGCGAGATAGATCACGCCCGCAGCGATGAGCAGCGTCGACAGACCGAACACCACCGCGACGATCGGGACCAGCACCGCGCCCACCACCGAGAAGCAGCCGTTGATGCCCCAGGCCCACAGGAAGAAGCGGTCTTTGCCCAGCCGCGACAGCATCGCCATGCCGGTCGCGAACGGGAAGCCCATCAGGAAGGCCAGGGGGAACAGCAGCGCCAGGCTCGCGACGATGCGCAAGATGTACGGCCACTCGCCGATCGCGTTCAGAATCGGGTCGATGGCGAACGCGCCGATCACCAGCAACGCGCCGACGCCGACCAGCATCGGCGGCAGCGTTTTCGTGCAGCGGTCGAGGAAGCGGCCCGAGAAGAAGCTGCCCATGCCCGAGAACAACAGCATGCCGGTGATGAGCACCGAGGCCGAGATCGTCGGGTTGGTCAGTGCCAGCATGAATTTGCTGATCAGGCCGACCTCGACGATGATGTAGCCGAGGCCCAGGCACATGAAGTACGCGATGATGCCGAGCTTGCCGGGCTGGCGCGAGAAGATCGTCTTCCAGCCCCAGATCACCGGGATCAGGATCAGGACCGCGCCGAAGATCAGGCTCTGCAGCAAGGTCGCCCACAGCAAGAGATAGCCCCAGTCGTCCGAGATGTTCTCGAACTTGTCGACGAAGGCCGGGATGTCGAGCACCTTGATGTAGCCGGCGAAGTACGGCCGATCGTTGGTCAGCGGCTTGGTGTCGAAGACGTATTCGCTGGTCACCTGATCGGACTTGCCGGCCATCAGGTAGTTGAGCACCAGGCGATAGAGATTGTTGGCCGAGATATCGGGGCCGGCCTTTTCGGACTCGACCTCCTCCTCCTGGCCGGGCTGGGGACCGCCGGCGCTGCTCGACGTCTCGGTCTGCTCCTCGCCCTCCTTGACGGCGCCCGGCTCCGCGCCCGGCTTGGCGTTCTGCGCCTCGTCCGGCTTCGCCGGCGCGCCCTCGATGTCGGTCTGCTCCGGCTTGGGCGGCGCGAAATAGACGTCGCGATAGCCCTGGAACACCGCCGCGGCGTCGGAGGCGTCGTATTCCATGCCCGGATAGTAGGCGACGTCGAACGACATCGCCTTGTTGTGCTCGCGCAGCGTCTCGATCTCCTGGGGCGTGAAGCCGTTGCGCTTGTAGAGCACGGTCACGGTCGAGAGATAACCCTGCGAAACGAAGAAGCGCTTGGCGTAATCGCCGGGCGTGAGCTCCTGGGCGGCCGCGACCATGGTGGTGAACAGCTTCAGCACCGACTTCGGCGGATCCTGCTTGTTCCAAACCGTGACCGAGAGGATGCCATTGTCGCGCAGCGCCGCCATGTAGGCGAGCATCGCCTCCTTGGTGTAGCCGTACTTCTCGTAGATCGAGAAGCCGCCGGCGCTCGAGAGGCCCGTCGAGTCGGCGAGGCTGAGATCGACGATGTCGAACTTGCCGTGCGCGCCCGCGACGTAGAGGCGGCCGTCATAGGGCACGATGGTGACGCGCTTGTCAGCCAACACGTCGTCGGTGAGCTTGGTGAGCGTCGGGTCGCGGCCGAGCGCGTCGAGCACCATCGGGTTGCCCTCGGCGACCGTGACATGCGGCGCGCCGGCGCGCAGCGCGACCTCTGTCGAGATGCCGCCGCCGAACTGGACCACGAAGACGTTCGGGTCCTTGTGGAGCAGATAGGGCATGTACATGGGCAGGAAGCGGAAATACGCGGTCAGGTCCCGCGGGATCTGCTTCATGATGCCGATCGGCCCATCGCCGTCGATGTACATGCCGAGATAGGCGTTCTCCGGCATCTTCTTGAGATTGATCGCGGCCATGTCGGAAAGGCCGGGCGCGAAATGGAAGTAGGAGCTGGTGTAGACCTCCATCAGCCCGAGCGGGCTCGCCGCCGTGTAGATGCGCTGGGAGTCGGGGAATTTCTTGGCGTAGCTGACGCCCTTGTAGGGCAGCACGTAGATCTGCGTGAAGCTCGCGGCGCAGACGACCGAGATCGCGGTCAGGACAGCGGCCGCGATCAGCGAGCGGCGCTCGCGCGCGCCGCCGAACCATATGGCGGCGGCGATGAACCACATGCCGAGCGGCACCAGCAGGAGCCAGTCCGGCATGATCAGGTACATCGAGCCGAGGAACAGCAGGCCGCCCAGGCCCGAGCCGGCCATGTTGGCGAAGTAGACCTTGCCGAACTGCCCCTTGCCCTTGAGGAAGGCGAGGCCGAGGAACAGCGCCCCCGGCACGAACGGCACGAAATAGAAGATGAAGCTCGCGAACAGCCGGTACTTCTGGCCGGGATCGGTGGCCAGGAAGATCGGGTTGAACGGATAGGCCTGGGCGGCCGTGTTGCCCGCGATCATCAAGGGACCGTAGGCCAGCAGCGAGTAGCGCACCCAGGTCGGCCAGTGCCGCTCGAAGCTGTCCTTGCCGATGCACATGACGGCGCTGACCACGCCGAAGCCGAGCATCGCGATGCTGATGACCAGCGAGCCGAAATGCGCCCAGCTGCCGATCGAGTAGACCCGCATGACGCCGATCTGGAAGGCGATGATCGCCCCCGAGACCAGCGCGACCGTCAGGTAGAACGGCAGCGAGACGACGGAGCGTTCCGCTGCCGCCGCCTCGAGCCTTGACCGCGTCACTTGCTCCAGGTTCCGCCCCCGGCCTTGGTGAACGGCACGAAGCCGACCTTCTTGCGCCCGCCGTAGATGTCTTCGCGGGTGATGGTGATGTTGCCGTCCTTGTCCTGGACCTTCTGGACCTTGAGGACCACCTGCGGGAACGGCCCGACCGGGATGACCATGATGCCGCCGACGGCCAGCTGCTGGAGCAGCGGCGGCGGGATGTGGTCGATGCCGGCGGTGACGATGATCTTGTTGAACGGCGCGTATTCCTGCCAGCCGTAATAGCCGTCGGCCGATTTGCGCCGGATGTTGGCGAATTCCGGATAGCCCTCCTTGGCCAGCTCCTCATAGGTCTTGGAGGTGCGCTCGGCCAGCGGATCGATGATCTCGATCGTGTAGACCTTGTCGGTCAGGTAGGACAGCACCGAGGACTGGTAGCCCGAGCCGGTACCGATCTCGAGCACCTTGTCGCCCGGCTGCACGTCGATGACCGAGGTCATGCGCGACACCAGATGCGGACCCGAAATGGTCACGCCATAGCCGATGTCGAGGAAGGCGTGGTCGTAGGCGCGCGGCAGGTTCCGCTGCAGCACGAAGTCCTCGCGCGGCGCCATCAGGAAAGCGCGCTTCTCCTTGTCGCGCCAGGCGTCGCCGTTGCGCACCACCGCCAGATAGCGGTCGTAGCGCTTGACCAGCCATTCCTTCTTGTCTGGGCGATTCTTCGCCATGAACTCGAGATAGGCTTCCTTCGGCTCGATCGGCGGCTGGGGCAGCTTCGAGATGTCGAAGGGCGACTTGTCGCCCTGCGGCGCCCACAGCACCTTGTCCTCGGCCTGGGCCGGGGAACTGGCGACGTCGGCCAGCAGCGCCGCGCCGGCGAGCACGGCGCACAGCAGCATGGAGGTGATGCCGCGCAGCGCGCGACGCTCGGCCTCACGGGTATTGGTCATACGGTTCCTCATGGAAGGGTGCCCAATCGGCAAGTAAATCTCTAGACAAACATCGTTAGAAATTGGTTAACGGCGCCGGACTATGGCGACAATTACTGTGGCTGTCCATGGCGTCAGTAGGCACCGGCGCCGCTTCCGGCGGCCGAACCGTCCTGTGCCCGAACCGCCTGACATCATGGTGAGTGACCGCGCGGCCTGCGTGCACGGCATGCCGTTGCGCCCGCCCCGAACGGCCGGACCCTGCGCCCGGATTGTGGCGACTCTGCGGCGGAGGGCGGAAATTCGCGTTATTTGCGCCGTGCTTGCCGACGACGACGCGGAACCGCGACGGCGGCCGCGGGTTCATCCGGCATGCATCCGAACAGGCGGTCACGCAGCGACGAGCAGAGCGTGTGGGCCGCCATCGCCCACCACTGGTCGCAGATCGCCGACGCCGTCACCGGCTCCCTGCCCTGGCGCACCTTCGAGCGCCTGGACAACCATGGCGGCATCGAGCTGGCCGGCAATCTCGCCTTCACGGCCATCACGTCGCTGTTTCCATTCCTGATCTTCCTGGTCGCGCTCGCCGGCTTCATCGGCGACGCCGGGGCGGCAAACCGGGTCATCAACTGGATGTTCGACCTCCTGCCCAACGAAGTGGCCGGCGCGCTGGCGCCGGTGGTCAAGCAGGTTCTGGGGCGGCCGCGCGGCGGTCTCCTGACCTTCGGCATCGTCGGCACGCTGTGGGTGGCGTCGAGTGGCATCGAGGCGCTGCGCACCGCGCTCAACCGCGCCTACCGCGCGCGCGAGACGCGACCGTTCTGGCTGCGCCGGCTCCAGAGCTTCGGCTTCGTGTTGGGTGGCGCCGCCATCATGATCGCCGTCTCGGCGCTGATCATCGTGGGCGGCCTGATCTCGAACCTCATCGGCCAGCTGCCGCTGTTTCCGGGACTGACCGACGATCTCTGGACGGTAATCCGCTATGGGGTGGGCGCCCTTCTGCTCGGCGCCGGACTGTTCGGGCTCCACCATTGGCTGCCGAACTGCGATCTGCCGGCCCGCCGGCTCCTGCCCGGCGTCGTGCTGACGACCGTGCTGTGGGTCGTCCTGGCGTCGTTCTTCACCGTCTACATCGATAACTTCGCCAACTACGACGTCACCTATGGCAGCCTCGGCGGCGTGCTCATCGCTCTGTTCTTTTTCTACGTCACGGCGATCATTTTCATGGCCGGCGCCGAGTTCAACGCCGTTCTGATCACGCGGCACGAGCGAGCGCGAGCGCGCTGAGGCGTCGGCCAAGCAGCGCGCTGCGGAATTCGCCGTGCGCGGAACCTGCGGCCAGTTTCGGGTTTTACCTGAACGGCTTTCCCCGGAGACCGCATGCGACTTCGCAAGTGGGCACTCATCGCTGCGGGCGCGGCGGCGACGGTCGTCGTTGCCGCCGTCCTGTTCGTCGTCCTGGCAGGCTGGGGCTTCCTGCGCGAGCCGGTGGCGCGCATGATCGGCGAGCCGATCGCCCGCAAGGTCGCCATCAACGGCCCGCTCGACCTCGATCTCGGCTGGACCACCCACGTCCACATGAGCGACGTCACCGTCGCCAACGCCGAGTGGAGCAAGACGCCGGAGATGATCCACATCGGCGAGCTCGAGGCCGACATCAAGCCTTGGGAGCTGGTGACCGGCAGGATCAGCCTACCGCGGCTCATCGTGCGCCAGCCGAAGGTCGTGCTCGAGCGCAACGCCGAAGGCAAGGCCAACTGGGATTTCACGCCGGCCGACGCGACGGGCGCAGTCGCCAAGGCCGTCGTTCCCAAGAAGCGGAGCGAATTTCCGGCCATCGGCATGCTCGAGATCAACGATGGCACGCTCGCCTATCGCGACGCGCGGAGCGGCGACAACATCGAGGCCAAGCTGAGCAGGGCCCAGGGCCAATCGGCCGAGCAGGAACAGCGCGTCGCCGTCGAAGCCAAGGGCAACTACCAGAAGCAGCCCTTCGCGCTCCGCGCCGAGGCCGGCTCGATCATGACCCTGCGCGACACCTCGAAGCCCTACCCGCTGCGCATCGACGTCACCGCCGGGCGCACGCGCGCCCACATCGAGGGCACGGTGACCGAACCGCTCGCGGCGCGGGGCCTCGATCTCAAGCTCGACCTGCGCGGCGCGACCATGTCGGACCTCTATCCGCTGCTCGGCATCACGCTGCCGCCGACCGCGCCCTATACGCTGCGCGGCGAGCTGCGCCGGACGGGCGGCCAGTGGGCGTTCCACAACTTCGCCGGCACGGTCGGCAACAGCGATCTCGGCGGCAGCGTCGACATCGACGCCGGCCAGAAGCGGCCGGTGATGAAGGCGGCGCTGGTCTCGAAGCTGCTCGACCTCGACGATCTGGCCGGCTTCATCGGCGCCAAGCCCAAGGCCGCGGCGCAGAACCGGAAGACCGACGCCAAGGGCGGCGTGTTGCCCGACGAGCCGGCGGATCTTGAGCGGCTCAACGCCATGGACGCCGAGGCGACACTCAAGGCCGAGCGCATCAAGGCGCCGGACCTGCCGATCGACAAGCTCGACGCCCGGCTCAGCCTGAATCATGGCGTGCTGCATCTGCATCCCGCCGATTTTCGGACCGCCGACGGCCATGTGCTGCTCGACCTGACGCTCGATTCGACCAAGAAGCCAGCGCGCACGCAGGTCGACATCCAGCTTCAGCGCCTGTCGCTCGCCAAGCTGATGAAGGACAGCAAATTCGCCGAGCAGAGCGGCGGGCTGGTCGGCGGCACGGCCAAGCTCACCGGCACCGGCCTGTCGACCCACGCGATCCTGTCGACCGCCACGGGCGATGCCTTCGTCGTCATGTCGGGCGGCCAGATCAGCGCGCTGCTGGTCGAGCTGGCCGGACTCGACGTGTTTAAGGCGCTCGGCCTGCTGGCCGAAGGCGACAAGCCGATCCCGATCCGCTGCGTCGTCGCCAATCTCCAGGCCAAGGGCGGCCGGTTCGCCACGAACACGCTGGTATTCGACACGACCACGGCCAAGATCGTCGGCGACGGGTATGTCGACATGCATCAGGAGCAGGTCGATCTCCTGCTCGTGGTCCAGCCCAAGGATTTCAGTCCGCTGACCTTCCGGCAGCCGCTGCGCATGAGCGGCAGTTTCAAGGACCTTTCGATCTTCCCCGACCCGCTCAAGACCGACCAGCGCGGCCTCGTGGCCAAGATGATCAACGGCGTGCTGACCGCCGTCCTCGGCCTGCTGCCGCCGATCGACGCCGGCGTCGGCACCGACGACACCAACTGCCACGGGCTCATCGAAGCCGCGCGCAACCGTGGCGCTCCCGTCCCACCGCTCGACGGCAAGACGCCGCCGGGTGAAACCAAGACGCCGAACGGCAGCAAGACCCCAGCCGCCAAGACGCCAACCGCCGAACCGAAGAAGCGCTAGCCGAGCGGCTGGCCATTCGGCTCCATGCTGGCTAGTTTAGGACGCCGTCCGGCGTGCCGGACGGGCGCACGGCGAGCGTGGAGCGCTTCATGGACGTTCTGATCATCGGCGGCGGAATCGGCGGGCTGACCCTCGGCCTCATGCTGCACAAGCGCGGCATTCCGTGCCGCATTTACGAGGCGGCGCCGGAGATCAAGCCGCTCGGCGTCGGCATCAACATCCTGCCCCACGCCAGCAAGGAGCTGTGCGAGCTCGGCCTCGAGGCGGCGCTGGCCAAAGTCGCCGTCACCACGGCCGATGCGCGCTATTTCAATCGCTTCGGCCAGCTCATTTACATAGAGCCGCTCGGCCGCAACGCCGGCTATGACTGGCCGCAATTCTCGATTCATCGCGGCGACCTGCACACGGTGCTGCTCGACGCCTTCGTCGCGCGCGCCGGCCGCGACCGTTACCTGACCGGCTGGCAGTGCACCGGCATCGACCAGGACGGCGACAGCGTCACGGCGAACTTCCAGGACCCGGTCACGCGCGCGCCGCTCGCGCCCCAGAAGGGCGCGGTCGCCATCGGCTGCGACGGCATCCATTCGGCGCTGCGCAAGCAGCTCTATCCCGAGGAAGGACCGCCGATCTATTCCGGCGTCAACATGTGGCGCGGCGTGATTCCGTGGCAGCCGATCCTGACAGGCGCCAACATGACGCGCGTCGGCTGGCTGACCACCGGCAAGATGGTGCTCTATCCGATCCGCAATAACATCGATGCCCAGGGCCGCCAGCTCATGAACTGGGTCTGGGAGATCGAGACGCCGAAATACAAGCAATGGGACTGGAGCCGGCCCGGCCGCCTCGAGGACTTCATCGACGGCGTCAAGGATTGGCATTTCGACTGGCTCGACGTGCCGGCATTCTTCCGCGCGGCCGAGACCATTCTCGAATATCCGATGGTCGACAAGGACCCGGTCGCGCGCTGGACCTTCGGGCGCATCACCCTGCTCGGCGACGCCGCGCACCCGATGTACCCGCGCGGCTCGAACGGCGCCGGCCAGGCGATCCTCGACGCGCGCGCGCTCAGCGACCACCTGGCGCGCGGCGCCGACTGGCCTGCCGCGCTCGCCGACTACGAGGCGCTGCGCCTGCCGGCGACGGCCAAGGTCGTGCACACCAACCGCTCGACGCCGCCCGACGCAATCCTGCGCGAGGTCTATCGGCGCACCGGCGACAAGCCGTTCAAGAACATCGACGACGTGATCGGCCGCGAGGAGCTGGCCGGCATCGTCGATGCGTACAAGAAAGTCGCCGGCTACACCAAGGAGGGCCTGCGCGCGAGCCGCTGACCGGACGCGCTGCCGCCTCACCGATCGGGCACGCCGTCGCCGGCGCTCCTCACTGCTGTGCGTATTACCGCCCTTAGGGAGGCTCCATGCGTACGGTTCTGCTCGCCCTCGCTGCCGCGCTGCTCCTGGCCCACAACACGGCCGCCGCCACGCTCGACCGCATCAAGGCGGACGGCGTGTTCAGGCTGGGCTACCGCACCGACGCCCAGCCCTACTCCTACAGCACCGATGCCGGCCTGCCCGCCGGCTATGTCGTCGATCTGTGCCGCGAGGTGGCGAAGGCGGCGGGCCGGCAGGTCGGCCGCGCCGACCTGCGCGTCGAATACGTCGCGGTGACCGCCGAGAACCGCTTCGACGCCCTGCGCGACGGCCGCGTCGACATCCTGTGCGATCCGACCTCGATGACGCTGTCGCGGCGCGAGCAGGTCGACTTCTCGCTCATGACCTTCGTCGACGGCGCGAGCGTGCTGTTTCAGGCAGACGGCCCGCGCAGCTTCGAGGACCTGGCCGGCAAGAAGGTCGGCGTGCGCAGCGGCACGACGACCGAGCAGGCTCTGCGCGCGACGCTCGCCAGGCTCAACGTCACGGCCGACGTCGTGGCCGTGACCGACCATCGCGACGGCCTGAAGCGCGTGATGAGCGGCGAGCTCGCCGCCTATTTCGCCGATCGCGCGATCCTGGCCTTCCTCCTGCTCCAGAGCGACGCGCCGCAGAAGCTGCGTCTCGCCGACGAGTATTTCACGCACGAGACCTATGCGCTCGCCCTGCCGCGGGACGACGGGGCGTTCCGGCTGCTGGTCGACCGGACGCTGGCCGAGCTCTATCGCACCGGCGCGGTCGTGAAGATCTTCGCCAACAGTTTCGGCGCCACGCCGCCGAGCGATATCGTCAAGGCGCTCTACCTGCTCAACAGCCTGCCCGACTAGCCCCGGCGCCGGGTCTCAGGATCGGCCCGCGCTTTTCAGATGGCGGTCGAAGAACTGGCGCACCGCGGCCAGCCGCGCGGGCGTGAAATAGGCGTCGCCCGCGTGACCGCCGTCCTCGACCACGGTGAACTGCACCTCGACCTTGGCTGCTCTGCTCGATCGGCACGATGTCGTCGACGTCGCCGTGCATGATGAAGAATGGCGGCGCGCCCCAGGTGACGTATTTGATCGGATTGGCCTGCCGCGCCTTCTTGCGGTTGCGCGGCGCCGGGCCGCCGAGCAGGAGCGAGACCGGCGAGCCCGGATCGTCGTAATTCCCAGCTCCATCAGGCATTTGGGCGTTGATCTTCAGAAGATCGGTCGGCCCGTACCAGTCGCACACCGCCTGCACGCGGCTGGAGACGCCGGTGACGCCCTCCTTGCCCTCGAGCTCGCCATGCACCGAGGTCGTGCCGAGCAGCGCCACCAGATGCCCGCCCGCCGACTCGCCCCAGGCGCCGAACCGGTTCGGATCGAGCCCGAAGCGTGCGGCGTTGGCGCGCAGGAAGCGCACCGCCGCCTTGACGTCGTAGATTTGCGCCGGGAATTTCGCGTCGGTCGAATACCGGTACTCGACGCTTGCGACGGCGTAGCCATCTTTGAGCAGCGGCAGGGCCGGCGGGTCGCCCTTGTCGCCGGTATACCAACTGCCGCCATGAACCCAGATGATCAGCGGCACCGGCTGGTTGCTCTGCGGCACGTAGAGGTCGAGGCGCAGCCGCGCGCCCTCCGGCTGGGCGTAGACCAGATTGAGCTCCTGGCGCGTCCCGGGCGGCATCGAATCCTGCCCCGGCGCCTGGCACGCCACCGCGACGCACAACAGGATGCCGAGGCCCGAGCTGACGGCGATCCTGGACAGGGCGCGCCTCACGACCGCTTGCCGCCTTTCACATGGCGATCGAAGAAGCTCTGGACTTCGCCGTACAAGTCGCCGCTGAAGTAGTCGTCGCCACCATGCTGCCCGCCCTTGACGACGATGAATTGAACCGGGGCGTTGACACGGCGGAGCGCCTGGACCAGCAGCTGGCTCTGGCCGATCGGCACGAGGGTGTCGGCATCGCCGTGCACGATCAGAAACGGCGGCACGCCCGGGGTGACGTAGGTGATCGGATTGGCCTGCTGCGCCAGTTCGCGGTTGCGCGGCGCCGGACCGCCGAGCAGGCGCGAATCAGTCGACCCCGCGGCGTCGGCATTGGGGCTGCCCTTGGGCGTCTGCGCCTGCCGCTGCAGGAGATCGGTCGGCCCGTACCAGTCGAAGACGGCCTGGACGCGGCTCGAGACGCCGGTGACGCCTTCATTGCCCTCGAGCTCGCCGTGAACCGATGTCGTGCCGAGCAGCGCCACAAGATGGCCGCCCGCCGACTCGCCCCAGGCGCCGAACCGGTCGGGGTCGAGCCCGAAGCGGGCGGCGTTGGCGCGCAGGAAGCGCACGGCGGCCTTCACGTCGTGGATCTGCGCCGGAAACACCGCCTGGTCGCTCAGCCGGTAGTTGACGCTGGCCACCGCGAAGCCGTGCCAGACCAGCGGCAGGGCCTCGAACTCCTCGTCCTTGCTGCCCTCCATCCAGCCGCCGCCGTGGACCCAGATGATCAGCGGCAGCGGGCCGTCGCTCGGCGGCACATAGAGGTCGAGCCGAAGCGGCGTCCCGTCGGGGCGGGCGTATTCCAGATTGCGGAGCTGGCGCGTGCCGGGCGGCACGTCCGGATCGTCGGCCTGGGCTGGAATCTGGCAGGCCGCCAGACAGGCGGCGATTGTTATCCCGAAAACAACAGCGACCAGCCTGCTCATGGGCTTCAGCCTTCCGTGGCGCGACGCTAGAGCTTCAGTCTGGCAGTCGCCAGCCCCCTTGACCCCGGCCCATCGGTCGGCGCCGGTAGCTATTTTGTCGCCTCCTTGAGATAGGCGATCACGTCCTTACGGAAATCCTCTTTGGGGAATTTATTCACCATCTTGTTGGCCACCGAGGTCTTGTTCAGGTACTTGCGCAGGAACGCCCCGGGGTCGGCCAGATACTGGAAAACAGTATCCTCGCGCCACACCAGGCCCTTCTCGCCCGCTTCCTTCATGTCCTTGGAGTAGCTAAAGCCCTCAGCGGTCCCCGCCTTGCGCCCGAACAGGCCATGGAGGCTCGGCCCGACCCGGTTCTTGCCCGCCTCGACCGTATGGCAGGCATTACAGACCTTGAAATCCTGCTGCCCCTTGGCGGCGTCGCCGTCGGCCAGAGCGGGCACGGAGGCAAGGGTCAAAAAGGCAACAAGGCCAGAGGTCGCAAGCTTGTTCATGATATCCCCAATCTGTGGAATGTACGGGCTGTGAATTGCGTGAATCGCGTGGATAAAATTTGGCCCTTGGCGGAACCGCGAGGGGGGCCGACGCATCTATCTTAATTAGCGGCAGCGCGGCCGCACGGCAACTACCGTGGCGAAGCAAGCAAATGCCTGAAATAGAAGGTCTTCGCGCCGTCGACCAGAACCGATTCAGGGTTCGTTAAAGTATTCGCGCGCCAGACTTGGAAAGGCGTCTCGACGAGGCAAAATCTCGACGCCGTTTCAGCAAATATCCGCCCCCATTTTGACGCGCACCGAGTAACTCGTGGAACGATTCAGAACGCATGCAAGTCGTGACTCGAAGACGACTTCTGAATATGCTCGCGACGGCAAATAGACAGGCAATTCGAATGCAGCGGGCGACCCTGCTGGACATGGCCCGTCCGGTGACTTGTCGACAAGTCCCTCGACATTTCTTGATTTTGGTAATAATTTGCTAAGAAAGTCCTATTATAGGGACGTAGCGTACTGGCGGTCGTAGACCGCTCTATTAGGTTGGACAAGCCAAGGAGATGAGAATGGCTGCCAAGAGAAAAGCGTC
>Ga0335070_10006919_pt1 | contig 13325 bp, 13 predicted proteins | sample Lox_Sample_13_FD_206722 | JGI IMG/M metagenome (GOLD analysis project Ga0335070, IMG submission 206722) | Soil microbial communities from Loxahatchee National Wildlife Refuge, Florida, United States - Lox_Sample_1.3 | ecosystem: Environmental > Terrestrial > Soil > Wetlands | place: USA...
ACCCAGAAGATCAGCGAGGGTGATTTTAGTCAACGGATAGTAGAAACCTCCAAGAATGAAATAGGGCAGCTCATTGGGTCATTCAATCGAATGATCGAAAAATTAAAGGAGAATCAAGAAAGCTTAGAGAACTATTTGGAATCCCTCGAATCGACCAACAAGCAACTAAAGCAGGCCCAGGAAGAACTGATCCGGACAGAGAAACTGGCATCGATCGGACGGTTCGCCGCAGGGGTGGCCCATGAGGTGGGAAACCCTCTGGGGGCCATTCTCGGATATACAAGTATTTTGAAAAAGGAAGGAATAGATCGTGAAGAAGCTAAGGATTACATGAAAAGGATCGAAGGAGAAATAGACCGGATTAACAAAATTGTCCGGGAGCTTTTGGATTTTGCAAGGCCATCTAAATTTGAAATACGTGAGGTGAAGATCAATAAGATCATCGAAAGCACGCTCTCTTTATTATCGTATCAAAAGAATTTCAAAAATATCGAGACCCAATTAGACCTGCAATCTGACCTCCCTCTGATCAAAGGGGACGAATCACAGCTCTCTCAAGTCTTTATTAATATCATTTTGAATGCGATCGATGCCATGCCAACCGGAGGTGTTTTACAGATTCAAACGAGAGGACATGTTATAGAAGATTTGAATGCAGTTTGGCCTCGGCGGATATATCCTTCCAGACGTCGAAGTGATCCGGTAGAATCCGATTACTCCAATTTGCGCAAACACCATCCCTTCTCGGCCGGGCTTGCAAAATTCTCAGGAGGGGACCGGCTTGTCAAGGCTCGAATCGCTGATACTGGATGCGGGATTAAGAAAGAGGATATAGAAAATATTTTTGACCCCTTTTTTACAACCAAGGCTCCGGATAAAGGAACGGGTCTTGGTTTATCGATTTCTTTGAAGATTGTCGAGTCTTTGGGAGGGGAAATAAGAGTGGAGAGTAAGGAAGGAAAAGGAACAACATTCGAGGTGTACTTTCCAGCGGCAACCCAGGGAAGAATGGAATAGTGGAATAATGGAATGATGGGAAGAGGATAGGATGATCGAACAATGAAATACTGGAATGCAGGAATGCTGAAATAGTGGGAGTGGTTGGATGGACACGGAGAGAAGAAACGTCAACAGGGGATTTAAGAAACTCAGGGTATGGAACGATTCGGTTTCGCTTTACATCCTGGCTTATAAGGTATTCACCAAGTTTCCCTTTGAACTCAAAAAGGTTGCAGCAAACAGCATCGATGGTGCTCACAGCATATCAAGAAATATTTCGGAAGGCTACTGTCGAAGAAGCCTTAAAGAGTACTTGAATCACTTAAACATTGCTCTTGGCTCCTGTGGTGAATTTCATTCCTGCTATGAAAGCTGCAACCGGGCGGGTCAAATCACAGTCGAGGAATATGAAGAGTTAGACGAGCTCCATTTCAAGGTTGAAAACCAATTGTTGAAATTGATTAAATCGCTTCTACGAAAGCAAAAGGGTGGCCAATGGCAGGAGACTTTCCAACTCGAATAATTGAACAGAAAGATGGAACGCTGGAATGGTGGAACAATGGAATAACGTGAAAAGAAATGAAATAGCGGGAGAACGTAAGAATGACAAAAAAGGGATGGGATGTTGGCTTGAATGCTTTTCACCCAATATTCCAATCTTCCAATATTCCGCTGTTCAGTTTGGTTTGGGGTTGTACATAATTCCAATATTCCATAATTCCAATCTTCCAGTATTCCAGGGAGGAATTCATGATTCCTAAGCGGATTCTCATTGTGGACGATGAAGAAAGTTTCAGACACATGTTATCCGTCATACTGATCAAAGAGGGATACGAGGTGGAAGCCTTCTCCACCGGGGAAGAAGGACTCCAGAAGGCGGCGGCCTCTCCCTTTGATCAGATCCTTTGTGATATCCGTATGCCCCATATGGATGGTTTGGAATTTTTGAGAGAAATAAAAAAGACCGGAGGGCAGGCACCGATCATCATGATGTCGGCTTATGGAACAATGGATACTGCCATTGAAGCGATGAAACTCGGAGCTTATGATTACATCTCAAAACCCTTTAAGCCTGACGAGATCATCCTGACTTTAAGAAAGGCTGAGGAAAGAGAACAGTTAAGGAAAGAGAATCAACTGCTAAGAAAAGAAGTGGGGAAAGAATATGGCTTCGAGAATATCGTCAGCAAAAATGAAGAAATGAAAAAGATATTCGACGTGATTAAAAAAGTATCTCAATATAAATCCACGGTACTCATCACAGGAGAAAGCGGGACTGGAAAGGAATTGGTAGCCAGAGCCTTGCACTATAATAGCGACCGGTCCCAGAAACCTTTCATCGCCATCAATTGCGGGGCCATTCCGGAGAATTTATTGGAAAGTGAGCTCTTTGGGCACGCCAAAGGGGCATTTACCGACGCCATTCGAACAAAGAAAGGCCTATTTGAAGAGGCCGACTGTGGAACGCTTTTTTTAGACGAGATTGGAGAATTGCCCAGTCAACTTCAGGTGAAACTCCTGCGCGTGCTTCAGGATGGAGAGATAAGAAGGATAGGAGAATCAAAGCCCATTCAGATTGATGTAAGAATAGTGGCCGCCACTGTTAAAGATCTCTCAAAGGAAGTGAACGAAGGTCGTTTCAGAGAGGACCTTTTTTATCGGCTCAATGTGCTTCCTATCCATATTCCGCCTCTACGAGAAAGAAAAGAGGATATCCCTTTGCTCATTCAACATTTTATTGGAAAGTACAACCAAGCCATGAACAAGGACGTAGCGGATATCGATCACAAAGCTTTGGACACACTGATCAACTACAAGTGGTATGGAAACGTAAGGGAGCTGGAGAACACAATCGAAAGGGCGATCGTATTGTCGGAGAGGAATAATATCGAGTTAGAGAATTTGCCCGTCGAGATTCAGAATTTTAAAGAGGAGTTTCAACTGGAGACTTTAACCGATGAAGAATATTCGATTAAGAAAGCGTCCAAATCATTAGAAGTCAACCTGATCAAAAAGGCTTTGAGAAAGACAAAAGGGAACCATACCCATGCTGCGAGATTACTCGAAATAAGCCATCGGGCTTTGCTCTATAAGATTAAAGAATATGGGATTGTTGAAAATGAATGAAGAAAAAGAAATGGAATAGTGGAATGATGGAAAAAAGGAAAGCTGGATCAATGGAATAATGGATTTTTAAACCTTTCGCCGCATGGACCGTTCGCCCTGAGCTTGTCGAATGGTGAACGTGCTCACGGCTCAGAATAAGCCTGGGTTACGAGCTTGTCGAGTGGTGAAATGGAATAAGGGATAGGGAATGACTTTTTGGGTTTATATATTGCGTTGTACAGACAATTCCTATTATACAGGACACACGGATAATCTGGAGAAGCGGATTGTGGAGCATCAGACAGGCGCGATTGAATGCTATACTTCTACCAGGCTTCCCGTTACATTAGTGTTTGCTTATGAATTCCCCACTCGTGAGGAAGCATTGGTACATGAACGGCAAATCAAAGGCTGGAGTCGAAGGAAAAAGGAAGCAATGATGAGAGGCGATGGGCCTAGGTGTCCCGTTTAGCTCGTAAAAAACGCCCTTCGACCATTCGACAAGCTCATGGCTCAGGGTGAACGGATTTTTTCTGATCACGGAAGATGGACAACATAACCTACGCTAAACCTGAAAGGAACAAAGAAAAAATATGAAACAATGGATTAATGAAAGAATGCTATGCAATCTTTTCTTAATAAATTAAAACTTTTCATAAGAAGCAGGAACTGCAATATTCAGACTTCCTCGCCTATAACGCTTAGCCATAGCTTCTAACCTCTTTAATTCATTAAACATTCTTTTACTACCATAGTTTTTCTTTCAAGGGGCAAACTTGGAAATGTATTGGTATAGGTTTTGCAAGATCCTAAGTCAAAATCACTTTCAGGAGACTAAACTTTGAGACATTCCAAAAAATCTAACGGTTTCTCATTGATTGAGGTGCTTATCGCCTTGGTTATTTTGTCTATCTCGTTATTAGCTCTGGCTGGTCTAATGGCTCAAACCACCAAAAATAATTCTTTTGGTAACCATATGACAGAAGCATCCACGTTTGCCCAATCCCAGTTGGAGGGGTTAAGGGCACTTTCATTCAATAGTATGACGGCGGGCGCGGATGTCGTTACAGGTTCGACTGGACAAGATTACACCAGGAGTTGGGTTATTACCAAAAACACTACCAATGCAGAAACTACGATTACACTAAGTTGGAGCGATCCAACAAACCATTCGATTAGCTTTACCTACAACATTCAAAACCTTGATAACTGATCGGGATAGGACAAAGACTCTTATGAAGATCAAATTTAATGAAAAAGGTGTCACTCTTATTGAATTAATGGTTGCGCTGGTGATTTGCGGAATAATTGTTGCTGCCGTATATCGTCTGTTTGTTGCTCAAACAAGATCCTATACCGTTCAAGATCAAGTCGCTGAGTCCCAGCAAAATGTTAGAAATTCCATGGAGCTATTATTGAGGGATATAAGAATGGCAGGGTTTGACGACGATATGACACCCATACAACCACCCAGCCCTCCCATCATACCAGGTGCTAATAGTATAACGGTATATTATGAATATAATGGCGTCATACGTCAGGTGGCGTATGCGTTAAACGGTAACAGATTAATGAGAAATCAAATTCCTCCTGATAGTCCACCTGCTGAACCCGGGGGGGATCCGATATTAGAAAATATCAACACTTTTACACTTACGTATGGTACAGACTCTCCTCTCAACGATCGACGTTTACACTCCTGGGTTCAAGCGGGAGCTGTAGGAACCGCAAATATCGTCGCCATATCGGTACTATTGAGTGCAAAGCCATCAGGTGACCCCGACCTCGACAAGGTTTCTCCAAGAAGCCTAAATACCCGTGTAGCAATAAGAAATCAAATAAAATAATGAGAAAAGCTTTAAAGATACCAAAAAGGGGTGCTAAGGAAAGATGAATGTGAAAACTAAATTAATGAATCAATCCGGTGCAGCTTTAGTTATTGCTCTAATAATGATCATTGTTTTAACACTCATCGGCCTTGCTTCGATTTTTACATCGACATTTGAAATCAGTCTTTCTGGAAATAAGAGAACATCAACCGATGCCTTCTATTTAGCAGAGACCCGATCTAATACTGCAGCGATCGCAATAGACCAAATTAACGCTGTAATCATTTATACGCCCGTAAATGGCAACACCGACCTTTCTGCGGCGGAACAGTCTACTGGTCTTACGGTAGAAAGTGAAGGCATTAATAGAAAGGCCACTATTCTTGATCCTAACAGCTTGGCGGCACTCGCCTTACCCTCTGGCAAAACTTTACATGACAATACAACTATCAATATCTACCATTCCAAATGGGCTGGAGGCGGGGGCGAGAGCACACAATATATGAAATCGGATACGTACATCATCGATACCCTTGGGACGGACCAAATAATTACCACCAGCCTATACAAATCAAAATGCCAACTAAGAAAGAAATTGTTGGTACGTGGTGCCGCACCTCAAGATAGTCAATAAGGAGGTTAACGATATATGAAAATGTTTAAAATATTATTGCTCAATTTTATCTTAATAGGTATATGTTTCGTCAATTCTTCAATTGCTAATGACACAGATCTCTACGCGGCAAGCGGACAAGGAGTTGAACCAAACATCCTCCTTATATTCGATAACTCAGGAAGTATGAATGATGACGTTCAGACACGGTATTATGATCCCGCCGTCACTTACGACGGCTCGTCCGTCCCCACAGAAGTCTATTATAAATCCCATAATAATTGGATTTTCTTTGCGAACTCAATTTCTGATGTGGCTTGTGCTAATGCCAGAACCGCGCTGACAACGCAGGGCAATTATATTGGGAATACGAATGCAAGTTGCCACGGAACAAGCCGGACCCTCCGGACTGGAAATTATATGAATTACATCGCTTCCGGAGGAGATCAATATGATACGAAACTCCATATTGCCAAAACGGTAATTACGGGTTTCTTGAACTCTATTAATGGAGTGAGGCTTGGGGTAATGGAGTTCAATACAACTGGTAATGGTGATAAGGGTGGACATCTTCAATCACCTATTACGGACTTGACCAGCGCGGGTAAAACTCAGTTGATTACCGATATCAATAATATTATGGCAACGACATGGACTCCTCTGGCCAAGACACTCTATGAAGCGGGACTTTATTTCCAAGGTAACCCGAGTTATTTCGATCCAGGGGTGACATATATAAGCCCTATCCAATATTCTTGCCAGAGGAATTATGTGATTATCATTACAGATGGTCTATCGACTCACGATCCCGTCGCCCCATTTCCTAATAACTATATATTGAAAACAGTTGTTGGAGATAGGGATGGTGACCTAAGAGAGCCCTCAACCACACACCCCACAATTAATCCGTATATCTATCCAGATAATGGAACCGATTATCTGGATGATGTCGCTAATTACCTTTATAATACGGATCTTCGAAGTGATCTGACCGGACAACAAAATGTTATTACCTACACGATCGGGTTTACGACAGATAACGACCTTCTTGAAAGAACAGCGACGCAGGGCCATGGAAAATATTTTTATACGAACAACGCTCAACAGTTGTCAGACGCTTTTCAAAACATCGTCGATGAGATTTTGTCTGTGACTTCTTCTTTTGTTGCCCCTGTTGTGCCAGTGAGCAGGATGGAGAGAACCCAGTCGGGCGACAAAATTTATTTGGCTTTATTTAAACCGATTCAGAACCAGATGTGGGTCGGGAACATAAAGAAATATGGCATTGCCCAACAGAACTACCCGGCAAATTGTAATGATCATGATATACCCTGTACTATACACGCCGGAGATATTATCGATGCCACTGGACAAGCCGCTTTAGATTCAACCGGGCAATTCTATAACACAGATCATTCTTATTGGACGAACTCGGGTGAATTAGACGGAGGCGATGCCCAAAAGGGTGGGGTAGGGGAAGTTTTAATGAATCGAGACTTCTGCAGCAGCACGAACACGAATCCGAGAAAAATCTACACCTACAATACCACTCTAAAAAACAGCAACTTAACCCATTCTTCAAATGCCTTCAATATCACAAATATTACGCCATCGATGTTAGGTTTAGGAGCTGACACCGATCCAGTGGCCCAACAGGCTAGAAATAATCTGGTAAACTTTGTTTACGGATGCGATGCCTATGATGATAATGGAAATGGAATTACCAATGAGAAGAGGGATTGGATTTTGGGTGCTTTTCTCCATTCGAGACCTTTGATCATCCATTATGGGACATTATCCACCTCACAGTCTGTCATCTTTGCGGGCTCGAACGATGGAATGCTTCACGCCTTTGACGATGATACTGGACAAGAACTCTGGGGATTTATACCTCCTAATGTTTTAAACAATCTTCAAGCCCTCCATACTGATCTCCTTCAGATATTTGTGGATGGTTCACCCAAAGCCTACATTTCACGGAATACAGATGGCTCAGTAAGTCAAGCCATTTTAATATTTGGAGAAAGGAGAGGTGGAAATCGGTACTACGCCCTTGACGTCACTAACCCATCGGCGCCTAAATATCTATGGGAAATTAACCCCGACGCTGCCGGCTCTCCTTATGCTGAGATGGGGCAAACATGGTCTACCCCGTATATCGGACAAATCGCCTACGGATCGGGAGCCAAATGGGTGGCTTTTGTGGGTGGCGGATACGATGTAAATGAGGATAATGACCCCCCTCTTGCTGATGCCAAAGGAAGAGCTGTCTATGTGATCGATGTGCTCGATGGTTCTCTTATAAAGCGGTTCACAAATGCGGAAATTCCTGCGATGACTTATTCAATACCTTCCGATATTGCAGCAGTGGATACTGATGACGATGGGAAAATTAACCTCCTTTACGTGGGTGACACGGGGGGGCGAATGTGGCGATTCGATATCGGAGACCCAAGCACCACAAATTGGACTGGAAGGATTATATTTACCGGCTATTCCGGATCAAAGATCTTTTACCCTCCTGATGTAACCCTGGAAAAAGGGAATTATGAGATGTTATTCTTTGGAACAGGAGATCGGGAACATCCCAAGAAGACCACTTTTGTTGACCGTTTATATGCCGTAACAGATAAGAATGCTTTAGGAAGTTTAACAGAAAGTGATTTGTATGATGTGACTTCGGATGAATTGCAAGCGACTGGAACCACCGATGCGAGAAAGACTCAAATTCTAACTGACCTGGGAAACAAGAGTGGATGGTTTATTCAACTTAATCAAAATTCAGGTGAGAAATGTCTTTCACCTTCTTTAGTATTAAACAAAGTGGCCTATTATACAACGTTTACTCCCGGGGCTGCTGGAAGTGATACTGATCCATGCTATGTGGGTGAAGGTGCAGCATTAGTCTATGCAGTCGCATACCAAACCGGGATGGCTGTATTTAATCTTGACCTTGCAGATGACACTGGCGGTAACGTAGTGCTTCAGAGAACAGATCGGTCTAAGAATATTGGCATGGGTATCCCCTCTGGAGTGGTCATTACTTTTGTTAACGACAAAGCAATAGGATATATTGGAGTAGGGGGTGGTGTTGGTTTTATGGATCCGAATACCAAACAACGCGTGCAAACATATTGGAAAATCGTTTTTTAAGTATAGAAGGAGGAACGATCGTGAAAAAATATATCATGATAGAAGGAATAATTCTCATTGCTCTCTCTATTCTGCCATTTTCAGTTTCGACTGTTGCTTCGGAAGAAGATATCGTGAGGATGCAAGGTTCGATAATGAGCGTAGACGCTAAGAACAATATCATGGTTGTTAACGAGAAAACATTTACTTGGAATCAAAGTACAATCTTTAATAACGACAAGGGGTCCCAGATAGGAATAGACAAATTCACATCTAAATCATGGGTTTTCATCGAAGGGAAAAGAGGAGGTCAATACATTGTCATTGAAAAGATTTATCTCCTTCCCAAGCATGTGGATTATAAAGAAAGATACCTTTATCCCTTTATGCAATAAATGGAAGAGCGTTAAGGAGTTTTTGACCCCCCGGGTGATGGCTCTCATCCTGACTCTTTTCTTTCTTGCAGCAAGTGTCTCCTGTGGAAGGCAAGAGGTGACGGAGACGAGTCTTTCTAAGAACTCTCCACCTCAAATTGTCTCGGTAAAGATTCTGCCGGAAAATCCAAATAGAGAGAGTGTATTGAGCTTAGTGATCGAAAGCTACGATTCGGATCACGACCCTGTTGCCTATCGCTATCAGTGGTTGAAGAATGGCGAGGAGATGGAAGGAGCGAATAAGGAATTTTTAAGAAGCACCAATCTAAAAAAGGGAGATCTCATTCGAGTTAAAGTGACCCCTTCTGATGGTAAAACAGAAGGAGAAACTGTTTTGTCCCCACCGGTGAAAATCGTTAATGCTCCTCCGGTTATTAAGGAAATCAAGATCGAACCCAAGATCGCTTACGCCAATGATGATTTAAAGGCTATCGTCAAAGGGGATGATGCGAATGGAGATTCGATCAATTATACTTACAAATGGGAAAAGAATGGAGTTTTCTTTTCTGAAGAAAAAACAGACACCCTGGCACGAAATCGATTCAAGAAAGGGGATTCGATAGCTGTTACAGTGATCCCTAAAGACGGAGAGACCTCAGCCCCCCCTAAGAAATCAGAACCCGTTACAATCGCAAATGGCCCGCCTCTCATCACCTCGTCTCCTCCCAACAAAACAGATAGTAATATTTACACTTACCAAGTTACAGCGAATGATCCCGACAATGATCCTATCATTTTTAGCTTAAAGACTGCTCCAAAAGGAATGGAGATCGATAGAGAAACAGGCTTGATCCGGTGGGAGATCCGGAAAGGGGATCAGGGAACACATTCAATAGAAATTGAGGCCTCTGATAGTGAAGGGGCTAAAAGCTTTCAAAGATATACATTATCCATCGAGTTCAGATGACATAAGAAATGATTTGGATTGGAAGATTAAGGGTCTAAAGTTAGAAAGATTAATAAATAGTATCATGTTCATCGAAATCAAATTATAGAAACTGGTTACCATGGAGAAATTGAAGGAGGGCGGTTCGGTTTTTGTGTCTGGAAAATAATTTTAAGAACGCATCAAAGATATTTATCCTTAAAAACAATAACAAAGGAGCAAGCGGATGAATAAAAAGGGGGTTACATTAATTGAATTAATTATCGTATTTGTCATCATTGCTATTGCCGCCGGACTAATTGCCCCGAATATCAGTGGCTGGTTGCCAAGATACCGCTTAAGGAGTGAGGCTAGAAACATTGTTTCAGCCATGAGGACTGCCCAGATGAAGGCTGTTTCAAGAAGACTTCCATACCAAGTTGATTTCAATGTTGCTGCTAACAGTTATATTCTCCAATACAACTCCGGAGGTTGGGTTAACGATGGTCCGGTCCAGACTGCTCCTTCCGGGATTATAGTTAATATTGCTGGGTTGCCCGGTGGAACGGCCGTATTTAATACCGATTGCACATGTCCTAATGGTGGGAATATAACATTATCGTATAAAAAAGGAGGAGTCACGCAAGCGCAAAAAGGAATTTCTCTTAATGCGGCGACTGGGAGAATAACAATTCAATAGATTCATGGCGAGAGAGAAGGTTTCTCGCTGATTGAAATCCTCTCCCGGTTAATTTCTCTCATGTTTGGGTCTTTCGTCTTATCTGTACTTACAGATTACCTCGGTACGAGGAATTCTTTTGCTCATATCTTAATTTCGACCTAACCAACAATCCTGAAGGCCAGCCACCAGTAATTCATAAAAGCCATCGTTCCATTGCTACTTGGTCTTAAATTCATTTTATCGCAGTTTCTATCCCCGCGATGGAGCCTTTCTCCAATCTGTTTTTATTTCTGAACTAATCTCGCCTCTCCGTTAGGATATGTTGTAGCCTCCTGAAAAGCTGCTATTATTAGTCAGCCCATAACGATATACACACTGGACATTAAATCCTTCCTTCCATCCGTTTGTGAAGGGAGGAATTCCGGCTTCTTTGGTATCCCTTTCTTGTCTTTACACAGGCAAAAAGTAGTTAGAGTAGATTTTGGGAACGACATATTTGATCAATTATGGACTCCTCAACGAAAAATAGTATTGACAAAAATATTTGATCTAATAAAATCATGATAATAGGACCTTAAATGTTTGCGGAACAGATGAATAAAAAAGGGGTGACATTAATTGAACTGGTTGTTGTGCTTGTCATTATCGCTATCATGGCCGGTCTTTTGGCCCCTAATATCGGTGCCTGGTTGCCGAATTATCGCTTAAGAAGCGCAACAAGAGATATTGTATCGACAATGAGAACGGCTCAAATGAAAGCAGTCTCTAATAATATTCAATACCGAGTCAATTTAGACGATGCCGAAATCGGCGTTAAGGGTTATGTTCTTCAATATCAAACTACCGGAGGGAACTGGGTGAGTGACGGGGCTGTGCAGAGTCTTCCGACAGGGATTTCCATCAGTGCAAATACCTTGCCCGGAAAGCATGCAGCATTCAATCCAAATTCCACATCTTCTGCTGGAAGTGTAACGTTGATAAGTACAAAAGGAACAAAGACAATTACTGTCAGCCCTGCGACGGGAAGGGTAAGAATTGAATAAGTGTATTAAAAAACCGGAAGGTTTCACCCTAATCGAAGTGGTGATTGGTTTGGTCATTTTGGCCATAGGTCTCCTTGCCATTGCTGCGATGCAAATCACTTCAACAAAGGGTGGCTATTTTAGTAATAATGTCACCCAGGCCACTATTTTTGCCCAGGACAAATTGGAGTATTTGAAAAATCTATCTTATAGAGATTCTGATTTAAGCAGCGGACAACACAACGAAGGCACGATATCAGGTACAATTTTCTCAAGGCAGTATACTATTGTGGAAGATACAGGAAATTCGATGAAGACGATTACGGTCATTATTGATTGGGTGGACCGAGGGAGCCACAGCATCTCTTTTTCAACCATCAGGTCAAAATAATATTTTAACCAATTATTAACAATCTCATAATTAGGATGGACACTTCATGTAATGAGCTGTGGGATGAAATCGATAGAAGTAACTCCCCCTTTCCCCCTCTTAATCTAAGAGGGGGATATTCCTCCTCTTAAGATAAGGGGAGGTTAGGTGGGGTTAAAATAAGAGAGGGACAGAGTGGAGTTAAGGAAGGATGAATGAGAGGGTGAGGGGGAGTTATGAAATTCCTGTGGAATGATCCGGCATTAAAGCCACGACGACAAGAGTTGAGGCGCAATCAGACCGATGCGGAGAAGGCCCTCTGGGCACACTTGCGAAACAAGCAGTTCTGTGGGATGAAATTCTTTTGTCAGTACAGCGTCGGTCCATATATTTTGGACTTCTACTGTCCGACCGTGAAGCTCGCAGTAGAATTGGACGGCGGACAGCACAACCAATGCCAGAATAAGGAGTATGATGCAGCCCGTTCAGAATATCTGAAAGCGCAGGGAATTGAAGTAACGCGGTTTTGGGACCATGAGGTATTGCTTGATATACAAAGCGTTCTGGCCGGACTGATGCTGAAGGCAATCCATCCTAACCCCCCTTTATCCCCCCTTAAAGTAAGGGGGGACAGAGGGGAGTTAAGAAAAAATGGATTAACGCTCATAGAGTTGCTCATTGCTTTGGTGTTGAGTAGTATTCTTACTGCTGTTTTGTATCGAGCATTTATAATTCAACAAAAGACTTACACGGTTCAGGATCAAGTGGCAGATATGCAGCAAAATGTTAGAGTCGCCATGGGCCAAATGACGAGGGAAATCAGAATGGCCGGATATGGGGGCGATATTCTGTCTATTTTCGGCAATGTCAATGGGTTTACGAACATCGTCACCCCGGCAAGCGACGCAATCACAATCATCTTAGCGGACGAGGTTGGAACGTTAAAAGAAAACGCTGCGAAAGGTGCCCATCAGCTGAAGGTGACCAATGCAAGGATGTTTAATGCCGACAAGAAGAAGTATTTATGCCTTAACGGGCTAAATAATTATTTGGTTCAAAGCGTTACAGAAGACACAATTGTTCTGGGCACTCCACTGGCAGAGGACCATCCAATCCATCAACCTGTCTATTTGGTTAAAGCGATCAGTTACTATATCGGGCTGAGTGGAGGGAAACCCGTCCTTCGAAGAAACGAGAATACCGGAGGCGGCGGACAGCCTCTGGCGGAAAATATAGAAGGCCTTGAGTTTAGCTATTTTGATGCAAATGGAGA